>Ga0080006_1141409_pt1 | contig 13720 bp, 10 predicted proteins | sample RS3BMetagenome_FD_69209 | JGI IMG/M metagenome (GOLD analysis project Ga0080006, IMG submission 69209) | Ferric oxide microbial mat and aquatic microbial communities from Rainbow Spring, Yellowstone National Park, USA - RS3B (SPADES... ...
CCCGCCGAGGTCGAGCATGTCGCGAAGCTGGGCCATCAAAGGGGTCAGGTCGACCGTTCCCGCCAGGTTGACCCCGGCGTCGAGGTCTCCCGAGGCCTTGACGTCGACTCCCGCCGCCTTGACTTCGAGAGTCTCGACCGTGACCTTCGCCAGGACGCGCGAGGCCTTGCCCGAGAGGAAGACGGGCTGTCGGAGCCGAATCGACCGACCGGCCTCGATCGCCTCAAAGCCGTCGAGACTGGCGGGCAGCACGGCGTGGTCGACCCCTGGAGTCGCCTTGACCTCGACCCGGATCGAGGCGGCTCCTTGCTGGAGCGTCAGGTTGTCGCGAAGGCTGAGGGCGTTGGGGATCATCTTCGCCAGGGCGGCGAGGTCGACCTTGCCGACGAGAACCGTCGGCGTCCCTTCGACGGCCGGGATGGTCCCGGCTCCCTGGAGGCTGGCGACCGGGCTCGAAAGGTCGAGCTTGCGAATGGCCCATCCGGTCGAGGTTTGCTCGATATCGCAGGTCGCGGCCAGGCGGTCGAGCTGGAGTCGGTCGCCCTGGAGCGCCGGACCCTGGGCTTCGAGGGTAAGTAGCGACGGATCGCCCTTGATGGTCCAGAGTCCTCTGGCTCGACCCGCTTCCAGCTTGCCCTGGAGCCGACTCTTGAGCTTGACGCCCGATTGGCGGACGTGGATCGGCCAGTTCCGACTTTCGACCGACCCTTTGAGGTCGCCGGAGGGGTCGAGGGTCGACTGAATTTCGAGCGATCGGCCGTCGTCGAGCAGCTTTGCCGCGACCTCGATCGGCCGACCGGGGGCGATGGTGACCGTGCCTTCGACCGAGCCGGCGGTGATGGGCTCGACCAGCTCGGGACTGGCCAGCTTGAGGGTTCCGCTTTTGAGGACGATCGCAACGGCCATCGCCGAGGAAGCCGGTGCCGGAGCGGGCGCAGGTCCCCCCACGGCTGGAGGCGCGGGATTGGGCGGAGTCGGGTCGGGTCTCATGACCGAGGCGATGGCGTCCATCAGGTCAATCAGGCCGTCGGGTCGCCGTTCGACGTCGATGGTCGCCCCTTCGACGGTGATCGTCCCGTAGTCGGGTTGGGAGGTGATCAGGCCGAGCAGGCCCCGGTCGAGGGTCAGCCGGTCCGAGGCGAGGACCGTCTTCCCCCTCGAATCGAGCAGGGCCACGCCATCGAGCCGGATCGGTCCGGTCCAGGAAAGGCTGAGTCCTACCAGTCGGATCGAGCCAGGGGCGAGCCGGGCGTTGACCTGACCGACGATCCAGGCTCGGGCGGGCGGGGTTCCGAGCAGCCATGGAAGTGCCAGGACCAGACCGACCGAGAGCAACCCGAAACCGATGAGGAACTTGAGGAGCCGTCGCTTCTTGCGCGGCGGGGCGTTGGAATTCTTGGAGGTTTTGCGGCGATCATCCATGAAGAGGACTCCTGGGAGCGGATCGAAGTGGGGGTCGGAGGACGCTCCGGCGGTCGATCGTAGTGAGATCCCGGAAAAAAGGAAGGCGGATCGGCGGTCGGGTCGTTGCTGGTGGCAGGGTCGATCAGTTCTTCAAATTGTGCAGGGACACTTGATCGATGGGTGGCCGGGGCAAAGCGAAGCGTGCCCCGGATTCCGGGTCGGCCCCGGGGCACGCTTCGCTTTGCCCCGGCCACCCGAGATCCGGCCCAACTTGAAGAACCGATTGACCCTGGTGGCTGGTGGTGGAGTCCTGTTCCAAAGGGCGGACGCTCTGTTACAGTCAAAGGAGAGACGATTACCCAGGAGGTCGGCATGCGGCATGCGCTCGTTCTGATCGTGGTCTGTTGGTTCGGACAGGGGGCCTCGGCGGGTGAGGTCGAGAACGCCCGGAAGCTCTGGAAGGTCGGCAAGTACGGCGAGGCGCTCGAAGCCTTCGACGCCCTCTCCAAAAAGCCGGACCAGCCCCCCGCCGTCCGCGACGCCATCGCGCTCGGCCGGGCCGACTGCCTGGACAGCACGGGCGAGCCCGATCAGGCCATGGCCGCGCTCCGCGCGGTCGCCGAGCCGAAGGACAACCAGGCCGAGAATCCCGACGTCTGGGCCAGGCTCGCCGAGATCCAGTTTTCCCGAGGGGACTGGGACGGCGCCGAGGTCTCGTTCGGTCGCGCCCTCAAGGCGAATCCGAAGCACCTCCTGGCGAAGTGGGTCGAGGCCCGGCTGTTCGAAGCCCGGGGCGACCGCGACAAGGCCAGCGCGGCTTACAAATGGTTTGTCGATTATCAGATCGCCAACAATGAGGCTCTGGCCAAGGACCCGAGCGGTCTCCTGATCGTCGGGCAAGCCGCCGAGAAATACATCCGTGCCCAGTTCCGCGAGGACGAGCTGAACGAGGAACTCAACAAGGTCATCAACAACCTTTATGAAGCGGCGATCAAGTACGATGCCGATTGCTGGCAAGCCGCCTGGCTCGAAGGCCGCCTGTTTCTCTCGGGCTATCAGGAGGGAGACGCCCGCAAGGAGCTGACCCGGGCTCTCAAGATCAACCCGGCCGCCGCCGAGGTGATCGTGACCCTCGGCCAGGCGGATCTGCAAGGCTACAAGCTCGCCGCCGGTCGCAAGAAGGCCGAGCGAGCCCTTGAGATCAACCCGAGGATGGCCGCCGCTCAGGTCCTTCTGGCCGACCTGAACATCTCCGACGAGCGATTCCTCGACGCTCGCGACAACGCCAAGAAAGCGGTGGCCGAGAACCCTCGCGACGAGGACAACCTGGCCCGGCTCGCCGCCGCGGCGAGGCTCCTGGTCGACCCTCTGGGAGCGCAGGCGGTCGAGTCGGTCATGCTCTCGTATAACCCCCGGCCCGCGACCTATTTCGCGGCCCTGGCCGAACGCCTGGCCGATCGCCGCAAGTATCACTCGGCCGAGCGGGCCTTTCTCCAATCCATCACCGCCGATGGCAACCGGCCCGATACCCGGATCGGCCTGGGGATGCTCTACATGCAGATCGGTCGCGAGGCCGAGGCCCGCGACCTCTTCGACGCCGCCTTCGCCGCCGACCCTTTCAACGTCCGGGCCAGCAACATGCGCTTGATCCTCAAGCACATGGAAGCCTACCGCCCGACCGATTCGAACCATTACACGGTCCTCGCCGACCCGGCCCAGGACACCTTGCTGGCCCGGTACATGTCCAAGTACCTGGAGTCGATCCACGGCGAGCTGGTCCAGAGCTTCGGCTACGAGCCGCCGGGCCTGACCCAGATCGAGATCATGAAGGACCACGAGAAGTTCAGCGGCCGGACCGTCGCCCTGCCCTTCATCCCGACCGTCGGCGCCTGCACCGGCAAGGTGATCGCCCTGGCCAGCCCGAAGACCAGCCGAAGCCCGTTCAACTGGGCCCGAGTGATGAAGCATGAGCTGGTCCACGTGATCACCCTTCAGCAGACCGAGTTCAACATCCCCCACTGGTACACCGAGGCCCTCGCGGTCCAGTCCGAAGGGTTCCCCCGACCGCAGCCCTGGAACAAGATGCTCGTCGACCGCGTGCCGACCCGGAAAAAGCTCCTCAACCTCGACACGATCAACCTCGGCTTCATCCGACCCGACGAGCCCGAAGACCGCCAGATGGCCTATTGCCAGGCCCAGCTTTACGCCCAGTACATGCTCCAGCGGTTCGGCCCCGATGCCCTGATCAAGATGCTCGCCGCCTACAAGCGAGGGCTGACGACCGACCGGGCCGTCGACGAGTGCTTCCACGTCGCCAAGGTCGATTTCGAGGCGAAATACCTCGACTTCCTGGATCAGGTCGTCAAGACGATCCAGACCCGGGCGGGTGAGGAGAAGCCGGTCAAGTTCTCCGAGCTGGAACGACAGCTCAAGGCCAAGCCCGACGACGCCGACCTCAACGCCCGGATGGCCTACGAGCACTTCGCCCGCCGCGACTACAAGACGGCCAAACCCTTCGCCGACAAGGCGCTCAAGATCAAGCCGCATCACCCGATGGCCAGCTACGTCAAGGCCCGACTCTTCAGCGCGATCGGCTACGACGACGAGGCCCTGACGATCCTCGAACCGGCTCTCGACCCGGCGAAGCCCGATACCCGCGTTCTCGATCTTCTGGCCGAGCTTCAGGTCAAGGCCGGTAAACTTGACGAGGCCGAGAAGCTTTACGAGATGGGCCGCAAGGACGACCCGCAGAACTCGAAGTGGGTCGCCGGTCTCGCCCGGGTCCACCTCCGCAAGAAGGACCCCAAGCTGATCAACGAGCTGGTCGAGCTGGCCAACAACGACGCCGACGACCTGACCCTCCGCAAGGAGCTGACCAAACGGTTCACCGAGGCCAAGGATGGCGCCAATGCCGAGCACTGGGGCGAGGAATGTCTCTACGTCGATGTTTATGATCCCGAATGTCACACCTTGCTCGCCGACGCCCACCTCATCGCCCAGAAGCCCGAGAAAGCGGTCGAGGAGTTTGACGTCGCCCTGACGCTCAAGCCCAAGAAGCCCGACCTGATCCAGGTCCGACGGGCCAAGGCACTCAAGCAGGCCGGCAAGCTCGGCGAGGCGAAGGCCGTGCTCGACGAGATCCTCAAGAAGGACCCCGACCACCCCGAGGCCAAGGCGGCTCGGGGCGAGATCCAGTGAGATTTGCAATCACATAGGAGGAAAACATGTCGAAAGAAATTCTCGAACTCAAGACAAAAGTGCTGCCGGGCGGTCGGATCGAAGTCCAGGCTCCAGGATTCATCGAAGGTCAAGAAGTGATGGTCCGGATCGTCGTCGAGGAAGAGGCTCCTCCCGCAAAGAAAACCCTCCTGGAAAATTTGGGAGGATACAAGGGTGGACGACTCTTCAAGACCGCGGCCGAGGTTGATGCGTATCTCAAGGAAGAGCGCGATTCATGGGGCGACTGATACTCCCGGAAACGGGACCTGTTTATGTGGACTCGAATTCCGCGATCTATTGGTTCGAACAGATCGAACCATTCGCGTCCGCGACGGCTCCTCTGTGGGAGGCGCTCCAGGAGAGTCGTCTCCATGTCGTGACAAGCGTGCTGACCCTGCTTGAAGTCCTGGTGAAACCGCTGAGGGACAAAGACGACTTCCTGATTGCTGTCTACCGCAAGGTCTTCTTGGAGACGAAAGACCTGGAATCCATGGAAATCGTCAAGGAGGTGCTCTTACTCGCCGCCCAGATCCGGGCCGACTGCCGACTCAAGACCCCCGACGCGATCCATGCCGCCACGGCTCTCCAGGCCGGTGCGACCATGTTCCTCACCAATGACCGGGGGTTTCTCAAAGTCCCCGGGCTCAAGGTCGTGATTCTTGATCAACTGGTCCTGGGCGATCCGGATTGACAGGATTTAACTCATCGCATAACTTGCGGTGGAATCTCTCGATTCGTCACGCTGATCAAGGATGGTCATCATGCCCCCCAGGCTCGTCCAGGCTTTTCTGATCGCGGTTCTGTTCGGCTCGATGGCATGGCCCGTTCGGGGATCGAGTCTCACTTTTCAGGTCACCGACCTCGGCGCCATGGCTCCGGTCGGCCTGAACGACTCGGGCCAGGTCGCCTTGAATCAGACTGTCGGCGGCTCGACCCAGGCCATCCTTTACAATGCCTACGGCTCGAATGCCGGCCAGATGACTTTCGTCGGTCAAGGGCTGCCCGGTGTGAGCGGTCCTTCCTCGAACAACTTCGCAGCAGCCCTGACGTCCTCGGGCCAGGTCGTGGTCGAAACGCCGCTCGGATGGTTCCTCACCGATGGCCGGACCTATCAGGCGACCTCGCCGATTCCGATTGTCGACCCTCTCCTGAGGGACGGGATGATCGTCCGGGGCAACGCCTCGAACGCTCAAGGGATGGTGGTCGGGACCAATATGCTGGGTCAGGCCGCGCTCTTCGACGGGTCGAAGTTGATCACTCTGAACTCGGCTCTGGACCGGCCGAACTTTCCCTTCAGCCTGGATCGGGCGATCGCGATCAATGCCATGAACCAGATCCTCGTCGACGGAAGCGTTCCGTTCGGGACTGGCTTGATCGAGCATGCCTTCTTGCTGACTCCCGACGGGTCCCCGACGCCCGCCAATCCGACGATTGCCCCCGAACCGGGAACCCTGGCGATTCTCGGGTTGGCCATCGGGTCCGCGTGGCTCTGGCGACGAAACAACGGTCGAGCGAATCGCTAATCGAGGCCGAATCGGATTGTCGAACTTTCTTCCAGGCCCCTCGACGCGATCGATCGCGTCGAGGGGCCTGCCGCTGTTTCAAGACGGGGCTGATCGACCGATCCTGAATTCGTTGGGAGACCGTTTGAGGTTGGCGACCGTCGCGGTTAAGATGGGTCCGTCAACGTTTGACGAGGCAAGGCTCTGGGCCATTCTGGGAACCCGGTCTTGTCGACCCAAGAATCAGCCCGCAAGATTTCGGTGCCATGAGCGAACTACCGGCGGGCGGCTTTCCGATCCGCGACCTGCAACGGCGGATCAGCGAGCTCTACGGACCCAAGGACCTGGCTCGGGGCGACTCGGCGACGTTCCTCTGGCTCGCCGAAGAGTTTGGTGAACTCGCCACGGCCCTCCGGTCGGGAACCCAGGAAGAGCTGGCCCTCGAAATGGCCGACGTCCTGGCCTGGCTCGTGACCCTGGCGAATATCCGCGGGATCGACCTCGAAGCCGCCGTCTGGCGAAAATATGGCGAGGTTTGCCCCGGTTGCCGGTCGACTCCTTGCCGTTGCGACCCGCTCGAAAAACCATGACCCTGACACAGACCGACCAGGCACCAAGAGACCCGAGCGATGCGAGATCGAAGTGGATGGGCGGGACGGCTCACGGGAGCCCTGGTGGTCCTTCTGACGATCGCCGCCGGATCGGCCTCGGCGGCATCCCGGGCGGTCGATGTCGAGAACGTCCGCGTCGGGTTTCAGGAGCGATACAAGGTCGGCACCTGGACGCCGATGTGGATTCAGCTTCGAGGCGGCGTTGACGGATTCGACGGCTACCTCGAAGTCATCGCCCAGGATGAAGACGGCACGCCGACCACGATTCGTCAGCGGGTTCAGGTCGCTCCGGGTGCGACCCAGCGACTGACCAGCTATGTTCGCGTCGGTTCGATGGACTCCGATTTCGCGACCCTCCGGTTCATCGACGGCAAGTCCTTTCGCAAGGCCACCAATGACGTGGTTATCGGCAACCTGCTCAGCGCCAAGCCTCCCGAGTCACTCTCGCAGGAGGATTATCAGGTTCTCACCCTGGGCTCTCCTTCGGGCGTTGACCAGATCCCTGGTTTGCCCGGCTTCAATGCCAACAAGACCAATAACGCGGTGCCCGGCGGCCGGGCCCGAGAGGTGATCGTTCCCCGGCTTCAAGCGATTGACGACCTGCTTCCCGGTCGATGGTACGGCTACGACGCGGTCGACGTCGTCGTGGTCGACACCAACGACAAGGCCATGCTCTCGACTCTCTCCGGGAGCCGGGGCGAGGCCCTCAAGCAGTGGGTCATGCGAGGGGGCCATCTCGTCGTGGCGGTCTCGGCGAACTGGCAGGCGGTCAACGAGGGACTGCTCGCGGAGATGCTTCCGCTGAAGCTGACCGGTCGGACCCAGGTCTCGCCGTTCGACGCCCTCGAATCGTACACCGGGGGAAGTCAGCAAGTCCCCTTCGAGAACCTCCCGGCTCAGGTGGCGAAGTTCGAGGAGATCGACGCTCGGGGCGGCAAGGTTCTCTCGTCCACGCTCTCGACGCCGCTGGTCGTCCGGGGGGCTTACGGTTTCGGCCGGGTCACGGTGATCGGCCTCGATGTCGACGCCCCGCCGTTCTCGGGCTGGCCGGATCGGGGTCTCTTCTTCGTCCGGACGCTCGACCTGAGGACCTCGAACAGCGCGGTCGGGCCGACGGCGGCCGGAGCCCGGATCATCTCGAACAACGTTTCCGACCTCTCCACCCTGGTTCGTCGCTCCCTCGACCAGTTCAAGGGGGTGACGCTGATCCCGTTCGGCTGGGTCGCCGGTTTCATCGTCCTCTACATTCTCCTGATCGGGCCGGGGGACTACTTCTTCCTCAAGAAGGTCCTGAAGCGGATGGAGCTGACCTGGATCACCTTCCCGACGATCGTCGTCACGGTCAGCTTGCTGGCGTACTATGCCGCCTATGTCGTGAAGGGGACCGACCTCCGGGTCAACAAGATCGACGTGGTCGATATCGACCTGGAGACGAAGGCGGCCCGAGGGACGAGCTGGGTCAACCTCTTCAGCCCGCAGAACCGCGATTATTCCATCTCGGTCGTGCCCGTATCGCCCACCTCGCCGGCTTCGACCGATCCCAAAGCAGTTCCGACCCCGCCGCCTGGCTCCGACGTCGTGCTCTCCTGGTTTGCCGCTCCCGAGACTGGCCTTCGAGGGATGAACACCCGAGGCCAGGGCGGCATGGGCTTCGGCGGCGGCGGGTATAGTTACGCCCCGGTCGGCCGGGCGGATGAACTCGAAGACGTCCGGGTCGGGATCTGGAGCACCAAGGGCTTCGTCGCGCGATGGTTTGGCCCGGCCCCTTCAGCGGGGACGGTCGTCGATGTCGACCTTCAGACCGTGGGAACCGACCGCGTGGCCGGGACGATCACCAACCGTCTGGCGGTTCCGTTGAACGATGCGATCGTCGTCTTCGGCAAGGAAGTCTATTACAAGGTCGGTACGATCGCTCCCGGGGAAACATTTGAGATCGGCAACGCCAGCGACCGGTCGCTCAATCGATCGCTTGCCAGCTATCTTCAGGAAAAGGCCCGCAAGCTTCCCGTGCTCAATTACTACGGGAATGCGAACGAGAATATCAACCGGGTCGACCTGATCCGCGAGATCCTCTTCCACGACAGCGAGGTCCCGGGCCAGGAATCGATTCCGAGCCGAACTCATCATGACCTCGACCTCACGGGGCAGCTCGCCCTCGGCCGGCCAATGCTCGTGGCTACGATCGACCGGCCTGGTACGCAGCTGGTCCTGAAAGACTCGGCTTACGAGGCGAAGATCGAGCAGACGACCTTGCTCCGCGTGATCATGCCCATCAAGAAGGAAGGCGACGCGTCGAAGCCGAAGTGAGGTCTGAGCTTCCTGACGGATCAAGACGACGACGAATCATAAGCGAGCCAGGGTCTTGACCCGGCTTGAGAAATCGACCTGGGCCTCGACCAACACGAACAGGGAATCGCGCCGATGATCGAGACGCACGACCTGACCAAGATGTACGGCGACCTCTACGCCCTGAACCGGCTCAACCTGACCCTGAATCAGGGGGACGTCTACGGATTCATCGGCCCCAACGGTGCCGGCAAGACCACGACGATGCGGATTCTGGCCACGCTGCTCAACCCGACCTGGGGCGAGGCCACGGTTTGCGGCTACTCGATCTACACCGGCGCCAAGGACATCCGCCGGGCGATCGGCTACATGCCCGACTTCTTCGGCGTCTACGACGACATGAAAGTCATCGAGTATCTCGAATTCTTCGCCGCCGCCTACCGGATCAAAGGACCGGCCCGGAAGAAGATTTGCGAGGAAGTGCTCGAACTGGTCGACCTGACCTACAAGCGAGACGCGCTCGTCACCAGCCTCTCGCGAGGGATGACGCAGAGGCTGGGACTCGCCCGGGTCTTGCTCCACGATCCGCAGGTTCTCCTGCTTGACGAGCCGGCGTCGGGCCTCGACCCGCGCGCCCGGATCGAGATCCGGGCCTTACTCAAGGAACTCCGGTCGATGGGCAAGACGATTCTTGTCTCGAGCCACATCCTTCCCGAGCTGGCCGACATCTGCAACAAGATCGGAATCATTGAGCAAGGCGTCTTGCTCGTGAACGGCGCGGTGGTCGACGTGATGAAGCAGGTCCGGACCGATATCGTCCTCAATATCGGCGTTGCCGACCGCACGACCGACGCCGCCAACCTGCTCGAGCGTCAGCCCGAGGTCGAGACCGTTCAGGACAAGAACGGCGTCCTGATCGTCAAGATGAACGAAGGGGTCACCCAGTACAGCTTCCTCGTGCCCCGGCTCCTTGAGCAAGGGTTCGAGGTGACGCTTTTCAAGGAAGACGAGATCAACCTGGAAACCGCGTTCATGCACCTGACCAAGGGGATCACGAGCTGACGTCCATCAAAACAAACGGACCGATGATTTTTCCCTTTGGGATCGATCATCGGCCCGCTTGAGTGAGCTTTCCCCGGCATCAAGGAAAGACGTTGCCGTGGACCGTCACCGCGAAGCCGTAGGACCCGAACGGGTTGGACGTCGTGACCGGCACGCCACCCAGAAAGAGCCGCTCCGGTCCGGTCAGGCTGCCATTAATGAGAATGCCGAACGGGCCGACGTTGGTGCCGATGTCGATGAAGTCGTTCGAGCCGATGGTCAGGTTGCCGTTGACGTAGATGCCTTGCCCAGCGTTTCCCGACCCCTTGGGAGCCTGGAAGGTCTGACCGGCCCCGCGAACGACGTACATATTGGCGCCGTTGGTAAAGCTCAGATCGCCGCCGGTCTCCAACCAGTTCAGATCACGACCCACGTAAAGACCGAATGAGTTGGAGAAGTCGGCGTTGTTGAAGATGTCCAGGGTATCGAGGTCGCTGCCCACGGCGATCGAACCACCGGGCAAGACGTTGAGCAGAGCGATTCGGTTGACGGGCTCGTTTCCAGCCACGGTCAACGGCCCCGACAGGCTGGCCGTGTGGTATCCCTCGATCGAATTGATCAGGCCGCTGGTGATGTCAATCGCGGCGATGTTCAGAATACCCGTCCCGCCCCCCCTGGCGCTATTGAAAGTATGGGCGCCCTTCGCGATGGGGTGCATCGGGATCAACTGATTGATCTCGAGCAGAGTATCCGAGGTCGTGTTGTTCGCAACGAGACTCACACGACCATTGGACGCGGGAAACGCCTGGATCGTGCCCTGCGTGACCGAGATGTAAAATTTCTGGCCGACGGTATTCGTGACGATGACCGCAAGGCCACCGGCCGCCGTCTGCGAGCGGATCTGAGCCGCCGCTCCCGAGAGCAAGACCCGAGTTTCCAGCCGACCGTCTACTGACGGCTGGAAGGCTCGACTTCGAGGCCGGCGACCATCCTTGTGTCCGAGCGCCATCCCTGTAACCCTCCCGAACCACCCGAAAGGTCGAAGTCGCGGCCGGGCCAATCCGGGCTCGGGCTCCTCGACGCGGGGCGTTCGACTGACCAGACGGACCAATCTCCTCACTCGTATCGGTTGCTCAGCGAACCTTCACCGGCGAATTGACGACCGACCCAGGATCATCGGTCGAGTCAAAACGATTCTCCCGGTTCGAGGGGTTGCTCTCGATGGTGAAGTTTTGAAAGATACTCTGATTGGAAGGTCGTCCGGAAAGCGATCTTATTAACGAGGGTCGGAGAAAAACGGACTCAAGATTGCGACCCATTCGGCTGAGCTTGCAAGGCTTGCGGCCTCGGGCGAAGATCGAGAACCAAACAACCGCCTCTTCTTGAAATCAGTTGCGAGATCCTGTCGCGATGATAGCCCCCCTGCTCTCTCAGAAGTCGTCGCGATTCACCGAAAGCGTGATCCGAGGGATGTCGATCGAAGCCGCGAAACATGGCGCGGTCAACCTCGCCCAGGGAATGCCCGATTTTCCCGCACCCGCCGAGATCAAGGCCGCGGCCTGCCGGGCGATCGAGGCCGACATCAATCAATACGCGATCACCTGGGGAGCGAAAGACCTCCGGGCCGCCATCAGCGAGCACGCCGCCTGGCATCTCGGCCTCGAAGTCGACCCCGAGACCGAGATCACCGTCACCTGTGGCAGCACCGAGGCCATGCTGGTCGCCTTGCTCTCCCTGATTAACCCCGGTGATGAGGTCATCCTCTCGCAACCGTTTTACGAAAACTACTGGCCCGATTGCGTTCTCGCGGGCGCGACCCCGCGATTCGTCCCGGTCCGGCCCCCCGGCTGGACCTTCGACCCGGCCGAGCTGGCCGCCGCGTTCAACGCCCGGACCAAGGCCATCGTCCTCTGTAACCCCAACAACCCGACCGGCACCGTCCTGACTCGCGATGAACTCGAACAGATCGCCTCGCTTTGCCGGAAGTGGAATGTGATCGCGATCACCGACGAGATCTACGAGCACATTCTCTACGACGGTCGGACCCACATCGCTCTGGCCAGTCTGGACGGCATGAGCGACCGGACGGTCACGATCGGCGGGATGTCGAAAACGTATTCCGTCACCGGCTGGCGGATCGGAACCATCATGGCACCCCGAGTGTTGACGCACGCTTTCCGCCAGGTTCACGACTACGTCAGCATCGGCGCCGCCGCCCCGCTCCAGGCCGCCGGAGCCGTCGCCTATCGCTTGCCTCGCGAGTATTACAACCGACTGGCGACTGACTACCAGACCCGTCGCGACCGGCTTTGCAAGGCCTTGATCGAAGTCGGTTTCGACCTCGAACCGCCTCAGGGGGCCTATTACGTGATGGCGGGGATCGACGCGTTCGGGGCCACCGACGACGTCGAATTCGCCCGCTTTCTGGTCAGGGAGATCGGAGTGGCCACAGGGCAAACGCACCTAATTTCCGGCATTTCCGCACAAAACCCGCTGGAGATATCCCTCGTCCCACGAGGCTCTCAGTCGCTTGCCCTTGATACTCCTCTTTGACGTGGGCTCCTTCTTCAGCAGGCACAACGCCAGCCGACGAAGCAGCCCGAAGTTCTCCGGGGCATTCTCCTTCTTGATCCGGCTCCGGTCCTCATCGAACGTCACGTCCAGGACCCAGTGCAGCGAGTTCTCCACCCCCCAATGGCTCCGGACCGACTCGTTCAACAGCTTGGCGTCATTCTCCAGGCTGCTGAGGTAGTATCTCGTCTCCACGCTCAGCTTGTCGCCGATGAACCGCTCGGACTCGACCATCACCACGCTCTTCAAGTCCTTCCACTCCTCCCGCCCCTCCAGCCAGGAGAGGTCCGAGGTCGCCCAGCACCGCCGGAACTCGTCCCGCCCGTGGCCCTCGGACCACTCCCGGTGGTAGCCGAAGTCCGGCCCCTTCATCAGCCGGGCGCACGCCCGGTCCCAGAATCCCACGACCTGCTCGAACAGACGCTCGTGGTTGGCCTTCAACGCCAGGATGTAGTCGGCCTTGCGGTCCCGGATCGTGCGGGCGATCTCCTTCTGGCAGCCCATGGCGTCGATCGTCACGATCGCACCGGAGATCGAGAGCATCTTCAGCAACTTGGGGATGGCCGTGATCTCGTTGGACTTCTGGTCCACGGCCACCTGGCCCAGCAGGAGGTGATTGGCTGTGGACCAGGCGTGGACCAGGTGGAGGGCCGACTTGCCCTTGGCCCGGTCGAACGAGCGACGCAGCGTCTTGCCGTCGATGGCGATGACCTGCCGCTCGGTGGCCTCGTGCAACGCCTCGATCCAGCAGAGGAAGCCCTTCTGGAACTCCTCGGGGTCGAGCCGCTCGAAGAGGCGGCGGAAGGTGTCATGCGAGGGGATGCCGTTGGGCAGGTCCAGGAAGGTGCTCAGCCAGGCGAGCTTGGCGTTGCCGAAGTCCTCGATGTCGTCCCAGGAGTCGGCCCCGGCGACGACGGCGCAAATGGCGATGGCGATGATATCGAGCAGTTCATGGAGGCGGGAGCGGTCGATGCGGGGGTCGGTGAGGTCGGCGAAGTGGTGGGCGATGGAGAGTTCCTGGTCGGCGGTCATGGCGATCCTCCTGGGTTCCTCGTGATCGAGGAGGATTACCAGAAGTTGTTCTCG
>Ga0080006_1168429_pt1 | contig 13714 bp, 10 predicted proteins | sample RS3BMetagenome_FD_69209 | JGI IMG/M metagenome (GOLD analysis project Ga0080006, IMG submission 69209) | Ferric oxide microbial mat and aquatic microbial communities from Rainbow Spring, Yellowstone National Park, USA - RS3B (SPADES... ...
AAATCAGGCCATAATTTATCCAGCTGTCACGAGTGCTAGAGATGCAATATACTTTACCTTTACTGAAGATGATTGGAAAAAACTCTATAATAGTAACAAAGAGTGTTTTATGTTCGTATGTCATAAACCTAAAAATGAGCTCCCAAAAGAGGTCTTAGAATACATCAAGTGGGGTGAGCCTATATGTCCAGTGTGTGGTGAGAAGCTCACAATGATAGATGATATCTTCAAATGTAAAAACGGACATTTAGTACCTTTAGAAGCTAAGTGCGTAACCGAACTTAGGAGTACTAGAAGCGGAAGAAAGCTAGCATATGAAACAGAGTCATCCAAGATTAGAGCTAAAATGCCTAAAGAATTCTACGATTGGTACGACTTAGGAGGAGTAGTGTCAGCTCCAATATTCGCCATATATCAGGCACGGTATAAAACGAGATTCATGTTATGCAAGTTTCCAGTAGCAATGTACCATGCATTGGTGGCTTTCATACCTAAGTCTGAAACATCCTTAACAGATGAGCATATTAAGGTGTTATTGGCTTACTTAAATTCATCATTTACACAATATTACATAGAAACACATGGCAGGTACATCGCAAAAGGCCCAATAGCCCTTGAGGTTAACATAGCTAGGGATATACCTATCTTAGACGTTAGAAAGCTTTCCGACAAAGCGATCACCGAACTAGTAGCGCTTTTTGATAGGCTTGAATCCGAAGCTAGGCATATAGGTGGTGCTTCTGAGAGGGAGCAACTAGAAAAGCTTAAACCAGTAATATTTGAGATTGATAAAGCTTTGGCTAAACTGCTTAACATACCTGAAAGTGTTGTGAAACTTATTGAAGACCAAGTCAACATGCTCGTCGAGAGAAGAGTAACTGGGAGTAAGGAGGCGATGAGGGAGAGTGTGAAAGGTGAGACAGAGGTTAAGTTAAAGCCTCCTAGAAGGCATAGAAGTTCTGAGTCAACTAAACACCTTCCGCTAGATTTATTCATGACAAAAAATCAACTCTAAAACTTATGTATTATTTGCTAAGTAGGTTTTATGTCGTTAATGAATCACTAGACTTAAGTAATTAGTTTTTATAATACGCAATTTTTCGTCAAGTAGCATATGCTACACCTCATGTTCTTGCATGAATGAGTGTTATTTTTCCAACCATTACGAGTAACAGTAGTCTTTACCTAACCAAAGTTGCATTTTGAATTTAGTTAATGTTGGTTTTTTCAAAGTTATTTTTCTGGCTGAAAAGTGGTAGAACTTTTTGAAAAACTCATTCTAAATTCAAAATCCAGGATAGCGTATATCCTGGATATTTTGAAAATAAATTCATGGATTATCATAAACTATAATGTTTATAAGCGTGATTTTTGAATAAAATGATGGTGTTTTAAAATGCCTAAGAAAATCATAATCGTAGAATTGGGTAAGGATAAAAAAGTCTATGAGAGTTTAGAAGAATATATCGAGAGTTTAAGCTACTACAAAGCGACAAAGTTAATCCATAGAATTAAATCAATAAAACACATCAGATAAATTGCAGGAAAATTATTGTGTTTTTTGTTCTTGTTTTAATAAGTTTAAGAAATATTCTAGTCCTTTTATTAACTCATTCTTATTCGGTATTGATTTTAATTGTAATGGTGGTTGATAATAAGGATTTATTCTATACCACATTATCTTTATGCGTCTCTTATTGTCTCTTTTCTCTAACCTTAATTCTGAATATTGTGGATAGTGGCTTATAATTTTGCTTGATATTGGATAGTTAAATTCGTCTATCTCTTCCCAAACACCATAAGCGTTTTTTCCATACAATACATACTTTACTTTTTTGAAAATCCACATTGTGGTTCATAATATGATGTTCAATTTGAGCTTATATTTTTATACATTTCAAATATTGATAAAAATTAGCATTTTTGTATAATTGCGTAAAATTATTGTATAATGCTGTATAACGCATGTATAATTTTTTGTTATAACGTATAATTTTGAGCGTAATTGTATAATGTATATTACATTTTGCGTATTTTCTAGACTGTTCGGAAAATTCTAAAAACTTTTCTAGATATTCTGGAACATCTTTTAAATCTTTTCGAACCAATTTTTTACATTTTGAACTATTCTTAAAAAATTGGAATTTGAAAAATCCATTTAAAAACTAAAATATATGATTGTGTTTATTAGGATTTATGTTGTATGATTAAAATGATTGTAGTTTTGTGGTTATAGTATATAAGTATTTTCTAATTTTATTTTACTATATTTTGGTACTGTGTGTCTATTTCTGAATGATTTTTATATTCTTGGAGTTCTAAATTCTCTAAATTGTGTGATTTAAAAAATGTTGTAGTAATGAATATATGTGTTTTGGTTTTATTTTAGTGGGGGTTAATAATGAAGTCCAGGATCCGGGCTTATAATAAAATTTATAGGTTACGTTGGTTATTAGTAATAATGAGAGTGGATCTCTAACCGTTCTTAAAGATCCGGATCCTGGACTTCGTTCATTAGAGATCCACTCTCACCTTAAAGATCGGTTGTTTAATCTAGATAGTGGTGTTTTGTTCTATATTCCTATTTGGTTGAATGTTGCTAAACATGAATATCCTAGTTTGGGATTAAAGAGTGGTGTTTGGTGGTATGATGGTGTTTGTGGTAAATATTCTGAATATGTTAAAAAGAGAGTTGTTAAATCAAAGTCCGTTAAGTCTAAGCGTAAGAGACATTGGGCTTTTAACGAAGCTCATAGGGAAGCTTCCACGCCTATAGTGTCTGTTAGTGATAAGGATTTTTCTAGTCCATATTGGTGGATTGATTTTTTTGATTTTGAGGTTGAGAATGTTGATATTAAGCATGATGGTTATGTATGTTTATTCTCTAAAAAGGAATTAAAGCGTGCAAAAAGTCCTAAGATACCTATATGGGTGTTTATGAGTGTTGAGGTAAAAAAGCGTATTCTTGAATTTGCTATTAGGTATTATAGTGATGTTCATGATAAGAAAATTCTTTTAATGAATGAGGTTGAGAATAAACTTTTAGTATTGTATTATTTGGTTCGTTTTTCTGAGAAATATCTAAAGAAGATTAAACATGATATTTTTGAGCGTGGTAAATATCTTAGAAAATTTAATGATTTGGGATATAAATCAACGTTTATTACTTTAACGATTAGAATTGATGATTATTTTAGTTATCAACAAATTTTAGATACTTTAACTAAGATGTTTCATAAGTTTATTACGCATTTAAGATACTATGTTGATTTTATTGATTATATTAGGTTTTTTGAGGTTGGTAAAAAACGAGATACTATTCATATTCATTTGTTATTGATTAATAAGTTGGGTTTTATTAATTCAGATATTATTAGAATTGCGTGGTCGGTTAATGGAGAGTTAATTGGTGGTATTCATATAAAGTATTTTGATAATGTTAATAGTGGTATTAGATATACGTTAAAGTATATTACAAAATTGATTGAGTATGATTATGGTAGTGATGTAAATAAGTTGATGTTTGAGAAAGGTTTCATTTTACTTAGTTTATTGTGGGCTACAAATAAGAGGTTATATTCAGTTTCTGCTAAATTCACTAAAGAGATTAAGAGACAGTTTATTCTTGATAAATAATTCCTAACTGCTTCTAATGTTTGTGTATATTTATCATAAATATCCCCTGTAATGAATGTTACATCTACTTTTGATGAAAGGTCTGAGATTACATTAAGTATTTCATTTTTAAACCTCCAATCTTTAATATGAAGATCCGTAATATGTAACGCTTGGAGATTTAATCCTAAAGGTATACTAATCTTATTAACTTCAAAAAAGTAAGGTTCAACAAACGAATACGAAACTATCGTTGTTACTGTTACTCCACCTATTAAAAGGAACTTCCTTCTACTTAATTTTAACATCGTCCAAATCACATCACTTAAATTTTGTACTTATAAAAAAGTTTCACTATACAAAACGTAAATAATTCAGTTAACTTTACTCTCACAAAAAACTACAATATTATAGTTTCACTAGAGTTTTATCAGGATCAATATTAGTTATTTTGCTAGAGTTGTTTCTTCTTTTTTAATGATTTTTGGTGGTGGTTCGCATCCCTCTAGCCAAATTGTAGCTAATGTTTGAAAGTCAGGTGGTATGACTTCCCTATCTATTTTTACGTCAATAACGGCTGGTAATTTTGAGTCTTTTGCTCTTTTTAATGCATTTTTGATTTCGTTCGGATCTTCAACGCGCTCACCATAACATCCCATAGCTTTGGCTATTAGATCATACCTTATTTCATTAAAATCAACACCAATATACCTTCTCTCATAATAAAGCGTTTGACCAGCCCTTATCATTCCCCATGAAGAATCATTTAACACAACAAAAGTAATCTGTAATCCTAACCTTTTTGCAGTTTCAAGATCAGCCATTCCCATGCTAAAAGCGCCATCCCCAGTTATACAATACACATCCCTATCAGGATATGCAAGTTTAGCTGCAATAGCATACCCAACACCACTTCCTAAATGACCAGAATCACCTGCTGTGCTACTCAGAAACGTATTTGGCTCATATATTCTATTTAAATAATGAGCCCATACGGTAGTATTGCCACCATCCACTACTGATATGGCATTTCTAGGATAGAAGTTTCTTACCTCACGTATTACTCTTAATGGATGAATAGGTATTTGATCAGTATTTGATACTTTTTCAAATTCTTCTATCCATTGCCTTTCTAAATCCTTATAATAACGATTTTTCTCTAAAGGTGATCTGGGCGGAATTTCCCTTTTTATGATATCCAAAAGTGCAGATAATGTCTTCTTAGCATCACCAATAGCACCTATTTCCACCGGCCTATTTAACGCAATACTCTCTGCAGCTATATCAATTTGAATAAATTTTTGAGTATCATAATCACCCCATAATGGAGGTCTCCCGAAAAAGTCTAAATCACCCAATTTTGAACCAATTAATAATACTAGATCTGCTTCATTTTGAGCTGTGAGTGCCCCATAACTATGAGGTACTAAACATAATGGATGATCCTCTGGTATACATCCACTTCCTGATATGGAAGTCGTGACGGGTACTTGAAGATATTCTGCAAGTTCAATAAGTTCTTTAGAAGCTCCTGCACGAAGAACACCCCCACCTGCATGAATTATTGGTTTCTCTGCTGATATTAACATTTTAGCAATTCTTTTTAAAGTTTCAATATCTGGAAGTGGTTTCTTAGGTCTATATTTTTCTCTTTCATGAAGTTGAACATCCTCTTCCTCCCCAGTTTGATGAAGTATATCTGATGGAAAATCAATATGAACAGGTCCCGGTTTATCGGACAAAGCAACTTTTATTGCTCTTTCAGTCAATTCTACTATTCTGCTCCAATGATTTACCACAACATTCCATTTAGTTATTGGCTTAAACAATGAAAATTGATCCAAAGCTTGCATAGAACCATGATCTGGATAAGATCTGAAAGTTTGATTCTGAGCCGTTATTATTAAAATTGGTATATTCTCAGCAAAAGCAGGATAAACGCCACCTACTAAATTGGCTGCTCCAGGTCCTACAGTAGCTGCAACAACCCCTAATTCACCAGTAACTCTAGCCCACCCATCAGCAGCATGAGCTGCATTAGCCTCATGATGAAATGTTATGAACCTAATATTACTATCATAGAGAGCATTTAAAAAAGGGTAAAGTTGATCACCAGGCACACCAAACACATAACGAACACCTTCTTTCTCTAAAACTCTTTTAAGAACCTCACCTCCAGTTATCTTCATTTAAAACACCTTAACAATTACAAAGATTTTAATATATTTAAGAATTTCGTATTTTTATTAAATCTAACAGACAAACAAGAGACAAACAGCCATACAGAAGACCTCCTTTTAAAACAATGCATCTTTCATATGAATTGAAAAACAATAAAGCTTAAATTATTTTTAGAATAACGCAAATGCGCATATTTAAGCTAAGTATAAAATATTGGAGGATCATTTAAGAACCATTTTAATAGTGTCTGATCCTATTTTTATTGTGAATGTTATAAGTATTAGTGCTGTTATCAGGAGTAATAGTGCATATGGTATTGATCCCAGTAATTTAATTGCATTTCCACTACTAGCTAGTAATGCTAACCACGCATAATCCATCCATACATGACTTATGTACGCTATGCTTAATCCTCTTGCTCCGTATTTTGTAGATTCTTCTATTAATGGATAACCTACTGTAAGCCACCATGTTAAAAAGTATGCGTTAAATCCTGTAAGTATTACTCCTATGCTTATAGCTTCTAAAGGATTTGTTATTGTTAGGTTTAATCCTGTCAATGGTAATGCATTATTCTGAAAAACCTTTATGGAATCTTTAATTAAAAGATAGGAAAAATATGCTAAGAATAGTATTACTATAGTATTGAGCATTAGCTTAATTTTTACTAAAAATTTTTTAAATTGGTTGATAAGTTTATAAAGTATAGTTACATAAGGGAGTTCTACTATCATATGTCCTAAAGCTATTAAAAGACCTCCAAACAATCCCATAGAAGTTCCAATAATTATTGCTGAGGCTGAGAGTGGTCCAGGACTTAAAGCTCCACTAAGCGTTATGGCCAATGTTAAAGATATAAGCTTTCTTATACTCATTATGAACACCTTAGACTTATAAGTTTAAAAGATTAAAAAGATTTACATGGTAATGTTGTTTTCAGAAATTTAAGAATGTTTATCTATACAATAAAATTATGAAAAATTATTTGTGATTTATTCATATCTTAATGCTTTGATTGGATCCATTTTTGCTGCTCTCCATGCGGGATATAGGCTTGAAATTATGCTTACTATAATTGCTAGTGTTAAGGATATTATTATTGTCTCTGGTGTTATTACTGGTGTGTACGAAAATCCCATTGAGGTTCCTGTGAATCCTCCTGGTCCTCCTGCAAATCCTCTTGATGGGGTTGGTGTTCCTCTTCCGGTTCTAAATATGTTTCCTGTGAGTATGTTTGGTATTATGTATGATATTGCGGATCCTGATATTATACCTATTATTCCACCTATTATTCCTATTAAAAATCCCTCGATGAGTATTTGTGCTAGTATGTGTTTATTTTTGAAGCCTATTGCTTTTAATGTTCCTATTTCTTTTGTTCTTTCTATGACGGTTATTAACGTTATATTGAGTATTCCTAAGCTTGCTACTATCAAAGATATGGCTGCGATACCTCCTAATAATAAAGATATTTGACCTATTACTGATTGGAATGTTTGGGTTATTTGTTGTGCTGATAATACATTTACTGAGTTACCATAAAGGTTTCTTAGAGTATCTATTACATCGTTTACACTATCAACATTTTGTGTTTTGATTATTAGCATGTTGTACCATTTTCTGTTAAGTATTGTTTGTGCTGCTTGTATGGGTATAAATATGCTTGTGTCGGGTTGTATGAATGCTGATGCACCATATTCAGTTAAGATTCCTGTGACCTGCAAGTTAACGCTTATTCTTGTTTGTCCTTCTTGAATTTGTAAATATAATGTTTGTCCTGTGAAAATTTCTTGAGATTGTGTTGTTTGAGAGAAAGCTATTTGGTAACCAATTAAAGCCATAGGGGCTGATACTGAAGGATAAACTATGCCTTCAAGCAGATTAATTTCTCCTAAAAGTTGTTCTAAACCATATTCATTAATGCCTATGATACTAGCGCTTATTGTTTCACTACCTAGATATATATTTCCGCGAGTGCTGATAATAGGGATAACATTTTTTACACCTGGTAATGAAGAAATTGTGGCAACATCAACATCAGTTAACCTACTACCTGTAACTATTATTGTGTCTGGTCCCATTTTTTGTAATGTTGATGTTATACTTGCGCCAACACCCGCAGTTTGAGAAATTAAGGCTACAATAGCAGCAACACCAACAACTATACTTAAGATAGTTAAAGCTGACCTAACTTTGCGAGAGCTTAAAACTTTTAAGCTAATTTTAAAAACATCACTTAATTTCATGCCTTCTCCTCCTAATAGTCATCACTATAATCACAACCACAACTATGATGATACTTATTATAAGCAAATTAGTGTAATTAAATAGTCCTAAGTTGTTTTGTGTTGCTCTTGCTGTTTGTGTTTCTCCAGTGGTTGATGAGCTAACTCTTAGAGGTATTGTAATATTTAGAGTGTGAACATTCCTCAAATTATCTTGATAAGTTAAAACAATGCTCATAGTAAAATTGACCAATCGTAAAATTGTCCTATTTATAGGAGAAGTAAATGTAGGTGTGAAATTAGCACGCGTGGTAACATTAGTTGACATAAAACTGAAGGTTATAGTTGACGATGAACCACTTTGTAAGTTTCCTACATACACTTGATTACCAATAACAGGTATGAAATATCTGTTATTCATTATTGATGCATAAACGTTATATGCTGTTCCCATACCCACGTTAGCTAAAGTTAGCGTTATTGAGAATGGTTGACCAAGAACTATAGGTTGAGGTAATACTACATAATTTGTGACACGCAAATCTGATGGCACTATCACCAATAATCCTAACGGTTGCGAATACTGCATAAATGTACCCTCCTCATTATAATAATTAATCGTTACAATCATATTAGTAGTATCTCCAGATGACGCAGGAACATATATGGATACTGGAATAGATATCTCATATCCAGCTTTTATAATATTTATAAATATATTATTGAGAGAAAGTAAGGTAGGTATTGAAGTACCTGAAAATGATATTGATAAACTAACTGATTTCATCGCATATGTATTGTTATTAACAACCGTTAATGTTAGATTATTAATAGACCCAGCCTTGAGTGTTCTCGTATTAATAGATATTAAAGGATTAACAATCCCAGTATTGGGCATTACAATAATACTTAATGGTATATTTTCTGATGTTAATACTCCTGATGAATCAATATAATTAACAACTACATTTATCTGTGCCAAGTATGTTGATTGAGCAGTACTCGGATATACTGTGAATCTTAAGACTTTAGTCTCATTGAATTTTAACGTTCCAATATACCATTTACCATCAAATCCTATTAAAGCTATTTGCGAAGATGGGCTTATAGTCATGCTAACATTCCTCAATAAGCTACCACCCACATTAGTAATAAATAACGTAAGATCATTACTTTTACCACCAATCAATTGTTGTGGTTCTATAGATAAATGAGTATTGAAAGCTCGTGTCGAAGTGAGTATAGTAAAACCAATAATCCTATTCTCATTTCTTAATACTCCTGAAGAATCAGTAAAACTTACTGCCACAGGTAATTGAAGTACTACTGACGATGGGGAAGTTACGTAAGTTTTAATGATGAGCGTTTTAGTTTCTTTAGGCTTCACATCCCCTACATACCATTTACCATCAAACCCTTCAAACACCATTTGTGATGGGGGTGTAAAAGTAAGAGTAACACCATACATCATTGTGCTTCCAGTATTAGTTAGATTAATCATTAAAACATTCTCCTTATTACTAATTAACTGCTGAGGTACTGTTGAAATTACGAACGTAGTTAACGTTTGCTGTAATAACATTACTCCTAACGTCCTTGTTTCAGTCCTACTAATTCCTGAAGCATCTACATAACTTAATGATCCTGTTATCTGAGCCACTCCACCACTTGAAGCTGACGTATACACAGTAACGTTGATTGATTTTGTCATACCAGAATCTAATGTACCTACATACCATTTTCCATCAAAATTAGTAAATGTTAATTGTGACGACGCAAAAGTGATTGTTAAATATTTTACAGCCGTTGAACCAGTATTAGTTATATTAAATATTAGAGTATTTTCAGTACCACTAGTTATTTGATACGGATATAAACTAAGTACTAAAGATGTAGGTTGCGGCAATAAAACTAGGAAATAAACTGTCTGAGTTGAAATTTTGGAGTATCCATAAGGATCAATATATGACGTCTGCAACGTTAGAGGAATTGACGAACCTGATAATGATGCTGGAACATAAAGACTTACATTAAAACTAACAGATTTCCCTGAAGGTATATTACCCAATTTAAAAACTTGATTACCAATCAAACCTACTTGTTGTGGTGAAAGTACTGTAACAGAAACACTCGACGCATTCCCAGTACCCTTATTTATCAACGTTAAACTCACATTATTTATCACACCAGGAACTAATTCAAAAAATGAACTATTAGCTTCAAATTCTACAATACCTTTCACATCGAATCTTATTTGATGTGATTCTGTTGTTGAAGAGTACATCACATACAAGTTTGCATAATACGTTCCTAATGATACATTACCTATATTTATCGTATACTGAAGAGTTACTAATGATCCAGGACTTGCTGACTGAGCATACGCCCATGTCTGATTTCCCCCAGTAGTATTAGTAAATCCTGCTGGCAATTCTATGTAAGATCTTATTCCAGTAACCTGCCCAAATCCTAAATATTGCAAAACAACAGTTAATATTTGATTTCCCACATTAGGCCCTACACTCACAGGATTACTTGGCGTACCCCATACCACTTGGGCAACTATAAAATTACCACTTGCCAAAGCCGGTTGAACCTCAATGCCTACTATTGAAAATAGAAGCAATAAAAGAATAAACATAACCATGAAATTCCTCATTTAACAATCACCTCTATTATTTTTCCATCCTTCATTTTAACTATTTTATCACAATATCTAGTGTTCTCTGGATTATGTGTAGCCATAATAACAGTTTTGCCCTCATCCCTTAACTCTTTAAATGCATCCATTACCACTCCAGCTGACTTAGAATCTAAATTCCCTGTAGGTTCATCAGCAATAACTATACTCGGATTATTAGCTAGAGCCCTAGCTATAGCAACTCTTTGTTGCTCACCACCACTAAGCTCCAATGGCTTTTTATTAATCGAACTTCTAGGCAAAAACTTCTCCAACAATTGCAATGCTCTCTCCCTACGTTGTTTATATGGTACTCCAGCCACAATCATTGGTAGTTCAACATTCTCGATCGCAGACATATAATTAATCAAATTAAACGTTTGAAAAACAAAACCTATTTTTTTATTTCTTAATTCAGCAAGCATATCATCACTCATTCTACTTATAGGCGTACCATCAATAAATGCCTCTCCTTTAGTTGGTCTATCTAAAGCACCAGCTATATTAAGTAACGTTGTTTTACCACTACCTGAAGGACCCATGATAGCTATAAACTCACCTTTATTAACACTTAGCGACACGCCATTAAGCGCTGGATATTCTACTTTACCTATTATATATTTTTTCCACACATCTTTCACTTCAACAACGTATTCAGCTGTGGGCATGCAACCTCCACCTCAAATTAATATCGACATCGATAACGATACTGATATACATCATTATCACTACTGGTTTTATACAACACCCATATTTAAAGATAGTTCACAAAGTGTACATATTCCCAATACTTTACATGAATTCAGCAAGAAAGCTTAAAATTTCGTTCTAATGTATATCAACGTAATGAGTTTTGCAATAAGTTCTCTAATAAAAAAAGTAATCAATAAATTTTTATAAAGTATATAAAATTTAAATACTGTTTAATAACGGAAAATAAATGGGGGGAGTTGAATGGGTAAGCTCGTTAGTTTAATCTTATCCATAATCGGGCTTCTAGCCAACACTTATAACTGTATTTCTTGTAGTCAATGGTATTATAGTGGCTATGACGACTAAAGAAGGAGGATTTTTAGCTGGTCTTGCTGCAGCAGGATACTTTGTTTTGGCCGGCATAACATGGTTAGTATCTCTTATATTTCTCCTCATTGCTTATTTGACTTCACGCAATGTCAAATCAATTGCTATAGCAAGTTTAATGTGGATAGCAGCTGCCTAATCCCCACTTATGTACGTGTCTCGACCGAGGCATTCATCGATAGGTACGGTGAGGCTGTTGCCGAGGTAAACATGGTCCTAAATAACGTCAGGAAGAGGGGCAGTACTGTTGCTGCTGAGAGTCTTTATGTTCTTGGACTAGCCTCAATAATCGCCAATGCCGCTGAGTTGGGCAGGCACGTCAAGCCCGGCGATGCCGACACTGTATTGTACATAGCGACATTCGCCATAGAAGAGGCTGTATATCCATACCTCATTATGCCAATACTAGGTGCTTTAGAGCCTTTGCGCGATAGGGCACCGCATAGGTACCTCCAACTACTACCCCTCGCATCGGATATAGAGAACCTTAACCGTGATACGGTTAGGTACATATTTGATGGGTTGAATAAAGTTCTAGACAATTACGGTGATAGTGTTAAGGGGCATGCCCGGTCCCTCGTACACGCAATGCGTGCATACGTCAACCTGCTTAGGAGATACCGTGGATATTTCAAAAGGGAGGAGGTTAAGGGTGCGGTTGGTAGGGTCGCTGATCTACTCAAAGAGATAGGCAAGATCAATTCCGGCCTAGGCATCATCGCATGGGCTTATGCGTTAACCCCAGCGTTAAAACATAAGTCTGTGAGGGAGCTTATGGAAGGGACGTTGGGCATTGATGTGGTTAATGAGGCTAACAAGGTCCTTAAGGAATTAAACAAGTTGAGGGAGAATGTTCAAGAGTTAATGAGGGTTGAGGAATTCATGAGTTATGTCGAGTCCAAGTCTATCAAGGCTGATGAGGAGGCAGTTAGGGGGTCTATCCTTAATGTAACAACACATCTTAAGCATTATTTGGGGATTTATAGGTTTAATAATGACGAACTCGATGAAGCAGCGAGGCTATTTAATGAGGCGGCTGAGGAGAGAAGGGAAATCGGTGGGTATAGAAACTACCTAGTTAATCGTGGTCGGGCATTGCGTGTTGAGGCTATTGAGGGCTCGTTAGTTGGCGATAAGTTGGTTGATGAGTTTCGGCAGTTGTACGAGGAGGCCTTTAATAAGGAGCATTTCAAGCCCACGGCTCAGTACCTCACTACTGCATCAGCTAGATTTGGTAATTACCTCGTGTCCCTAGCCCTAACGGGTGGTGATGAGAGGGTTAAGAAGATTAAGGAGCTGCTTAAGGAGCACTGGCGGGTACTGGGTGCCGATTATGAGGCCTCGGTTCTGACCAGGCTAATGCTCAATGCCCTGCTCGGTCCAAAGGATCGATTAGACAATGAGCTTGGGGGTAAGCTTGTTGTTAAACCTGAGGAGTTAATTGAGGCATTTAAAGACAAAATATATAGTAAATTCCTACCTGCGTTAATGGTTACTTTTGGCGTGATAAAGCCTGAAAATGGAATTAAGTTATGTGAAGAGTTTACTGATCATGATTGCATATATTCCGTCTTTGCAGCTGAGGGAAAAAGTGACGCTGTTGAACAGCTAAGAGAAAAAAGGTTAATCACTTTTCATAAACGGATTTTAAAAGAGGAGAGGTTGGATCTGCTTAAGGGACTTGGTCTTGACGCTGAGTCATTGAATGATGAGTATAAGAGGTTGGTGGGTCGGCTTGATGGTAAGTCCCTAGTCCAACTGCTCGCCCCCAGATCCTCAATGGCTCGGTTAGCCCTCATGCTTCACGCGTTGATTAACGGTGATGAGAAGCTATCCAAAGTTTAAGAATAGGTGAAACGGAACATAAAGTGTATAATGATGCCCTAAAATACATATTGTCTCGTATCAAATTTTCGTATATAAAATTTTATTA
>Ga0080006_1148116_pt1 | contig 13694 bp, 9 predicted proteins | sample RS3BMetagenome_FD_69209 | JGI IMG/M metagenome (GOLD analysis project Ga0080006, IMG submission 69209) | Ferric oxide microbial mat and aquatic microbial communities from Rainbow Spring, Yellowstone National Park, USA - RS3B (SPADES... ...
CATCGGAAGTCAGGCTTCCCATCGTCTCTCGGAAGCCCAGCCGCCCGCCGCCACAACGTCGCCCGACATGAAAATCACCCCCACTGACACTTCGCTGACGCGAAATTGTCGGACACCATTGATCTCGTCTACCCTGGTGCCACCCACCGCCGATTTGAACATTCGTTGGGAGTAATGGAATTGGCCACCAGAATATTTGATGTCGTCACAAGGCCGGAAAATGTCGCACCCAAAGCGAAAGCCCTGCTATCAGAGCTGAGCTCCTCCGACACAGTCGCCTATTGGCGGCGGGTGCTCCGGATGGCTGCCCTATGCCACGACATGGGTCACCTTCCATTTTCCCATGCTGCTGAATTCCTGTTGCCCGAAGGCACAACACACGAGACAATCTCCGCCGCGATCATCCGTTCGGACGCCATGAAAAATATCTGGAATGCAATGACCCCGCCTTTAAGGGCCGATGACGTCGTCAAGCTCGCCCTTGGCCCCAAGGAAGCCAAAGGAATGCAATTCTCCGCATGGCAGGCGATTCTCGCCGAAATCATAGTTGGCGATGCGTTCGGCGCCGACCGCATGGACTACCTTCTCCGTGACTCCTACCACGCAGGAGTAGCGTACGGCCGCTTCGATCATTACAGGCTTATTGATACGCTCCGTATACTGCCATCGCCACCGCGCGAAAAGAATGTCGGCGGGGACGGCGCGGAATCCGGCGTGGAACTCGGTGTTGAACACGGAGGTTTGCACTCCGCCGAGGCGCTCATGCTGGCCAGGTACTTCATGTACTCCCAACTCTATTACCATTGCGTCCGCAGAATATACAACGTCCACTTGGCCGATTTTCTGACCAATTGGCTGCCCGGCGGAAAATTCACAACCGCGGTGGATGCATTCCTGAAGTTATCGGATAACGAGGTAAACGCCGCAATCGGTGAAGCGGCGCGCAACAAAAACAAGAAGGGCCATGACGCGGCTCGGCGAATCGTAACCCGTGACCATTTCAGGCTCGTCTATGAACGCAACCCGGAAGATGTTAAGATAAACCCCGAAGCGGGTAAGGCCGTATATGCCGCTCTGGTAAAAGAGCTTGGGAAGGGGACGGTTCACCACGATTTTCTCCCCCCTAAGGGCGGTGCCCCGGAATTTCCGATACGCATGAATGACGGTCGAATAGCGTCATCCGCTGCGGTCTCGGAGACGCTTTCCAAGTTGCCGGTGCCATCCGTCGATTTCGTATTTGCTGATAATACGGTGGCAGCGGCGGCCCGCGATTTTATCGAAAAAAGCCGGAATGATATTCTAAACGTAGAGGAGAACTGATATGGAATCATTGCATAAAATGCTCGTAATTACACAATTGGCTCGCGAATTAGCCGCACGCGGAAGTTGGTGCGGTGAAACGCATCTCCAGAAGGCTACGTACCTTCTCCAGGAAATTGCAGGTGTTGATACTGGCTTCGAATTTGTCCTGTACCGTCACGGACCTTTTTCCTTTGATCTGCGCGACCAATTAACCTATTTGCGCGGTCTTGGCCTGCTCGAATTGCAACCCCAGGAAATCCCCTACGGCCCAAAATTGCTGCCTACCGACAGCGCTCAAGCGCTGGCCCAAAAGCTCCCGAGGACGCTCGCACGCTATCAGAGCCAGATAACCTTCGCCGCCGATGCCGTCCGCGACCGTAGTGTGGCTGAGCTAGAACCGCTGGCCACGGCGCTCTATTTCACAAAACAATCCGGTTTCCCAAAAGCTGTCAGCGCTCGGGCTGAAAAGATCAGTGAAGTCAAACCACACATATCGCGCGACAGGGGGCGGAGGGCCGTCGGGGAAGTCGATAAGTTAATCGAAAGCGCGAAGAAACTTAAAGCCACGACACGAAACTAAAAAAAGCGACGGCCAGAGACACGGCCGAAGAAAACCACTGTGCAACCACGGAAAATAAAAACTCGGCGTGCGGAGGCCACCCGCAAATGGGGAGGCCAAATCGAGGAAAACATGGCGAAGAAGTTCACATTCAAAACAGAATTCAGCGGAACAAACGGCCCCACGGACATAGAAACTCTATTCCGTGACCTACGTGGTCGGGCGCAGGAGATAAAGCACCTTTGGTCCCACCAAGCGGACATCCTCAGAGAATACTCCCAAAAATTCACGAAGGCCAATGATGTCGCAATCGAGCTGCCCACAGGCGCAGGCAAGACGCTGGTTGGCCTCCTTATTGCCGAATTTCGCCGCCAAACGCTCAACGAACGGGTTGCATATCTGTGCCCAACCCGCCAGCTCGCAGGTCAAGTGGGCGCGCAGGCCGCAAAATACGGGATTAAAGCCCACGTGTTGACAGGAAAGCAATGTGATTACCCACCCCACGAGTTCAGCGAATTCCAGTCAAGTAAGGCCATCGGAATTACCACATACAGCGGGATATTCAACTCAAACCCGCGAATACACGATGCGCAGTCCCTAATCCTAGATGACGCCCACGCAAGCGAAGGCTACATTGCGAGCATGTGGTCGGTTGAAATCACCAGAGCCAACATCCCGGATCTCTACAACACGGTGGTAGCCATTCTTAGAGACAGCATGCCACCACCCTTCGTCGCCGACCTAATGGACGAGAAGAAGCGATCCGACTCAGTCGAGTTAGTCCCCGGCGATGATCTCAGGAAACACTCGAAGAATCTGGGAGAACTGTTCGACAGCAAACTGGAAGAAGAGACGCCCGCTTGGTATGCCTGGCGGGCGGTCAAAGGACACCTCGCCGCCTGCTGCCTCTTCGTCTCGTGGGACGCGGTCTTGATCCGCCCCCTCGTCCCTCCGGTGCTCACGCACAAAGCTTTCACCCACGCCACGCAGAGAGTTTATATGTCTGCTACTCTTGGTGCCGGCGGCGAGCTGGAACGCATTACCGGCCTCCGATCTATACAGCGGCTTCCGATCCCGCCAGGATGGGACAGACGCGGCAGCGGACGCCGGCTCTTCCTTATTCCGCAGGTCGCGATGGGGGATAAAGATGCGATGGGTGTGGCGATGACGGCGGCCAATGACTTTGGCAGAAGCGTGGTGCTTACCCCAGGCCGACGAGAGGCATCGGAGTTTATTGGGGAGCTAAAGGTGAACGGCTTGGCCTTCCTCGGCGCAGCGGATATCGAATCCACAATGGAGACCTTTGCGTCCAGCAAGAAAACAGCGCTGGTGCTCTCAAGATATGACGGCTTGGATCTGCCGGACGATACTTGCCGATTGCTTATTATCGGCGGCCTGCCCACCGGGACCAACCTGCAGGAGAAGTTCCTTTGGTCAAGAATAGCCGCGTTTTCCCTATTGCGAGACCGAGTTGTAACACGGATCTCGCAAGGTGCAGGAAGATGCACGCGGTCCGACAGTGACTATGCCGTGGTCATCCTATGGGGCCGTGACCTCGTCGATTTCATCCTGAAACAGGAGAATCGTCGCATCCTAAATCCGGAACTTCAAGCGGAGATCCAATTCGGCATCGAGAATTGCATGCAGAAGAAACCGGACGAATTCAAAGAATTGTGGCAAGCATTTATAGAGCAGGGTGACGCTTGGGAACAAGCCGAAAAAGCTATCGTCAGTCTGCGTGAACAAAACGGCCGACTTGAAGATCCTGTCTCGGTGCGGCTACGCTCCGTCGTATCGGACGAAGTTTCCTACCTCTATTCGGCGTGGGCGGGAAACTACGACGCCGCATTGGAGTACGCCCGCAAAGTCGCGGATTCCTTGGGAGGTGAGGAAACAAAGGGCTATCGGGGCTGGTGGTACTACCTCGGCGCCGACGCAGCCCTTGCGATAGACGAAAAAAACGGGGACAACAGGCTTTCCGGGATGGCGAAGGATCTCCTGAAACGCGCGTCCCTGTGCTGCCCCGCGATAAGCTGGTTTGCGCGCCTGTCACGGGGTGGCAATCGTGGTAGCGACGCCGTCGAGGTTGATGAGGCCACAGCCACCGCGGTGGAAAACATCCGTGACCGACTATCTGAATGGGGCGTTTGCGGCACTCGCTTCGAGCACGAGGTCGGCCAGGTAGCCAGCAGCCTTCGGGCCACAGAACATAAAGAATTCCACCGGGGACTGTGCGGACTTGGCGACATGCTTGGATTCACTACGGAACTCCCAAACGGCGACGGTGCGCCGGATTGTATTTGGTCAATCGGAGGTTACCTGCACTTGGTATACGAAGCCAAATCGGACCACACTCCAGGGAATCCTATCGGGATCAACGACGTACGCCAGGCCCAGAGCCACGAGAGCTGGATCCGCCACCACCGCGGCTTGGGCAATAAAGTCCGGGTTCTGCCGGTCATCGTGAGCCCCCGCAATGCCGTCCCGGCGGACGCTCTTGTCCACGCAAGGTCGTTGTGCCACGCCACCCCCGACGAAATGGCCACCTTGTGTGAACGGATCGCCGCCGTCTTACGCAGGGTGCGGGCAACTGCGTCCAACATAAGCGACGAGAAGATACTCGAAGAACTTTACCGAGAGATCGTCGCGTCCAAAATTAAACCAGCGGAAATATTCGAATTATTATCAATCAGGCCCGTCGCGAAAATGGCTACGGACAGAAATGTTAAGGCCAAGAAAGGTTGCGGCGCGTGACCAACGACCTCCGCCTAATCGAAGATTACCTGCCCATTGAGGCCATCAGTAAAGAGGCCTCACGTGAAAAATCCGTCCGCAAGGGGCACATCTCAACACTCCATCTCTGGTGGGCCAGACGGCCGCTGGTCGCCTGCCGCGCCGCAGTCTACGGCGCTCTGGTTCCCGCGGACCGCTGGGTAAAAGACGTTGAAATCAAAAATCCGCCCGCCGACCAATCCACAGTGCTGGCTATGAAAAACGGCACCAAACGTGGCCTAAATCGCAAGGCGGCGAAAGATTTTGTTACCAAGCTCTGCCGCTACCCCAAAACCGACCCCACCAGCCCGGCGGATATTAAAATCAAAAACGAAACCGAGGCGGCAATCGTAGAAGCCCAGAAGCATATTCTCCACGCCCATGCCGACCGCCTGACCGCCGAGCTTGCCGAGGCCAAAAATTCCGATAAGCCTCCGGCTTGGGTTGCAGAATTCAATTTCAAGGGTGAAAAAGTCACCTACGACGACATCATCGCTGGCCTCGCCCCGCGCCCGCGGGTGCTCGATATGTTTGCCGGCGGCGGGGCAATCCCGCTTGAAGCCCTCCGCCTTGGCTGCGAAGCCTACGCAGTTGATTTGAACCCGGTAGCCCACATCATCCAGCTTTGCACGCTGGTCTACCCGCAAAAATTTGGCAAACCCGATCCGGACGTCCGTGGAATGACCGGCCCCAAGAACGCCAAGGGCGAAACAACCTGGGGCGGCTTGGCCGACGAGGTCGGCCACTGGGGCAACTGGGTGTTGGAAAGAGCACGCAAGGAAATCGGCGACCTGTATCCGCCGATCCTTGATCCGCAAGCGAGCACCGATGCCCCCCCCGCCACGCTGCAGGAAACGATGGGCTTCGGACCGAATACGAAACCGAGTAATAACGTGAACCGAGGCTTTTTGGCGCCGGTCGCCTACCTGTGGACACGGACTGTGCGCTGCAAAAACCCGGCGTGCGACGCGACCGTGCCACTGGTGAAACAAACTTGGCTCTGCAAAAAAGAAGGGCGGTACGTTGCGATGCGCATGATCGCGCCGAAGGGCGAGAAGAAAGTGAGGTTTGAGGTCGTCGAGGCGCAAAACGAACTAGACTTGGGTTTCGACCCCGAGGGCTTTTCCAAGGGTGGCAATGCAACCTGCCCATTCTGCGGTACCGTCGCGGAGAGCGACTACGTGAAAGAACAGGGAATAAATAAAGCCATTCGAGAACAGTTGATGTCAGTCATCTGCACCCGTCGAGGAACCGAAGGGAAAGTCTACCTCCAAGCAGACCACGGAACGAACCTGGAAATGCCCGAAGACGCAGAAATCGAAAAGCGCATTGCGGCGCTCAAGGATAAAGCGGATCTAGCGTTGCCCGACGAGCAAATTATAGACGACGGTAAAAATAGCTTCTGGTGCACCCTCTACGGGTACACACGCTGGAGCCACATCTTCACAATGCGGCAGAACCTGGCGTTATTAACGTTCTGCAAGGGCACCCGGGACTGCGGCGAGGCAATAACCGCAAATAAATATACTGCGGAGCACAAAAAAGCCGTCCTTGCCTACCTTGGTCTGGCAGTGAGCCGGACCGCGAACTTCAACTCCTCGCTGTGCCTGTGGAACTACACGGGCGGACGCGGGGTAGTCCACTCGTTCTCACATTACGCCGTTCCGCTGGCCTGGGATTTTCCAGAATCGAACCCGTTTAACGAGGATGCAGCCGGGTGGCGGGCTAGCCTAAACGCCGTCCACGAGGTCGTCCGGAACCTCCCGGACGGATTGCCCAGCAACGTCTTTCGAGGAAATGCCAAGCTGGCCGAGGTCGGGAAGGCAGAGTTCGACGCTATCATTATCGATCCGCCGTACTACGACAATATTTCATATGCGAACCTCGCGGATTTCTTCTTCGTTTGGCTGAAGCGAGCAATTGGGCAAGTCTTTCCCGAGCACTTTTCCGCCGGTGGCTCACCAAAAAAAGCCGAGATAGTCTCTGACACCGCGAGGCATAACGGAAAGAAAACCGACGCACGCCGATGGTTTGAGGAAAACCTTTCTGCGAGCTTCACCCGCGCAAACCAACTTCTGCGACCAAGCGGTAGCTTCGTTTGCGTCTATGCCCATAAAACGACGTTGGGCTGGGCGACGCTCGTCAATGCCCTGAGGCAATCCGGTTTCGTCGTTGCCGAAGCATGGCCGCTATCAACGGAACGGCCAGGGGGAATGAAAGTTGGCCGAGCAATGCTTGCGTCCAGTATCTTCCTCGTTGCCCGTAAACGAGCAGCAGGGGTGGGCCGAGGCGGCTACGAAAACGAAGTACAGCCGGACCTTGACGAAATCATCCGCGAGCGCGTCGATACGCTTTGGGAAATGGGCATCGTCGGCGCGGATCTGGTTATCGCCTGCGTCGGTGCCGGGCTACGTGCCTTCACCAAATATGACCGCGTGGAATACGCCAACGGCGAAGAAGTCCCAGCCGAAAAGTTTCTCGTGGAAGTTGAAGGCGTCGTGCTTGACGCCATGATGGGAAAACTCCTCGGCGCTTCCGGCGGCAATGTCAGTTCCATTGATTCCGCCAGCCGCTTCTACGTCCTCTGGCGGTTCGTCTACAAAACCGCGGAAATAGATGCCGGTGAAGCTATCGTCTTCACCTACAGCCAGCACGTTGAACTCGACGGCTCGCAAGCCCTCTCCGGTGACGCCAATGCTCTAGTCGAAAAGAAAAAGGCCAAATATCGCACCCGTGATTTCACCGAACGCGGCCAAAACGAAAAACTCGGCCTGCCAACGGCCGCAGGCCAGCCCGCACCCCTGGTGGACCAACTCCACCGCATCCTTTGGCTGATGGAAAACAGCCCAAGGAAACTCGGCGAATTCATTGATGAAGCCAAGCCCGACCGCGAACGCCTGCGCGTCTTAGCCCAAGCCCTCGCAGGGGCAGCCCTTTCCGGCAAAAGCGATGCCGATGCTGGAAAATTAGTCAGCACCACCACCGCCGAACAATCCGCCCTCGGCAAACTGCTGGCCAACTGGCGCAATTTAGTGGAAAATCGTATGGTCGCGGAAGAAGAGACATTGTTCGGGAAGCAGAATACCTAGACGTTGAGCCACGATGGAGTGAACCATGAAATACAAAAATCCCAGTATCGTCGAGGCACTGTGCGAGTTCACCTTCGCGCCGGAAACACCTTGGGACTCCACAATCTTCGGTCGCCTCTATGAACGAGTGAAGAACGATTTTCCAAAAAGGGAGGAGGGTGAACTGCTCACCGCAACACTCACGATGAGCCTCCAGCCGACCCAGACCCCCGCGCCACCTCAGATGCAACGTACTCCGCGCATGGTGTTTTCACGCGACGATCGCACGCGGCTGGTACAAGTCGCCGAGCGCGTTCTAACGATAAACGTATTGGCGCCCTACCCCGGCTGGGAAGCGTTCCGCCCAATGATTCTCGACACGATGAACGCCTACCGGGACATAACCGAAATTCGCGAAGCGTCCCAGGTTGTGCTGCGGTATCTCGATCGCTTTGAAACCGAAGACGAGCAATTTCGCCTCGGCGATTGGCTCAATTGCGATGGCGGTTTATTCCCGAGAGAACTCGCGGATCAGTCGCTGGCCGTATACCAATTGCGATACCCACGGACGGCCGGCGAACATTTTGCGATGACGGCGGTCTGCGGGCCGGCTTCAGGCAAGGCCTCCGCACGCAACGTTATTCTCGACACGCAGATAATCAGAACCGGATCGATCCAGATGGATGAAAGTTCAGCACCACTGCTTAAATCTATGCACGACCAAATCATCGATGCCTTTGAACGGTCAATTACCCCGAAACTACGCGATCGGCTTGAGCCGCTCCCGGATAGCAATGGAGGCAAACAGTGAACGCATATTCCTATTCCGCAACAGACCCCAGCCTTAACCCAAGGTCAAATTCTGTATCGGCCGGCCGGTACGATGCCGCAGGTCGGTTTGCCCGACCTGCCGGTATCAAAAATTCCATTGCACTATACCGTGCAACCTCGCTAAGTGACACCGCACTAGAAAAGGTGATGATCGCCCAGTGGATCCCGCGGGAAGGGGCCTATACCTCGGACGAACTGGAGCGGGCCTTAGTCGAGGCCGCGCTCTTACAACTGCGCACGCCCCGTGCACTGGACTTGTTAGAGCACTGGCGCGCAACGCCAAGCCACCGGCCAAATAAATACTGGGAGGAGCTGCAAGCGGAACTCGCGGCGAATCGGCTCACACCCGCCGTCCACCTGGCGCAGCGCTTTCAGCAGCTTGCACAGACATGGCGGAAGGAATGCGCTACCCTATCCTCAATCCGCGACATCGCCACCCATCCGGCTTATCAAGAGATCGTCGGAATGGGCCGCAGTGCCGTCCCCCTTATTCTCCGAGAACTCGAGAAGAAACCAGATCACTGGTTCTGGGCGCTCCGATCCATCACCGAACAGGATCCAGTGCCACCGGAACACCGCGGAAATGTCCCGCTAATGGCTCAAGATTGGTTGCAATGGGCCAGAGGGAGGGGATTTCGGTGGTGAGTCAGGATTTAGAACAGTTGTTTCCAGGGCTGGTAGCGACACCGTATAAGGTCACAAGCGCTGCCACCGTGAACTATAACTGTATCGCCTGGGCTGCCGGAGATTCATCACGATGGTGGTGGCCAGACGAATTTGATCAATACCATTGGCCGGAAGAGGTTCCGCGGCAAAGAACCCTCGACGCCTTTGTTCAGGCCTTTGCGAGCATCGGATTCGAGGAGTGCCGCGACGCGAGCTCGGAACATGGCTGGGAGAAAGTGGCGATCTATGCGAAAAGCGATGGGGAGCCAAGCCATGCCGCGCGGCAATTGCGGGATGGAACTTGGACCAGCAAACTTGGTCAACTCCAAGATATCAACCACGTAGAACCGGATGACGTTAACGGAACGGATTACGGTTCCCCTGTCAGGTTCCTGCGCAGGCGCAGGAACGACCCTAATCCATCCCTTGGGGAGGCCAAACCATGACCACACACACCCTCAAACCGTGGACCGAACTCGCCAAGCTCCACCCTGATGTGGAATCCGGATCACTGGCCGAAGCTGTTTTTGCCATTGATCTTGGTGCCATCGCCACTGGCGACCAGACCACACCCACTGTCTACCGTGACCCTGACGCCTTCTTCGCCGCCACCTACATCACCGGAGATTTACACAAGCTCCTTGAAGAGGTACTGGCCAGCTTGGCCGGAAAGGGGCACTTCAACCGCGTGCTCAAACTCCGCAGCCCCTTTGGCGGCGGTAAATCTCACACCCTAGCATCGCTGTTGCACGCGGCCCGGTCCCGTAAAAGCCTCAATCTAGTCCCCGGATGCTCGGCCCTGCCAGACCCCGGCCCGGTGGCCGTCGCCGTCTTTGACGGCGAAAAATTCACCGCCGCCGGCGATAAAGAGGTCGGCAATGGCCAGCTTATCCAGACCATGTGGGGCTGGATCGCCTGGCAACTCGGTCCGGCCGCCTTTAAGATCGTGCAGAAACATGATGCTGCCAAAATCGCCCCTGCCGGTGACGAAATTAAAGCCATGCTGGAGGCCGCCGACAAACCCGTTTTACTGTTGCTGGATGAGGTCCTTAAATACATGGAACGCGCCGCCGCTGTGGCCGTGAATGATTCGACGCTTCAACGCCAAGCCAAGGATTTTATCCAGAACCTGACCGTGGAGGTTGCCAACAGCACGCATGCCGTCATGGTCTACTCTCTCCAATGGAGCGCCCGCGAGGCCATGGGAAACGTAGCCCTGTTGGAGGAACTCGACAAGCTCACCAGCCGCAAAGATCAGGTGCGTGAACCGCTCACCGGAGATGAAGTTCTCGCGGTGGTCAAACGGCGTTTGCTGGCGGCTGAACCGCCGCCCGCAGCCGCGGCCCAGGTTGCCACGGAATTTGGCGATGTATTAAGCGGATTCTGGCGCGCCCGAGCCGATACACATTCCGCAAAAAATGACGCCGAAGAATTGGCCGTGCAAACCAAAAGCCGTATCAAAGCGGCCTACCCCTTCCACCCAGCGCTCATTGACGTGATGAACAGCCGCTGGACAAGTGTGGACGGCTTTCAGCGCACACGCGGGGCCTTGCGATTCTTGGCCTCCTGCCTCCATGGCCTTAAAGCTCGCGGAGGTGCTCGGTCCATCCTTGGCCCGGGCGACATTCCCATCTCCGACCCGGAAGTAATGCGGGCCATGCTCAAGGATCTCGACCCACGACAAGAATACGCGCCGGTCATCACGCACGATTTAACCGGCCCCAGCGCCCGCGCCAAACGAATTGATGAAAAACTCGCACGCGAAACGCCGGCCCTGGCCAACACCCACCCGGCACTCCGGCTGGGAACCGCAATCCTCGCATTTTCTTTCGGCGGCTTGCGACGCCAGGACGCCAGTGAAGCGTTGCCGGCAGGAGTGACGGAAAACGAGCTGCTCGCCGCCTGTATCAGCCCGGACCTTGACAGCATCACGGCGTCCGCCGTTCTTAGTGAACTGCGGAATTCGTGCCTGTACCTGCATTTTGACGGCGTGCACTACTGCTTCAAAAAGGACCCCAACGTCACCAAACTCATCGAAGATGCCGAGCAGGAGGTCGCCCGGGACGGTGACGCCATTCGTGACCGGATAAAGGAACTCTTGGAAGAGCGGTTGGCTGGCAGGCCCGGCGTGATCGTCTGGCCGGAAACCAGCCAAGACGTTCCGGACAAGGATCCGCGCTTTTTAATTGCATTCCTGCCCATCGACTTTGCCGCCCAGCCTCCAAACCAACAGGAAGAGGCAGCACGAAACATCTTCTCAAAGTATGGAGAAGACCTTCGCAAATATCGCAATGGCCTCGCGCTGGCAATTCCGGAAAAAAAGCAACTCGAAACCTTGCGCCGTGCCGTACGCTATCTTATGGCCATTGACCGCGTGGAAGCCCGGCGAAGCCAGCACCGCCTGACCAAGGATCAGTTCGACCAGCTTAGGGAACGAAAACGCACCGAAGATGCCACCGCCGAATCAGCATTCCGCCAACTCTACCTCGCCGTGTGGCTGCCGCGCCTCGGGGCTGGCGGACAGCTCGCTCTTGAAAAAATCGAGGTCGGTGGCCGCCCGCTTCAGGCCACCGGAATTTACGAACGCATCATGGAACTCCTCACAACCGCAGGCTCTCCGAAAATTCACAGCACATTGCACCCGCGCAAGATCACGGACCGGTTAAAACTCGGCGAGCCGACGGCACCCGGAGAGCAGCCACGTCTTGGCGTCAGCACGCAGGACGTTCGCTACGCTTTTTTTGCATTCCTTGACCCCCCGCGGATCAGTTCCGAGAACGTAATTCGCAAGGCAATCGCCCGCGGCGTTGCTGAAGGCAACTTCGCCTACACCAGCGGAACCCCCGCACTGGACTCCGCGGGAAAATTCCAGGTCGCACCGGAAAAGGTGCTGCTGAACCGGGTTGTCAACGACGATGAAATCGACCTCGACGACGGCTTCCTGATGGTTCCCGCAGCGGTCCCGTCCCCGGCCCCAGCCGGGGACGCAGCCACAGCACCCGATGCCGGCGCAGCGGCCACAGCAACAGGAACCGAATCGCCCATAACTGGACAGACAGCCACCGGAGCCGCAGGCACTAACGCCGTCCGAAAAACCATCCGCATCCGCTTTGCCGCCAGCCGGGACCAAGTGTTCAAATCATTTCCCGCTATCGCCAACCTGTCGGATAAATCCGACGGCGGGAAAATTACAATCTCCGTCGAAGGCCAATGCGCCGCCGGATTCGACGCCAACTGGCTCCGCAACGCCGTGGAAGAACCACTGGACGAAGCCAACATCGACGGTTTGGAAACGCAGTAACGTGTCCCGAACGCGGAGGTCATAATCGTGGAATTCAACCTTAACAAGACCCAGTTTCTGGAACTCGGAAAAGCTTTCCGAAAGGCACGCCTTATCAAAGGGAAGAAAAAACGGCAAGCCTTTGGCGTTGCCCAGCTATTTGCCCGAATAGAAGCAGTCGACAACTCACTTCAAATCCAATCAGGGCGGGTTAACACAACAATCCGCGCAACGGTATCTACGCCCGGAACCATTGTCATCCGCGATACCTTACTCCACTCACTGCTTGAAAATTTGCGCGAAGACGGTGCCGTTCATTTCGTCTGCACCCCATCCAGCATCATTATCAACGGCGCCTCACTTCAGATGGAGGCAGGACAATACGCACTGTATGCCAATTCGGGCCTCGTTCCCAAAGAAACGGTCATCCATGCGATTCCCCCAGGAGCATCCGCCTAATCAGACCAGCCGTTCGCACCGCGCCTGTTGCGGCTCGGAAACCACAGTCCCGACGCGATTCTGAATCGCATGCCCGCTGCATAACCCTCTCGCCCACGACAACCACACAAATGGACTACTTTTCCCCACGCATCACTTTCGCCACCCCCGATAATGAGATTTCCGCCGCAGCGCTCAGCAAATTTTAAGCGGTGCCCCGCACCGCGTCTCATTAAGGCCCCTCAGGTGGCCGTCTCATCATTCATTGTTCACTGAGCGCAGCGCTCAATACTGATCAACACTCAAATCGCTTCCTCCGTTACCGGAGTTTATCCCGGTGCGGGGCCTGTTGATTTAGTCGCGAAAAACGTGATACCCAATTTTTCCCCGGATGTCGCTTCGGGTAAAAATAAAAACACCTCCGATCACACCGGGGTCCTATTTTTTCCGAATGCGGCACATCTTCGCCTTCCCTACCGGTTTTTCAGTCTTTTTCGCTCTGGCGTGGGCCTCGGGCGCACCGGCACCAGGGCTTATTCCAGGGCCACACCCCCTTTCCGGGCCGAGATTGCCCGCAGCACCTTCATGAAGCGTACAAGTTTAGCTAAATTGAATGCCGTCACCGCCCATCGCCACTCGGTGCGCACCTTGTCGATTCCGCGGAGCAGGAACTGACGGAGTTTCATCACATTCTTAATAATACCGAAGGGCGATTCCGCCACCGCCATGCGACGCCGGTAGGCCTCTTGTCCTGCCGGCGTCTGAAGTCGGGCGGCGG
>Ga0080006_1274973_pt1 | contig 13686 bp, 12 predicted proteins | sample RS3BMetagenome_FD_69209 | JGI IMG/M metagenome (GOLD analysis project Ga0080006, IMG submission 69209) | Ferric oxide microbial mat and aquatic microbial communities from Rainbow Spring, Yellowstone National Park, USA - RS3B (SPADES... ...
CGGGCGAGCTCCAATTCTTCTTTTACCAGAGCCAGTTCCTCCATCACGGTATCGTGCGTTTCGCTCAGCAAACCTTCTTGTTTTTCTCCCGCGATTCGCGCGACGTAACCAAGTAAAGGAAGAGCGACACCTTGAAAGATGCTCTGCACGATATATTGCACCCATCCAACCAAGTCTGTAGGACGTTGAAAGAACAGTGGAACAATAACAAGAGCGGAGATCAGGTAAAAACAGCCCATTGTTGCTAGCCAAAATGCGAGGCGATCCCCCATCCAATCATTCAATCGCCTGAGCATTTTTACCACCCTCGCAGTTTTTAAGATGATCGTACCCCATCGACGATGAATATGTCCATGGAGATAGTATCCAAAGCCCGGCCAGCGTCTCAATGCGTCGCCACTCCCCCATGCGAAACAGCTACGATAGCCACAACCAAACTTGCCGCGCCGATCAGCATAGCACCTGCAGCAAATATGACTTGTATCCAGCTCGGTCGACGCCCCTTGGCAGCCAACTCCTCTTTCTCTTGCGACGCACGAAAAGTGTTGAAGGAGGCTTTCAATTCCGCTACGTCCCGATTGCCTACTTCTACAAGCGTTTGCGTTTTTACCTGACCGTCCCGATGCAAATCAAGGCGTTCCCATATACGCTGTAGGTTTAAGTCCTGCTTATCCATGCGCCGGCCGATTTCGTCAAAACGGCGATCTGCCGACTTTGCCCAGCCTTCTAAATCTCCCACTCGCTGATCTACCGACACGGTATCACCCTCCCCCATTACGCCGCCACCTGATAGCCTTTTAGTAGTAGGTAGCCATCCTCTGGACTACGCAGGAACGCTGTCGCCTCTTGCTCGTTCGCCCCCTTAATAAAACCAGCCGCCCATAGATAGGCGGCCAGTGGTGTATTGCATATTTTTTTGTGCAGCTCCTCGTTGGCGACAATTCCCGAGGGAAGGTGGATCGCGTTTCCGGAGGCAAACCGAAGCGCGTCGTCGCCAATCTTCCACCAGTCGTACTTCTGACCACGGTAACTGTTGATCAGTGATAGACCCTTTTCGATCTGTGCTTCCGTCAATGGAGGACGAAAGACATCGTACGATCCGTCGTGAATAATCGGATGAACTGCAACTTCAATACCGTCCGCTTCTAGCTCGGCCTTATCGTCGAGAGCGACGGCGCAGTGAAAATACTCTCTATCTTGTATCCCGTCTTCTAGGATTTCTCCTACTTTGATCGCAATCCACACGGGGTTCAGGGACTTATAGTAAAGCAGTAGATCACCACGTTTTACAGGTACCAACAACCCACACCCCCTCTCAACCCACGTTCCATGTTTACAACCCCCTCTCAATCGATAATGTTTATCATGGCAATCGGTGGGATCATGACAGACACCCTGTCCTTTTCATAGACGACATTAGGAATGGAGATAGCCGCTGTTTGTGTAGATGAAGAAAACGCCACGATGAAACGCGTGATGTTTGCTGATAGTTCCGTAATTCTGATACCTGCCAATTCTTCGCTACGACCTACGTCTTATCCGCGGTCGCGCATACGCATTGTGGGTAAAGTGATTCGAATCTTGAGTGAGCCGAAGTAAAGAGAGACGGTTATTGTGGGTGGAGATAAATTTATGAAAAACAGCAAATCGCGCGTCGTAGCCTATGTCCGTTACAGTAGCGATAATCAACGGCAAGAATCCCTCGACGCGCAAATTCGCGCCATCGAAGAACATTGTAACCGTAAAGGGTATACACTCCTCAAAACCTATCGCGACGAAGCAAAAACTGCGACATCCGACAATCGTCCCGACTTCCAACGGATGATCGCAGATAGTGCCGATCGTTTGTTTGATCGCGTCATTGTCCATAAACTCGACCGCTTTGCCCGTGATCGTTATGATAGCGCGTTCTATCGACGTCAACTAAAACGAAACGGCGCTCAATTAGAGAGTGTATTGGAACAGTTTGATAATAGCCCCGAAAGCATCATTCTCGAATCCGTGCTAGAAGGGATGGCTGAATATTACAGCAAGAACTTGGCGAGGGAGACACGCAAGGGGATGAAGGAAAACGCTTTGAAAGGGAAGCACGCAGGCGGGCGACCTCCCTACGGGTATCGCGTTGAGCCAGAAACGCTCAAATTAGAGATTGACGAACACGCCGCCAAAGCTGTTCGCCTTTATTTTGAATTGACCGCGTCCGGAAAATCCTTGCAATTTGTGGCAGACAACCTCAATGAAATGGGATATCGCACACAACGCGGCAACCGGTTCTCGAAGAATAGCTTCGACGGGTGGGCGCGTAATCGCAAATATATCGGTGACTATACGTGGGATGTTGCAAGCACCAAAGATGATGATGGCCGACGTAATTCACATTCACCAAAACCGCTTGATGAGCAAATTATCGTCGAAGGAGTTATCCCTCCTATTATCGATGCTAAATTTTCGATCGCGTGAATGTGATCTTGGAAGGGCGCAAGAACCGCCCTGGTAGCATGAAAGCGCTATAGTGTATTTGCTCACAGGGAAGATCGTTTGCGGAGGCTGCGACAAAGACTATCGAGGTTCTTCCTATACTAGCAAAGGGAAACGGTTCAACTACTATAAATGTAGTGGCAATTGCGGCAACCGGCAGATTCGAAAAGAGGAAATTGAGGCGCTTGTGATCGAGCAACTTGTCAAAGTGTGTTTTTCGAAAGAAGGAGTGCGCAGTATCGTCCAAACCGTCAAAGAGATGTACCGCGCCGAACGCAAACAAAGCAAAAAAGACATCGCTCCAGTCCGCAAAGAAATATCGGAATTGGAAGCGAAGATTGACAATTGGTTAGAGCTCGCGGGTTCGGGCGTGAAAGGTGTCATCGATAAGATTAAAGAGGCAGAACGCCGCAAAGAAGTCTTGGAGTTTGAACTACACCGCATGGCAACAATTGATGCATCATCCGATTTAGAAGATAGCATGATCCTATCGATTTTGAACAAAAAGAAAAGCTTGCTTCTCTCCGAAGGCGAAGAAGAGCGCAAGCAGGCGGTTCAGGAATTCATCGAAAAAGTCATCGTTTTATACGACGAGCCCAATAACCAGTTCGATTTGTCGATAAAAGTTAGGCTTTTCACTGGTGGAGGCGAGGGGAATCGAACCCCTGTCCGAAGATCTCAATACATTCGCTTCTACGGGTGTAGTCCGTCTACTTAAAGGTTCGCCCTTGAGGCGCGGACGAACGCGCTCCCCTTTGGGCTAGCTCGCTTTATTTCGCCGGTGGCCCGCGAGCATAACTACCGACTATCCCACTAAGTTGACGTTAGGCGCTCCCCGTGGGAGAAAGAGCGTCTAACGGTCTAACTACTTATTAGGCAGCTAGAGCGAGGTTGCTGTTTGAGGTAAAGCTTTTTGTTTTGCCAGTTACTATTGGTCCGCGTTTTTTACGTGGCCACGCAGCCCCACGACCCGCCACTCATGCCCGAACAATCCCCGTCGAATCCAAAACGCCCCCATGATAGAAGGTGTGTCGTTTCCAACACGAATGTCTTGCAAAGTAAGCCATTATGCTTGTGAAATAACTGCTAGTAAAATAACTTCGACGCCCGTGCGGCTCACGACGTCGCAGACCCTGCACGTGCCGCGCTTGTCTAATCCCGTTGCCGGTCGCGCAATGCGCGTTGGATTTCGCGATCTGCATCGCGTTGAGCGCTTGCCTCGCGCTTATCATAATTCTTTTTACCTTTTGCAATGCCGAGCAGCACTTTGCAAAATCCATTTTTTAAGTACATCCGGAGCGGTACGACAGCGTACCCTTTTTCGCGCGTTGCTCCAATAATTTGCCCGATTTGCTTGCGATGCAACAACAGCTTCCGCGTCCGCACTGGGTCATGGTTGAAGCGATTCCCCTGCTCGTACGGGCTCACATGCATGTTGTGCAAATACGCTTCGCCGTTTTCCACGCGCGCATAGCTGTCACGAAGGTTCGCTTTGCCCTGGCGAATCGACTTGATCTCTGTACCCGTTAGAACGATGCCGGCCTCTAGCGTTTCCTCGATAAAATAATCGTGACCGGCACGCCTATTTTGTGCAAGCGCCTTCGATTCGACCATGACACACTCACCTCAAACGACACAAACCCTGATTACAGTAACTGCAATGCAGGGTTTTGAATATACTCGCTAAATCGCGCTCTTTATTATATCAATTCGCTCGGCCATTGTCAAACAATTGACAGTGGCCCAAATTGCGTAAAGCGAGCGCATACCGCTCAATGCGCTTTGCGATTTCGCGACTTTCCGCCGCCGCTTTTCGGTCGAAACTCGCGTACATCGCCATGTCTAGGCGACTCCGCACTCCCGCTTTCCGCGCCGCCCTCGCGCGATTCCGGCTCCCACAGCTTCACCGCATCGATGCGCAACAAGTCACTGCTCAGCCCATCGCCCGCAGCACCGTCGCGCCCGCGACGCGACGGACCCGCCGCTTTGCGGCCTCGCTTCTTCGCCGCCTGCGGCTGCGCCTCCTTCGCTGCGCTTGTCGCGGCGCCCTTAGTCGTTCCGTTCCTTCTGGAACGTTTGCCCCTTTCCGAAGTCGCCCCCGCTTCTAGCGTCTTCGCGTCTCCGACGGATTCCTCGTCTTTCATTGCATTGTTTGCCCGGACTGCCTGTCCGCGCTCGGACGTGGCCACAGTGTTCCTCGTCGCCTTCTGCCCTTTGCTCTTCCCGACCGCAGATTGGGCTCCTTTTCGCCCCGTTCGCGCCCCAACTGCACCGGCTTCGCCATTCTCACGGCGAACGGCTACTTTCGCGCTTTCCCGGCGCTTCCCTGGTTTGCCCTTCTCCTTGTGGCCGTTGCGTCCTTCTGCGGCCCAAGTTCCTGTTGCCTCATTTGCACTCGCCCGAGCACCTGTCTCATGCACGCGGCGCTGTCCGCGCGTCCGTCGATACGGTAGCTCCCCGACAGCAGGCAACAGTCGAAAATCAATCGTCATCTGCTCTTTGCTGACGCCGTCGACGATTACCCGAACAGTGTCGCCAATGCGAAATGTTCTTCCTGTTCGCTCGCCAATCAACGCGTATTGCTTCTCGTGGAAGTGATAATAATCGTCATCCAAATAGCTAACGTGAATGAGTCCCTCCACTGAATTGTCCAGCTCTACGAACATGCCAAACGCCGTGACGCCACTGACGAATCCATCGAATTCTTCTCCGAGTTTATCCATCATGAATTCGATCTTCTTCAAATGTTCCGTCTCGCGTTCCGCATCCACTGCCACGCGTTCGCGCTCCGACGAATGTTGCGCAATGTCCGGCAATGCCGTCGACAAGTACGTATGCCGTTTTTCCGACAACCCGCCCCCAACGGCAATTTCGCGGATAATCCGATGAATGACCAGATCGGGATAACGACGAATCGGCGATGTAAAATGCGTATAAAACTCCGCAGCCAATCCAAAATGGCCCGTGCTCTCCGCCGCGTAGCGCGCTTGCTTGAGCGAGCGCAACAGAACCGTGCTTACAATCCGCTCTTCAGGCTCGCCTTTGACCTTTTCCAACAGTTCCTGCAGCGATCTCGGATGCACCTTGTTGCCAACACCTTTTAAATGGTAGCCAAAGTTATGAATGAACTCGTTGAACGCCAATAGTTTTTCCGCCGATGGGTTCTCGTGAATCCGATAGACGAACGGCGCCTGCAACCAATGATAATGCTCCGCCACGCATTCGTTGGCCGCCAGCATGAACTCCTCAATAATCTGCTCGGCAATAGATCGCTCCCGCTTCTTAATTTCTAAAGGTTTTCCCGTCTCGTCCAAGACCATCTTCGTTTCCGGAAAATCAAAATCAACAGCGCCGCGCAAAATTCTTCGCTCGCGCAACTTCATCGCAAACTCTTCCATCAGTCGAAAGTCATCGACCAACTCCGCATAACGTTCCAACAGTTCTGGTTCTTCGCCCGTCAATATTTTCCGGACGTTCCCATAGGTCATACGTTCTGTCGTGCGAATCACACTTGGATAAATATCGTGACGAACCATCCGAAGTTCCGGCGTCCACTCCATTTCGCAACTTAGCGTCAATCGATCCACCTGCGGATTCAACGAGCAAATACCGTTGGATAAGCGCGGCGGCAACATTGGAATGACGCGATCCACCAAATAGACGCTGCACCCTCGCTGGAACGCTTCCTGATCCAGCGCTGAGCCTTCCTTCACATAGTAACCGACGTCGGCAATATGCACACCAAGCACGTAGTTGCCATTTTGCAACCGCTCGACGCAAACCGCGTCATCCAAATCCTTAGCGTCCTCACCGTCAATCGTGACAATTCGCTTTGCGCGCAAATCCCGCCGTCCATCTAGCTCAACTTCACTAATCTGCTCCGGCGCACGCTCCGATTCTTCCAGAACTGCTTCCGGAAACGCCTCCGGCAATTCGTACTTTCGAACGACCGCCAGGATGTCAACACCGGGATCTTCCGGTCGACCGAGAACTTCGACGACGCGCCCTTCTGCGGCGCGCCACGTTTCCGCGTACGCCACAATTTCGATGACCACTTTCTGTCCGTCTTCCGCACCTTGAAAATTCTCCTGCGCGACAAAAAACTCCTGCCCGATCCGCTTATCATCAGGAATAACAAAGGCAAAGTGCCGCTGCCTTCGCAACGTCCCAACAATTCGCGTATTCGCGCGCTCCAAAATACGAATGATGACCCCTTCTTGCCGCGTTCCGTTCTGTTTCTTGTGAATTCGCGCAACGACGCGGTCACCGTGCATCGCTCCCGCCAAATCCGCCGCGTTTACGTAAACGTCCGCCTGCTCAGGGTCATCCTGTAAAACAAAACCGAAACCCTTGGCCTTGCCCTGCAGTTTTCCGGTTGCCAAATTCATCTTCTCTGGCAGACCGTAACGTTCCGTGCGCGTCTTGATGATGGAACCCTGGTCTTCCATATGAGTAAGCATATCGATGAAAGATTCCATGTCATCACCGTCTATGTGCAACGCCTCCGCCAGCTCAAAGGCCGTCATCGGCTTGTATACGCGCTCACGCATAAATTCGACGATCTGTTGCTCTACAGGCATAACCACTCCCCCTTTATCACGTAGTATACTCTAGCCAAAGTGGCGCTAAACGTCACGGCCCCTGTCCAAGTCGTGCATATCAACAAAATCGCCCACCGCTCGCGCCACATCTTCTTTCTCATCGCCCAAACAAAGTAAATGCGGAGAATGTTCGAACCACCGCAATTCCTTTACCACACTACCGATGTTCTCATAAATGTATGTAGCGCTGCGCGGTTCCGCTAGGTCATCCAACATGCCTTGGAAAATCAACGCGGGCACTTTTACATTCGCAAAAGTCGGTTTTGTTGTTTGAACAAGCCTTCGAAAGTGTGCGACGGAACGCAGCGGTGTATCCGATACTTTTGACAAATAACTTCGAAAGTCAGAGTACATGTTCCCCGATTGCGCCTTCGATTTAATCGCTTCCGCCAAGCGTTTGAACAATTGCTTAGGGTTCGTATAATAGATCGGAGTGGAAAGCAATGTAAGACTAAGCACATCATATTTTTGCGCCAACTGCGTCGCAATCAGCCCACCCATCGAGAAACCGATTAAGTGGATCGACTGTGAAGCGGCAAGTTCTTTTTGCAAAATCAATTCCACGCAGTGAACCCATTCATAAGCGGTCACTTGTTCCATCTCGCGCTTTGTAGCGCAATGTCCGGCCAACACCGGGCAGAGCGTTCGGTATCCGCGCCTCTCCAGTTCACGCGCAAGCGGTTCCACTTCAGCCGGCGATCCAGTAAACCCGTGCAACAAGATGCATGTAGACATGCTTTCATCTCTCCAGTCATACTCGAACGACTGCATCAAAATTTGCAACTATTCATCGAACCTGATCGTACCATAAACACAAAAGGCGCCGATCCCCTTATGGAGACGGCACCTTGTATGATCCATCGCTTAATACCCGTGCGAAGCAAGCAGCGCAATCGCCAAGCAGATAACAAAGAACAGCGTGCCCAAAATTTTCGTCCACTTGGAAAATACAGCATCTATGCCTCTGGCTTTCCGACCAGCCATTTGTTCCGTGCCACCCGTAATCGCACCTGTTAATCCTGCGCTACGCCCGGACTGCAACAGAACAATCAAAATAACGGCAAGAGATAAAATCACGACCAATATTTTCGCCGCCAACATCAAAGCGGTAACCCCCAACAGAACGCGCGATATAATTATTCGCACGCACTTAGCATAGTGTCAGTCTACCATGTGCCTCGTATACACGCAACTGCGCGCCCATCTTTGGATGAGCACGCAGCCATGTTTAACGCTTAATGTTATAAAATGCGCCGAGGCCGCCGAACAACGCCGTTGCATCTAGCGCTTCCTCAATCCGCAGCAATTGATTGTACTTTGCAACACGATCGGTGCGCGAAGGAGCGCCCGTTTTGATTTGACCTGCGTTCGTCGCTACCGCGATATCTGCGATGGTCGCATCTTCTGTTTCGCCTGAACGATGGGAAATGATGGCAGTGTAACCCGCGCGCTTCGCCATTTCAATCGCGTCAAACGTTTCTGTCAGCGTGCCAATTTGATTCACCTTGACCAAAATGGAGTTGCCTGTGCCCGATTCAATACCTTGACGCAAACGCACCGTATTCGTAACGAACAAGTCGTCACCAACGAGTTGAACGCGCTCCCCAATGCGCTCCGTCAGCAGCTTCCAACCGTCCCAATCATCTTCCGACAATCCGTCTTCCAATGAAATAATCGGATACTTATTCGCCAGGTCAGCCCAGAAGTCTACCATCTCCGCCGACGTCTTAACGATGCCTTCACCTTCGAGGTGATACTTTCCATCCTTGTACATTTCCGTTGCCGCTGCGTCGATCGCTAGGAAAATGTCTTTACCCGGCGTATAGCCAGCCTTCTCGATCGCTTGCAGAATTACTTGGATCGCTTGCTCGTTGGACGAAAGATTCGGTGCAAAACCGCCTTCGTCGCCAACAGCCGTATTCAATCCCATTCCCTTTAGCACCGATTTCAATTGATGAAACACTTCCGTGCCCATTCGAAGGGCTTCTCGGAACGTCGGCGCACCGACCGGCATTACCATAAACTCTTGGATGTCTACATTGTTATCCGCATGCTTGCCGCCGTTCAAAATGTTCATCATCGGCACCGGCAACGTTTTAGCATTGAATCCGCCCAAGTACACGTAAAGTGGCACATCAAGCGCCTCAGCCGCTGCACGGGCGATCGCCATTGAGACGCCGAGAATGGCGTTGGCGCCCAATTTACCTTTGTTCGGCGTGCCATCTAGCGTGATCATATAGCGGTCGATACCCACCTGATCGAGCGCGTCGAGTCCGATCAGTTCCGGAGCGATGATGTCGTTGACGTTTTCAACGGCTTTCAATACCCCTTTTCCACCGTAACGCGCGTTATCCCCATCGCGCAGTTCGACGGCTTCGTGAGCTCCAGTCGAGGCGCCCGACGGTACAATCGCACGGCCAACGGCCCCGCCTTCCAACTCCACTTCAACTTCAACCGTCGGATTTCCACGTGAATCCAGCACTTCTCGAGCGTTCACCTGATAAATCGTTGTCATGGTTGTACCCTCCATCGTAAATTCCCTAGGTTTACTTTACAATTGATGTGCCAGTCATATCAACTGGTTGTGGCAGTTCGGCCAATTTTAATATTGTCGGAGCGATGTCCGCAAGCGCACCGCCGTCGCGCAACGCTACATTTTTTGAGGTCACGATGAAGGGAACCGGGTTCGTTGTATGCGTCGTACACGGCACGCCCGTCTTTGGATCGATCATCACATCAGCGTTGCCGTGATCCGCTGTAATCAGCGCCACGCCACCCGCTTCCAGTACGCAATCAACGACGCGCCCTAGGCATTCATCGGCCGTCTCTACGGCCTTAATTGTCGGCTCCATCAGACCGGAGTGGCCAACCATATCCGGATTCGCAAAATTCAAAACAATGAAGTCTATTGTATTCGAAGTTATTTTCTCATTGCACGCATCCGCAATTTCTCGCGCGCTCATTTCCGGCTTTAAATCGTAGGTCGCAACGCGGGGCGACGGAATCAGTATCCTTTCCTCTCCAGGGAACGGCTCCTCTCGCTTCCCGCTGAAAAAGGATGTCACGTGAGGAAACTTCTCCGTCTCCGCAATGCGCAGTTGCGTCAAACCGTGCTGAGAAAGCACTTCGCCGAGGGTATTATCCAAGTTGGTGGGCTTGTAGGCGACATAACCGCCAACTGACTCACTAAACTTCGTTAAGCAAACGTAATATACTTTCGGCGCCTTTTCGCCGCGATCGAAACCGCGAAAATCTTCATTCGTAAACGCCTGGGAAATTTGAATAGCTCGATCGGGACGAAAATTGAACATGATCATCGCATCGTCATTTTCCACCAAACCGACCGGCTGACCCTTCTCGTCTTCAAGGACTGTAGGGACAAAAAACTCATCCATGATGCTCTTTTGGAAACTCGTCTCCAGCGCCTCAAGCGGATCCGTCGCTGTATCGCCTTCGCCGTACACCATGGCGCGGTACGCTTTTTCCGTGCGATCCCATCGTTTATCGCGATCCATCGCGTAGTAACGCCCTTGGATCGTAGCGATCTTTCCGACGCCAAGCTCTTTCATTTTTGCCAACAAATCGCGAATATAGCCGCGCGCAGTCTCTGGCAACACATCGCGTCCGTCTAAAAACGCGTGTACGTACACTTCGGCAACGCCCTCGCGCTTTGCCATCTCCAACAAGCCGTACACATGCTCGATGTGACTGTGCACGCCTCCATCTGATAAGAGCCCGTAGAGATGAAGTTTCGTTCCCCGCTCTTTCGCATGGTGCATTGCGCCAAGAAACGTTTCGTTTTTGAAAAAACTGCCGTCTCGAATATCTTTGGTAACAAGCGTCAAATATTGATACACAATACGTCCAGCCCCGATGTTTAAGTGACCGACTTCCGAGTTGCCGAACTGACCCTCCGGCAATCCCACCGCTTCCCCGCTGGTTTTGAGCAGGGTATGCGGATATGTATTCATATACCGATCAAAGTTGGGCTTGTACGCTGCGGCAACAGCGTTCCCTTCTTTGGAACCGCGCATCGCGAATCCGTCCAAAATGATCAAAGCTATCGGTTTCGGTCGTGCCAAGCGATCATCTCCCTACTCGCTCATGCGCGCGGCATGGCATTTTTAACGAGTGCCACATAGGAAGCAGGTTCAAGACTGGCGCCGCCAACCAATGCGCCATCGATTTCTGGCATCGCCATAAAGGTCGCGATGTTCTCCGGTTTAACACTGCCACCGTACTGGATGCGAATTGAATCTGCGACTTCTTGCGAAAACTTTTGCGCCACGGCGCGCCGGATAACACCGATCACTTCGTTCGCATCTTCCGCCGTAGACGATTTTCCGGTGCCTATAGCCCAGATCGGTTCGTAGGCGATCACCAACTCAGCCACATCTCCGGCTGAGAGACTTTCCAATGCGGCTTGCGTCTGGCGCTCCACCCACGCGAACGTCTCGCCGGCCTCTCGCTGCGCCAAGTCTTCCCCGACACAGATAATCGGCGTCAGTCCAAAACGAAGAGCCGTTTGAACCTTTTTGTTTACCGTCTCATCCGTCTCGGCAAAGTAGGCGCGACGCTCTGAATGGCCGATAATCGCATATTCACATCCGATTTCTTTCAGCATGGACGGCGCGATTTCGCCAGTAAACGCTCCCGATTCCTCAAAGTGAACGTTTTGAGCGCCAAGTGCGACATTTTTCCCCTTTAGTGCCGGAGCAAGTGCCGCCAGCGCTGTGTAAGGCGCGCAAATGGCTGCGTCGACATCGTGCACATCTTTCAGTTGATCACCGATCGCGCCCACAAAGGAAACCGCTTCAGCGATCGTCTTAAACATTTTCCAATTCCCGGCGATGAGCGGGATTCTCTGGTTAATCATTCAACCAACTCCTTATCCAATAGCGCGACGACGCCCGGCAAAGCCTTGCCTTCAAGAAATTCGAGCGATGCTCCGCCGCCAGTAGAAATGTGTGTCATGCGATCCGCCAACCCGCTTTTCTCCACCGCAGCCACCGAGTCCCCACCGCCAACGATCGTCGTGCCAGTGCAATCGGCGACTGCCTGAGCAATCGCATTTGTACCCGTTGCAAACGCGTCCATTTCAAACACACCCATTGGTCCGTTCCAAATGACAGTTTTCGAGTTGGCAATCGCCTCTTCATACCGTTTCACCGTACGCAGGCCAATGTCGAGCGCCATCCACCCGTTCGGGATGTCGTGTAAGCCGACCGTTTGATGCGCTGCGTCGGGTTTAAACGCTTCCGCAGCCACGAGATCAAGCGGCAACAAAAGCGCCACTCCCCGTTCTTTGCACGACTTTATGAGCGTGCGCGCCAAATCCAGTTTATCCGATTCAACGAGCGATTTGCCTAAATCGTAGCCCTGAGCTGCCAAAAAAGTGTTCGCCATGCCGCCGCCGATAATCAATTGATCGACTTTTTCACTCAAATTTTGCAGCACTGTGATTTTATCGCTTACTTTTGCTCCGCCGATAATCGCCGTAAATGGCCGCTCCGGATTCGACAACGCCGCACCCATAATCTCAATTTCACGCTGCATCAAAATTCCCGCCACAGCCGGCAAATGTTTGGCAATGCCTGCTGTAGATGCATGCGCGCGGTGTGCCGAGCCGAACGCGTCATTGATATACACGTCCGCCAAGCGAGCGAAACCTTCCGCTAACGCAGGATCGTTTTTTTCTTCTCCCCATTCGAAGCGAACGTTCTCCAGAAGCAATACTTGCCCTTCGAGTAACGCGTCCACTTCCACCTCTACTTGGGATCCGACGCAACCCGAAGCCATCATCACCGGTTGTCTCAGCAAGGACGCAAGATGCCGCGCCACTGGGGCAAGCCGATATTGCTCGTGCGGTTGTCCTTTCGGTCGTCCAAGATGACTGGCGAGTATGACGCGTGAGCCCTGTTCGATCAAATACAGTATCGTCGGGAGCGCAGCGCGAATACGCGTATCATCGGTAATTTCGCCGTTTTCGATCGGTACGTTGAAATCGACGCGAACAAATACGCGTTTGCCTCGTGCATCAATGTCTTGCACCGTCAGTTTATTCATCCAATGAGCACTCCTACTCGTACAAGCGAATAAGGAGAATGCGCGCATTCTCCTTACAAACTCTTTCTTTACTTGCAAGGTGCGTTACCGCAATCCTACACTTATTACAGTCCCTTGGAGGCGATGAAACCAATCAAGTCCACAACCCGATTCGAGTAGCCCCATTCATTATCATACCACGAAATGGCTTTGATCATCGTTCCTTCGATCACCATCGTCGACAGCGCGTCAACGATCGAAGAATGCGGGTTGCCATTGAAATCTTTCGAAACAAGCGGCAGTTCCGTGTATTCGAGAATTCCTTTCAAATACGTCTCTGACGCTTCTTTCAGCACCGCATTGACTTCTTCCGCAGTCACCGGTTTTTCCACCTCTGCTACGAGATCAACAACCGAAACGTTTGGCGTCGGCACGCGGAAAGAAAATCCGTTTAACTTACCTTTCAGTTCCGGCAATACGAGTGAGACCGCTTTGGCGGCGCCCGTCGTCGTCGGGATGATTGATTGCCCGGCTGCGCGAGCGCGACGGAGGTCGGGATGCG
>Ga0080006_1154984_pt1 | contig 13680 bp, 10 predicted proteins | sample RS3BMetagenome_FD_69209 | JGI IMG/M metagenome (GOLD analysis project Ga0080006, IMG submission 69209) | Ferric oxide microbial mat and aquatic microbial communities from Rainbow Spring, Yellowstone National Park, USA - RS3B (SPADES... ...
CAAAATCTCCGAGCCGTCCTGACCCGCCCGATTCCTCTCGCCGTGCCGGTGCCGCACCTCCGGACGGCCTCCCGGACCAGGGCGAGCCGGTCATTCACGGGATCGGGGCGGATCTCTCAAAGATAACCTGGATCGGGAGGAACCGTCTGGCACCTGGACCGCCGCGCTGGTCCAATCAAACCCTCGGACGATCGGTTGCGATCGTCGACGACACTCCGAGGGATGGATGGCGATGAGCGAGCAGATCCTCTTACGAACGGGCGAGGCCCTGGTCGAAGGTCCTGAAGATTACATGGCGGCCGAGCCCGAGGTGGTCATCGGGGAGCTTGACGGACCCGTCGGCCAGGCGATCGCCAATCTGGTCGGCAACCAGGCCCAGGGACACACCAAGGTCTTCGCGATCCTCAACAGCGACGTTCAGGTCCGCCCGGCCACCTTGATGGTCTCCAAGGTGACGGTCAAGAATTCCCGGTACACCAACATCCTGATGGGAACGGTCCAGGCCGCCATTGCCCACGGCGTGCTCGACGCGGTTCGATCGGGTGATCTTCCCAAAGAGAAGGTCAACGACCTGGGCATCATCTACTCGGTCTGGCTCGACCCCAGCGTCGTCGACGTCGAGAACCTCGACCACGCGGCCCTCTTCGCCACCCATCGCGAGGCCACTTCCAAGGTGATCCGCAAGGCGATGAACCACGAGCCGACCATCGACTGGCTCCTCGAAAATCAGGACAAGGTCGAGCATTATTACCATCAACAAGGGCTGGAAGGAAATCTCTGACTTTTCGATGATGAACCGGGAGCGTTCGGTTTCTTGCGCGAGCCGTCGAGGTTCATCGAGTCATGGCCATCCACGTCCGGTTTGAAGGCGAGGTCGCGGTTCTCAGCGGCGTGGCCCGCCTGATGAACGACCCTCGCCACTTCGACGCGCTCCGCGATATCGGCGACCTGCTCGACCAGGGTTATTTTCGGTTCGTCCTGGAGCTGGGCAACGTTCGCGAGACCGGGCCAACCGTCCTGGGACTGCTCATGTCCTTGACCCGTAAGGTCCGCCAGGCCGACGGCGAGGCCGTCCTGGCGAACCTCACGCCGCCGATGGAGAAGTTCCTCGACGAGATGCGGATGGATGCCTACTGGGACGTCTTCGACGACGCCGAGGAAGCCATCACCTTTCTGGCCCGACGGCGGATCGGCTCGACGACCTACGAGTAAGCCGGATCTATGGGATGCAGTCCCGGAGGAAGCCGAGGATCGTCGACCGGTACAACGCGGGGTCTATCTGCTGGAACCGGAGATGACCGGCGTTCTCGAAGAAAACAACGCACTCCCGCGATTCTGAACGATTTCGTCTCCATGATTCCTGACTCGCGATTGGAAAAGGCCAGTTTGCTCTCGGAGGGTTGACTTCGCAGGCAGGCGCACCCATAGACTTGCTCCGAGGGCCGGGCGAGGGTCCCGGAGGATCGAACACGGATCAAAAGAGGGTGCGAGCATGCAACGTCGGACGCTGGGTCAGTCGAACCTCGAAGTCTCCGCGATCGGCCTGGGCTGCATGGGGATGTCGGACTTCTATGGCGCTCGCGACGATGCCGAGTCAATCGCGACGATCCATCGGGCGATCGAGCTGGGTGTCAACTTCCTCGACACCGCCGACATGTATGGACCGTTCACCAACGAGGAACTCGTCGGTCAGGCGATCGCCGACCGTCGCGATCAGGTCGTGCTCGCCACCAAGTTCGGCATCGTCCGATCCGCGACCGACCCGACCCTCCGAGGGTTCAACGGCCGCCCCGAGTACGTCAAATCGTCGTGCGACGCCTCCTTGAAGCGGCTGAAGGTCGAGGACATCGACCTCTATTACCTCCACCGGGTCGACGCCGACGTGCCGATCGAGGACACCGTCGGCGCGATGGCCGAGCTGGTCAAAGCCGGGAAGGTCCGCTACCTGGGCCTTTCCGAGGCCGGCCCGGCCACGATCCGCAAGGCCATGGCCGTCCATCCGATCACCGCGCTTCAGACCGAATACTCGCTCTGGAGCCGCGATCCCGAGGACGAGATCCTTCCGCTCTGCCGCGAACTCAAGATCGGCTTCGTCCCCTACAGCCCGCTCGGCCGGGGGTTCCTCACCGGCCAGTTCAAGTCGCCGAGTGACTTCGCGGCCGACGACTACCGCCGGCACGCCCCCCGGTTCCAGGGGGAAAACTTCACCAGGAACCTGGAGCTGGTCGAGCGGATCAAGGCGATCGCCGTCGAGAAGGGTGCAACGGCCTCACAACTGGCGCTCGCCTGGGTGCTCGCGCAAGGAGATGACCTCGTGCCGATTCCTGGCACGAAGCGGCGGACCTATCTGGAAGAGAACATCGCGGCGGTCGACCTGAAGCTGACAGGCGACGACCTCCGTCGTATCGACGAGGTCGCTCCGAAGGGCGTGGCCAGCGGCGACCGTTACCCGGCCTCGATGATGGGAGCCGTGAATCGTTGAGAACTCGGGCTCGCCCGTCCCCGGGTTGACGATTCGCCGACGAACCCTACCATGTCCGCGAGTGTCCCATGGTGAGGGCGGCCGATACTCGCCCATTGTTCCAGCGGAGGGTCAAAGATGGGCGATCCGGCAGGCGGCTCGGGTTTATTTTCGGACGAGCACGGTAGCCGGGAGCGGACCGTGCTCTTCATCCTGGCGGCCGTGCAGTTCACCAGCATCGTCGATTTCATGGTGATCATGCCCCTCGGCCCGCAGTTGATGCGGACCCTCGGCATCAACCCGGCCCAGTTCGGCCTGATCGTTTCGTCCTACACCATCAGCGCTGGGATCGCCGGGTTCGTGGCTTCGTCGCTGGTCGACCGATTCGGCCGTAAGGCCGCTTTTCTCTCGCTTTACATCGGGTTCCTGGTCGGCACCCTGTTTTGCGGAGTGGCCACGACGTTCACGATGCTCCTGGCGGCCCGGGTCGTCACCGGGGCCTTCGGCGGGGTCCTGGGCGGGATCGCGATGGCGATCATCGGCGACGTCTTCCCCGATCAGCGTCGAGGACGGGCGACCGGTTTCCTGATGTCGGCGTTCTCTCTGGCATCAGTTTTTGGTGTTCCATTTGGCCTCTTTCTGGGCAATCGATACGACTGGCATGCCCCGTTCTTGATGCTGGTCGCGCTCGGTTTACCGGTGCTGGTCGTCGGGGTCTGGGCCTTTCCGCCGCTCCGGGATCACCTGGTCAAGGGGCAAGTCAACACCTGGGACCGGATGGTCGAGACGTACACGCATCCCAACCACTTGCGGGCCTTTGCCCTGGTGACCTCGTTGATGTTCGGGACGTTCCTGGTCGTTCCGTTCATCAGCCCTTACTTCGTCTCGAACGTGGGTTTGCGCGAGATCGACCTGTTCTGGATCTACGTCGGCGGCGGGGTCTGCTCGCTCGTCTCGTCGCCGATCATCGGTCGATGGGCCGACCGATCGGGGAAGCTCCGGGTTTATCGGATCATCGCGCCGCTGTCCGCCCTGATCATGTTGACGATCACGACCCTGCCGAGAGTGGGCCTGATCCTGGCCGTGGCGTCGGTCTCGGTCCTGATGGTCTGCAATTCGGGTCGGATGATCGCGGCGATGTCGATGATCAACGCCAGCGTCGAGCCCCGGCTGCGGGGCGGGTTCATGAGCGCCTATTCCTCGATCCAGCATATCGCGTCGGGCCTGGGAGCGGGAATGGCGGGTCTGATCATCGTCGAGTCGCCGGACAAGACCTTGCGGAATTACGGCTGGGTCGGCTTCATCGGCATGGCCTTCACGATCCTGAGTCTCTGGCTCGCCGGCCAGTTGCGTCCCGCCTCACGCCCGCCGATCCCGGTGGCCGAGCCGGCCGCCGATCTCCTCGAAAACGTCACCGCCGCCGAGGCGTTCTGAATCGCGAGAGCGGATTGCAGGAAACGATCGAGGACGGTCGCATCAGCGCCGTCCTTGAAGTCACCGACACGTTGAATCCGACAGCACCGCTCAGACCAGGCCGGTGAGCGGCCCATCGCCGCAATAGTTCGGGTTGCCGAACTGGTTGAGCGGGTGACCCATCCCCTGGGCGAGCGCCAGCAAGAGCCGGTTGTGCGCGACCCGGGGGAACTTGAGAGCCTGGCCCATCTTGAAGTCGCAGCCGTTGCCGACGAGGACGAAGGGGATGTTGTCCATCGTGTGCGAGTTCCCCTTGCCCAACTCGTTGGTCCAGACGATCGTCGTGTTGTCGAGCAACGAGCCCGGGCCGCCCGGCTCGGGGGTCTCGGCCAGCCGCTGGGCGAGGTAGGCAAGCTGCTCGCAGAACCACTTGTTGATCTTGGTCAGCTTCTCTTGGGATTTCTCGTCGCTGTCGGGGTTGTGCGAAAGTTCGTGGTGCCCTTCGTTGACGCCGATCCAGTGCATCTTGGCTCCACCGACTGAATTCGTGTACTGGAGCGTGGCGACCCGAGCGAAGTCGGCGGCGAAGCTGTTGACCATCAGGTCAATCTGCATCTTGCTGACCTTCGGCATGTTGTCGTTCTGGTCCTTCACGCCCTTTTCCAGCTCGGGGACAGCATGGCCCAGGGTCTGATCCGACCCCTTGAGCTCCTGCTCCATCTCCCGGACGAAGGTGGCGTGCTCGTCGAGAAGCTGGCGATCCTCGGCGCTGACGCGAGAGCCCAGGGTCTTGAGGTCGTCCTGGATGTCGTCGAGGACGCTCTTGAGACTTTCGCGATCCTTCATCCGGCCGTAGAGCTTGGAGAACATCTGGTAAGGGTCATCGATCGGCGCGACCGGCTTGTTCGGTCCCGCGTAGACCATCCGGGTCCAGGTGTCGGCGTGATCCGGCACCATCACGCCGAATTCGAGCGAGCCGAACCGGGTCCGGGTCAGCGGATTCGCCTGGTTGCGGACCTTGATCTCCTGGTCGATCGACACGCCGTTGGCCCAGCCGGCCGGCGTGTCGCTTCCACCCTGGACGTTGCCGGGAAGCAGCTCGACCCCGGTCAGGAGGCAGCCGATCCCCCGCATGTGATTGTCGCCGTCCCCCTTCACCTTGTCGCAGATCCCGTGCAGAGTCAGCATCCGGTTCTTGAACGGTTCAAGCGGCGTGAGGCTTTCCTTGAGCGTGAACTCGGGTCCGACCTCGGTCGGCCAGAAGTTGGAGGGAATCACGCCGTTGGGGCTGAACATGATGACCAGCCGCTTTTTGCGGACGGCTTGATTGGCAAACCCCAGGCTCGGCAGGTTCATAAAGAACGGTAAGGCCGCCGCGCCGATACCCAGGTCACGGAGGAATTCGCGTCGGGACGAGGAATGGGCCACGTCATCTCTCCTGGATAAAGGGCGACCGGGGGAACGGGCTGTCATAATCGCGAGCGGGCCGAGGTGCCGCGGACTCGGTCACGATCTCCACCAAGAGCGACCTGACGTTGAACTGATGGTCGGCAAACGACCGCCGGAGCCGGATCGAAAGATCGGGGCCGAACGCCCGGATCGGCTGCTGGATCAGGTGATGGAAAAGCTGCTCGACGAATGCGGTCTGCGTCTCCTCGCTGGCGGCGAGAGCCTCGGCGAGCGGCCTGGCTCCATTATAGTGAGTCGCCTCGCCCGAAGGGGGCTCATAAGTTCCGCTGGCGTCGATCGGCTTCCCCTTCTCTTCGAGCCGGAACCGGCCGATCGCGTCGAACCGCTCCAGGCTGAACCCGAGCGGGTTGATCATCCCGTGGCAGGTGATGCAGGCCGCCGGGCTGGTCTGCAAGGTCACCCGCTCGCGGGTCGTCAGGCCGGCGGGGAGGTCGGGAGCCAGCGGAGCCACCGCGACGGGCGGCGGCCGGAGCGATCGACCGAGCAAGCTCCGGGCAATAAAGACCCCCCGGTGAATCGGCGAGCTGGTCGAGGTATAAGCGAAGTTGGACAGAAGGTAAGGATGGGTCAGCAGACCCGCCCGCTCCTTGGCGTCGAGCGAGACCTTCTGAAACGGCGAATCCGGCGGCAGATCGGCGCCGTAGAGTTTGGCAAGCCGACCGTTGAGATAGATCGAGTCCGACAGGAACAACAGGCGGAAATCCGCCTGATCGCCCCAGAGGATTTCATCGAGGAAGAGGTCGAGCGAGGTCCGGAGGTCGGAAGCGACCGAGGCGTCGAAGCCCGGGTAGAGCGTTGGGTCCTTGGAGAGGTCGGGAACCTGCTCGACCCGGAGCCACTGAAGGAAGAACTCGCGGACCTTGGCCCGGGTCCGGGGATCATCGACCAGCCGCTGGGCCTCGCGGACGATGTCGTCTCGACTTCGCAACTTGCCTTCCGCCGCAGCTCGGATCAAACCACGATCGGGCGGAGCATCGCCGAGCCCGAACGAGATCCGCGAGGCCACGTCATAGGCGTCGACCGCCTCGGACTCGCGATAGAGGAACCTGGGCGACTTGAGGACGAGAAGAACCACGCGCTTGACAGCCAGCTCGGGGTCGCCCCCCCGGGCGAACTGGCGGTCGACATAACTCGTGGTCTGCCAGGAGGTGAGTGGCCTTCGAAACGCCCGCTCGGCGAACTTGACGCAGAAGTCGCGAAGCTTGGCCGTCCGGTCGGGACCGTCCCCCGCCCCGGCCAGTTCTCGGAGGTGAGCCGCGACGTAGTCGGTGACTTCGAGGGCCGCCTCGGTCGAGGCCTGGTCCCACTCTCTCGAAATCGACGACCCTCGCTCGTAACCAACGCTCCGGTCGTCGGGCGGGAAGGGTGTCGAGAGGGCGAACGACTCGGGAAAGGTCCCTTTGGCCAGCAAGTACCGAGCGGGGATGATTTCCTCAGGGCGATGCGGCAGCTTCCATTCGAGCGACACGGAACCCGGGATCGGCTTGGCCTTGGCCTTCTTTTCCTTCGAGTCCGCAACTCCCTGCTTGGCCTTCGAAAAGTCGAGCCGGATCGGATAGACGTGGCCGGCGACCAGGTAGATCGAGCCGCGAAACTCGGTGTTCTCGCCCGACTTGACCCAGGCGTCGATCAGAGGAAGCCTGGTCTCGTTCACGAACAGCTTGATCGAGTTCTCGGACCGGACGACGAACTCGTACTCCCCGGTTTCCGGTGCGAGGACGCCACCTCGCCAGATGATCGAAAATTCCTGGGGGTCGAAATTGTCCGGACCAGGGGCCCCGGTGCCAAAATCAAAGCGGACACTCGGGTCGATCCGGCTGATCACCGAGTCGGAACCGCGGAATCGGGTCCCTTTGTAATATTCGCCGAGGAGCCCCTGCGCCTTCGGGTCCCAGCTCGCGAGACCTCGAAAGCTGCCGATCAGGTCAGCCACGGCGTTGCGGTACTGGCGAACCGTCAGTCGCGAAAGCTCGACCCGAGGCGGCTTGTTCCGGGCCTGGGCGGCCTTCGAGTAAAAGCCGTCATAGACATAGGAAGCGACGGCGCGGGCCTCCTCGCCGACACAGGTGCCGGGATCGTCCTCCGGCATCGTTCGCTCGATGTATCGCGTGAGCTGGTCGGGAGATCGGTTGCCGATCAGGGGCTTCTGGTATTCCTTCGACCCCTCGCCTAAAGCCCCATGACACGAGGCGCACTTCTGCCGGTAGATCGATTCGCCGCTCGGCGCCGGATCCTCCGCGATCGCGGCCGAGGCGATCGAGGCCAGCAGGCTGATCGACAGCATCAATCGCCGGCGTAAGACACGCAGGAGATGAGCGGAGCACGCGGTGGGCATCGGTGGGCGGACCCTGCACGGGCGGGAGGAAGGAAGGTCGAACAGGTTGGAGCAATTTTCTTGCAAGTTCAACAATATTTCTACTCCATGGAGAGGGATCGGACAAGAGCCGGTCCAGACCTTTGATTTATTTTTGCGGATCGGTCTTCGAGTAAGACCCTGAATCGATCCTGGGCCGCGAGACTCAGACGGTTCCCGTGGCAATTTCCCATCGATCTTGCTCCAATGATCGAGACGGTTGTCCCGGTCCGGGACCGTTTCCATTCCCGACCGCGAGACCGATCATGGCTGACCTCGACGACGCCCGACGGACTCTCGCCGAGGTCTTCGGCTTCGACCGGTTCCGGGCCGGTCAGGAGCAGGTGATTTCCTGTCTTCTCGAAGGCCGGTCGAGCCTGGCCATTTTTCCAACCGGCGGCGGCAAGAGCCTTTGCTATCAGCTTCCCGCTCTCCTTCTGGACGGCCTGACCGTGGTCGTCTCTCCCTTGATCGCCCTGATGAAGGACCAGGTCGACGACCTGACCCGCCGAGGGGTCGCCGCCGCCCGGCTCGACTCGACCTTGACCCCCTCGGAAGCCCGCCAGGTGCTCGGCGACCTGCGCGATGGTCGCCTCAAGCTGCTTTATGTCGCGCCCGAACGTCTGGCGAGCGAGCGGTTCGTGGCCAGCCTCGCGGGTCGCAGGATCGCCCTGCTGGCGGTCGATGAAGCGCACTGTATCAGTGAGTGGGGGCACAACTTCCGGCCCGAGTATCTCAAGCTCGCCCGGCTGGCTCGACGGCTCCGGGTGGATCGCGTGCTCGCCCTGACCGCGACGGCCACCCCGGAGGTCGCCCGGTCGATCGCCACCGCGTTCGCGATCCGGCCCGAGGATGTCGTCCAGTCGAGCTTTCACCGGACCAACCTGGAACTTCACGTCCGCCCTTGCGACTTCGGGGATCGCCTGGACCTGCTCCTGGACCGGATCGAGAACCGCCCGCCCGGTCCGGCCATCGTCTACGTGACCCTCCAGCGGACCGCCGAGGAACTGGCTTCCTTTCTGAGGTCGCAGGGACATCGGGCCGAGGCCTACCACGCGGGGCTGGGCGACGAGGTCCGGCCCGCCGTTCAGGAACGGTTCATGGGCTCGACCGACCGGATCGTGGTGGCGACGATCGCATTCGGGATGGGGATCGACAAGGCCGACATCCGACTCGTCCTGCACTACAACCTGCCCAAGGGGCCGGAAAGCTACGCCCAGGAGATCGGCCGGGCGGGCCGAGACGGCTTACCGTCGCGCTGTGAACTCTTCGCCTGCCCCGACGACCTGACCACGCTCGAAAACTTCGTCCACGGCGACACCCCGACCGCCGAGTCGGTGGCCTCGCTCGTCGAGGAAGTCACGAGCCAGGGTGCGGAATTCGACGTCTCGACCTACGACCTTTCGGGCTCGCACGACGTCCGGCCTCTGGTCGTCTCGACCCTCCTGACCTATCTCGAACTCGAAGGCATCATCGAGGCGACCGGACCGTTTTACTCGGAGTACAAGTTCAAGGCGAACCGGCCGCTCGATGAGATCGTCGACCGATTCGACACGGGGCGACGGAACTTCCTGGCTGGGATCTTCGAGCAGGCCAGCCGCAGCCGGATCTGGTCGACGCTCGACGTCGCGGCGGCCTCCCGGACCCTGGGTGAGCCCCGAGGTCGGATCGTCGCGGCTCTCGGCTATCTCGAAGAACAGGGAGATCTCACGGTCCAGGCGACCGGTTCCCGGCTCGGTTACCGGCTCCTGAAAGCCCAATTTGACCGCCCGGACCTCCTCGAAACCCTCAACGACCGGTTCCTCGACCGGGAGGCTCGCGACGTGGCGAGGGTCCGCGCGATGCTCGACTTCGCGACCGAACCCGGCTGCCTGACGGCCCGGCTCACCCGTCATTTCGGCGAGGAGCTGCCCGGGCCTTGCGGCCACTGCGGTCCTTGCCTGGGTCAAAGCTCCGACCCCTTGCCCGAACGACCCCGCCGGTCATTCGAGCCTGAGCATCGGGCGATCGTCAAGGAGTTGAAAGCCGAGGGGCACCGGGCCCTGGCAACCCCTCGACAGCTCACCCGGTTTCTTTGCGGCCTGGCCTCACCGGCAACGACCCGCGCGAAGCTCGGCAAGGACCCTCGGTTTGGCATCCTGGCCGACTTCCCGTTTTCGAGGGTCCTGAAACTGGCCCAGGCAGCGACTTGACCCAGAATTCGTTACAATCCACGATGAATCCGATCGCCCCCGTCTTTCCTCGCGGATCTCCCGAGCCCGGAGGAGCCTCTCCCAATGACTCGACTCGTCGCCCTTGGCTTCGCCGCCCTGCTGGCCCTCGGTTTGCCAGCCCTGGCCGATGATCCCCCCTCGAAGCCGAGTACCCCTCGGCCCAAACCGAGCCAGATCCTCGAAAAAGCCTGGCCCGATCATCCCGAATGGGTCGCCATGCTGGTCGACATCCTCCAGGGGTCGCAGCTCGGGCCGGGCGAAGGGGGGTTCAAGAAGGCGGTCACTCAGACCCGCTATTCCTGGGACGCCGCGCGATCGAAGTACGACAAGGACGGCGACGGGTCGATCTCCCGAGCCGAATTCGCCGGCAAGGACCTCGACTTCGCCCGGCTCGACCGCGACCGTGACGCCCTCTTGACCGCGAGCGATTTCGACTTCTCGCCCCACGCCCTCACCCCGTCGCCTGGCCTGATGCTTTATTACATGGCTGACGCCGACGGTAATGGCAAGGTCACTCGCGACGAGTTCCAGGCCGTCTTCGACCGGCTCGACCCCGAAAAACTCGGCTTCCTCTCGCAAGAAGACCTCAAGCGCCTCCTGACCCCACCCAGTCGACCCAAGGCTCCTCCGACAACCGCCGCGTCGTCGGGACCATCGAAGGCTACCCTGATCAAAGGGCTCTTTCGTCAGGAGATCGGCTCGCTCCAGGCTGGTCCGAAGCTCGACGAGCCCGCCCCTGACTTCACCTTGAAGACCGTCGACGGCCAGGACGAGGTCACGCTCTCGAAAAAAATCGGACCCAAGCCGGTCGTCCTGATCTTTGGCAACTTCACCTGCGGGCCGTTCCGGAGTCACGCGGGGAACATCGAGAAGCTTCACGAACGCTACAAGAACCGGGCGACGTTCGTGATGGTCTACGTCCGCGAGGCCCACCCGACCGACGGCTGGAGCATGGAGAGCAACGACCGGATCGGCGTCTCCCTCCGCCAGCCGAGGAACTACGGCGAGCGCGTCGCGGTAGCTCAGCGATGCTCGAAGGCGCTCGCCCTGGGCTTCCCGATGCTGGTCGACACGATCGACGACACCGTCGGGGCTCGCTACAGCGGGATGCCCGGCCGGTTCTACCTGATCGACCCCGCCGGCAAGGTCGCCTACAAGAGCGGTCGAGGCCCCTTCGGCTTCAAGCCCGCCGAGCTGGAGCAATCCCTCATCCTCTTGCTTCGGGACACGGAGGCGACCGATGCTCGATGACCGCGAAGCCTTGCGGGTGGATACCCACGCCATCGCCCGATTCAAGCTCTGGCATCTGGTCTTGCTGGTCGGATTCGTCGCGGTGGCGATCGCCGATATCCAGGATCACCGCCGGACCGAGCCGGCTTTGATCGCCCTGGCGGGAGCGGGATTCGCGCTTTACGCGGCCCTCGCCTGGCTGGGATGGACCTTCGCTCAGCGATTCGCGATCCGGATTGGCCGGGTCGCCTTGATCGGGCTGTATCTGGGATCGATGGCGGCCTTGTTCCTGATGGCCACCGTCGTTTATCTGATGATCGAGCACGTCTATCTCGGCGGTCGGTTTTGATCCGACCGCCGAGGAGGCGATTCAAGAGAACTCAGCCCTGCTGCGACGAGGCCGCCTGGGTCGAAGGAGCGGGGGCCGCGATCGGGGCGGGGGCCGGGGCGTAGACCACGGGGACCATCCGCTTGACCGGCTTGTAGCAGGTCTCGGCGACGGTCTCGCAGACCGGGTGGGGAATCTGCCGGGTGACGGTCTTGGGCTCGCAGTGGAAGGTCACCACCGGGATCCGGTCGGTGACGATCTCGGGGACGATCCGGCAGGTCCGGATCGGAACCGTTTCGATTTTGTTCTCGCGAACCATGTGGGTGGTGGTCACGGGGACCTGGCGGGTCATGGTCTCGCTGACCATGTGAGTCTCGACCACGTTCTTGACCATGGGAACCGGTGTGAAGGTCGTCTGCGCGACCGTCTGGCAACCGCAAGCCACGGTGTGGCCGCACTTCTTGGCGACGACCGGGACGTTGACGAGCGAGGTCGAGGGCTGCATGCAAATCTCGGTGACCTGGTGGGTCGTCGAGACCGGCTTGCAGACGGTGTACTGCTGGTTGACCACGGTGGTCTCATGCACCGGCCGGCAGATGCTGACCTCTCGCTGGACGTAGTTGGTATCCCAGACCGGCCTGTTCACGCACCGCTGCCGCTCGACGTAGTGCGTGTCGGCGACCTTGACCATGATCGTCTCGGTCACCGTCTCGAACTCGATCCGCTTGCGCTGCTTGTAGACGGTGTAAGGAACCATCTCCGTCACGCACTGATACGCAGGCATGACCACCGGCGCCAGAACGCAAGGCGTCTTCTGGCAGGTGTGACACGCCATCGTGGTCCCCTCAAAGCTCGCGACCGCCAGGGCGGCCATCAAGAAACCGCTCACTCGAACTCGCATTGCGATGACTCTCCCGATGTCAACTCGATGGTGGATCAGCCCCGCCCGTCGATCACCGACCCGATACGGGTTCTTGGCCGATCCTACAACATAGGCAATTTGGGCAACAAGAGCAAGATCACCCGATCGCAGAAACCGGGCAATTTCCACGCCAAAATTCGGCGAAAATCTTCCGACTTGCCAGTTCTCCCGGGATTCGTTGCAATCGGACTCGGCATCAGGCGTAACGACCCGGAGGTTTCATGAGACTCGCGACGATTCTTGGGATGGGTTTGCTGACTTCACTGGCGGTGGCAGCCGAGGACGACCCGGATGTCTTGACGCTCGACCGGATCATCAACCGAGACGAATTCCGGTCCGAGGGATTTGGTCCGGTTCGATGGCTCAAGGATGGGTCCGGGTACACGACCCTCGAGCCGTCCGCAGAAGGCTCGGGGCGCGACCTGGTCCGATACAACCCCGCCGACGGCCGCCGCGAGGTTCTGGTCGCCGCCTCGAAGCTCCGGCCTCGACCCGGCCAGGCTCCGCTCTCGATCGACGATTACGAATGGTCCGACGACGGGTCGCAACTCCTGATCTTCACCAACACGCGAAAGGTCTGGCGACTCAACACCCGGGGCGACTACTGGACGTTTCGGATTAAGGACGGGACGCTCCGGAAGCTCGGGGGCGACTTCCCCGAGGCGTCCTCGATGTTTGCCAAGTTCTCAGGAGACGGCCAGAAGGTTGCCTACGTCCACGAAAACAATCTTTACGTCGAAAATCTCGGGGACGGGAAGCGGCTTGCGCTCACGACCGACGGGTCGAGCACCCGGATCAACGGCACGTTCGACTGGGTTTACGAGGAAGAATTCTCGCTCCGTGACGGGTTTCGGTGGAGTCCCGACGGCCAGTCGATTGCCTACTGGCAAATGGACACGACCGGCATGCAAGATTATGTCCTGGTCAACACCACCGAGCAGCTTTATCCCAGATTAACGACCATCCGCTATCCCAAGGTCGGCCAGGTCAACCCGTCGAGTCGGGTGGGGGTCGTCTCGGCTCAGGGTGGGGATACCCGCTGGATGAAAGTTCCGGGAGACTCGCGCGACAACTACATCGCCCGGATGGACTGGGCGGGGAACTCGTCGGAGCTGGTGATCCAGCACCTCAACCGGCTCCAGAATCGCGATGAGGTGATGCTGGCGGACGCGAGGTCGGGAGACGTCCGGACGATCCTCGACGAGTCCGACCCGACCTGGGTCGAGGTCGTTGACGACCTGAAATGGTTCGACGAGGGGCGACGGTTCACCTGGGTCAGCGAGCGGGCCG
>Ga0080006_1228187_pt1 | contig 13679 bp, 9 predicted proteins | sample RS3BMetagenome_FD_69209 | JGI IMG/M metagenome (GOLD analysis project Ga0080006, IMG submission 69209) | Ferric oxide microbial mat and aquatic microbial communities from Rainbow Spring, Yellowstone National Park, USA - RS3B (SPADES... ...
CTCTGAGGTGGGGTCCGCCATCAGGGCGCGGCCCTGCGAACCCCCGGCGAAAGCCGACAAGCCCCAACCGCTGGCCCCGCTGGCAATGCCCCGATCTGGCCCGCGCCGCCGTCGAGCAAGGCATCGCCGCCTCGATCTCGGGTACCACGATCTACTACGAACAGATCGCCACACCGTTCGAATGGAAGTTCACCAAAGACGATCTGAACGCCCTACTCGAGCGCATCGCGGCCCACGAAGACGCCGCCCTCACGCGCGCCGCATAACGGCCCCTACAAATACGTCACCGAAATTCCGTGCCAGACCACTAAGCGGCCGCTCCCGGCTTGAGGTAGGTGACCAGGCTACAGTCGAGCAACTCGTAGTCGAAATAGTGCTCGCAGCCGCGCAGGTATTTCATGTACCGGTCGTAGACCTCTTCGGAGGTGACCTCGATGGCCTTCTCTCTGTTGGACTCCAGCGCGTCACCCCAGATGTGCAGCGTCTTGATGTAGTGCGGACGCAGCGAAAGCGGTTCGGGTACAACGAAGCCCGCGTTCTGGCCGTGCTCGACCATCATTTCGGTGGATGGTAGTCGGCCGCCCGGGAATATCTCGGTGACCATGAATTTGATGAACCGCACTGTTTCGAAAGTGATTTTTTTCCCGCGGGCGGCCATGTTGTAGGGGTGATAGCTGACGCTGCTTTGTACGGTCATCCGGCCGTCGTCGGGCATGATGTCGAAACACCGCTTGAAGAAATCGTTGTAGTTCTCGTGCCCGAAGTGCTCGAAAGCCTCGATCGACACGATGCGGTCCACCGGCTCGGTGAAGTCCTCCCACCCGTGCAGCCGCAGCTCACGCGAGCGGTTGGTGTGGAGCTCACCCAGCACCTGTTCGCAGCGGGCGTGCTGGTTCTTGGACAGCGTCAGGCCGATGACGTTGACGTCGTAGCGCTCCACGGCACGCTTCATGGTGGTGCCCCAACCGCACCCGATGTCCAGCAGAGTCATGCCCGGCTTGAGGTCGAGCTTGTCCAGGTTGAGGTCGATCTTGGCGTATTGGGCCTCTTCCAGCGTCATGTCGTCACGTTCGAAGTAGGCGCAGCTGTAAGTGCGGGTCGGGTCCTGGAACAGGGCGAAGAAGTCGTCGGAAACGTCGTAATGCGCCTGGATGTCCTCGAAACGCGTCCGCGTGTTCGTCGGCCCAGTCGGTTGCTCAGCCATGATCGTCTCGTTCTCCTGGATTAAATGCACTGCTTACGACGCAGGCGCGTCGTCGGGATTTCTGACGTGCAACGATACCGAAGTCACTTCGCCAACGTGAATTGGTTGCAGTCGACGTAGCCCATCCGGAACGCCTTGGCGCAGCCGGTCAGATACTTGACGTACCGCTCGTAGACTTCTTCGGACTGTATCGCGATGGCGTCGTCCTTTCGCGCCTCCAGCGCCCCGGCCCACAGGTCGAGGGTCCTGGCGAAGTGCGGCTGCAGCGACTGCACGCGCGTCACGTTGAAGCCCGCCTTGCTCGCATGGGCCTCAACGGTCTCGATCATGGGCAGCCGGCCGCCCGGGAAGATGTCGGTCACGATGAACTTGATGAACTTGGCCATTTCCATCGTTACCGGTATGCCCCGTTCCATGGCCTGTTTGACGTGCAGCCCGGTGATCGAGTGCAGCAGCATCACGCCGTCGGCCGGCATGGCGTCGTAGGCGAACTTGAAGAAGTCGTCGTAGCGGTGAAAGCCGAAGTGCTCCAATGCTTCGACTACGACGATCCGGTCCACCGGTGCGGCGAAATCGGCCCAGTCGCGCAGCAGCACCTGCCGCGAGCGGCCGCCGCCGAACCCGCCGAGCAGCTGCTGGCAGTAGGCGTGCTGATTCTTGGACAGCGTCAGCCCGACGACGTTGACGTCGTAGCGCTCGACGGCGCGCTTCATCACCGAGCCCCAGCCGCAGCCGATGTCAAGCAGGGTCATCCCCGCCTCCAGCCCCAGCTTGTCCAGCGTCAGGTCGAGCTTGGCGAGCTGCGCCTCGTGCAAATTCATGTCCTCGCGCGGGAAATACGCGCAGCTGTAGGTGCGCGTCGGATCCACGAACAGCGCGAAGAACTCGTTCGATAGGTCATAGTGAGCCTGGACATTGTCGAGGTCCGACCGCTTGAGTGTGGCCCCCACCCGATTCTCGAACATAATGTCCTCCCGGCCGGACGGGGCACCTCTGCATGATGCCGTTCCCGGCACCCTACTCGGGGGTCGAGCACGAGTTTTGTATTTGGAGCCGCGTTACCGCGGATTTCTCGATGCGGGTCAGCTGATCGCGTAATCGCTCAACGGGAAGTGCGATGCTTCTCGCACCGCGTTGAGCGTCGATGTGGGCCGCAGCAAAGCGGCCTCGCCATTGGGAGCAAAGTAATAAGACCGTGAAGTAGCGCAGTCGCCGGCGTAGAAGACACTCGTGTCGAGGAGGCTGGTCATCCGGTCCATGAAGCGGGCCATTGCTTCCTCTTTCGCCTCGAATTCGGTGGCGCCCGTGCGCTGGAGTTCGCCGAACAGCCGATCCATGTGCCGCATCTGGTATTCGATGGTGTGGAAAAACGAGAGCCCGGAGAAGGCGTACGGACTGGCCAGGCTCAGGAAGTTGGGGAAGTAGGGGATGGACATCCCCTGATAGGACTGGAACCTGGTCTCGCGCCACCACTTTCCCAGGTTGCGCCCCTGTCGCCCGATCACCTCGATGGCTGGGAAGTTAGCTTCCCACATGTCGAAACCGGTGGCCAGTACCAGCATGTCTATGACGGTCTTGCGCCCGTCGGAGGTGACGATGCCGTCGGGCTCGATCCGCTCGATGCGGTGCGTCTCCAGATGTACGTTCGGCTTGGTCAGGCTGCGGTAGTAGCTGTTGGACCAGGTGGGACGTTTGCAGCCGAAGTCGTAGTCGGGCGTCAGCTTGCGGCGCAACTCTTTGTCGCGGATCGAGACGAAACGGCTGATTTTGGCGAGGTCCGACGCGGAGATGTTCAGCCGCCGCAGACCGCGGTGGTGCAGCGCGGTGAGGAGGAACCCCTCGAAGATCGTGTCGGTGAGCAGCCGGAAGACCCGTTGCGCCAGGGGCATCCGGCTGAACAGCCGCTGCAGCCAGACCGGGATCGCGAAATCGGGCTTCGGCACCACATGGGTTGCCGTGCGTTGGTAAACGGTCAATTCGGCGGCTCTGGAAGCGAGTTCGGGTATCAGCTGCACGGAGGTTGCGCCGGTTCCGATAATGGCGACGCGTCGCCCGCGGAAGTCGTGGCTGTCGTCCCACGCCGTGGTGTGGACGACATCGCCCCGGAAACTCTCGATACCGGGAATCTGCGGCGTGTATGGCTGCGACAGGAAGCCGGTCGCGGTGATCAGGAAGCGTGTCTGCAGGCTTTCGCCGCCCGCCAGCGTCAGCTGCCACAATCGGGCCTCGTCGTCCCAGCGTGCACATTCGACGGTCGTGTTGAACCGCATGTGGCGCCGCACGTCGTACTTGTCCGCGACGTGTTCTGCGTACCGAAGTATTTCGTGACCGCACGGGAACAGCCGCGACCAATACGGATTAGGCTCAAACCAATACGAGTAGGTGGTGCAAGGAATGTCGACGGCGAGGCCCGGATACCGGTTGACACGCCAGGTTCCGCCAAGATCGGCCTCTCGCTCGAGAATGGCGATGTTGTCGTATCCGAGCCGTTTGAGCTGGACCGCCGTGCCGATGCCACCGAAGCCGGCGCCAACTATGACGACGTCATAGCGGGCTTGGGTGTCCTCAACCATGCTGAAATTGCTCTCCTGGTAGACGCTCGTAAGGAGCATACCCGCGCTGGCGGCGCTTCCGAACCCATGCTGAGCGCGCACCGACAGCTGCGCCGGATTGTCGACATTCAGGCCGAGGTGGGATGCGGCCGGTGGCTCACTTCGTGAGCGTGTACTGGGCGACGTTGGAGATGCCTTTGCGGAACAGGTTCGCGCAACCGGTCAGGTAGTGCATGAAGCGGTTGTAGACCTCTTCGGACTGGATGGCGATGGCGCGTTCGCGATTGGCCTCAAGGTTAGCCGCCCACATATCGAGAGTCCGGACGTAATGTGGTTGTAGATATTGGACCTGCTCAAGCGAGAAACCGCTCTCGCGTGAGCAATCCACGATATCGCGTTCACCGCACATCTGCCCGCCGGGAAAGATCTCCTTGCCGAGGAAGCGCACGAACCGCAGGTCTTTCATCGTGATCGCAATGCCGTGATCGTGCCAGTACGACTGCGGATGCGTGAAGATGCTGTGCATCATCATCCGGCTGTTGTCGGGGAGGGTCTTGTCGGCCCATTCCCAAAATGCCGGCCAACGCTCTTTTTTGAACGCGTCGAAAGCCTCGAAGCTGATGATGCGATCGACTGGTTCATCGAACTCTTCCCACCCCTGCAGCCGGGCCTCGGCCCGTCGCATCGTCGGGATCGCGGCCAGCCTTGCTTTCGTGCGGGCGTAGTGATTTCGGCTGAGCGTGATGCCGATGACATTCACGTCGTATTTCTCGACCGCCCGGACCGCGGCGGCACCCCAGCCGCACCCGACGTCGAGCAGCGTCATACCCGGCTCCAGGTTCAGCTTCTCCAGCCCCAGGTCCAGCTTCGCGAGCTGTGCCTGTTCCAGCGTCATGTCGTCGCGCTCGAAGTAGGCGCAGGTGTACACCATGTTGGGGTCAAGGAACAGCGCGAAGAAGTCATCTGAGATGTCGTAGGTTGCCTGCGACTCCTCGTAGTAAGGTCTCAGGTCGCTCATTTTCAAGCATCCTCCCAGCGCCGATATTGTAGTTCTGTCAGTCTTCCCACGCAGTTGAGTTTGCATCCGCGGGAGTCTGCTCAACCATCCTCAGCCAGCCTCGGCGAAGTTGCTGCTCAACACGCTGATCAGCCGATCCCAGAGTTGTTGAGGAAGGTCGTGGCCCATGCCGTCAAATAAGACTAGTCGAGCGCTGTCGATGGTGCGCGCCACCGCCCGGGCACCAAAGGGCCGCATCAGCTTGTCCGCCCGGCCGTGTATCACCACGGTCGGTGCGACCGTCCGGCGGTTGTAGTGCACCAGGCTGCCGCTGCTCAGCATCGCGCTGAGGTGGCGGGCGACGCCCCAGGGGTAATAGCTGCGGTCGTAGCCCTCGGCGGCGTCGGCGCGCACCTGCTCCTCGGTCATTCGGTAGCGCGGACTGCCGATGATTCCGGTGACGCGCACGGCGTTGTCGATGACCACCCCGCGCGGGGAATCCGGCGGCGGCCCCTTGAGGATCGCCAGTAACGCGCGCGGAGCGGGCGGCGGCAGGAACCGTCGATTGTTGCTGGAGAAGATCACCGCGAGCGACGTCGTCCGCTCGGCGAATCGCGCCGCGAAGACCTGGGCGATCATGCCGCCCATCGACGCCCCGACGACGTGGGTGCGCTCGATGCCGAGGTGGTCCAGCAGCGCGGCGGCATCATCGGCCAAGTCTTCCAGCCCGTAGGGCGCCCGGGCCGGCAGGCCGAGCCAGAAACGCAGCAGCCGCGGGACAAGCGGCTCGCCGGAGCGGGGCGGCTCGCTCTTGCCGGACAGGCCGACGTCGCGGTTGTCGTACCGGATCACGCGCAGCCCGCGAGCGACCAGCTTCTCGCAGAAGCCGGTCCGCCACACCAGCAGCTGGGCGCCCAGTCCCATGATCAGCAGTACGGGCGGATGGTCGACGTCGCCCATATCCTCGTAGTAGAGCGTCAGGTCGCCTTCGGGAGAGGACGAGATGGCGTGCCCGCTGCGTATTTCCATCAGTGCCCGTCAGACCTCGACGTCGGGTTGATACTCGCGGCCGACCTCGACCATGAAGTTGGCGAAGTACCCCGTCAACTGGGGGTCGGACATCATCTGCCACTTCGGTGCCAGCAACTTCATGTAACGCTCGACGTAGAGGAACTGCTTGCCGATCAGCACCAGCTCGCGCGGCAGCTTGACGTCGTAGGCGTCGGCCAGCGTCGACAGCTGCCGGCCGATGTCCGCGTAGGACATGTCGCCCAGCGTCTGCATGGTGATCGGGGTGGCGAAGCGCTCCAGGTCTTTGGCGGCCTCGGCCTCGGGCCTCATGGTGCCGACGGCGCCCATCAGCACGACGATCTTGCCGGCCGCGGCGTGGTCCTTCTTGACCAGCAGCGCGTACACCAGCTCGCGCAGCAGCCAGCGGGTGCGCGGGTCGATGCGGCCCATGATCCCGAAGTCGAAGAACACGATCCGGCCCGCCTCGTCGACGTAGAGGTTGCCCGCGTGCAGATCGCCGTGGAAGAGCCCATGTCGCAGACCGCCCTCGAAGAGGCTGAACAACAGCGCCTTGACCAGCTCGACCCCGTCGAACCCGGCTCTGCGGATCGCGGCCGCGTCGTCGATCCGGATGCCGGCCACCCGTTCCATGGTCAGCACCCGGCCGCTGGTGAAGTCCCAGTGCACCTGCGGCACGCGGATGTTGCGGCCCAGCGGGGAGACGTGCAGGTGTGCGACCCAGGCCTCCATGGATTGCGCCTCCAGGCGGAAGTCGAGCTCTTCGGCGAGGTTGGCGGCGAAGTCGGCGACCACGTCCTGGGCCGACAGTCGGCGGCCCAGCTTGGCCAGTTCCACGGCCTGGGCGAAACGCTTGAGTATCTGCAGATCGGCGGCGATGCGGCGGCGGATGCCCGGCCGCTGGATCTTGACGACGACCTCTTCGCCGCTGTGCAGCGTCGCGTAGTGCACCTGCGCGATGGAGGCCGATGCGAACGGCGTCTCCTCCCACGTGGCGAACAGCTCGGCGGGGTCCCGGCCGAGGTCCTCGACGAAGAGTTTGTGGATCTCTCGGGAGTCGGCAGGCGGCACGCGGTCCAGCAGGCCGCGGAACTCGCGGGAGAGCGACTCGCCGAACGCTCCGGGGCTGGACGCGATGATCTGCCCGAACTTGACGTAGGTCGGACCGAGGTCGGCGAAGGTAAGAGGCAGCTGCTGGATCACTTTCTGCTGCCACGGTCCCCTGCCCGGCAGCTTGGTGACGATGCGAGCGGCGGTGCGGGTGACCTGCCAACCGGTGACGGCCACCCGGGCCGCTTCGACCGGCAACGGCACCCGGTCAAGCCTGGCCACCTCGCGGTGCTTGGTAGAGGTCATTCCAGCAGTCTGCCAAATCGGTGGTGCCGAGTCCCAATTCCCGGTGACCGCGCTCACCCGGGTTGACGACCGCCGAGCGTGCACTCAGTGCGAAAACCCCGCCGCAATTTCGCGGTGGTTACACGTTCGGTGACGGTTTGGTGCTCAGGGTTCGCCCCAGGGCTTGACCCACCCTTCGATCTCCCAGTTCTCCAGCCCGGCGATCAGCTCGTACATGGTGGCCCCGTCGATGGATTCGCGGATGATGTCGGCGTGGCCGGCGTGTCGGGCCAGCTCGTTGATCACGTGCAGGATCACCCACCGCACCGACCATGCCTGCTGGTTCTTGGGGAACCACGGGATGTCCAGGGGGACGGGCACCGCGGCGTCCAGATCCGCGGTCTCCGCCAGCCGCAGCGACTCCGCGTTCTGGGCTTCGAAGGCCCCCAGCAGCCCGGCCAGCGTCTCGTCGGGCCGCATCACGTGCTGGTCCGCGAAGTCCCTGGCGATTTCTGCGAACGGCCGGGTGTCTTTCGGCGGTGCTTCCGGTGCGGCGGCGACCCGCCCCATCCAGCTGCGCTGCAGCCCGGTGGCGTGCTTGACCAGCCCGCCGATCGAGAGTGCGCTGACCGATGGCGTGGATCGGGCCTGGTTGTCGGTGAGTCCGTAGCAGACGGCGAAGTAGGCGCTCTGATGGAACGCCAGAAACTCGCGCAGGGCGTTGCGTTCGCCGGACACGGGCGGGGCGAGGGCGGGCATGAGTCGATCCTTGACCGTAAAGTGCGGGGATGCGCGTGGTTTCGGCGTTATCCGCGGAGCTTTTTGTGGGACCGCCGGGCGCGCTGCTGCAACTGGCGCACGTCACGGTCACCGGGTGCACCCGGCCGACGTTGCTGCGCATCGACGGCGACGGCCTGGGCGGGGAGGCGGTGGCCGAGCCCGGGCGGGACGTCGTCGAGGTTCCGGTCGCCGTGCAACGCCCGGTCGTCGGTGAGCGTCGGGCCGCGCGGGCGCTAGCCGACGTGGGGCACGGGGTGCCGTTTGAATTCACCGTTGCCGAGCCCGGCTGGACCATGTTCATGGTCAGCCATTTCCACTACGACCCGGTGTGGTGGAACACGCAGGCCGCCTACACCAGCGAATGGACCGAGGACCCGCCGGGGCGGGCCCGGCAGACCAACGGGTTCGAATTGGTGCACGCGCATCTGGAGATGGCGCGCCGCGATGCAGACTACAAGTTCGTGCTCGCCGAGGTGGACTACCTCAAGCCATATTGGGACACCCGGCCCGAGGACCGCGCCGACTTGCGCAGGTTCCTCGCCGAGGGCCGCGTCGAGGTGATGGGCGGCACCTACAACGAGCCCAACACCAACCTGACCAGCCCGGAGACAACTATCCGGAACATGTTGCACGGCATGGGTTTTCAGCGCGACATCCTGGGTGCCGACCCGGCCACCGCGTGGCAGCTGGACGTGTTCGGGCACGACCCGCAATTCCCGGGGATGGCCGCCGACGCCGGCCTGACGTCCAGCTCGTGGGCCCGCGGGCCGCACCACCAGTGGGGCCCGGCTCAAGGTGGCGGGGACGTGGGCCGCATGCAGTTCTGCAGCGAATTCGAGTGGATCTCGCCGTCGGGCCGCGGCCTGCTCACCCACTACATGCCCGCACACTATTCGGCGGGCTGGTGGATGGATTCGTCGTCCTCGCTGGCAGAGGCCGAAACCGCGACCTTCGCGCTGTTCAGACAGCTCAAGACCGTCGCCCTGACGCGCAACGTGTTGCTGCCCGTCGGCACCGACTACACGCCGCCGAACAAGTGGGTCACCGCGATCCACCGGGACTGGGGTTCGCGGTACACCTGGCCCCGATTCGTGTGCGCGCTGCCCAAGGAGTTCTTCGCGGCGGTGCGCGCCGAACTGGCCGGCTCTTCCCGATCGGGTGGGCGGGTTCCGTCGCCGCAAACCCGCGACATGAACCCGGTCTACACCGGCAAGGACGTCTCCTACATCGACACCAAGCAGGCCAACCGTGCCGCGGAGAACACGGTCCTGGAGGGCGAGCGCTTCGCCGTCTTCGCCGGGCTGATGACCGGCGCCCGCTACCCGCAGGCCGCGCTGGCCAAAGCATGGGTGCAGCTGGCGTTCGGGGCGCACCACGACGCCATCACCGGCTCGGAGTCCGATCAGGTCTACCTGGACCTGCTGACCGGCTGGCGCGAAGCCTGGGAACTGGGCCGCGCCGCCCGCGACAACTCCCTGGCGGTGCTCTCGGATGCCGTAGACGCGCGGGCCGGCGACGTGATCGTGTGGAACCCGTTGGCGCAGCGGCGCACCGACATCGTCACCGTCCGGCTCGACCCGCCGCGCGGTGCGGGGGTGCGGGTGTTCGGCGACGGCGGGGACGAGTTGCCCGCACTCGCAGAGCACGGCGGGCGCTCGGTGAGCTGGCTGGCGTGCGAGGTGCCGTCGCTGGGCTGGCGGGCCTACCGGCTGGTGCCGTCGGGCGAACCGGCCGGCTGGGAACCGGTCGCGGGAACCCGGATCGCCAACGAGCATTACCGGATACGAGCCGACCCGGCGCGCGGCGGCGGAGTCGCTTCGTGGCTGCACGAGGGCCGCGAGCTGATCGCCGACGGGCGGGTGGGCAACGAACTCGCCGTTTACGAGGAGTACCCGTCGCACCCGACGCAGGGCGAGGGCCCCTGGCATCTGCTGCCCAAGGGGCCGGTGGTGCGCTCGACGGAGTCGCCGGCGCGGGTGCAGGCCTATCACTGCCCGATCGGGGAGCGGCTGATGGTGCGGGGTCGGATCGGCGGGCTGCTGAGTTATACCCAAACCCTGACGTTGTGGCGCGGCGTGAGCCGGGTGGACTGCCGCACCACCATCGACGAGTTCGCCGGCACGGACTTCCTGGTCCGATTGGGCTGGCCATGTCCCGTGCCGGGCGCGATGCCGGTAAGCGAGGTGGGCGACGCCGTGATCGGGCGTGGCTTCGCGTTGCTGCATGAGGGCGCCCGTTCGGTAGACACCGCGGAGCATTTGTGGACGCTGGACAACCCGGCCTACGGGTGGTTCGGTTTGTCGTCGGCGGTGCGCGTGCGGGTCGGCAATCGGGTGCGGGCGGTCTCGGTGGCCGAGGTGGTGTCGCCGGACGAGGCCGCGTCCGGTCCGCTGGCACGCGAACTGATGGTTGCGCTGGTCCGCGCCGGTGTCACGGCGACCTGCAGCGGCGCAGACAAGCCGCGCTACGGCCACCTCGACGTCGACTCCAACCTCCCCGACCTGCGGATCGCGCTGGGCGGGCCCGTGCGCAACGAATTCACCAAAGCAGTTCTGGCGCAGTCCGATCCGGCATACGCCGCCGAACTCGACCGCCAGCTGGCCGCGACGGGCCGGGCCAGGGTGTGGGTACCCGCCGGCCGAGAGTTCAGGCCGCTGGCCGCCGCCTGGATAGCCGGCGCCGACCTGCGCCCGCCGCGGGCGCTTCCGGTACTGGTGATCGACGGCCGGGACGACCAAAGCCTGCGGGCTGCGATCGCGTCGGTGACAGATGACCTCGCGGACGCCGAGATCCTGGTCACCCAAGACGCGCCGTCGGGAATCGACCGCTTCGAAGCGCGCACCGTCGCGCTGTTCAACCGCGGCGTGCCCGGCTTCGCCGTCGACATCGACGGCACCCTGTATTCCTCACTGATGCGGTCATGCCCCGGCTGGCCGTCGGGCACCTGGATCGACGGCCCACGCCGCACCGCGCCCGACGGGTCCAATTTCCAACTCCAGCACTGGACACACGATTTCGACTACGCGCTGGCCTGCGCGGAGGGCGACTGGCGGCGTGCCGGGATCGCGGCCCGCAGCGCGGAATTCTCCCACCCGCTACTCGCGGTCGCTTGCCGGCCGCGCTCGGGCGGGCTCGCGACCTCCGGGTCGCTGCTGCACATCGACCCGCCCGACTCGGTCCACCTGGGGGCGCTCAAAGTGGCTGGCAACCCGCTGGCGGCGGGCAGCACCCGGCCGGTCGACCCCGGCACCGTTGCCCTGCGGTTGGTGGAAACGACCGGTGCCGCCGCCCGCGTTTCCATCGGCTCCGCGCTGGGCACGGTGAGCGCGCTGCGTCCCGCCGACCTGCTGGAACGGCCACTGAAGCCGCCGCAACGCGAGCGTTCGATCGATCTGCACGGCCAGCAGGTGGCCACCGTGCTGGCCCGGCTGGACATGCCCGGGGCACGCGCCGATGCCGTCGACCTCGCTCCGGAGGCCGAGGTCGCGCAGCCGCTGTACGCGCGCTACTGGCTGCACAACCGCGGTCCCGCGCCCCTGGGCGGGTTGCCTGCCGTCGCGCATCTGCACCCCCCGGCGGTGGCCGGCACGCCGGGCGGCAAGGTCGTGCTGCGCCTTTCCGTGGTCAGTGACTGCAGCGACGCCACGCTGGACGGAACGGTGACCATGGTGTGTCCCGATGGCTGGTCGGCCGCACCGGGCGAGCGGCGGTTCACGCTGCCCAGCGGTGACCACGGGAACGTCGACGTCGTGGTGTCGATCCCGCAGGGCGCGCGACCGGGGCCGTATCCGGTCCGCGCCCAGCTCCGCCTCACCGGGGAGAATCTCCCGGCGGCCTGGCGGCAGGCGGTCGAGGACGTGTGCGTGGTGTCGGTCGGTGGGCGAGCGGTCGACCTCGGCGGACTCATCCACCTGGTCGACGGCCCCGCCGAGGTCACCGTGGCCGCCGGTGACACGGCGTCGCTGGCCGCCACCGTCGGCACCAGTGCGGGGGCGGACCTGGCGCTGGAGGCGCACCTGATCAGCCCCTGGGGCACCTGGGGGTGGATCGGTCCCGCGGCTCTCGGCGCGGTGCTGCCCGCCCGCGGCACCGTCGAGCTCATCTTCGACGTGAGCCCGCCGCCATGGCTGGACCCCGGCCAGTGGTGGGCCTTGGTCCGGGTTGGCTGCGCCGGGCGGCTGGTCTACTCCCCGGCGGTGCGGGTGACCGTGACATGAGAGCCGAGCTGGTGGCAACCGTCGCCGGTCGCCCCGTCCCGGTCGACGAACTCGACGCGGCCGAAGCGCGGCTGCGCACCCGTCCCGGTGCGGCCGCGCTGCCGGCTCGCGGAACGAGCGAGGGTCGCCAGCTGCGGCGCTGGCTCACCCAGCTGATTGCCACCGAGCGGGTGATCGCCGCCGAAGCGGCCGCGCGCGGGCTCACGGCCCACGCCGCACCGAGCGTGCAGGAACTGCTGCCTCACGCGACGGCCCGGCTGGAGATCGGTAGCATCGCCGCGGCCGCCCTGGCCGACCCCCGCGCCCGGGCGCTGTTCGCCGCCGTCACCTCGGCCGTCGAGGTCACCGACGACGAGGTGGCCGACTACCACGCCCGTAACCCCCTGCGCTTCGCCACCGCGCGTCCCGACCGCCACGGCTGGCTGTCGCCGTCGCCGGTCGGTCCGCCGCTGAGCGAAGTTCGCTCGGCGATCGTCGAGAACCTGCGGGGCGCCGCGCGGCGACGAACCTTCCGGGTGTGGCTGGACGCGCGGTGCGCGGCGCTGGTCTCGCTCGCTCCCGGCTACGAGCACCCCGGCGACCCTCGCCAGCCCGACAACACCCACCGGCACTGATCGACATGCTCACCCTCTGCCTCGATATCGGCGGCACCAAAATCGCCGCGGGGCTGTCCGACTCCGACGGCGTGCTGGTGCACACCACCACTCGTCCCACGCCGGCCGGGGCCGGTGCCGAACGGGTTTGGGCCGTCGTCGCCGCGCTGATCGCCGATGCCGTGCGTGCGGCCAACACGATGCCGACCGGTCCGATCGTTGCGGTGGGCATCGCTTCGGCCGGCCCTATTGACCTGCGCACCGGAACCGTCAGCCCGATCAACATCGGATGCTGGCAGCGCTTTCCGCTGCGCGACCGCGTCGCGGCCGCGGTGCCAGGGGTGCCGGTACGGCTGGGTGGCGACGGCGTGTGTATGGCGCTGGGCGAGCACTGGCTCGGAGCGGGGAAGAGCGCGGGAAGTGGCGCGCGCTTCATGCTGGGCATGGTGGTGTCCACCGGCGTGGGCGGCGGGTTGGTGCTCGACGGTGTTCCCTATCTGGGCCGCACCGGCAATGCCGGTCATGTGGGTCACGTGGTGGTCGAACAGGACGGCCGGCCCTGCGCCTGCGGTGGCCGCGGCTGCGTCGAGACCATCGCGGCCGGCCCGTCGATGGTGCGCTGGGCGCGGGAAAACGGTTGGTCGGCGCCGCCCGGGTCCGGCGCCAGGGGCCTGGCCGCCGCGGCGGCGGCCGGGGATCCTGTGGCATTACATGCCTTCGGCAGGGGAGCGACGGCGCTGGCGGCGATGATCGCCTCGGTGGCGGCGGTATGTGACCTGGACTTCGTCGTTGTCGGGGGAGGCGTTGCCAACTCCGGTCGCCTACTCTTCGACCCGCTGCAGGCCAAGCTGGCCGACTACGCGGGGCTGAGCTTTCTGGCCGGCCTGCGCGTGGTGCCGGCCGAGCTCGGCCGAAGGGCCGGCCTGGTCGGCGCGGCTCGGCTGGCCCCCCTGGCTGCTGACCGGTTTTGCT
>Ga0080006_1135936_pt1 | contig 13678 bp, 16 predicted proteins | sample RS3BMetagenome_FD_69209 | JGI IMG/M metagenome (GOLD analysis project Ga0080006, IMG submission 69209) | Ferric oxide microbial mat and aquatic microbial communities from Rainbow Spring, Yellowstone National Park, USA - RS3B (SPADES... ...
CCTGGCGCTCGGCCCCCGGACGGGCGTGGAGAATGCCTGCCACTTAGGCAAGGCTGATCTTGGTGTCGGGCTTCAGGGTGTATTTTGCGGTGTCGAAGAGCACATCGGACATGTTAACGATGAGGCCACGGGCGGTCTCGCTGGTGGCGAGAACGCTGTTGAGCTGGGCGCGCAGCCGTTCGCGGACCTGGTTGGCGTCGTTCGCGGTCTTGCTTGCAGCGACGGCCTGGGCCTCGGCTTCCGCGGCCGCGGCTTCGGCTCGGGCGCGCTGTGCGTCGGCTTCGGCGGTTGCCGCGCGTGCCTGCTCTGCTTCGAGTTGCGCCTGCTGGCTCTGATTCTGAGCGTTACGCTTTGCCAGTTCCGCGTTGTACTGGCGCTCGGAGGCTTGTTTGCGCAGGGTGACGAGGCGGGCATCCTCGGCGCGCTGAACGGCCTGGCGCGCGTAGGTGATCTCCATCTTGCGATTGGGCTTCTTGCTGCGGTCGATGTCTGTGGCGTTTTGCAGATCCTGCATCGCCTCCTTCATGATCTCGGGGGCGTACTTCTCGGCTCCCGTCTGCTGTGCAATGCGGAGCGCGTTGTTGGCCTCGAAGAGCTCCAGTGGAGACTTCTCGTTCCGCGTGATGGGGTTGGCAACGGTTTTAGAGCCTTCTGTGTCGGCGTAGGTTCCGCGGGGCAGAAGCAGATAGTGGGCGTTGACCTTTTCGAGGACTCCGTTGGTTTTGTCGTTCAGAATGACGTTCTGAAGCACGACGACGTCGCTGGGCTGCGTGACCGAGAAATAGGGCTCGGCCGTGACGATCATGCCGAAGGATTGCAGCGCGGTGGTGACTTCAATGTTGTTCTTTTTGTTGTCGGGGAGGACTTCGCCCAGATTGTTCGGCCGGCCGTCGGGAGTAATAGCCCACAGAACGTAAGTGAGATACTCCGGGCCGAAGCCGTTGGCCGGCGGAAGGCCGCGAAAGTTGGCCGAGATGTGGATTCCGCCTCGCTCGCTGGTGACCTTTGCAGAGCCCTTGGCCGTAGGCAGGAGGGTGGTGCCTTCGAATCCAATTCTGGTCGACCCGCTGCGGTGCAGGTAGTTGACGGCGTCAAGATCGCGCTGGACGACTTTTACCCGGTACAGGTAGATGCCGTTGTCCTGCTTCTCGATGGGAGCGCCGCTCTGGTCCTGGCCGGCGGGAATCTGTGCGGTTGGATTAGGCTCCTGACCTGAAAGTGACTCTCCTGTGAACCCCCCCAGGCAGCCCAACACAACAAAACCAGCAACCAAAATCTTACAACCCATGCACGTTCTCCTTGCCATACTTGAAGCGAATTGTCGCGGACACACTGATTCTACTGCTTCTGCATATTGAAGATGCGATGCGGGGGACGGCTCAAAGGGTGTCCGGGGGGTAGTTACTGTGGTGGTCCCGCAGAGGCGGTCCTCCCCATCACCGTTTGGAGACAGGCTGGGAGGACCAAAGTGCGGTTATGCGTTGTGGTGCTGCTGAGCGGCAGAGCGATGGACGAAGTGATACGGAGGCCAGGGTCCGGAGAGTTGCATGTGGCAGTCCTTGAGCTCGTGAGTGGCTGAGGTGTACTTGTTCTGGTATCGCTCGACGGTCTTGTTGTCGATCAGGTGAGCGATGTCGAGCAGCATCTTCCCTGTCTCCATGCGTTTGCAGGTAACCTCTTCGGCAATGGGAAGGAACATGCGGTGCATCTGGAGCGACAGGGCGCGGGCTTTGGACTGGCGTTCGCGCTGACGGCTGGCGCTCTCGCGCAGGCTGGTGAGGTACTGCTGGCCGACGGTCATGTCGCGCATGGAGTTCCCGGGGCAGATGTCGTCGACCAGGACTTTGAGGTGCATCTCGGCTTTGCCGCGAAGACGCTCGACATTGGCCTGGAAGTGGCGCTGGTTGGAGCGGACGGAGCGGCGGAGGGCGTCGTCGTCCTGGAAGGTAGTGGCGAAGCGGAAGGGAAGGACGGTGGAGAGCTTGAAGCAGTCGGCGACGACGCGGGCGTGGTCTTTGGCTGCCTGTTGGTCGAGCCGCGCGGTATCTTCCGCGCTGTGTTCCGAGACGATGACGGCGAGGTCACTGGCGGGAAAGAGGAAAGTCTGGTTACCGAAGAGACCGGATACCCCGGTGAGGGGCATGGGGCGGCGGTGACGGTTCAACTCGGGAAATGCCTGACGTTCTGCGATGCAGTAGGCGTACCATGCCATGATTTTTTTCCTTCCAAAGCACGCTGAGGGGTAACATCGCCCCATCAGGCGAGTTGAATATGCAACCTAAACCGATACGTAAGCGAGGGAAAAGATGCTCATTGCATTAGCTTTCGGCCTCAAGGGCACGCTTTAAGAGCGAGCTTCCATCGAACCGAAACGGATAGTAGACCTCTCGCTATACGATTGGCAAGATTAAAGGAGGGACCAGGGAATAGGTGGTACAGAGCCGGAAACAGGGCTGCAAACTGGGGAGAACGCGGAGTAGCAGAATTCGCCAGCGTTGCGCGGCCTCCGAGCTTTCTGCTCCCTATCCTTCTCTTTACTTCGTGTTTTCAAACATTTCGCCGTCGCGCATGTGGAGGATGCGGTCGGCGATCTGGGCTGCTTCGGGATTGTGGGTGATCATAAGGACGGTCTGGTTCAGTTCGCGGCTGGACTGGTGGAGCATTTTCAACACGGCGTCGGAGTTCTTGGTGTCGAGATTGCCGGTGGGTTCGTCTGCCAGGACGATGGCTGGCCGATTGATCAGGGCGCGGGCGATGGCAACGCGCTGCTGCTCACCGCCTGAAAGCTCATTGGGCCGGTGCTCGAGGCGGCCCTGGATGCCGAGCATCTCGGTGAGGTGTTCGAGGAGCGGACGGTCGATCGGCTTGCTGTGTGCGGCCCCGAGGTTGGAGATGTCGTGAGCGATCTCGATATTGCCCATGGCGGAGAGTGTGGGCAGGAGGTTGAAGCGCTGAAAAATGAAGCCGATTTTGGCGCGGCGGGTCTTGGTGCGCTCGGCGTCGGTGAGGCTGGCAAAGTCGACACCGTCGATGCGAACCGATCCGGTGGTAGCGCCAGTGAGACCGCCGAGGATGTAAAACAGGGTGGACTTGCCGGATCCGGATGGGCCGACGATAGAGACGAATTCGCCAGGAGTGACCGCGAAGTTCACGTTGCGTAGAGCGGGAACTTCCAGCTTGCCAGAGCGGTAGACCTTCCCCAGGTTCTGGGCGTGGATGATGGGCGCAGCGGCCGGGTTAAGAGTTGCTGCGGATGCTGGCGTGGAAGAATGAGAAGAATGTGATTCGGAGTTTGAGCTTCGGCCGGTCGGCGGCGTAGAGGATTCGGGCAGCATGGAGTTGTCTAGAGTCTATCGTGAACGAGGCGGAATGAGACGGAATGAGTCTGGCGGAGTGGTTGCTGTTCGGCGTGGCGGGATGGAGCGCGATCGGTGTGGCCGGGGCCGCGATTTCGCTGCGTCGAGGCGAAGAGGATAGGGTTCGCAGAGCAGCAGGGTGGTTGGTGGGCGTCTGGGTGGTCTACGGCTGTGTGCTGGTTGGGGTATCGCTGGAGCAGCGACAGAAAGTCATCGCGATGGGAGAGCCGGAGTGCTTCGGCGAGATGTGTTTCACGGTGAGGCGCGTGGAGGAGGTGCCGGGGTACTTGATCCGGGATGAGCAGCGGCTGCTGCGAGTGACGGTTCAAGTGGCGAACCGTGGCCGGGCGGCACGGAGAGAGGGCTCGATCGGGGCTTACCTGGTCGATGCGCAGGGGCGGCGGTGGAGTGCTTCGCGGGGCGTGGGTGGCGTTGGGCTCACTGCCAGGGTAGGGGGCGGAGAGACGATCCTCAGCGAGCCAGTCTTCAAGGTGGCGGGGGATGCGTCGGGGTTGCGGCTGGTGCTGACCCATGGTGGACGGCTACCCGGAGTGCTGGTGATTGGGGACTCGGATAGCCTGCTGCACCGGCGGACTGTGTTGGACCTGGGGCGTTAGAAGAAGTTCAGGTACGGGCATGTGACTTTGACCGTAATTGAGGACCCAGGTTTCAAAATCGAGACCGGGGGCAGGCACCCAAAATGATTTGTCACTCTGTCACCTTCCTGCCATGGCGGACGCAGCCGGTTTATACGGAGAGTGATGCTCCGGTGTTGGATGAGCAAGTGAAGACCTAAACAGAGTCTTCCGAGGCGGATTCAAGCGGGACAGGACACAGTGTTCAAGAGGGATTGAAGCGTGAGGTCTTCGAGGAAACTGACTTCGATGCGGACGGTGATGACCTGGCTGAGATCTGCCCGGGTGGAGATGTTCCTGCGGCAGGTGCAAAGGTGGGTGAGGCCTAGATGAGCGGCGCGGGTAAGCTGAAGGCCTGCGGAGATAATGGATGAATAGAGTTCGAGTACGGCGCGGAGCTGGATCTCGACGTGGAACTCGACGGTGCTGGAAGAGAGGGATCTGCGATCCAGAATCCAACCGCCGGCGTCGGCGAAGGCGGATGTGAGGATCGGTAGAAGGCCCTGGCGTTCTTCATAGCTGAAGGCCTGTATGTCGATCGATTGCATTTTGCTATAGGCCTCGAGACGCTTGTGAATTGCCGTCAGACTGTTCATCGGTGAGCGAGGGGACGAGCGTGAGGAGCCAGGCGGTACAGTGGTCATGTGACGAGGGTTTGCACGATTGGGCGAGATCGCTGTGGAGGCGGAAGAGCGAGGCGGGCGTATGGTCCTGGGAATAGGCGTGGATTTGATCGAAACGAACCGGGTGCAAGACAGTATCGACCGGTTTGGGCAGCGTTTTCTGGAGCGAGTTTTTACGGCGGACGAAATAGGGTATTGTCTGCGGAAGAAGAAGAATTCAGCGGAGAGCTTTGCCGCGCGATTTGCGGCGAAGGAGGCTGGGGCAAAGGCTCTGGGAACTGGAATCAGCCGGGGAGTGAGCTGGAAGGAGCTGGAGGTGAGGCGCGAGGCGGGTCGCCGGCCGACGCTGCACCTCGCGGGCCGCGCGGCGGAGCTTGGTGAAGTGATGGGGGTGCGGAGGATTCAACTTAGCCTGACGCATAGCCAGCAGATGTCGATGGCGATGGTCGTGATGGAGGATTGAAGCGCGCCGGCACGTCGCTGAAACTTTCAGCCGGAGCTCCGCATCATGGAAGACAAAGGACTTTCGCTACGGCAGAGACCAATGGGTGTGACGATCTGGATGGTCATGTATCCTCTCAGTTACCGGCGAGCGCAGGTGGTGCCGAAGGTCTTGTACGACACATGACACGGTGTGCTGCAACCAGAGATAGAGGAGAGATATGCCCAGCCAGCAGGAGGTTCGATGGTCGCAGTTGAAGGTGGGCATCATTGTCCTGATCTCGACGGTGGTGCTGGTATCGCTGCTGTTCCTGATGACGAGTTCATCGGGTCTTGGGATTTTCTCTCACAAGCTGACGATTACGACCTATTTTGAGAACTCGGCCGGGTTGAAGACCGGGGCTGCGGTGAACCTTGAAGGGGTGACGATCGGCACCGTCAAAACAGTGACGATCGACAACTCACCCGCGCGGAAGCTGACGCCAGTGAAGGTGGTGATGAAGCTGAACGATAAGTTCGCCACGAACTTAAGGTCGGATTCGAAGGCCTCGCTTTCGACGGTCGGCGTGCTGGGCGACACGGTGATCGACATCAACAGCCAGTTCGCGGGGGGTCCGCCGCTGCGTGACGGAGATGAGCTGAAGACGCTCGAGACGCCGAGCCTGACCGATGTGGTGAAGGCCAGCCAGGGAACAATTGAAAGTCTCAATGTGATTCTGGCGAAGATGAACGTAATCGTCGATAATCTTCAGTCCGGCAAGGGATCGGTGGGTCAATTGATCAACAATCCTGATCTGTACAACAAGGCCAATAACACGGTGGATGAGCTGCTGAAGCTTGAAAAGGGATTGAATAGCGGTCGCGGCTCGATCGGCAAGCTGATGACCGACGACACGATGTACAACCGGCTGAACGACGCAGCCGGCAAGCTGGACGTAATCGCAAACGAGTTGAATGCCGGCAAGGGCACAGCGGGGAAGCTGCTGAAAGACGATTCCATCTACAAGAATCTGAATTCGACTCTGACTCATGCGAACTCGATTCTGGCGCAGGCGGATGCGGGCAAAGGCGGCCTGGGACTGGTACTGAAGGATCCGAAGTTCCGGCAGGATTTGAGCGATACGTTGGCGCAGATGAACGCTCTTGTCTCCGGAGTGAACGAAGGCCGCGGCACGCTGGGCAAGCTGACGAAAGACGATACGGCTTACACCAACGTGAACAAGCTACTGACAGCCAGCACGGATCTGGTGACGACGATACGGCGCGATCCGAAGAAATATCTGACGATTCGCTTGAAGATCTTTTGAAACGCAGGGATGCTCGACGCTCCCTCCAAACACCAACAGGAACGACTTTGTAGCAGCCTTTCAGTATTGTGAGCAGCCGTCCGGTTTTTAGCGCGACGGGAGCGGCTGTAGGTTTATGCTCATAGGCAGCCGCACTACCGTCACTCGCCTCTCTGGAGATCCATGTTCTTAAAGTCAGCCGCTTCCCTTGTGATTCTTGCCAGCAGCGTTTCTCTCGCGCAGTCAGTTGTAAATTCGTCCGCCGGACCGACAGCGGAGCCGAAGAAGCCGGTCAGCTTCGACCTTTCAGCGCTCGATACGAAGGCGGATCCATGCACAAATTTCTATCAATATGCCTGCGGTAACTGGAAGAATAACAATCCGATTCCTGCCGACCAGACGGCATGGGGCCGCTTCAACGATGTGGACGTGTGTGCATGTAACGTGAGAATCACCGGGTAACCTATTTCAGGGTGACCGTAGCCGGCGAAGCGGATGGTTAGAATGCAGCCGGACAAGTGGCACAAAGTCGCGGCAGCTTCTACAATAAGCGAAGGAATCGAACCCTACAGATTTGCTCGCGGCAGAAGGTGGGCGTGAACCGTCCACTGGCGAGGATTAAGGAAGCGCATGAAGTTGAGCAGGATTGGCCGAATTTCCATGGCCTTGGTAGTGTCCGTAGCGATGGGTCTGGGCATGACGGCGTGCGGTGGCGGCACGATCGGGTTCATGTGGGTTTTGGGAACGCAGTTCAACCAGATCGCGGCCTTTGAGATCGACGAGTTTTCAGGAAATCTGACGGTCGCTCCGCACTCTCCGTTTACGTCGGGGGGATCGAACCCGGTCGCGCTTGTCGTGAAGCCGGGCGGTCGCTTTCTGTACGTGGTGAATAAGGGCGGCGGAGCGACGACGAGCGCATCGGGCTCTCTGCCGTGCGGAACCGGTGGCGGCGTATCCGAGTTCGCTGTCGGTGGAGAAGGCGTGCTGACGTTTCAGCAGTGCTTCCAGACACAGGGATCGAATCCCGTCTGGGCGGCGCATGACAGCACAGGGAACTTCTTGTATGTGCTCGATCAGTTTGCGCCCGGCTCTGTTTGCAGCAATAACCCAAGCACACCTGGAGTGACAGAGACCGCAGGTTCATGCTTCGGGGATATCACGGTGTTCTCGGCGGATCCGTACACAGGGCGGCTTGTGCTGGTGCTGAATCAGCAGATCAAAGACCCAACGACACAACTTCAGTTGACCTACTTCCCGGTCGGTAATACACCGTCGATGCTGACGCTTGCAGGTTCGTGCGTGTTCACGCTGAATTCAGCCGATCAGACCGTCTTCCCTTATTCGGCTGGAGCGAACGGGCAATTGACGCTGACGACGAACTCCAACCTCCCAACCGGGGCGGCGCGACCAACGTCGATCATTGGAGGCGGGAACTCGGTTTACATCACGGATGCCGGTACGCCGGGCACCAACTCTCCGGGTCAATTGCTTCCTTTCTCCGTAGGAGTAACATCCTGCTCGCTGAATACGATCACCGGTGGCGCGACGCAGAACATTGCGCCTGCGGCCAATCCGGTGTACGCGCTGGTCGATAGCAAGTCGCAGTATGTGTATGTCGCCAACCAGTCGACCACGAATACGTCCAATGCGAACAGCTCAATTTCCGGCTTCGTCATCCAGCCTAACTCGACCTTGTCGATGATCACAGATCCCGCCAATCCCTATCCCGTCGGAGGGGGTCCGGTGTGCATGGTTGAGGATCCGTCGAATCAGTACATCTACACATCGAACGGCGATGGAACGGTGACGGGGAAAGTTTTGTACCAGCCAAGTGGCTTTCTGTCGAACCTGAAGTATGGGGCGACGTTCGCAGCGGTCGGACAACCGTCCTGCCTTGCAGTCAGTGGCGCGATCGACTAGGCGCTCGGGATTGAAGACGAAGATGTCATACAGGACGACGTCGTACAGGATGTTGAATGTCCTGAGTATTCGGAGCAGTAACAGGTGGAAACAATCCACCGCGGAGTCAGGCAAGCATGAAGTGGAATAGATTTGGCCGCAGATCTCTGGCCTCAATATTGTCAATTGGGTTGTTGAGCGTAACGGCGTGCAGCCGCGACTATGTGCTGGCTTACGTGTATGTCACGACGGCGAAGCCTCTCACCGGCTCGTCGCCGAATGGAGGGATCAGCGCCTACTCGGTGGACTACCAGATTGGATCGTTGAACCCATTGGCGGACTCGCCGGTCGAGGCGGGCAGGAACCCGGTCACGCTGATCGCTACGCCGAATGGCCTAAGCCTGTACGTCATCAATCACGATGATTCGACGGTCGGCGAGTACGCAATCGGTACAGACGGCAAGATCTATCTTGAAAATACGTACAACATGACCGGAAGCAGCCCGACCGCAGTCGCGATGGATGCGGCGGGTGCGTTTCTGTATGTGACGTTCACGTATCAGCTTCAGAATGGACAGCAGCTCTATTCGCCGGCCGCCCCTGGCCCGGGTGGTGTGACGATCTTCCCGATCAGCAGCAAGGATGGTTCGCTCGGCACTCCGTCAACGGTGAACGTCGGTAACAATCCGGTGGGTATCGCGGTGAGCCGCCCGCAATGCACGGCGACAAGCCCCAGCAACAGCGCGAATCCCGCTTGCAGTTCAGGACCGGGAAATCTGACCACTTTCGTATACGTGGTGGATCAGGAGACTTCGCCGAAGGCTACTGTGCTGGGATTTTCGCAGAACATGGCAACGGGAGCTCTGACGACGGTTCCGGGTACGACGATCACGACCGATCCCACGGGTAGGACCAGCGCGACCGGATATGGCGCCGGAACGACTCCGAGCGCGATCGTGGAAGATCCTTCCTCGCGTTTTGTGTACATCACGGATGAGGCTACCAACCAGCTCTATGGGAGCCTCGTCAATAACGACGGTTCACTGGTCCCAATGGTCAACTCTCCCTTCAGCACGGGCTTGTTCCCGGTTGCGCTGACCATCGATCCGCGCGGCAAGTATCTGTATGTCGCGAACTATTCGGCCAGTACGATCAGCGCGTACGCGATCGATACGCAGTCGGGTAACCCGTCTGCGTCGGTGGGGTCTGCCTCGACGGCGACCGACACTTCGCCACAATGCGTGACTGTGGAACCGGCACTGGGTCTTTATCTCTATACGGCGAATAACCTTGCAAGCGATGTTTCCGCGTTGAAGCTGAATCCGAGTACGGGCGGTCTGGGAGGGGTTCAGAATACGCCGTTCCCCTCTTCAGGGCTGCCTACGTGTGCGGTGGCCGTGGCGAACGGTTCTCATCCATCGCAGGTCATCATCCAATAAGTTTCAAGAATCAAGTGTGCTTATATATTGAGGCCTCGCGCGAGCGGGGCCTTTCCTTTCCCAAATTGTTCCACGTGGAACACTTGGGCGATACGGGCTCATAAAATCTGAGTCATTAGATGTGCGATATAGAGAGCATCTTCGGCGAGGATCGACGTTACGGGAGAGAGTTGTAGTTTGCCGCCCAGACGTTTGTTAAGACGTGACCTGAAGACGCTCCAAAAAGGACCACAGTCGGATTGGGTGGTGGAACAATCTGGTTCTTGCTCTCGGTTGGCCGGAGCCTCAGCGCGGAAGAGACGACGAATCATTGTCTGGAAGATTTGAGTTTCGCTTGTCCGTCGTTTTGAGCGCTTTGACCGTCGTGGAGCGATTCAAGCTCCAGAGGCAACGCTACGGTATTTCCGCGAATAGCGGCGCAGGATCGCTGTGCGGACTGGGATCTCCACGAAGTGGAAGACAGCCAGCGAGAGCGCGATCAGGATGAGGTAGGAGAGCCACGGCTCCAACGCAGCGAGGTGCAGTCGCTCCGGCACGCGATAGGTGTGGAGAAGCTGGAAGACGTTGAAGTGGAGGAGATAGAGGCAGTAGCTGCTCTCACCCACCAGCAGGAGCGGGCGCCAGGAAAAGAGCGATGAGATGAGGTGGGGGCCGCTGAGGCCGAGCACGAGCGCGGCGAAGATGGGCGTCAGAAGGCCGCCGTGCATCAGCAGGTATGGGGTGTGGAGGACCAGAGTGTAGAAGAAGATGCCCGCAGCGATCAGGCTAAGGGCGGAGAGAATGAGCCGCTGACGTGACGAGAGCGTCGATGCAAGTTGGAGTTTGCCCAGGGTGACGCCGCTGAGGAAGGTGCAGACGTACGGAAGAGGAGTGAATTTGAGGAACCGCAACCACTGGGTTGAGCTGTAGCGGTCGACGGGGCCGGCAAGGTGGTCCGGGTTCAGCAGCAGGTAGAGAGAGTGGGGGACAAGTCCGATGATCCAGAGAGTGACGAGCAGGAGGACGAGTCGATGGGGCTTGGTGGGCCAGGGGAGGCGGATCAGCCAGGGGAAGGCGGCGTAGAGGACCACTTCGCTGGAGAGGGTCCAGGCGACAGTGTTCCAGAAGGTGGCGACCGAAGGGCTCCAACCCTGGAGGACAAGGGGAGTCAAGATGATTCCCTGTATGAACTCGAAGTGGGAGCGGGCGTGCCATTCGTCGCGCAGCATGGTGATCGACAGAATAAGGACGAGCAGGTAGACGGGATAGAGACGTGAGAAGCGGGAGAGCCAGAACTCGCGCCTGACCAGAGTTGCGGCGCGATCCGCGTAGTTGTAGGTGAGGATATAGCCGGAGATGAGGAAGAAGACGCCGACGAAGACGTAACCGTTGTTGATGATGGGATAGAGCAGGGTGAGATGGGGCGGCGTGAAGTGAAAGAGGACGATGGAAAGGGCCAAAAGCGTCCGGATACCGGTCAATGCCGGCAATGGCGGCTTGCGCGTACTGGCGACTGCAAGCTGCGGCGTCGCGGGGCGCGGCTGTTCTGTGCGTGGTTCCAGAAGGCTAACGTTCAATTTGCTCCATCCCAACGTGTGCTACAGCTTGGCCTAGTTTATCCGACAGGTCTATGGCGAACGCAGGCGGTTGCCTGGCGGTTGTGCCGAAGATGTGTCCGTGCGCAGTTCCCTGATTCGTAGACGCTGAACCTGAGAAAGAGACTCCGGCATTCGCGGAATAAACTCCTGCATTCACAGAAATAATCGACGAGATGCGACGAATTGAACAGGTTACAGGATTGGCTGAAGAAGGACCGCGATATCCGGTCAGGCGGTGACGAGCGAACCGAGCTCTTCGCCGCTGACGACACGGACGATGTTTCCCGGTTCCCTCATGCTGAAGACCATCATGGGCATGTTGTTGTCGCGGCAGAGCGAGACGGCGGTCTGATCCATGACGCGCAGGTTGAGGCGGAGGATGTCGGAGTAGGTAATCTGAGGGAGTTTGGTGGCGGCGGGGTCGAGCTTTGGATCGGCGGTGTAGATGCCATCGACCGAGGTGGCCTTGAGGAGTATGTCGGCCTTGATCTCCATGGCGCGGAGGCTGGCGGCAGTGTCTGTGGAGAAGAATGGGTTTCCGGTGCCGGCGGCGAAGATGACGATGCGGCCTTTTTCGAGATGACGCATGGCGCGGCGGCGGATATAGGGCTCGGCGACTTGATGCATCTCGATCGCGGACATGACGCGGCAGAAGAGGCCGAGCTTTTCGATGGCGTCCTGGAGTGCGATGGCATTGATAACGGTGGAGAGCATGCCCATGTGGTCGGCGGCGACGCGGTCCATGTCAATGGCCTGCTGGGCGACTCCTCAGAAGAAGTTGCCTCCTCCGACGACGATGCCGATCTCGCAGCCGAGGGCGTGGACGGCGGCGATCTCTGCGGCTACTTTGTGGATGAAGACGGCGTCGATACCAAAGCCTCGACCTGCGGCCAGGGCTTCTCCGGAGAGTTTGAGGAGGACTCTTTTGTACATGTCAGGTTTCAGTATCGCATGGGTCTTCCCAGGACAAACCAAGTGGGGACAGCAGGATTGAGATCCTTCCGCTAAGCCACGCGAAATACTTATCGGATATCCGCTGACCAATTACAGTTCCAGTTCAGAGAGTCCGGGATGATCATCGGGCCTGCGTCCCTGCGGCCAATGGAACTTGCGCTCGGCCTCGCTTATGGAGAGGTCGTTGATGCTGGCGTATCGATGATGCATGATGCCTTCCCGGTTGAATTGCCAGTTCTCGTTGCCATAGGACCGGAACCATCGGTTGGCATCGTCGTGCCACTCGTAGGCGAAGCGAACCGCGATTCGGTCTTCGTCAAACGCCCAAAGCTCTTTGATCAGCCGATAGTCGAGCTCGCGCTGCCACTTCCTGATAAGGAAGGCGACGATCTGATCGCGGCCGCTGAGGAACTCCGAGCGATTACGCCACTGGCTATCGAGGGTGTAGGCGAGGGCAACCTTCTCCGGCTCGCGTGAGTTCCAGGCGTCTTCGGCTCTGCGTACTTTATGGACGGCGGAGTCGCGGTTGAAAGGCGGCGTGAGAGAAGGCGTGGGCGGATTGATCATGGTAACTCCTGAATTGCCATGTTGAAGAGTGCGTGGAGGAGATGACATTTCTGTCACGCATGATTCAGTAATACGGATTGCGCTCATACTATATACAGCTCTTCGCCTAGAGTTCGGAGTATCGGCAACCAGGATTGAGCGTGGCCCCAGGAGCACCATTTTGCGCGGAGATGGAGCGGGAGAATGAGGATAGGTAGCGGGCGAGCAAATGGATTGAGGGGATTGGTTCTTTGTGCCTGTCTTATATCGGTTCCGCGCCTGTGCGTTGCACAGACCGCGCAGAGTTTGTCGTTGGCACCGGCTGACGCTTCCGAAGTTGCGCAGACCTCTTCGTCGACTAGTGCTGAACTGCCTTCCGCTCCAGAACCGAGCGATCAGATCGCGCAGGCCGGAGAGCCGGATCAGGCTACCCGGACGGACCAGAAACAGCCTAAACAGCCGAATCAACAGGACCAGAAGCCGGGCAGTGCGCCTTCGCTGGGAGATCTGGGCTTCACTCCGGAACAGACACAGGCGAATGCGCAGATGCAGGCGATGCTCGAGAAGCGAACGCACATGCTCAAGGTCCACCAAACGCTGGGCTTGATCACAGCGATTCCGATGGCCGCGACCCTGATTACGGGACCCCAAGCCAAGGCGAAGGGAAAAAACGGGCAGACGATTACAGAGCCAACCGCGGCGAATCTGGATTTTCACATCGCTCTGGGAGGCTTGACCACGGGCATGTATTGGACAACCGCTTATTATGCGATGTTCGCGCCGAGAGTTCCGGGGGTCAAACCTAAGGAGACTCTGCGCAGGCGGCTAATTTGACGTTATCGGTGAACGGCTTGAGTCGGCCGCCAGTTTGTTGCGATACTGCCGTTCTTTAGTTGGGTTTTGGGCGGGGTGTGCGCTGTGT
>Ga0080006_1130187_pt1 | contig 13667 bp, 19 predicted proteins | sample RS3BMetagenome_FD_69209 | JGI IMG/M metagenome (GOLD analysis project Ga0080006, IMG submission 69209) | Ferric oxide microbial mat and aquatic microbial communities from Rainbow Spring, Yellowstone National Park, USA - RS3B (SPADES... ...
AAGATATTTGAGAAAGATATTGTGAACAATCACCACCCGTACCAGTACCACATTGTGATAACTGTTGCTGTAATGACTGAATCTGTGATGTGTATTGCTGAATCTGTGACTGAAGTGAAGATATTTGACCTGTATATTGCTGAACCTGTGACTGAAGTGAAGATATTTGAGAAAGATATTGTGAACAATCACCACCCGTACCAGTACCACATTGTGATAACTGTTGCTGTAATGACTGAATCTGTGATGTGTATTGCTGAATCTGTGACTGAAGTGAAGAAATCTGGGAAATAAACGATGAACAGTCAGTAGAGCCACCAGATTGACATGACAATAATTGGGAATTGAGATTCTGAATTTGAGATTGTAAATCCTGAATTTGAGATAAATATGATGAACAATCTGTACCAGTGCCACCATTACATGGTGGACATATTAATTTACGAATCTCAGTTATAACTGGACCAGCCGATTCACCCATTACTGGACTCATTTAGGCACCCACTCCCTGTATTCAAGTCCGAGGAATTTCCTCCTCCGTTCAATTCTCTTACCTTTAAAAAACATTGCTAATCCTGATGGTAGACCCAGATCTTCTGATGGATCAAGTAATGGTGGTGAGCCATATTTAATCCTATGTACCACCATATCCGCAATACGATCCACATCTGATCTAACTTCATCTAAAAGTTGTGGAACAGTCTCTCTACTCATAGTTAATATATAAGTATAAAGTATAAAATATTTATGTTTTATATTTCAATTTACCATTTTTATCTGGATAGGCACCACATCTTGGACATTCAAACGTAACACCACCTTCCCAGGAATATCCGCAGTTATCACAGTGCCATTGCACTTTCTTAGACCACTCAGGATAATTCTTTAGCCTATCATCTAATGAATATGTGAATTTTGATTCCATCCATTTATCATACTGATCCATATAACTTTCTACACTGAACTCATCACGTACTTTACGTATTGTATCATCCAGTGCATCTGTTACCATATCCAACATATAATCAACGTTATCATCATCAGGTTCAGTTTTATAATAAAAGGATTTACCGAAGGTATCATCTATTAATTTTAAGACATCATCTGACACATACCATAATTTATATTTAGAATTGAATTTACCGCCTACTGCTTTGACCATTCTCACCCAATCTTCATGCGAATATTTCCCAGCATTTTTTATATAAGTCATATTATATGCTCCATGAATGGTTCAATGGTCAGCGATAGGACATGAGAATTTGTAAACACAATCTCATCTTTAGCCCTAGATGTTGCCACATACCACACTCTATATTCATCATTTTTTTCTTCATCACTACCATACATCAGCGTACCTTTAATTTTAGATGTTATACCTGTATCTATTATAACTATATCCGCTTCACGACCTTTTGCTGAATGAATTGTGTCTATGGATATATTAATCTTATCTTGGGTTGGTAAATGCTCTGTTATTTTCATATCTTGTCTTAATGATTGCCCAAAGTAATTGATAAATGCATTCTTCTGCCTATCTGTGAACGCACCATTGACAATGAGATTGTGAATATTTATATCACCATTAAAATATTTACCTATGTTGCTGAAATCCAACAATGAAGAATCTGATAATGCCTTCTTTATTGATGTCTTAACACCACGTTTCACGGTTAATCCCATACCTTTATGTTCCGTAGGCAATCTATCTATAAGTTTTTTGAGACTGCTACCTGTTATATATCCTCCATTGGTCATATCTATTATATTATTTGCATACTCTATGAAATCCTCAGTCCATGGTGTAAATCCAGAATGTCTGGGATTTATTGTTTTAAATGGAATGCCCTCATCTATCATCATATCTGCTACACCTTTTATATCCCGCATATCGAATCCACTTATGGAATATCGTGTCCTGGCAAGATAAAATATACTTTTATCAGTCATCATGTTTGAACGCATATAACGCAAAGAATCATAAATAGACTTGTTCATGACTTCCCCACCATCAGAAACTTTTATATCCCTGGGTATACCATCAGTTATCATTGATGATATTGCATTGTAAATAGAATATATATTTCTCTTCGACCTGAAGGATGTATCCAGTACTACTGTCTCATCGTATTTACGTGATACAAAATCATCACCGACACCACGTATTCTGTAGATTAATTGATATTCATCACCTGCAACATATACTTCCTTGGCATTTTGTGCCCATGCATCTATTATGTCCCACATTAACCTTGTGAGATCCTGTGCTTCGTCTACATATATATAATCATATGACGGTGTCAGACCATTGATGAGTGTTTTTATAAGAAAATCCGTAAAATCGTATTTAGTCCCCTTGAATCGTATGTAATCATCAAACAATGACATTATGTCGCCATCATATCCCTCCACTCTGCGTAATTCAGTATATGAATGCCTATATCTATCAAATTCCTGTAATATAGACGATCCTATGCTGTATCCAGATACACCCTCATCCGCATCAATATCAAAATCACCTTCAATTCCATTATTTCTAAACCATCTCATAATATCAGATTTGGAAAGCATATCCATGTTGTCGAATCCCAATTGATTGCGTATTAAATTGTAACATATAGAATGCATTGTACCAACTGAATAAGAGTATGGAAAAATTTCTTTTGCATGTTTGGCCATACTGACATTGTAGGTAACATAAAGCCCAGTATTGCTATTCTTAAGTGCCTTATTATACAGATAAGTTGTCTTACCTGTACCTGGACTGCCCAATACTCTTATAAATTTTGTCATTATTCATCACCGTTACCATCAAGTGTATCGTTATTCATATCTGTCTTCCTAATAAATTCATCTATCTTTCTTTTACTGAATCTCCAGAATCTATTCACTTGATCACCAAAACGTATATTACGTGATGGTGGCACAATATATTCCCTTAAATTAAGACTTGCCTTCTTATCTGACCAGTTAAATTCATCATACATCTGTTTCACCACCCTATTATATATATAATAAAAATTATCATCCACATAAACGGTATTTCTGGGATTTCTTTTCTTCAAATCTTTACTATTGACATCCACATTAACATTACTCTTTATAAATGCAGCTATTTGCATCAATATACTGCGATTCTCATCCTGATCTGTATCAATCCCATCCACACGTTCAGATATTGACAACAACCATGCTAGAAAGTCCTTCCATTTCATATTATCAAATTCAGGCAATCTGTTGTATGTTCTTATATACCAATTCCTGAATCCCATGCCATTTACCAGAAAACTATCATCCGATACATACATTTTATTATCCTTAAAAGTAACTTGCCACCCCAGACCCTCTACCCATGTTACACGTTGAATGGAATCCGTAATTGATTGTTTAGCTGTCTTTACTGGATTTGGTGGTTTCAAAATTTTCTTAACTATTTCCCTATCATCATCAGACAAAGATGATATGAATGCATCATATTTCTGTTTGTAATCATCACTTGTATTATCCATTGCCAGTAGTTTACTGAGAGTTTTCCCATCTTCTGGAGAGAGTACCATCTCATCACTATCGTTATGATATGATACTACTTGCTATTCTGTTCCTTTATGAATTCATCCAGCAGTTTCCTTATGGTTGCACTCATATTATATTCCACGTGCTCCTCAAAGAATTTCAATTCCTCCTCACTCAATGTTATAGTTCTGGTGATGTATCCCATAATAGATAGAATATAATTGTGATATATAAATGTTGTGATAATGTATAGATATAGGGTTATACATTATGTTATTGATGATGAACACCGTCTTATTATAATATTTAAACATTGTTCTATGAAATTGAATGACAATAATATATTATTTTACTGATATAAGTAACCTGTAACATTTCCTTTTATTACAGGAAATAGGGGTATACTTTTTGGCAGGAAAAAGTCCATATCAAAAGGTGGCTTAAAGCGCTACATATTCTGCTACTTTTATAAAATACTATTATCCTCATTCCTGAGTAATTTTGTATCATTTGTTACGTATGTACGGGTGTATATATACTTCATGTATGTAAAAAGTATACCCCTTTCCCCTATAATAAAGGAACATTTGCCAGAAAGTAACCATGTTAAAATAATAATATGAAATATATAAAAAAATAAAATGACTTAAACATTCGGATACAAATCTGTTCCCCACATAATCCTATTCATAACGATGAACCATATTACTGGGAACAGTATCATGAATGTTATGTATTGTAGCATTATGTGTCTGGTCACCAATGAAGCAGTTATGAACACGTAACTGAAATAGTTGATGATCTCTATCATAGACATCCGCTTTAATTCACGTTTTCTGTCATATGTTACGCTTTGTAGCATCATAATAGTTAGATATACTGTAACACCTTCCAATACGAGGAACAGAATTACGAATATGAGATTGAAATGTAGAAGTGGAATGAATACCAGTACTGAAACTACAGGTAGCAGTCTTGTTATTATGGAATATGCTATCATCAGTGGACTGGAATGTAGCACATTATCCTGTACCCTCCCCCCCATCCATATCAGTAGATTCTTCTGAGGTACTTCCATATCCTTAAGGTAACCCGATACAGATATCTGGAACATCATGGTTAGGAAAGAGAATATAAACATGAATGTAGGTATCAATGGGGTGTAATTTATTGGGGCATTACCAATAATGTGTAGCAGGTCAGACCATCTGAAGAAATAAGCATAAACAGGTATAGATGCAAAACTCAATGATATGTATACCGTAGCTATGAGTGTTCTTTTATTATATATGTTGTATATAAAACCGAATACTATTGCCACTATGAACATTGCATCTGATATTATATTTCCATCAGTTATAATTGCTATCAGTAGTGTTATCACAGTAGCAATGATTGTAGCGTTTACTGTCCGTTTATAGTCTATATCCCCAGATATTATAGGAAAATGTGTTTTATTCTTATCCATTCGGTCATATGAATAGTCGAATATATTATTCCATGAAAACCCCACTCCATGGAATAGCAGTGCTATGACTGCTATTAATGTCAGTGATAATACATCCACTCTACCAGATAATATGTAGCCTATCATTGCCACTGGTATTGTTAAGGATGCGGTATGTATCCTCGAATGTATCAGTACCCTTTTAAAGCTCATGCTTAATCAATACTCCACAATATTTATATGTTGCCTCATATTGTATGTGTATGGATATAATCATAGGTGCTGGTATATCGGGATTATCATCTGCACGTGCATTGAGGTCACGTGGTCATGAGGTTATTGTAATTGAACAGAATAAGCAAATAGGTTATCCAATAAGATCAACAGGTGGTATTGCTAAATATTTTGTTGATAAGCTGAACATCCCATCACCATCAGATGTTATAGCATCTGATATAAGGAGTGTGGATATAAGGGATGATTACGGGCATCATGCATCAATATCATTCGATCATACCGTTGGATATGTCTATGACTACCCTAAATTCATAAATAATATAGCCAATAATATAAAGGTCAATACATCGGAACGTGTGATAGATATAGATTATAAAAATAACATAATACATACGGATCACGATACATACACTCTTGATAGAGGTGATAGGTTGATAGTATCATCGGGGCCTTATGCACTGTCGCTCATACCTGATATTATGCGTAACGAGTACAGTGTGAGTGATGATGATACCATAGTAGGTTATGAGGAGACCAGAATGTTAGGTAAAAGGCAAGATTATGATCTTGTCCTATGGTTCACTAAGTACGCACCTGGCGGTTATTTCTGGGATTTCCCTGATTCAAATGGTAGACGGCGCATAGGTCTGGGTGTCACAAAGCCACATGCATTGAAAATTAAAGAGTATTTTATGAAATTCATGGATATACATCCTGAATTGAATGGGGATGTGGATCACACAATATCTCATCTAATTCCTGTTGCACCACCAGTGAAACGTGTGGTTTATGGCGATGCATATTTTGTGGGGGACACCGTTCATACTGTATTCTCAACAACGGGTGGCGGATTACAGATGGGATGGTATTCTGGTTTGAAGGCAGGATCATCTCAGAATACGATGGATTATCAGAATGTGTGGAACAAAGAAATATATCATATATTAATGCGTCATTATAAATTGAAGAAATTTATATATTCATTATCTGATAAACAGATATCAAAAATATTAGATAATACAAATAATTTCAGAATAAGAGCCGAAAATGCGAATGATGAGATACCAAGACTTGCATTATATTTATCCAGAAAGATGCCATCTCTATTGTTAAAGTTGATGATTGCAATGTCATGATTCATCCCCTACCTGAAGGTCGGAGCTTTCCTGCTCATACCACAGAATTTATGTATTTGTAAGTATTATTATATTTAATATGTTAAAGCAAACAAGTTTTCCAGCTCCAGTGTTACCAACTCCTGGCATTTTAAAATATGAACCTGCGGTATTGCCAAATAGATACCATTATGTTGTGTGGAATGATAGGATATCACATCTTAACGACACCACCATTAGAATATATACAATATTTGGAATGCCCTATGGAGATCAACTTGTTCCTAATGATTCAGTAACAAAATCGATATTGGCTACTATTTTTAACCTTAGGGCATTCTGTGGTATGAGATGTCATAATACAATTAGTACTTTTAATGTTTGGGATCCCGTATATGATATTATTTTTAATATTGCGGATGACCTATTTGCAGTAGACAGTGTAGTATCAACTTTATATAATGTGGAATATTTAGTAAATCCCATACGTTTTATGGAATTTTATGATATAATACTTGATTATATGAGGAAATCATCATCTGTACCAAATAGTTTAATCCCTGCATTGGTATTACCACAATCATTAGCAGTTTATAATCCATATTTAAATATATTTGCAAATGATAATGTTTATAACCAAACACAGTCTACTGGTTTTGGAATATTATATGGTATACACAATGTTGCTAGGCAAATGTTTGAAGATGGTATATCCGTTATAACCAATGGATTAGGATTAATATTAGAACAGTACAATCAGCATTGACATTTCATAGAAAGTGTTTTATTTATGGAATATATATATACGCATGGGGTTATTTATAAATTCTATAGTCAGTCCATTGATACCTGCTATAATTCATACTGATGATCCTGAGAATATACGGCAATATGATTTTTTCAATACCGTCAGACCATCTTCACTGATGAAGTCGTTATCAGAGGAATATCCGATGGTAAACGACATTTTCAATGCAATACAGCCTGGTTTCATAAAGAATTTCAGTTATTATATAGGCATATTCGATGGACCTACACTTGAATACTTCTCAGATGGTGCATTAGCACATAATGTATGGGAAGTTGGATTCAAAAAGATATTGCAATTTCCATATGTAACTGATAACGCTGGTATATTTTATGTGCCAAGATCAACGTGGAAGGGTGGTTTATATTTTACATCAACAGAGTGGATAAGACATTTAGTAGGCGCCGATAAGGCCAACAGTAAAGGCTATTCGGGTCAGGGAATGAATGCTGTGGTTATAGATACGGGTGGAACAAGAATAAATTCACAAACAATGATGATGCAAAAGCAAACTGCTATACCTGGTAATGATACTGACCAGATTGGTCATGGTGAACACACAGCATCTACTATGTTTGGTCGTAAATCAATAGATTATACATTTTCTGAACAGCAGGGTAAGATTGTAGAAGTACAGGGCATGGCACCACAATCAAATGGAATTGAAATAAAGGCATTGGATTATGGTATGGGATCTGGTACTGATTCACAATTGCTACGTGCATTGGATATGGCTATAACAGCTAAGGCAGATGTTGTCAATGCATCATGGGGATCATCAGAAACATATTCGGAACCATCACAGGATCCATATTTTATACCAATTCAAACGATGGTACAGAAACATAATATAATATTTGTAGCAGCAAGTGGAGATTCGGGTCCGAAAGTATCACCTTCATCTCCTGCGGCAATGCCAGATGCAATATCTGTTGGTTCAATAAATGCTGTATCCAACAGTAATCCCGCATTTGGTAATGCAGGTGAAGTAAGTGGATTCAGTGGTAGGGGTCCAACACCATGGGGATCGATATATCCTGATATTGTTACATACGGCGCTATTTTTGATTCGGCAATAACAGGTTGGATGAGGACATCCTATACGGGTATAGATCATCAACATCAAGCAATAGCAGGTACTAGCATGAGTTCTCCTGTAGCGGCTGGTCTCATAACTTTGATGAGACAGGCATACTATAAGAATATGGGAACAAAGATGAGCGCATATGAAATAAAGACTATGATGTCAACAACTGGTATGAATTACTGGAATCTTAGCAATAAGGACAATAATAGAGGATGGGGGGCAATAAATTGGGATATATTCGAGCAATATATGAATGATAAATACGGCATTATTATTTGATATTTGAAACACATACGCAATATATTTATACCACTATGTTATAGTAGTAGTGGTGATAAAAATGTGGTTAAAATGTCCACATTGTGGATACGAGTGGGATTATCATGGTAATCTAAGGGTTGCCACATGTCCCAGTTGCAAGAATGGAGTAGATATTAATAAGAATTTGATAGATAAAAAGGTTAAGGTGAAAAAATGACTGAAATCGACATTAAGGACATACCATCAATTATAGAACAATCTGACAATATTATTGCATACGGTATAAGTGATTTTTTAAAATCACAATATATGATGAGGGAAGCATTGAAAAAGACATTAAACATAATAAACAGTAATGCTATAACTAAGGTATATATCGTCCTTGAAAATCTTTATTCCGATAATGTTGACAAAGAAGAATCCAGATTGGTAAGTGTTCGTATAGTTGGTGGTTGGCTGGATAAGGAAAATGCCATAAAACAGGTAAACGATATGCGGGATTCATGTCAATGCCACAACCATTCTTATTATTATGAAGAGGTTGATATTAATGACAAAGCTTGTCTGTAAGCTCTGTTTGGCTATGGGTAAACCTGGTAATGAATTTGCACCGATAACGGAGGCCGATTTTATGGATACCGTTGAACAGTTGCGATACCATCTAGAGACTGTCCATAATATTGTGCTAAGATATGATAACGAAACATATGAAGATGCCGTTAAACGTATAAGTCTTGTAAATCCTATGATACTTATCCACAGGAATGATATCACGTTAGAGGATATAATGGACCTTGATGTCGGCATAGATTTATCGAGGGGATATTAATGGTTGACGATAGGGATAAACCTACTGAAAGTCAAGTAAACTTGCTTAAGAAATTGTTAAACGAAAGAAATATGACAATCGATGAATTTGAAGATATAAATGGAATAAAAATGGACACTATCACCAAATATGAACTAGGTTCTTTGTTAGAAAATATGATAAACAGACCGAATAGCAAATCTATATCACAATCACTAAATCAGCAACAAGCAGTAACACAATCACTAAATCAGCCACAGACAACAACATCACTAAATCAGCCACAGACAACAACACAAACACCAAATAAGCAATCTCAACAGCAATCACATCAGATAATACAGAGAATAAATAATGATGTCGATACAGATGAACCTTATGGATTATTCGATGCACTTGATAATGACCAGATAGTTAAATATATGGAAACTGCAATGGAGCAAAGTTATTTCTACGTTATACCTATGGATAATAGGGAGATATACGGTATCAGCTATGCAGGAACAATTGCTGTTGCTAAAGCACTATCAGCAAAGCGTAAGATAAATGGTGAGGGTGGTATTGAGATACTACCTGATGTAATTGTCACTGAGACATCGGATACAATAAGAGCAATAGTTAGGGCAAAAGATAAAAGTATTGATCTTATCGTTATAGGTACATCTGAACAACCAAAAATGAAGAAAATTTGTGAGCGTAGAGAGAATGGTAAATGTGTGCAATACAGGTTGGAAGTTGATCCATTTGCGTATACCATAGCAGTATCAAAGGCAAGTAGGAATGCTTTAAGACAACTTATTCCTGAAGACGCTATATTACAGTTATATGCGGACTGGAAAAATAAAAAGAAATGATAAACAATGACAGATAAAAAGGGGAGTGATTAGGGAATGGAAGAAATAAAATGGGTAGATAAAGTTGGAATATGGGTTGCCAATTTCAACGATCTGTCAGCAATAGTATTTCCAGCTACCGAAGCGTCTAAAAAGCAAACAAAATACGTCTATGTGGTCACGTATGCTAGTTATGAAAAGGACGTACTGAAATCGATAGACGATAATGATATACATAGCACAGCTAAATTGTTAGAAACCAAGATCGGTGTGCCTATTCTCGTTACGTGGAACACAGCATATCCACTAGAAGTAGCCCTTAAATCGGCAGATCATGACTTGCGTATGACATTTGTGAACATCTCAATTAATTTTGCCCATGCTAAAGATATGACGGAGGACGAGTTTAATGTCCTGAAATCGGCAGGTATCATCGGTGGAGACTACAACAATTGGAAATTGCTACACTATGAGGATGATAAGATACGGTGCTGGATAAATACCGACAGAGAAGGATACCTGAAATTCAAGGAAAACTATGAAAAATTCAAAGAGGGTGAGACTAACAAGATGACAGTGGATGGATGGGGGGAATATCCACCGAAACTTAATAGAAAATATCTGACAGAAGCACAGATAGACCACCTTAAATCTCTCGGCTGGAAGGACGATGAAATAGGTAGCGATGTAGCATGAACAACGATAAGGAAATTAAAGAAGCTTGTGGTATTGTATTTCCAGAGCTTATAAATATTTGCTTACAGGGGGTCAGAGATGATTTTGAATTAGAATTTCTGTTAGACGATTGGGTCGGTGACACTATGAGAGTATTAAATATGATAGGTCCCAGAGACTTTCGTGGATTTCCTGAGGAATTAAACGCACATGAGATAATGGCTGCAATAAATAGTATAAGGAAGGCACTTAAAGGGGAGATAGAAGTATGACCGTCCACGACCTGAAAATATATCCTGAATTCTGGGAGGATATAGCAACTGGCAAGAAGACCTTTGAAGTAAGAAAAAACGACAGAGATTATCATGTCGGAGACATATTACTCATGCGTAAATTCGATCCTGCCAAGAATAATTATCTCAATTTCAACGAGGTTATGGTTTGCGATGTAACGTATGTCGTGGATCTTGCGAAAATAGGCATAGAAGGATATGTCGGGATGCAGATTAAACCCCGTGGGATTTTGAAGAAGGTTGAGGAAAATGAATAAAAAAGAGCTTATGAGCAATTCACAATCGCATATTATTGTCAATCTTATGATTAAATTAGATTATTCACGTAAAGAAATAAATGAGACAATAGACAGAAAAATGACAAGAAAAGAAGCAACTTATCTAATACTGAAATTATTAGAAGAATTAAAGAGCTATTGCCCTGAGAAAATAGATAGACAGATCGAAGAAATCAAGAGATACGAATTAAAGGAGAGTCAATAAAATGAAGAAGGAAGTGTTTGAAAGAGAATGGGAAGAAAATAAAAAATATGTAAAAGAAGGCATGTGCTATGTAATATTCATGGAAAACGGAGATTTAATTTATGCAGACGAATACAACGCTATACCAAGGAATGATAATGTGACACTGATATATAACAAATATATAATTGCCAAAGTATATTATGATAATATTAAAAGAGTGGCTGTCAATGTTGATAAATTAAAATTAAAAAAGGGTGATTAAAGATGAATAAAACAGGCATATCCTGGACTGACTACTCGTGGAACCCCGTTTCTGGTTGCAGTAAGGTTAGCGAGGGGTGTAAATTCTGTTATGCGGAGGCTTGGGCTAAAAGATGGCACAGGTCTTTCGAGGTCACACTCCATCCTGAGAAGCTAAGGGAAGCAAAGAAAATTCCTGCGGGATCAAAGGTATTCGTCAATTCCATGAGTGATCTATTCCATCCGAAGGTTCCGACATGGTTTATAAATGATGTTTTTGAAGAAATAGAACAGGTACCTGATGTCGTATTCCAGATCCTTACAAAGAGACCTGAAGAAATCAATTCACGAAAGAATGAAATTAACCCGATACCAGGTAACGTATGGCTCGGTGTGAGTGTAGAAATGCCACAGTACGTGGAACGCATAGATGAATTGGTAAGAACTGAACACATCGGCATTAAATGGGTGTCATTCGAGCCTCTCCTTGCCGATATCGGGAAGGTAAAGCTCAAATTTGCAACGGCACATGGGATAGACTGGATCGTAATAGGTGGGGAATCTGGCCCTCACCATAGACCAATGGATTTAGAATGGGCAAGGAATATCATCAACCAAGCTAAAGAACAGGGCGTTGCGGTATGGATGAAGCAGTTGGGGGGATTGAGACCTGGAGGGGAACTGGAAGATTTCCCTGAAGATCTGAGGATAAGGGAATTCCCGAAACTCAAAGAGGAGGTTATTGCATGAATAAAGAAGATGTCTGGAAATTTGATGGCAAAATGGTCGAGGTCGTTACCAAAGACGGTGCTAAATTTTGGGGAATTCTACATATGCATGTTGGGAAAAGAAAGTACATTGCTTCGGTAGATGGTGTAAAGATGTATATATCGATCATTGCTGAAATAAGGGAGTTTTCAGAGGTCAAGGAAGAGGCGATTAAATGAGGACCTATCAGGCATATAAATTTACGGATGAAGAACTTGAGAATCTCAAGAACGGGAAATGCTGGTGCGGAAAGGATAAATCGGAATTCCAGAAAGGTATGAGAGTATATTGCTCTCCAGAACACAGGGAAATCTGGAGAAAGAAAGTACTAACATGGCAGGAATTTAGGGATGCATTTTTAAGAAAACATGGCGAATACTGTGATATATGCGGAGCAAGAAATGATCAAAAAGAGAGGGAAAAGCAATACAAGGAACATAGAAAAGAGGTAGAGGAATTTAAGCTAAAGTATCAGGATGGTATCATTGCGGAGAAACTTCTAAAACTAGAGGAGGCTTATGAAAAAGAATACCAGAAAGCAATTGATCCAAAAAATATCTACGATTTAGAGGCTGAAAATTATGCTAAATACCATAATATTCCTTTTCCAACAATAGACGATAAGAGAATACAGTTTGAAGTGGACCACAAAATAGCGATAGTTAATGGAGGGGATGAGTTTGATGAGAATAATTTGCAGGTTTTGTGTCAAGAATGCCACAAAAAGAAGACAAAAAACGATTTAAAGATTTCAGTGAGTAAGGACCCAATGACTGCTCTTAGTGAGGAGGAGGTAACGATAAATATGGACAACACGGGTCGGCTCGATAAGCTTGATGAATTCACAGACGGCAAGGAGGACATGCTATGATCCAAATAATAAAAGGGAATACCTTTAACCAAAACGGCAGGGATAAAAAATGGTAGTCATAGATACACTTAAAGACAGAGCGATATTATATCTCGGAGATGCACTCATAGACTTAGATAATATTACTGAAAATTCAGTTGATATGGTATTAGCAGACCCACCTTATATGGTATCAAAAAAAGAAGCCAAAATTGTACGTAATAACATGCGGTTGGGGGCATATAGACGGTCAATGGATGTTTCACT
>Ga0080006_1113046_pt1 | contig 13654 bp, 9 predicted proteins | sample RS3BMetagenome_FD_69209 | JGI IMG/M metagenome (GOLD analysis project Ga0080006, IMG submission 69209) | Ferric oxide microbial mat and aquatic microbial communities from Rainbow Spring, Yellowstone National Park, USA - RS3B (SPADES... ...
GGTGGGAGCGCCCTACGGCAGGTGCGGACCCCCCCGAGGACCGGCCCGCCGCGGGCTTGGGCGAAGGTGCATTTCGCCACGGCGAAGGCCGCCCCGGCGGTGTCCGTCGGCGGGCCGAGCGGCCCGACGTCGACGTACCCGGCACGCTCGAGCAGCAGGACCCACGTCTCGGCGTGCAGCGGCCGGCCGGGGAGAAGGTCGTCGGCCGCCGGCCCGAGGAGCCGGGAAGCCGTCGGATCGGTGCCGATCACCACCAGCGCACCGCCGTGGGCCAGCCGCCCGGTGGCCAGGTCGACGAGCCCCAGAAGCTCGCCTCGGGCGAGCCGGTCGACCACGCCGGAGAGGACCAGACCGCCGAGGGTGGCGGGCGGGAGACCGGCCAGGTGGTCCTGGACCGGCAGCGGGTGCACCCGGAGCCCCCGCTCGGTGGCCGTCCAGGCGATGGCGCTGCGCGGCTCGACCCCTTCGACCGTGCGGCCGCCTTGCAGCCCGAGCGCCAGCTCGCCGGCCCCGCACTCGGCGTGGAGCACCGGCCCGTCGGCCGCCGAGGCCAGCCGCTCGGTCACCGGGCCCACCCACTCCCCGAGCGCCTGCGGGGCGAGCAGCCAGTCGAGCCCGTCGATCGGCCGGCGGCGGCGCTCGGTCTCGTCCTCGAGCACCTCCACCCTCGCCGTGAGGTACCTGAACGCCTCGAGCGCGGCGTCGAGCGCCTCGGTCAGCTCTCGCCAGCGGGCATCGTCGCCAGCGGGAGGGCGGCCGGGCTCGACCAGCGCCCGGCGGGCGGCGCGGGCACGTTCGAGGGCGGCCGCGGCGGTCGCCCGTGCCCCCCCGGCGCGCCCACCGTCGCTGACCGGAGCGCCGTCGCCAGGCCCCGCCGACGCCTCGTCGAGGCTGTCGAGGATCCTCGCCAGCGAGCGCTCCAGCCGGACCCAGGCATCGGAGAAGTTCCAGCGGAGGCTCCCCTGCGGGCGCAGCCGCCGGAAGCTGCCGGCCAGCTCGCCCAGGAACGCCCCGAGAGGGCCGGCGCCGTCGTCAGCACTCGGGCCGGCGGACGTCACGCCCGGGCATGCTACCCGTGAGGGGGCCGATCACCCTGGTGAGCGCGCCGGGTGCCACGAGGCACCGAAGGGATCCGGCCAGCGGTGCGTCCCGCAAGGCGGAATGCTTGCCTTACGGCCGTTGCCCCCGAGTAGCGTGCCGGGTGCCGCGCCGTCGCCAGCGACGCCCGGCCGGAGGGGGCTCGTCGAGGTCCGCCCTCCCGTCGCCACGACCACCAGGAGGGGCAGGATGCACGACCGGTCGACTGCGCACAGCCGCCAGGAACGAGCAGGGACGGGGCGCCGTCGCCAGGCGGCACGTTTCGTGATGGCGGCGAGCGCCCTGGCCTTCGCCGGCACCGCCGGAGTGGGCGCATTGTCCGGCGCCGAGGCCCCGCCGGCTGGCGCTGCCAGCCCGCACGCCTCGCTGCCGTCGATCAACCTCGTCTGGAGCCAGACCCTCAACGACGTCGGCAACGGGATCTTCCTGTCGTCGCCGAACGTCGCCAACCTGGCGAACGGCCCGGCCGTCGTCGTCGGCGACACGGCAGGTCACGTCTACGCCTACGACTTCGCCAGCGGCTCCCCCGATTGGACCTACACCACCGGGGCGCCGGTCAACGCCACCCCGTCGGTGGCCCCGACCACCGCCGGCAGCAACCTCGACTCGGTCTTCGTCGGCACCGGCGACGCCGCCAGCCCCTACTCCGGCGGCTACCAGGCGATCTCGCCCAGCGGCGGCGACCAGTGGTTCGTCCAGGAGTCGAACCCGCCGACCGACGGGACCGCCCACAACGGCGTGCAGTCGGGCCTGGCGGTCGGCAACCTCCAGGGCGGCACCGACGTGGTCTCGGGCTCGCTCGGCGAGGAGGAGTACGCCATGAACGCCGGCAACGGCGCCGTGCTGAGCGGGTTCCCGTGGTTCGAAGCCGACAGCAACTTCACCACCCCGGCACTGGCCGACGTCCTCGGCAACGGCCAGACCCAGATCGTCGAGGGCGGTGACTCGAGCCAGGGCCTGGCCTACGACTACCAGTACCAGAACGGCGGCCACCTGCGGATCCTCAGCCCGACCGGCAACGCCGGCCAGCCACAGCCCAACGACGGGCTGGTGTGCCAGTACAACACCGACGAGGTCGTCCAGTCGTCGCCGGCGGTCGGCGCGTTCCTCTCCGGCGGCGCCGTCGGCATCGCCTTCGGCACCGGCAACCACTACGACGCCTCGACCACCAACGAGGTGCTGGCGGTCGACAACCAGTGCGGGCTGGCCTGGCAGACCAAGCTCGACGGTGACACCTCCGCCAGCCCGGCCCTGGCCGACGCCATGGGCAACGGCCAGCTCCAGGTGATCGAGGGCACCCAGATCGGCAGCTCTGGCGGCACCGTCTACGTGCTGAACGGGGCCACCGGCGCCGTCGAGTGGCAGGCGTCGACCGACGGGCCGGTGATCGGCTCGGTGACCACCGCCGACCTCTCGGGGTCCGGCCACCAGGACCTCCTCGTCCCGACGACCGACGGAGTCGAGATCTTCGACGCCACCGCCGGCACGTCGCCGCTGGCCACCCTGGCCGGCGGGGCGACCCCGAACGTCAGCTTCCAGAACGCCCCGCTGGTCACCGACGACCCGAACGGGACCATCGGCATCACGATCGCCGGGTCGCTCAACTCGAACCAGCAGGGCGTCATCTACCACTACGAGGTCAGCGGCTCGAACGGCTCGTCGGTGAACGAGACCGGCGCCTGGCCGATGTTCCACCACGACCCGTCGCTCTCCGGTGACGCCGGGACGCCGGCACCGACGGTCGAGGTGCCCTGCAGCGCCCCGTCGGGGACCCCGTCGGGCTACTACGAGGCCGCCAGCGACGGTGGCCTGTTCGCCTTCGGCAACGTGCCGTTCTGCGGCTCGACCGGCAGCATCGTCCTCAACCAGCCGGTGGTCGGGATGGCCGCCACCCCCGACGCAGGGGGTTACTGGGAGGTCGCCTCCGACGGCGGGATCTTCGCCTTCGGCGACGCCAACTTCTACGGGTCGATGGGTGCCAAGCCGCTCAACCAGCCGGTGGTCGGGATGGCCGCCACCCCCGACGGCAAGGGCTACTGGGAGGTCGCCTCCGACGGCGGGCTGTTCGCCTTCGGCGACGCCAACTTCTACGGCTCGATGGGCGCCAAGCCGCTCGACAAGCCGGTGGTCGCCATGGCCGCCACCCCTGACGGCAAGGGCTACTGGGAGGTCGCCTCCGACGGCGGCGTCTTCGCCTTCGGCGACGCCAACTTCTACGGCTCGATGGGCGGCAAGCCGCTCAACGCACCGATCGTCGGCATGGAAGCCGTGCCGGGTGGTGGTGGCTACCGCTTCGCCGGGTCCGACGGCGGGATCTTCTCGTTCGGCGCGACCCCGACGAGCGCCCCGTTCGACGGGTCGATGGGCGGCAAGCCCCTGAACAAGCCGGTGGTGGCGATCACCGGCTTCTGAGCCGCTGGCGTCCTCCCGCTCTCCCGTGCGCAGGCGGCGGCCGAACCTGGCCGTCGTCCTCGCGGCCGTCTCGGTGGCAGCCACCTTGCCGTTGGTCGTCGCCGCCACCGTCCCGGTCGTTGCCTCGGCGGCGACGCCGGCCGCCGCCGGTGGGCTGACCGCCGTGCAGACCTGGTCGGTGACCCTCGACGACGCCACCGCACCGATCGCCGAGTCGTCGCCGGTGGTGGCCGAGCTGGCCGGCGGCCCGGCGGTGGTGGTCGGTGACCGGGAGGGCAACGTCTACGCCTACGACCTCGCCACCGGCCAGCCGGTGTCGGGCTGGCCGGCCAAGACCGGCGGCCCGGTCGACGCCACGCCGTCGGTGACCACCCTGCCGGGCAGCTCGCTCGACGAGGTGCTGGTCGGCTCCGGCGACGCCCAGGACCCGACCACCGGCGGGTACCAGGCCTTCGGTCCGGGCGGCAACGAGCTGTGGTACCAGCTGGTGCAGGACCCTGACTCCGACGGCACACCCGCCTACGGGGTGCAGGCCTCGATGACGGTGGCCCCACTCGAGGGACGGGTGGCGACGGTGGCCGGTTCGCTCGACCAGGAGGAGTACGCCCTCGACGCCGCCACCGGGGCGGTGCTCGACGGCTGGCCGTTCTTCACCTCCGACAGCGTGTTCTCGACGGCCGCCGTGGCCGACCTCTACGGCACCGGCGAGGAGGAGATCGTCGAGGGCGGCGACCAGACAGCGGGGTTCGCGCTCGGCCAGACCTACGACGCCGGGGGTCACCTGCGGATCCTGAACGACCACGGCGGGCAGATCTGCCGCTACGACAGCGACCAGACGATCGACTCCTCCCCCGCCGTCGGCGGCTTCCTCGCCGGCGGCGCCACCGGGGTGGTCGTCGGCACCGGGACGTACTACGGGGGGGCCACCGACACCGACAAGCTGCTCGCCTTCGACACCGACTGCCACCTCGTCTGGTCGACCACGCTCGACGGCAGCACCGGGAGCAGCCCGGCGCTGGCCGACGTGGAAGGGAACGGGTCGCTCCAGGTGGTCGAGGGGACGGCGACGCCCTCGGGCGGCGGCGATGTCTGGGCCCTCGACGCCGCCACCGGCCAGCCGATCTGGCACACGCCGGTCCCGGGGGCGGTGATCGGCTCGGTCACCGCCGCCGACCTCACCGGCTCGGGCTACGACGACGTGCTCGTCCCGACCGCCGCCGGCCCCGGTCAACCCTCCGAGGGGGTCGAGGTGCTCGACGGGCGGACCGGGGCGGTGGTGGGCGACGTCACCACCACCGGGAGTGCGGCCAACAGCGGCCTCGGGACCGGTGACGGGTTCCAGAACTCGCCGCTCGTCACCGACGACCCCAACGGCACCGTCGGCATCACGCTCGCCGGCTACAACTCGTCCGAACAGGGCGTGCTCGTCCACTACGAGATCGCCGGGAGCAGCGGGGCGGCGGCGGTCGGCCCCGGCTCCTGGCCGATGTTCCACGGCAACCCTCAGCTGACCGGCGATGCCGGCGGGACGCCGGCCGGTGGCATCGTCCCGGCCTGCCAGGTGCCTGGCGCCGCCTTCGCCGGGTACGACATGGTGGCGGCCGACGGGGGGATCTTCAGCTTCGGGAGCTTCCCGTTCTGCGGGTCGACCGGCGGCCAGTCGCTCAACGCCCCGATCGTCGGCATGGCGATGGCGCCGAACACCGGCGGCTACTGGCTGGTGGCCGCCGACGGCGGGGTCTTCGCCTACGGCGGGGCGCCGTTCCTCGGCTCGATGGGGGGCCGGCCGCTCAACGCCCCGATCGTCGGCATGGCGGCCACACCCGACGGCCGCGGCTACTGGCTGGTGGCCGCCGACGGCGGGATCTTCGCCTTCGGCGACGCCAACTTCTACGGCTCGATGGGGGGCCGGCCGCTCAACGCCCCGATCGTCGGCATGGCTGCCTCGCCCGACGGGCTCGGCTACCGCTTCGTGGCGGCCGACGGCGGGATCTTCGCCTACGGCGACGCCCAGTTCGACGGTTCGATGGGCGGCCAGAAGCTCAACGAGCCGATCGTCGGGATGGCCGACGACCCGGCCACCGCCGGGTACTGGCTGGTGGCCGCCGACGGCGGCGTCTTCGCCTTCGGCGGGGCACCGTTCCTCGGCTCGATGGGCGGGGTCACCCTCGACAAGCCGATCGTCGGGATCGCCGCCACCATCACCGGCGGCGGCTACCGGATGGTGGCGGCCGACGGCGGGATCTTCAGCTTCGGCGACGCCCCGTTCCTCGGCTCGATGGGCGGCCAGCCGCTGAACCAACCGATCGTGGGGATGGCCGGCTTCTGACGTCTCCTCGCGCCGGTGGGCGGGGGCGACGACCGCGGGCGGCCACCTCCTCGAGGAAGCGGGCGTAGCGGGTGCTCAACAGCTCCCAGCGGTAGTTGGCCTCGACGTAGGCGCGACCGCTGGCGGCCAGCCCGGACCGCAGCCGGGCGTCGGCCAGCAGGCGGTCGACGACGGCCTCGAACTGGCGGTAGGAGCCGAACCACAGCCCGCCGCCGGCGCGCCGGCACTGCTCGGTGGTGGCGGCGCAGTGGGCGTTGACGACCACCGGGACGCCGACGGTCCAGGACTCGGGCACGACCATGCAGAAGGCCTCGAGCGGCGACGGCGCCACCGACACGACGGCGTCTCGGAGCACGTCGTACTTGTCCTGCTCGCTCACGATCCCGGTCACCACCACGTCGGGGTGCGCCGGGACGGCCGCCGACACCGGGCCGACGAGGGCGAGGGCGAGCGGTCCGGGGTGGCGCTGCTTGTAGGTGGCGAAGAAGGCGGCCAGCATCACCGAGCCCTTGTGCTCGTCGACTCGGCCGACGCTCACCAGGTACGGCCGGTCCCCGAGGCCGAGCACCTCGGCGCCGGGCCGGCGCGCCGGCGGCGGGTCGGCCACCCCGAGGGGGAGCAGGAGCTGGGGGCGGCCGGCGACCGGGTGGACGCCCTGGACGAGCCGGCGCTCGGCCATCGTGTGGAAGACGAAGGCGTCGGCGGCGGCGAACGTCTCGTCGAACACCGGGAGGTAGAGCGCCGGCTCGTCGTGGGCTGCCGGGTGCAGGACCGCCGGCGCCGGGGTGCGGGCGATGGCGGCCACCGTCGGGTGGTAGAGGTACGGGTAGAAGACGACGACGTCGGCGTCGCTCGCCGCCACCGCGTCGACGAGCCCGGTGCTCACCGGCCCGTTGAGCGCCACCCAGCGCCGGGACGCCTCGAGGGTGGCCGACGACGGGTCGGCCCGGAACCGTCCGTCGAGGACCAGGCCCTCGGGGTCCCGTGGCCGGTCGGTCGGGAACCGGTGGACGTCGACGCCGCCGAGCCGGACGTCGCCGGGCGCAAGCTCGTCGGCCCAGCTGAGGTGGTCGAGCGCGCAGGTGGTGAAGACCTCTGCCTCCCAGCCCGACGACGTCACGAGGTGCTCGGCCAGCTGGCGGGCGCCGGACTCGGCCCCGCCGACCACCTCGGGCCCGTAGCGGGGGGTGACGAAGGCGACCCTCATGCCCCGACCCTCATGCCCCGACCACGTTCTCAGCCGCTCCCGCGCGGGGGGACCCGGAGCCGGTCGGTGGCCTTGCCGCGGGCGACCACCTGGTCGAGGAAACCGGCGTAGCGCTCGATCAGCACCGGCCACTGGTAGTGGGTGCCGACGTAGGCCCGGCCGGCCGCCCCGAGCCGACGCCGCAGGGCGGCGTCGGCCAGCAGGCAGTCGAGGACGGCCTCGAACTGGCGGTAGGAATCGAACCACAGGCCGCCGCCGGAGCGCTCGCAGTGCTCGCGGGTCGGCCCGCAGGTGGCGTTGACCACCACCGGGACACCGAGCTGCCAGGCCTCGAGGACGACCAGCGAGAACGACTCGAGCGCCGACGGCGAGACCGACACCAGTGCGTCGCGCACGATGTCGCACTTGTCGGCCTCGTCGACGGTGCCGGTGACGACGACGTCGGGGTGGTCGGGGATGCGGGCCGACACCGGGCCGACGAGGGCGAGGGCCAGCGGTCCGGGATGGCGCTGCTTGTAGGTGGCGAAGAAGGCCGCCAGCATCACCGAGCCCTTGTGCTCGTCGACCCGGCCGACGCTCACCAGGTACGGCCGGTCGCCGAGGCCGAGCACCTCGGCGCCGGGCCGGCCGGCCGGCACCGGGTCGCCGACCCCGAGCCCGAGCACGATCTGGGGCTTCTCGGCCACCCGGTAGACCCGCTGGACCAGCCGCCGCTCGGCGACGGTGTGGTAGCAGAGGGCGTCGGCATCGCCGTAGGTGCCGGCGAACACCCGCAGGTAGAGCGCCGGCTCGTCGTGGGCCGCCGGGTGAAGCACCGCCGGCATCGGCACCCGCCCGATGCTCCAGACCGTCGGGTAGTGGAGGTACGGGTAGAAGGCGACGACGTCGACGTCGCTCGAGCCCACCGCGTCGACCAGCGCCGGGCTGACGGGTCCGTTCAGCTCGACCCAGCGCTGGGCCTCCCGCCGGCCGGCTTCGCCAGGGGCGGTGCGGAGCCGCCCGTCGAGGGCGTAGAAGGCAGGGTCGCGCCCGGCCTCGACCGGGAAGCGGTGGACGGTCACCCCGTGCAGGGTGCTCTCCCCCGGTGCCACCACGTTCTCCCACGTGAGGTGGTCGAGGGCGCAGGTCGAGAAGACCTCGACCTCCCACCCCCGCCGGGCGACGAGGTGCTCGGCGAGCTGGCGGGCCGCCGTCTCGGCGCCGCCCATCACCGTCGGGCCGTAGCGAGGGGTGACGAAGCCGACCTTCACCGCGGCGCTCCGGCGACGCTGGCGATGGCCGCCACCGCCCGCGCCCCGCCGTCGGCGAGGGAGAGCTCGGCCGCCCTGGCGCGGCCGGCAGCGACGAGACCGGCGCGCAGGGCCGGGTCGGCCAGCACCCGGTGGACGGCCGCCGCCACCACGCCGGGGTCGTCGCGCTCGAGGACCAGCCCGGCACCGGCGACGGTCGCCGGCACGGCGCCGGCCCGCCGGGCGACCACCGGCACCCCGGCGGCCATCGCCTCGAGCAGCGGCACCCCGAAGCCCTCGTGCACCGACAGCGACACGTAGACGTCGGCGGCGGCGAAGTAGGCGGCCAGGGCGTCGTCGGTCACCTCGCCGACGAGGTGGACGGCCCCGGTGAGCCCGAGGTCGTCGACGAGGTCGCGCAACGCCCGGAGGTAGCGCGGGGTCGGGGCCGCGCCGACCAGGTGGAGGCGAGCGTGCGGGTCGTAGAGACGCCGGGCGGCCCACAGTGCCTCGACCAGCCGGTGCTGGGCCTTGGACGGCACGAGGCGCCCGACGAACAGCCAGTCGGCACCCTCGCCCTCGGCGAAGAGGCGGGCGAGGACGCGGCGGTCGGGGACGGCGTCGAGCCGCTGGACGTCGACCAGGACCGGGACGACCGCCGTGCGGCGACAACCCGCCCGCCGGAGGTCCTCCTCGTTGAAGGCGCTGTCGGCGAGGCCGAGGCAGGCGCGGGGCGCCAGCCGGCCGAGCTGCTCGAACGCCTCGGTGCTGCGGCGTGCGCCTTCGGGGTCCCAGCCGCCGTAGAGATCCGGCCGCGTCACGTTGTGGTAGTCGAGCACGATCCGCTCGGGGCGGCCGAGCAGGTACTCGGCCACCATCGACGAGGTCGAGAACTGGTAGACGAGGACGTCGTCGGGACGGGCGACGTCGTCGTAGGCGACGATCGGGTGGCTCTCGCCCACCAGCTCCTCGTGGGTCGCCTCGGCGAAGATCTCGGACCGCCAGCCGGCGGCCCGGAGCGCCTGGCGGAGGAGCAGCGTGTGGCTGCCGGTGGCGTCTCTCGGGATGAGGGCGGGGACGAACTGGTGCACCGCCGCCGGCCCGCCACGGTGGCCGGCCGGGTCGCTCACCGAGGTCGGGGGACCGGCCGCTGCACCGCCACCACGACGTAGTCGTCGGCCGTCGCCGGCTCGGGCACGGTGGCGTCGAAGCCGGCGGCGCCGAGCACGCTCGCCCACGAGGCCGGGCGCAGCGGCCGACCCGGCGCCAGGTCGGCGGCCACCGGGGCCTTCTCCGAGCTCCAGGCGGCCGGCGCCAGTGAGTGGAGCACCAGCACCCCTTCGGGGGCCACCCGGTCGGCCAGCAGCGAGAGCAGCTGCTGGCGTTCGCCGGCCGCCATTCCGTCGACGACGCCGCTCAGGACGACCCCGCCGAGCGAGGCGGGGGCCACCGCCCGCAGGTGCTCGAGGACGTCCTCTTCCCGCAGGTCGGTCCCCTCGAGCTCCGCCCTCGACACGATCCCCGGACGCGGGTCGACGCCGTAGGCGTCGACCCCGCGGTCGCCGAGCGCCCGGACGAGCCATCCGTCGCCGCTGGCGGCGTGGAGGACCCGGCCGGGCACCGAGCTGACGGCGTCGACGGCGACTGGGACCCACCAGGCGTCCGGCCGGTGCGCCCAACCCACGTCGAGCACCTCCGCCGGCGGCAGGCGCTGGGCCGAGAGTTGCCGTTCGAGCGACTGCAGCCGCTCGTCGACCAGGTGCAGCGAGCGGCTCACGGCGGTGGCGAAGCGGCTCACCTGGTGGGTGACGTAGCCGATGTACCAGAGGTTGAGGGTGCGCAGGCCCTTCTTGACCACCGCCCCGCCGGACTTGTTGGAGGCGATCGGCACCACCGGGTCGATGAAGGCGGCGGCGTCGACCATCCGCAGGGCGTCGTCGAGCCCGCCGCCGTGGCCGGCCACCGGGGAATGCTGGAGGAAGAGCTCGTCGAGCTCGCGCTCGACCCGCGCCGGGAGGTCGCCCGAGGCGCGTTGGCGACGTACCTCGTCGTCGATCTCCGCCATCACCTGGGCGAGGCGGTCGGCGTCGTCGGTCACCGTCGTGGGGTCGTCCGCCCCCGGGCCCTCGGCCATCGCTCCTCCGATCTCGACCGTGCTAGCGGGCGTCGGCGCCGACTCGGAGCATGGTCACCCGGTGCGGGATGGCGACGATGCCGACCGCCTTGCCCGGGTTCATCACCTCGAACTTGCCGGCCTGCTCCTGCCAGTCGTAGAGGACGCCGCCCCGGCGGCTCTGGATGCCGGCCCCGATGTCGTAGGCGCCGTCGAGGAACGGGATCGTCTCGAAGTCGAACTCCACCGCCCCCGGACCGGGTGGCAGGTCGAAGTACTGCCCGAGCACCTCGGTGTCGGCCTGGATGAGCATCGTGCCGTTCGAGTCGCGCATCACGAGCACGAACACGACGCCGTCGGTCGCCTCGCTCGCCTCGAACTCGACCCGCACCGACATCGGCTCCCCGGTGAGCAGGTAGGGGCGCTCGCCGGTCCCCGAATGGGCCACGCTCACCCCGGTGAGGCGAACCGGGCGGTGGGGGGCTGGCACCGGGCCCCCGCCTTCCTGGTCGGCGCCGGCCGGCTGTTGCCCGTCGGCGATCGCCTGGTCCGGCTCGGGGACCGGCAGGGCCAGGACGTCACCCGCCTCGAGCAGGCGCTCCCGGAAGAGCCGCACCGCCTCGCCGGGCGTGCCGAGGCCGATCATCTCGCCGTCGCCCAGCACCACCGCCCGGTCGCAGATGGCCCGCACCTGGTCGGGTGAGTGGGAGACGAACAGGATCGTGCGGCCCTCGCGCTGGAACTGCTTCACCCTGTCCATGCACTTGCGCTGGAACCGCTCGTCGCCGACCGCCAGCACCTCGTCGATCACCAGCACGTCGGGGTCGACGTTGACCGCCACGGCGAAGCCGAGCCGCACGTACATGCCGGACGAGTAGAACTTCACCTGGTTGTCGATGAACTGCTCGAGCTCGGCGAAGGCGACGATGTCGTCGAACACCCGGTCGACCTCGCGCTTGGACATCCCGAGCATCGAGCCGTTCAAGTAGATGTTCTCCCGGCCGGAGAGATCCTGTTGGAAGCCGGCACCGAGCTCGAGCAGCCCCGCCAGCTTGCCCCGCACGACCACCTGCCCCGAGGTGGGCTGGAGGACCCCGCAGATGCACTTGAGCAGGGTCGACTTGCCCGAGCCGTTGCGCCCGAGGATGCCGACGGTCTCGCCCTCCTTGACGCCGAAGGACACCTCGCGCAGCGCCCACAGGTCCTCGTAGGGGACCCTTCCGGCGTGGATGACCTTCTCCTTCAGCGAGGTGTACTTCTCGTGGTACAGGCGGAACCGCTTCGACACCTGCTGCACGTCGACCGCAACGTTGCCCAAACCGGCTCAGAGCTCCTCGGCGAAGTTCCCGGCGAGGCGGCCGAACACCAGCATGGCCAGGTAGAAGAGCACCAGCGAGAAGGCCAGCACCAGTGCGTCCATCTCGAGGTAGGAGGTCGCCGGCCACGGCGGGAGGAGCTGCTCGTAGGTCGGGTGTCCCGGTGGGCTGGTGGTCAGTGCGACCATCCCCATCCGGTTGTAGAGCACCCGCTGGAACGTCATGACCAGCGGGGTCATCGGGTCGAGGAAGAACAGCGTCTTGAAGATGGCGGCGTGGTGGGCCAGCTTGTGGGCCACCTGGCCCTGGTAGGAGTAGACGATCGGGCAGGCCCAGAACCAGGCCGCCCCCACCAGCACCTCCACCAGGTGCTGGGTGTCGCGGAGGTAGACGTTCACCGAGGCGAGCAGCAGCGCCAGGGCCGACGAGAACACCAGGGTCGGCACCAGGCAGAAGAGGAGCAGCCAGAAGAGGTGCCAGGCCGGCGGAGTGCCGAGGGCGAGCATGAAGATCGCCATCACACAGGCCTGGAAGAAGAAGAAGACCCCGGCCGAGCCGATGGCCGCCAGCGCCAGGATCTCGCGGGGGAAGGAGACCTTCTTCACCAGCCCGGCGTTGTTGACCACCACGCCGGTGGCGGCGATGACCCCGGTCTGGAAGAAGTTCCACAACAACAGGCCGGAGAACAGGAAGATCACGAAGTTCGGGATCCCGTTCTTCATGACGACCCCGAACACCACGGTGAAGACGGCCAGGGTCATCGCCGGGGCGATCATCGACCAGACGAGCCCGAGGAAGGAGTTCTTGTACTTGACCTTGATCTCGGTCCGGATCAGGTAGATGAGCAGCTCGCGAGAGCGCCAGATCTCGGCCAGCCGGTCCCGGACGCTGACGTCGGCCGAGACGACGCGGGTGACCTTGTTCCTCGCCAGCACCTCCTGGAGGACCGGGTCGGTCATCGGCGAGGCGTCGGCCACCGCGTGCGGGCGGCGCTGGTCCCCACCCGGCCTCCCCTGCTCGGTCCCGGGCGGGGAAGCAGGAACCTCGAGGGCCACGCTCAGCTGCCTCCGACCTGGGCCGACGAGCGGTCGATCACCTGGTCGATGAAGCCGTAGGCGCGAGCCTCCTCGGCGGTGAACCACCGGTCCCGGTCCGAGTCGGCCTCGATCCGCTCCACCGGCTGCCCGGTGTGGAAGGCGATCCGCTCGGCCATCATGCGCTTCAGGTACACGATCTGCTCGGCCTGGATGGCGATGTCGGCTGCCTGGCCCTGCATGGCGCCCGACGGCTGGTGCATCAGGATCCGGGAGTGCGGGAGGGCGAAGCGCTTCCCCGGTGTCCCGGCACAGAGCAGGAACTGGCCCATCGAGGCGGCGAGGCCGACGCAGATCGTAGCGACGTCGGGGCGGACGTACTGCATGGTGTCGTAGATGGCCAGGCCGTCGGTCACCGAACCGCCGGGCGAGTTGATGTAGATCGAGATGTCCCGCTCGTGGTCCTCGGCCTCGAGCAGGATGAGCTGGGCGCAGACCTGGTTGGCGGTGTTCTGGTCGATGGCGCTGCCGAGGAAGATGATCCGCTCCTTGAGGAGGCGCTGGTAGACGTCGGCCGAGGGGTCCGGCACGCCGCCGGCAGCGAGCACCGGCGAAAGATCGGGGGCTGGAGCCATGGCACGAGGCTACCCGCCGCCGCTCCGGGCCGGGGACATCGGCGCCGTAGACTTGGCCGTCGCCCGGGGCACCCGGACGACCGCCGCGGGCGTGGCGGAACGGCAGACGCGCCGGGTTTAGGTCCCGGTCCCTTCGGGGGTGGAGGTTCGACTCCTCTCGCCCGCACCGGCGGCACCCGCTGGGGCAAGCTGGCGTCATGGGTCACCTGGTGGCGGCGCCGGACAAGTTCGCCGGGACCGCCTCGGCCGCCGACGTGGCGGGCGGCGCCGCGCGGGGGGGG
>Ga0080006_1215670_pt1 | contig 13652 bp, 14 predicted proteins | sample RS3BMetagenome_FD_69209 | JGI IMG/M metagenome (GOLD analysis project Ga0080006, IMG submission 69209) | Ferric oxide microbial mat and aquatic microbial communities from Rainbow Spring, Yellowstone National Park, USA - RS3B (SPADES... ...
AAATTGGCAAGACGGATTCAGGCACGATTGCCGGAAGGACACAGACGACGTAGCTCTGCCAGGGAGCCGATTTCTCGTCGGGCGGCAGGAGCGAGAGCCGGCCGAGGTAGACGCCGCTCGGCCAGTCGTCGGGGATCGTCAACGAGGTGGTCGTCTCCCAGCGGCACTCATGGATGTCCTTGACTCCGGGTTTCGGGGTGGGCTGGATTTTCCCGTCGAGAGGTCCGAGAGTCCGCATCAAGCGGGCGCCCCGACCGCCGTAATAGCCCATCCGAAAGACCTCGACCGTGAACCGTCCCGGGGGGTTGGTCGAGACCATCAGGTCGATCGACTCGCCGGCCCGGACGCTCTGCTTCGAGGCATATCCCTCGATCCAGGGGGATCGGAACCCGTCGATCCCATCGACCCGGACCCGGGTCAGTTGCCAGTCGCGTGCACCGGGCCTGGCGTTCTCGCGGGCAATGAGTCCCGGCTCGGCCCCCCGGGCGGGGCTGGCAAGAACCAGCGTCAGCAGGCAGGCGGGGGGGGGAGGGCGAAAGGGGTCCAGGATTGGCATGGTCCCCACCTCTCAACGGTCGAACAGGATCAAGACCCCCGCCGCGATCGCCAGCAGGGCCATCACCGGCTCCGAGTACGGGATGCTGACTCTGAGCAACGAGATCAGCCCCCCGGCGATCAGCCAGGCGCCGAGGAGGATCGTGCCATATTTCCGACTTTTCTTGAAGATCGACACGAGGGCGGCCTTCGGGGCAAAGGGAAGGGGTCACTTCGGGCTCATCTTCACCGATCACGGATTCGCCGCCGGATCGATGAGCGTCAATCCATTGATCCAGGCAAAATGCCTGGTGTTCCGGGTGACCAGCGGGAGTCGATGCACCAGAGCTGTGCCGGCCACAAGGGAATCACCCAGGCTCATTTTCCTGATCTGGCGAAGCTTGACCGCCTGCTCGATGACTTCATGGGAAAGCGGAAGGACTCGGATCGCGGAGAAGAATTCCTCCAGACTCTCGCGATCCTTCTCGGTCAGACGATGATAGCCGAGGACTTCGATGTAACAGATCGCCGAGGTTGTGGGATCCTCTTCGGCGACCAATTGGCGAAGGACTTCGCCCCCCGCCTGACCCGCCTCAATGATGATGTTGCTGTCGAAGAGGCTCACGAATCCCGCCCGGGCAGCTCACGGTCCTGGCGGATCTCATCCTGCCAGGCGACCGGATCTTCAATCTCGGCGAAGGTCCCTCGGGCCGCGAGAGCTTCCAGGGCCGCGATCATCCGCCGACGCCGATCGGCCACGTCCGCCGGATCAGCCGGCATGGACCGCACGATCGACACCTCGACGGCAACGGCCTGGCCCCGAAGATCCGGGCCGGGAGACTCGCCGGTCCATTCCAGTCGGTCGCCCTTCAGGATCGCCGGGTATGTCTCGGGCATCGGGCACCATCCCTTTTGGTCAGTTCAAGACCGTCAACGCCGGCTTCTTCTTCTCCTGGTGCGACTTGAGCGCGGGGGTCTCCTCGGCGAACCGGCCGACTTCTTCGAGGAGGGCCTCGACCATCTCGGCCTCGGTGACCCGCCGGATCGGCACGCCTCGCTTGAAGATCACCCCTTTGCCGCCGCCGGCGGCGATGCCGAGGTCGGCCTCCTTGGCCTCGCCAAAGCCGTTGACCAGGCAGCCGAGGATGCTGATCCGCAAGGGGTCCTTGAGGTGCTTCATCTTGGCCTCGACCTCGGCGACGATCCGTTCCAGATCAATGTCGAGCCGGCCGCAGGTCGGGCAGGCGACGACCTCGGGACGGTTCACCCGGCGGTCGCAGGCCCGGAGGATATCAAACCCGGCGGCGATCTCGGGGACAGGATCGCCCAGCAGGGAAACCCGGATCGTGTCGCCGATTCCCCTCAGCAGGATCGCCCCGATCCCCGCGGCGCTCTTGAGCGTGCCGTACTCGCGAGAGCCCGCCTCGGTGATCCCGACGTGGGTCGGATAATCGCTCTGCCGGGCAAACTGGGTGTAGCACTCCAGCGCCGTCGGGACGTGGCTGGCCTTGAGCGAGACGATGATCTGGCGATAGCCCAGAGATTCACACGTCTCGATCGACCGGAGGGCGCTCTCGACCATCGCCTCGGGGCAGGGGAAGCCGTATTTCTCGATCAGGTCCTTTTCGAGGCTGCCCGAGTTGACGCCGATGCGCATCGGCACGCCTTTATCCTTGGCCTTGCGGATGATCTCCTTGAACCGCTCGGCGCCGCCGATGTTGCCGGGGTTGATCCGGATCTTGTCGACGGCCCGCTTGCCGTCGCTCGTGGTGGCGTCGAGACAGGCGAGGGCCATCTTGTAGTCATAGTGGATATCGGCGATGAGCGGGATCTTGATCCGGGGCTTGATCGCCTTGCACGCCTCGACGTCCGCCATCTTGGGGACGGTGACGCGGATCAGCTCGCAACCGGCCTCTTCGAGGGCCTGGATCTGCGCAACGGTCTCCTCGACGTCGAAGGTGTTAGTCGTGGTCATCGACTGGACCAGGATCGGCGAGTCGCCGCCGACCACATGGCCGTCGATCCCGACCTCTCGCGTCTTGTGCCGTGCCACCGAGGTGCTATAGGCCATCGTCGCCGTCCGTCCTGATGTCTTGTTTTGTCAAGCCTTTGCGAAGGATTCCAGGCCGCTTGACATCCACGGTTATCGTAGTCGAGCACGATCGAACGGTCAAGGCGAGGCGGGCTTGACCTCAACCTCTCGATGTCGAGTGAAACAAGCCCCACCAACATCCCGGTCGGAAGCCGGGCCTCATTTCACCCGACAAACCCGACAGATTTCGATGCATCGCTCTTCATGGTCAACGGCCCGGCGAGGCGGAATTGACCTCGATCTCGATCTCCAACACCTTCTCGCCCCCGAGCTTGGCCTTGATCTTGTACAGTGCCGGGACGGGCTTGGCGGCTGCGGGAGTCACCGAAGCCGGTCCATCGAAGGAGGCCGGGACGACCTGGTCGACCTTGGCCGGTACATGATGTTTCCGTGGGGCGGGGCCTTCGGCGATGGTGATTTTGTCGTAAGCCAGGAGCGTCCCCTTGGCCTCTTCGAGAGCGACGATCGACGTGTTGTAGGACGTCTTGTACAGCGACTCTTGCGCGATGGCGTTGGAGTACTGGCTCACGGCGTCGAGGAGGCGGTCGATGGTCACCCTGCCTTCTTCGTAGAAGGCTCGCTGGGCTTCAAGCCGCTTCTGGGCGGCCGATCGGAGTTTCTGGGCGGTCTGGAACTGCTTGTAGTTCGCGTCGATTTCCAAGAAGAACCGGGCCAGCGAGTGTGTCGTCTGGTGGAGGATCTGCTTCAAGAAGTCTTGCTGCTTCTCCAACTCACGCTTGCTCGCCTCGCGTTGCTCGGCGGGGAGGGCGGGGTTCTCACCCTCAATGATAGCCTTGAACTCAGCGATGCCGACAAGCTTGCGTTGCATCGCGATGTCCGGCTGCGAGGCGAGCATCGCGGCCACGCAGTCGTTCCAGCTCGGCTCGACCTTCGCCTCGGTCGGCGCGGTGGCCGGTGTGATCCGCCGGTTATCGTTTGCGGGCAGGCCCAGGATATTGCGAAGCTGACGCTCGGTGGTGATCAGGTCGGACGTGGCGGTGACGAGGTTCAGCTTGTAGTTTTCGAGCTGCTGCTCGGCCTCGGCGATGTCGGCATTGCGGCCGTGGCCAGTTTCCGGCTCGGCTCGCTCGCGCCTGAGGATCTCCTCACCCAGTCGGACGGCGGTCTCCCGGCTCCAGAGAACGATGTGTTGCTGCGACAGAGCCCAGTATTGCTGCTCGATCGACCGGACATGGGCCATGATGGCCGACTTGAAGTTCTCAATCTGGGCATTGCCATTGACCCGGGCGATCACAAGGCCGGGGCTACTGGGAGGCTCGATCGTAACCCCGTTGCCAAACGGGGTCGGCTCGAAGCCAGCGGCCGGGGCCTTGTCGGGAGCGCCGATGGTTATCACGCGGACGACTTCGGAATTCTCCAGGCCGATCCGGATCGCGTCGGGCAAGCTCAGGTGCCAGACAACATCCGCCGCGGGGTTGTCATGCGTGCGAGGCTTCGAGATTTTCGGCATGACGGACGGAAGGGTCGGCGTGCCGGCGGTCGGCGTTTGAGACGGCTTCGGCTCGTCGGCCAGGATCAGCGCCAGGGCCAAGACATTCGAGAGCATCAGCATATTCAGGCTCCATCGGGGCATCGATCATCCGTCGACCCAAACGGGACGGCGACCCGGCCAATCCTCCCGAAACCGAGCGATGCCGAGCCGGCCCATCACTAACCCTTCGAATTGCCAACGACCGGCCCGACATCCATCCCACCCGGGCCTTCCCGACCGAGAAAGTCGGCCTTATCATGCACCGATCCGACCTTTCGGCCCTCCGGGACAATGACCATGCTCGACGGCCCGCTCGTCTTCCTCGACGTCGACACCCAGCGCGATTTCCTCCAACCCGACGGCGCCCTGTTCATCAAGGGCTCGGAGGCGATCCGGCCCAACCTGGCGAGCTTGACCCGGTTTGCTCTCGATCGACGAATCCCGATCCTGGCCACGGCCTGCGCCCACCTCGAAGGCGACCCCGAGTTCGCCGTCTTCCCGCCTCATTGCCTCCTGGGCACGCCAGGGCAGGGCAGGGTCGCCGAGACGGCTCATCCCGATAGCTTGATCTTCCAGGATGGCGATCCCATCCCCGACCCGCTCCCGCCCCATCTGACCATCCACAAGCAGAAATACGACGTCTTCTCGAACCCCGACGCCGCTCGCATCATCGAGGCTTACTCGGTCGATCATCCGACCTTTGTCGTCTACGGGGTGGCGACCGATTACTGCGTCCGGTGCGCGGTGGAGGGCCTGCTCGACCGGGGGAAGAAGGTCGCGCTGGTCGTCGACGCGATCCGAGGCGTCGATCCGTCGACCGAGGCCGACCTCCTCACCGGGTTCGCCCGGCGGGGGGCGCTCTTGACGCTGACCGAGGTCGTCTGCGCCTAATAGGCGTCATGAGACCGGACCAGTTCAAGAAGCACCGGCAGGCTCCGAAGGCAGACGACCGGGCGCGTCGGCAGATCGCCCTGGAAGCGGCCAGGCGGATGAGGGCGTCGCTGGAGGCCGAGCCGGGCGACCCGCTGGGGCGGCTCCGCGAGGCGACCGAGGCCGAATTTTACTCGGCCAAGCGGAAGGCCGCCGCCGTGCTGGGCCGACCTGTTCGACCGGGCGACCTGCCCAGTGATTCCGAGGTCCGCGAGGCTGTTCTCGCCCTGATCCGCGAGGCCAAACCCGACGCTCCGGTCGTTGACCAGCCCGAGCCAGCCCCCGGCGAGGAACTCGTCCGGCTGGCCGACCATGTGGACCGGTTCGCCGTCTACAAGCTCCGGCTCACCCCGCTGGAGTCGGTCAAGCAGGACCCCCGCCGCCATCCCGAAGGCGACGCGCTTTATCACAGCCTCCAGGTCTTCGAGCTGGCTCGACACGCCCGGCCTTACGACGAGGAATTCCTCCTGGCCGCCTTGCTCCACGACGTCGGCAAGGGGATCGACCCGGCGAACCCGGTGACGACCGCCCTCGAAGCCCTCCGAGGCGCCGTGACCGACCGGACCCTCGCCTTGATCGCCCACCTCCGAGACTTCAAGATCGCCCAGGAAAAACCAGGAGCCCCGCCCCCCGTCCAGGACCCGGACCTCCTCGAAGACCTCGCCTTGCTCCAGGAACTCGACGACCGAGGCCGAATCCGCGGCGCAACGGTCGAGACCCTTGACGAAGCTCTTGATTACCTCCAAAAGCTGGAGCGGGAAGAATATCTCTAGCCGGTAGCGGGTCGAAGAAAAAGAGAACTCGGATCACTGACCACTGACCACTGACCACTGACCACTTTTGAATGCACGTCACCATCCCGTGTAGCCATTGCGACCGGCCGCTCAACGCTCCCCGGGAGTTCCTCGGGCGAGTGGTTCGCTGCTCCTTTTGCAACGGCGAGTTTCTCCTGAACGAGCCGGCCCCGGCCAAGCCCGCTCGGCCGCCCGACCGGACGGTCAGCCGGTCGATGCTGATCAAGATCCCCAACGTCAGCACCCGACCCGGCTCGGCCGACGCGATGGTCTGCCGGGTCGAGCCCGAGACGCTTCGCCTGCTCCAGTCGTCGGAGATGTTCGGCCTGTTTGTCGGGACCGCCCCCAGCGACTCGACCCGGTCCTTGCTCGACTTCGTCCACAAGGACGACCGGGGGCTCGCCGAGGATGAGTTTCGCGAGGCCGTCGTCCACGGCGAGCGGCACGACTTCGTCCTCCGGGTCCGCCGACGCGACGGCGAATGGCACTACATGCGGATCTTCACCCAGGCCCGATACCAGCCCGACGGCACCATCGACCACATCCGCTGCTTCCTCAAGAACGTCACCGACCACATCCACGCCGAGCAAGAATTGCGGCGGCGGACCGAGCAGCTCACCGATACCAACGAGCGGCTCCGCCAGGCCAACCGGAAGATCCAGGAAGCCCAGGGCCAGCTCGTCCACTCCGAGAAGCTCGCGGCGCTCGGCACCCTCGCCGCCGGGATGGCCCACGAGATCAACAACCCCCTGGCCTTCGTCACCAATAACCTGGCGGTCCTGGGACGCGACCTCGCCCTCCTCCTCGACCTCGTCCAACGCTATGAACGGGCCTGGCCCGCCTTCCAGCAGGCTGACCCCGAGGCCGCCGAGGCGATCAGTCGGGCTCGCGAACAGAGCGACCTGCCTTATCTGGTCGAGAACCTGCCGAGGGTGATCGCATCCACGGGCCGCGGCCTGGGGCGGGTGGCCCAGATCGTCAAGAACCTCCGAGGGTTCGCCCAGCTCGACCGCGCCGAAGTGGGCGAGATCGACATCCACGAATCGATCGACCAGGGGCTCGGCCTGCTCGGCGACTTTCTCTCCCGGCTCCGGATCGAGGTCGTTCGCGACTTCGCCCTGCTCCCGCCGATCGAATGCGCCCCGGCGCATCTCAACCAGGTCTTTTTGAATCTGTTGATGAACGCGATGCAGGCCATCGAGGCCGCCGGCCGCCCTGATGGCCGGATCACGATCCGGACCGCGATCGCGATCGCCGACGACGGCCCGGTTCTCGTCGAGATCGACGACAACGGCTCGGGCATTCCGCCCGAGGTTTTGCCGAGAATCTTCGATCCCTTCTTCACCACCCGGGCGATCGGCCAGGGCTCGGGACTGGGCCTGAGTCTCGGCCACGGGATCGTCGCCGACCACGGCGGCTCGATCGAGGTCGAGAGCACCGTCGGAGTCGGCACCACCTTCCGGGTCCGGCTGCCGACCCGCAGGCCGACCGGGGCCCGATCACCCGGCAAACCCTCCTGAGCTGGACAGGGTCGATGAACAATCGGAAATTCGACCATCGACCATCGACCATCGCCGGGGCCGAGCGGGTCGGTCGCCCCTTGACCGGGCCGTTGCCCCGCCTATCCTTATCCTCATTCGATGCGATTCTGACGAAGACTGGACCGGCGCCGGAGCGGAGCGAGGATTCCATGGAGATCGACCCGAAGGCGATGGCGCCGGAGCTTTGCTACAAGCTGGTGATCGGCTGCGTGGTTCCCCGGCCGATCGCCGTGGTCTCGACGGTCTCGGCCGAGGGCCTGACCAACGTCGCCCCGTTTTCTTACTTCACGGTCGCCAGCCACACTCCCCTCAGCCTGGCCTTCACTGTGGGCGGGCCAAAGTCCGACGGCAACATCAAGGACACCCTTCGCAACGCCCGGTTTGTCGAAGACGGCGGCGTCGGCGAGTTCGTGGTCAACATCGCCAGCGAGGCTTACGCCCGGGAGATGGCCATGACCGGCGAGTCGCTCGCCCATGGCGAATCCGAGTTCCACCACGCCGGCCTGACCCCCGCGACCAGCCTCACGGTCAAGGCCCCCCGGGTCCTCGAAGCCCCGGTTTCCTTCGAGTGCCGGACCACCCACATCATCCCGATCGGCTCGGCCAGGATGATCATCGGCGAAGTTCTTCACATCCACATCCAAAACCATCTAGTCGACGACCGCTTCCGGGTCGACCCCGACCAGCTCGCCGCGATCGGCCGGATGGCCGGCAACGACTACGTCCGGACCCGCGACCGCTTCGAGATCAAGACCGCCGGGCGAGGCTGAGGCTTCCTTCCTGTCATTCAAGGGGCGGGAGAAGCCGCCGTGGCAACCGGACTGCCGAATTTGGTCACGAAGTCGATGAATTCCCGGATCGGCGGTTCTTGCCTGATCTCGGCTATGTCATCGGCGTCAAGGCATGCAATCAGCTGCGCGGCCGTGGAAGCCTCCGGCTCAACAGGTTTATGCTTCTTGTAGGCCGCGAGTGGACTGAGGAGGCCGATCTCAGTGACTCGCCCCCCCTCGTCAGCCCCTTCCCCGAAGGCCCTCACGATCAATGCTGGCCGAGTGAACAAGAGGGATTGCAAGGCCGGGACCGCCAGGAGCAAGTGAAACGGTGCCCTCAAGGCGGCTTCGCCGATGACCTCCTGAATCGCCTGGCGACGTTCCGAGACAATCGAAGGATCGGTTCCTCCGGCATCCAGAACCAACGCGACGGGTTCCTGATGGACGGCCAGGAGGGTCCTGGCCGCAGAGTAAATGGACGACATGGGACGACCCAGCCACTGGACCTCGACCTCCCGTCCGTCAACGATCGGGAGTAGGGTCCGGGCGCTGGAGTTGGTCGGAGACAGAGGATCGCCCGCCAGGAATCGGAAATGGATCGACGGAAACTCGGGACTCAGCAGGCTCGCCATCAGCATGGCGTCCAATCTTGATCTGAGAACAACGTTAATTTCCATCTTAATTCCTCTGGAAGGTGATGTCGAAGTCGGGTGTCCCGTACATGACGCAGGCCAGGTACTTGAGCTCGAGATAGGGAGCGATTTTCTCGTTTTCCAAGGCGAAACTAACCTCCGCCGCGCCCCAGAGCAAGATCGTCTGCCCCGAGAGATATCTGGCCAGAGTGAGGGCCGGTTCGGTATATCCCGAGCTGCTGAAAACCATGCCAATGGTGGCAATGGGCCGCCGCATGAGTTGATTGCGCAGCTTGGCGATCGGCTCGATCGTCATCTCGTCCTTCAGGTCCTTGCTCTCGATCAAAGCGTGAAGACCTCCGGCGACCACGACTCCGTCAATCTGCTCGACGACCTGTCCATCCAGGGTGGCCCGATAAGGCCAGCGGACCACAGCACCATCCAGCTCGAAGATCCGAGGGATAAGGTACTCGAACGCCTTGCCCTGATCCCAGTCGGGTGTATCTCGATCCTGGATTTTCATCCAAAGATCCCTCAGCCCTCCCCAATCCAGCTCGCGAATCCTGGCCTCGGCTTCGTGGTCCTTCACGCTGGCGACCTCATTGCTTTCTTCTCGCGACGGCGATCAAGTCATCATATCGCATCGGACGCCCATCACGCGTCGGCCAGGCCGAACAGGGCCTTGACCGCGTGGAGCAGGGGGTGCGGGTGCTCGGCCGGTTCGGCGGTCGCGGCGGTTCGGAGCGCGGTCCGGGGGTGGTGGAGGAACTGGTTCTGGAGCCTCTGGAAGGCGTGGGCGATGTCGTCGCGCTGGGCCTGGGTGAGGTCGGGCTGGCGGGCGAAGAGGGATTCGATCTCGCGGAGCCGGACGGCGTCGGCGTAGTCGCCGAGCTGGCGAAGAACCGTGCCCGCCTGGGTCCGGTGCCGGAGCGAGGCCAGGCAGAGGCCGGTCTCTCGCTCGATGATCGCCAGGGCCGGGTCGATCCCTTTTTGCCTTCGCTGGCGGTTCTGCTCGGCCTGACCCCGGAGGTCGTCGACGTTGTAGAGCATCACCTGCTCCAGGTCGCCGATCCGGGGGTCGAAGTCGCGCGGGATCGCGATATCCAGGATCAGGGCCAGCCGATTCTTGCGGGCCTTTTGCACCTTCATATAACTGGAGAGGTCGACGATTGGCCGGTCGGCGGCGGTGGTGCTGACCACCACGTCGGCCTCGACCAGCGCGTCTTGCAGCTTCTCAAAAGGGACGGCCCGGCCTCCCCATCGGGCGGCGACGGCCTCGGCCCGATCGGGGTTCCGGTTGGTGACCAGGATCGAGCCGGGTCGGAGCGTCGCCAGGTGCTGCAGGGTCAGGTCGCCCATCTTCCCGGCACCGATCACCAGCACGGTCTTATCGACAAAGGTATCGAAGACGTCCTTGGCCACGTCCACCGCGACACTGGCGACCGAGAGCTTCCCTTTGTCCATGCCGGTCTGCTCGCGGACGAGCTTGCCGACCCGGAGCGCGTGCGAGAAGACCGCGTGGAGGATCGGCCCGACGACCTTGCGGGCATCGGCCGCCTTGTAGGCGTCGCGGACCTGCCCGAGAATCTGCCCTTCGCCCAGGACCAGGCTTTCGAGGCTGGCGGCGACCTTGAACAGGTGCGAGACCGTCCGAGCGTCGTGATGGTCGACCAGGTGCGCGGCGAAGTCGTCGGCGGCCCGGCCGTGGAAGTGGGCCAGAAAGTCGATCAGGCCGCCGGTCGTCGGGATGCTCGAAGCCGCGCCCGCGGCGTAAACCTCGACCCGGTTGCAAGTCGAGAGGACGACGAACTCACCCCCCGGAAACGCCCGGGCCAGCGCGTCGAGCCCCTCGACGAGCCGAGGCCCTTCGAACGCCAGGGCCTCGCGGACCGAGGTCGGCGCCCGACGATGATCCACCCCCAGGGCCAGAAGCTTCACGACTCCCCCCTCTTCGAGGAAGGACCGGGGACTGGGGACTGAGGACCGAGGACACGAGAGCCTGGCCGAGCATTCTGCACGAGGCGATGGCCCGAGTCCCGGGTCCTGAAACCCGAGCCCTTCTTGCGAGGCAAGCCGTGCGAGGTGATCCGCATCAGATCGACACCGACCGTCGCGATGGCCAAGCAGAGGAAAGCGACCAGGGTGAACAGCATGACCCGACGCCCCCGCATCTCGGGCCGGAACCGGGCATGGAGCAGGCCCCCGAAGACCAGCCAGGCCAGGGCTCCGCTGATCACCTTGGGGTCGGTCCAGCCCAGCCGCGAATGCCCGGCCCGTTGCAAGACCACCTCCATCACCACGCCGACGAGCAGCCCGGCCGTCAAGAACGGGAAGGCCACGGTGATCGCGCCTCGGTTCAGCCGCTCGGACTCCTCCAGGCTGGGCAGCTTGAACCCGAACCGGGGGAGCCGCTTGTGTTTCAGTCGATTCGACTGAGCCAGGTACATCAAGCCAGCCACGAACGCGACGCACGACGCCACCGCGCCGACCAGATAAAGCAACCCATGAGCATAGCCCCATAACCGGCTCGCCTGGCTCCAGCCCGACCCCGCCCAGTCCTCCCTCGGGGCCCAGACTCCAGCCACCACCAGGGCCAGGACCACCGGCAGCATGAACACCCCGACGGCCACCGGCCTGGGGGATCGGATCATCAAATAAAGCGTCACCGCCGCCAGGACCCAGGACAGGACCAGGAGCGACTCGAAGACCGTGGAAACCGGAAGCTGATGGGTCTGGATCGCCAGGTTGCCCAGATAAGCCGTCTGGACAACCCAGCCCAGGGTCGTCAGGGCCAGGGTGGCATACCACCGCGCGGACCCCTTGACGAAGAACCGGGCCAGGTCGCAAACCAGGGCCAGCCCGTAAGTTCCGCCAAAACAAAGGACGCTCAGTCGATCCACCGGGGACCTCGATGCCGCACCGCCATCGCCCATCACTCACGGCTCATTGTAGCCCGAAAGTCTTCGCGAGCCCAGGGTCTGGCGAAACCTCGGACTCCACCGAATTTGACTTACCAAAAGGTGCGTACTTGCCTGATCGAAAGCAGGATCTAGGATAACGCCGGTTCGGATTTGGCACCAGATCAAGGGGTGTTTGCGATGTCGAAGCTTGCGGGAAAAGTCGCGATCGTGACCGGGGCGTCGAAGGGGATCGGCGCGGCCATCGCCCGCCAACTGGCGAAGGCGGGGGCCTCGGTCGTCGTCAATTATTCGACGAGCAAGGACGGGGCGGACCGGGTGGTCGGCGAGATCGAGAAGCTCGGCGGCAAGGCCATGGCCATCGGCGCGAACATGTCGAAAAAGGCTGACATCGACCGCCTCTTCGCCGAGTCTCACAAGGCGTTCGGCCGGCTGGATATCCTGGTCAATAACGCGGGGATTTACCAGTTCGCCCCGCTTGAAGCGATCACCGAGGAGTCGTTTCACGATCAGTTCAACCTCAACGTGCTGGGCCTGATTCTCGCCACCCAGAAGGCGGCCGAGGCGTTTGGTCCCGAAGAAGGGAGCATCATCAACATCAGCTCGGTCGCGGGCGTCTCGCCGGTCGCGAATGCCTCGGTCTACAGCGCCACCAAGGCGGCCGTCGATGCCCTCACCAAGGCTCATTCGAAGGAGCTGGGGCCGAAGAAGATCCGGGTCAACTCGCTCAGCCCCGGGATGGTCGAGACCGAAGGAGTCCACGCCGCCGGCTTCATGGGGACCGACTTCCAGAAGCAGGCCGTCGCCGCGACTCCGCTGGGCCGGATGGGACAGCCCGACGATATCGCCGACGTCGCCGTCTTCCTCGCCTCCGATGACTCTCGATGGATCACCGGCGTGACCTTGCTCGCCTCAGGCGGCGCGATGGGGGTTTGAGAAATCCACCCGACGGGAACATTCATGAAGGCGCACCGTCCTCGGCCCCTCAGGTGGTCGAGGGCGTTTTCCTGCGTTTGGAGGCGGTCAGGAGCGTCAACCGGGCGTTTTCGGGTGGTGAACGGGGGTCGAAACGGGGTTTTCGAGGGTCGGGATGGTCGGATTTTCGGAGGTCGGGACATTCCGGACGTCCCGGCCGGGCTCGCGGGGCGGCGCCGGAGGATTTTCCCGAAACGAACCCATTCTTGACCCGTTCTGAGGCGGTTGGGGCAAGGTGGGCGAAGCCTCGGCATTGGCGATCGCTTCGGCCTCGACGAGTCGGAACTCTTTCAAGGCTTTGAAGAAGCCGCGACGCGCCTCGGATTCATACCGCCGGGCGAGGGTGGCCGCCTTCGACGGGTCGAAGAGGGCCCGGGCGGCTGACTCGGCGCGGTCGAGTTCGATCGTCTCGAAGTCGAGCGACAGATAATGCTCCTCCAGCTCGTGGACCGCCGCGTCGATCTGCTCGAAGAGGGCCGACCGGCACCAAGCCTTGCGGGCTTCGACGTCGAGTCCGCCGCCGTCGGTCGGGCTCAAGGCGGAAAAGTCGCCCCAGAACCCCCGGGAAAGGGCACCCAGGCGCGAGCCCGGCGCGTGCTTCGCCTTCAGGCCGAGCAGGTATCCCGCCTGTTCCAGTTGCGTTGCGGTCCACTCGGGGCGGGGCCGGATGCTCAGGTCGGCCTTGAGGTCGGTCCAGCCTTCGATCATCCGGATCACGCCTTCGGGGGATTTGCGGAGCTTGCGGAGGTTGTTCCGGGGGTCGTCGGCGAGCTTATCAAAGAGGGCCTCGGCCTGTTCGATCCGCTCCTCATCGAAGTCATCGGCGGCATGACGGACCCGGCAGGCGATGGCGGCCGATTCGTGGCGGGTGGCTCGCCCCGGTCGGGCCCAGAGGGTGGGCCTCTTGGCGATCCAGGCCCGACCCGGCCCCCGCACCGGCGTTGGGTCCCTTGCCCAGGGCTTCGATTTCGCAC
>Ga0080006_1129348_pt1 | contig 13651 bp, 7 predicted proteins | sample RS3BMetagenome_FD_69209 | JGI IMG/M metagenome (GOLD analysis project Ga0080006, IMG submission 69209) | Ferric oxide microbial mat and aquatic microbial communities from Rainbow Spring, Yellowstone National Park, USA - RS3B (SPADES... ...
GTCCGCGTCCTGGCGGAGGTGGTGCAGGGCGGTGAGTGACGCGGTGGTGGTCGGCCGGGTCGAGTCCCGGCTTGTTCGCGACTGTGGGCGCCGCCTGCCGGTCGCGCGCGACGCGAGGATCCACCGCACGCTGGGCGAGGAGGAGCTGCGCGCTGGCGTGTGCGCGGACGACCTCAGGTCCATATCGGGTATGCGCATCTAGTGGGAGGACGCGGCGCCGATCCTCCGGATGGTCCGCGCGCTCCTCAACGGCCGGGATCAGAGCGTCGATCGAGACGTCCTACAGGGTCATCTAAATCAAATCAAGGGCTTCCTCCTGTTCACGAGCTCCACGAAGGGAGATCTTCAGGCTCTTCGCCTTCCTCCTCGCGGCGCTCATCTACTCCTTCTCCACCCTCTTCAGGGGCAGCCTGAGGAGGGAGGAGTTCAGGCTGTTGCCGGCGCTGGTTCTCATCCGGGGGGTGGTGGAGGTCGAGATCGAACCGTTCGGCGGCGATAATAATGTTAGTCATGATCAATATTTAAGGGATCCATATTTAAGGAGGTGATTTTGGGTCTACAGTGAAGGGCGAAGTTTGGTGTTCATTTTATCATGCCAGTCTCCACTTTACGCGGGGGCACGTGCGCATGAGAAGCCCAGCTTCCTCGCGTATTCGCACATGGCTGTAACCGCTTCGGTGTGAACTAGGATGACCTTCTTGGGCCTTATGGTCTCCAAGATCTCCTTCAGCTCGTAGGGGTAGTAGTGGCCGGAGATCCTGAGCCTGTAGACTATGAAGCCCAACATCTTCATCCAGGTGTCTTCGACGTTTTCGTCTTCCCCCGTTTCGCCCTTTGCCTCTGTAGACAGAGAAATCAGCACGGGTGTCCTGTCTAGCTCTTCCCTCCTCACGAGGTCCAGGTGTTCTCCCTTCACGGTCAGGACTAGATAGTCGCCCGGGCTCTGCCTGATTTCTTCCTCCGTGACTACCGGGAACCTCAGCTTGTCGTCAGACAGCTGGTATATTTCTGTCCCTGGGCCTAAGTAGTTCGCCCACACCTCCATCATATTTATGAGCCTCTTCCCTGAGACCGCCACTTTCCTCCCGGGGTTGAGCCTGATTACGGATAGCACCGACTCCAGGTCTATCGGGTCTACCGAAACGAAGACCAGCGAGCTGGCGTGGCTCTGGAAGATCGAGGTGACCTGGTCGATGAACTGGTGCGGAGTTGCTGGAGTCGTGGGCGAAGAGAAGTTCGTTCCCTCTATTATCAGGAAATCCGTCTCGTAGCCATTTTCCTCGTACTCCTCGAACAGGGTCTTGGGGTGCGTCTTCCTGAACAGGTCTTCGTCTACCGCTTTCAGCAAGGGCCGCAACCTGAGGTCCCCGGTGTAAAGTATCCTCGGCCCTCCAGCGTCGTAGTAGAGCGAGTATGCGGGGTAAGCACTGTGGCTTGCTAAGAGAGGCCTTATTCCGTCATCGTTACCCCTCACGTCGTCAACGTTTACTCCTATTGGGGGGGAAACGTAAGTCGTCCAGTTGTTCGTGTTCTCATACGGCTCGATGAACGCGTTGAACACGTCTAGGTTGGGGACGTAGACAGTCGAACCCATACTCAAGGGCTGCAGGAGGCCTAAATGGTCGAGGTGGAGGTGGGAGATGTAGAACTTCGTATACTGCTCCACGTCGGGAATTATCTTGAGCCTGAGCATTTCTGAGGGCCCGGACGGCTCTATCTCCTTGCTGTAGTACTTCTTGAACCTTGAGAACCTTATTCCCTGGTCGAACACTACTGAGCCGTCCTTATTACTCACAATGATGCAGTTTCCTCCGACTTCTCCGTAGCCCTGGAGTATGTCGACCTTCACGCCCTCGCCAAGGTCATATTCCATGGTCAACACCTACGAGAACTCCGTTGACTACCGAGTACCTCCAGCCACTTCCCTCGAGGAGCTCTTCCGGCTTCACTATGCTCACGTTCCTCACATCGCCTCCCCTTTCAATCCTCAGCTCGTCCCCCTGAACGCTTGCACTCCACCCGCCTTGCTTCAGCAAGTCGAGTGCCCTTTCTTTCACGTCCTCACTACGGCCCTTGACGCCGAGTATCCCTCCCACAATTTCGAGCGAGACCTTGAAGTCCTCCATCTTCTCTGGGAGCCAGCTGTCCTTTTTCCTCTGCCTCGTCTTAATCCCTTCGTCCCTGTAGCTCTTGAGCGCGTTCTCCAGGGCGAACACCTTGTCTAAGACTTCCCGCCTGACCCCTTCCTTATTCGGCCAGTTTTCTGGCAGTATCACGTCCCTCTGATCCGGATAGGCCTTCCTGAAGCTGAAGGTTAAAGGAAGGACCTCCTCAATGAACTTAGAGAGAGGCACCGTTTGGCCTGAGGAGCTAACTACCAAGGGGATCTCGATTACCGGCAAGCCCGAGAGGCTGAGCCTGGCGGTCACCAGGTAGTAGTTCTCTGAAAACGCATCGCAGACCGCGAACCTAGCGGGCGGAGACCTCAATACGGAATAAAGCGTGAAGACCGCGTCCCCCAGCTTGCTGGGGTCGTAGTCGTGGATCTTGTTCAAGACGAAGATCTTCTTACCTTCGACGCGGCCCCCGAGGAACTCCACTAATTTGTTTGTGAAGCTTTCCATGGTTGCCTTCATTTCCCTCCTGTTATTGAGCCCGGAGAGCTCTCTGACCTTCCCTATTTCTAACAGGACCAGGCCCTTCATGCTTTCATAAAGGGCGAATCTCTTCATCGAGTCCTTGAGGACTCTTATCCTGCGGAGCATCAGTTCGACGACGTCGCCCATCGTGCCCATCAGGGCGGCCTCCCAGACCTTCAGCGGGGTTATCTTCTCTTCCCTCTTGTTTGCCGGGTCCTCGTAAGTCAGGTAGATCGGGATGCCCTCCTTTTCCTCGCTCAGGTCGAAGACCTGAGGCCCGCCCGGCCCCTTGTAGACCATCGCGTCGGCCACGCTCACGGCCGCTCCAGTCCCCCTGGTTACTGACAGCAATCTGTTGTAGTAGTTCTCAAGGATCTCCTGCTCAATAGGAGTGTTCAGGGAGAGGTAGTAGATGAAAACTGGCTTGTTCTGCTTGAGCCTCCAGATCCTCCCGTTCCTCTGCTCGAACCTCACTATGCTGAGGGGGAGCTCGTAGTGGATTAGTACGTTGGCGCTCTGCAGGTTAAGGCCTTCAGAGGCTACGTCAGTAGCGACTAGAACCTTATGGCCTTCCGAGCTCAGCCACTTCTTCACGCTCTCTATTCCTTCCTTGGGCAAGGTCTCGCTCGTGACCAGCTTTACCTTATCCTCCTCGAGGTTTAGGATATCCTTCAGCTTCTGGTAGATGTACTGGGCCGTGTCCTTGTACTCCGTGAACACTACGACCTTATCCCCCTTACCGAAGTGGTTCTTGACCAGCTCGACCAGCTCCCTGATCCTGCTGTCGCTCTGCATCACGTTTTTCGCGAGCTGGACAAGATCATTATTGATAAACTCCTTATACTTCTCGAGAAAAGCGGCGTTCAGCTGGGCCAGCCTCTCCGCGATCGCGTCTGGCTCTACGGCCTCTTCGGCCTCCTCGCTCTCCGCAAACTCCTCAGCCTCTTCTATCACCTCTTCGCTGCTCTCGAACTCGGCGTTCCTCTTCACCATCATTCTAGTAAACGTAAGTAAGCCGGCGTGGGGACTTGAGAGGGCCCTCCTGCCTATCATGAAGGAAAGCAGCGGCAGAGTCTTGGGAGGCTCTCCCTTCTCGTTGTAGTAATCCTTGAGTATGGAGAGCGTGAGCTTCTGGATTACGTTGTAGTACTTTCCCTCCTCCTCGGAGGGCTCAACGACGTACTGGACGAAGTACGCCTTGGGGAAGATCTGGTCCTCCTCATAGATCTCGTTCACATTGTCCTTTGTCCTCTTGAGCACTACTGCCCTCACGGTATACCTCGCCAACGAGTCTCCCAGCTCCACTAGATAGGGGTCGATTAAGTTAAGTCTCTTCTTGTAGTCTTCGTCATTTCCTTTGTGGGGAGTCGCCGAAAGGCCGAGGAAGTGGGCTTTCGGTATGGAGCCGACCAATCTCGCGAGCGAGGAGTACCTTTGGGTCTCCTTCCCGCTGGTGACTCCCACCTTGTGGATCTCGTCTACTACGATCAGGTCCCACGAATTCTTAGAGATCTTTTCGTAGTGGTCATTCCTCTTGAACATGTCAACGCTCACCATGTAAATCCCTTCCGAGTCTATGCTCGATCCCCTCTGGTACTCCCTCACCGGCAGGCCCCACTCCTTGGCGAAGCGGTTGAGCTCGTACTTCCACTGCTCCAGGAGGACCTTCGGCAGAACCAAGAGGATCCTCTTCGCGCCCCTGAGCTTGACAATCCGGTCTATTATCATGATGGCCTCAATCGTTTTCCCTAAGCCAACGTCGTCCGCGATGAGGAACCTGACCGGGTCTCTCCCTAGGAGTCTGTAGTAGATCTCCGCCTGGTGAATGTAGGGCTCGTAGTCCCCTGCAGTTAAGATAGAATACCTGAAGAAGGAGTGGGACTCCTTGAGCCACTCAAAGACGTAGAAGGCGAACCTCAGGTCGTTGAGCTTCTCACTCATAGAGGTCACGGAAAGCCTTCCCTACTCTGTAGGTGTCAACCAGGTTGTTCCTCCTCTGGTACCTGCTCACGAACTCCGTGTACCAGAACTGCAGGCTGAACTCGTCAAGAGAGGCAACAGCCTTGCTCAGGTCCATTATTCTTGAGGCCGAGGGGTTCCTTGTCCCTTGCCTGACCCCGCCGTAGACCACCAACGTCTTGAACAGCCTCTCGTCTTCGGTGTAAATTGTCTTCTTGGTGAGCTTGTAGCTTGCCTGAACCCTGTTTAGCACGTGCTCCTTGACTTCGCTCAGGCTTAAGGAGGACTTGAACAGCCTGAAGGCCTTGCCGTTCCTGGCTTCATAGAAGTACAGCCTCGGCCTCCCTCTGGCCTTTACTTCCCTAACGTAGAAGGGGTTCACTGTCCCTCCCTCTTACCCCTCACCGCGATTACCCCTTTCGAGATAAGCTCGTTTATGCTGTTCACGCTCCCCTCTTCTATCCGCTTGAACTCGGAGATCTTCACCCTCAAGCTACCGCTAATTCTAGCGCTCAGACTGCCAATGAGGCTTAACTCGGTGCGCAGGAAAGTTACGAAGTCGTCAAGCTTCATCTTAGCGGGCCTAACGACTACCGTTACCTTCCCCGGATTCTCGAGAATAAGCTCACCCTCCACTTCCTTTACCCCTATTATCTGCCTGAACTTGCCCAGAATCTCAGGAAGGTTAGCGTCGGGCTTCAAGATATCTATCACGGTTATCTGCGTGGTCGTGCTGACAGAGCTGAGCAAAGGCTCCTCTTCCTTCTTCTCGATCTGCAGCTGGATCGCGTGCGTCTTGATTTTGTCCCCGTACTTAGCGGCGATGGTCACTGCAGCGGGCCTCTCGAGCCGAACCTTGAGCACGGCATCGAAGGGCGGGACTCCCTCCTTCGGCTCTATGGTTCCTTCGCTGGCCTCGAGGCTTACCTTACCCGAGAAGTTCCCGACCTTCTTGACGGTGATTCCTACCGACTTCTCCTCCCCTTCCAAGCCCTGTACTAGCGTCGGGGCCATTATCTCGACTCCCTCTTCCTTCTCCTCCTTTCTCTCCTCGATTCTCCCCGTCACGTAGACGCTCAGCCAATCCTGCCTGCCCATCAGTGAATCAATCGGGATTTCGGTTCCGTCCTGAGTGACCACTACGCAGTATTCCCTGATTACTCTGTCGCCCTCTTGCATGACCCTTTCCTGCTTGATGAGGTCTTCGATTTCTCTCCGCGCGGCCTCCTCCGCGGAAATGATCAGCGTTGAGTCGTCTATCTTTATGTTGGAGTCCTGGGCCTTGAAGTATATCCTCGATCCGGTCTGGAGGCCTATCTTCCTGGTGGTGACGCCGTCAATCAGAGCCTTCTTGAGGCCATCATCGCTAACCCATGGGAGTAGAGAGTTGGTGTAGAACATATCCCTCAGTTGAGAGAACGTCATGCCTTCTATCTTCTGGATCCCAACATTGTTCTTGAGGAAGAACTCGAGATATTCGAAGCTGCTGGCGTCATCCGTAATCACCTTGACCTCGTTTACCAGGGTGCTCCAGGCTTCTCCCATCAGGATCTTCTCCCCGCTGGTCAGGCTCACAATCTTGACCTCGTTCCTCCCGTCGGGGAAGGCGAGCCTGTCGTAGTACTGGAAGACCTGAGTGTAGACCCCGTTCCTCAGGTTCGTCACGTAGTCGGAAATCATCTTCCTCGCGACGTTCCTCAGGACCTCCTCTTTGTAGTACTGGGATACGTCGAGCCTATCGCAGGTGAGGTACTCCTTAGCGTAGTCGAGCGTCTTCTGCCTCACCCCTTCCTTGTTCAGCGAGAACATTACTGCTATCGTGTTGCTGTACCTCCTTGGTGAGCCGCCCGGCGCGACGCTGTAGATGAACCTCCTTACGGAGTCCTTGATTTGACCGTCGTCCGTGCACGAAGGACAGGCGGGCTTGTCTATTATTACAAGCGTGTAGGAGGGCTCGTCAGCTTCGATCAGTTTGTCCAAGTCGCTTACAACACTTGGGTAGAGCTTCAGGAACCCTACATTGGGAGAAGTCTTCCTGCTCCTTTTCTCCAAATCCTCGGCTAGTTCTATTATGATCCTCTTCAGCCAGTCCTCCGCCTCGGCCGTCGGCACTTTGTCCCTGTCGGACTTGCACTTGGTCTTGGGGTCGAAGTAGAACGTGAACCAGTACCGGTCCTTGTTTGAGATGAGGAAGGGGACTATGTGGTCGGGGTTCTGAGTGCCGTTCAGCATGTCGTCGAGGTAGCCCCCCAAGTCGGACGGGGTCTGCTTCAGCTCGTTCAGGTAGACAGGGTCGACGGCGCTCGTCACGGCCTCCCTGCTGTCGGGGAGGGCCGCAGCTAAGTTCCCGCTTACGTCGAGGCCGAGCTTGTAGTAGAACGTCCTGAGGAATATATAGCTGGCCAGCATGGAGTAGATCGCTAGGACTTTGGTGCTCCGCTTTATTTCCTCGAGCACGCTGTCGTAGTCCGGGTAGTCTTTGACCAGCATCAGCTTGATCTCGCCGTCCGAGACGTCTATATCGGAGGGAAGGACCACGCTCCTAGGAGGCTTATAGTTCCACAGCTTCCTCACCACCTTCCTCGTGATCTTCAGGGCGTCCCTCGTCCTCTGCAGGCCTTTGTGGTTCTCGACCAGACTCCTCAATGCGGAAACGTACAGGGGGTGGAAGGGGTAGGTGAGGGGCAGCTCCTGGACTATCTTGTCATCGACGTACTGCTTGAACCTCTCCGCGAGCTCCGAGTACCGCCTTACCATGTCTGTAATAACCGAATCGTTTATCCTCTCAAAAATCCTCTTTTTCAGCACGCTAGCTAGGTCTGTCTCAGTCTCGATAGGAGCCTTGTAGACCGAGCCGACTCTCAGTATCCTCTTCGAGAGCTCCTCAGCAACAGCCTCGTAGCCGCTCTCCGCGAGGACTTTGCCGTCCTTGTACTCCGCAGCGATCGTTACTACGAACGCTACGGGCATCTTAGTGGTCACGTTGGCGAGGGCCTCGAAGAAGTTCAGGCACTGCCTGTAGTAGTTGTCGTAGTGCGTCCCCCTCAGCCTTGAGAGGTACCACACCATCTCATCGAAGAGTATGAGGACCTTCTCCCCCCTGAACAGCTCCTCGAGCTTATCCGTAGTGGGGGTCATCATGTCCCTGTCGTACTGGCTGATTAGCTCGTACTTGCCGAGCTGCTTCGCTATGTAGCCCCAGAGGGTTTTTACCTCTTTGGAGTCCGCGGGGCTCGGGGCCGTGTTGGCGTCCTTCCCTCCAATTCCGATCACCTTTACTCCATCAATTACGTGGAGGCCGAACTTCTTCGCCATTTGGGGGTTCTTGAAGGCGTGGTAGAGCATGATTAGCGAGTGGGTCTTGCCCCCGCCGAAGAGAGAGAAGAGCGGGATCGTCAGCCCCTTGCCCTGGTCTATGTTGGCCGAGATGTCGAAGACCAGCCTTTCCATTGACTCCGTGAAGTAGGTCGAGGCGAAGAACTCGTTCGGGTCTGAGTAGACCGGTGGCGCTTTTCCCAAGATCATGTCGCTTAGCTCCGGAGCTATCTGGTCGTCAAGGCTCGAGCTGAACACGTCCTTTCTCAAAGCATTATTATAGAGGGAGAGAGGGTTTGAGGCCATGACTTTCACCCGAAGTACCTCTCGATCCCTACCTTCTCTTCCCCGACCATACGCTTTGCCAGGATCTTTTCAGGGTCTTCTTCCCTTAAGACCTTCGAGAATATCTTAGCCATAGCTAAGGCCTCGTCAACATAGCGGGTCTTCTCCCTCAGCTCTTCAATTATCTTGCTCAAGTTCGCCGAGTCCTTAAGGGAGATATATTCAATATAGTGGAGAACCTGGACTGGATTGGAGAACTCCATCTTTCCGGCAATCGCGGACCTGATGTGGGGCATGGATTCGAGAGACGAAATAAGGGAGTTTATGTCTCCTTCCTGAACGGGCTCAACTAGCGTTATGGAATCTTCCTCTAAGCTCACGATCCCGTTCTTCTCGAGATCCTCAGTGTCGATGTTTCCGGAGATGTTCAGGAACGTGAGGCTGTTCCTGTCGAGCTTCCTCGGCCCCCTCCTCGAGGGCGGGAAGAGCACCTTCACTAATACATAGTAAGTCGAGTACGGGTTGGCGATCCTGACTCCGACGCCTTTGGAGAGTCCTTCGACAATCGCCTGGGCTGTGGTAGGGAAAATATAGTTGCTCACCAGGTCCTCTACGGCCTGAACCCCTTCTCCCTTCAGTCCTATGAGCTTCTCGTACTTCGTGAACACCTCCATGGCCTTGCCAAGGACTTCAATATAAGTGTCAAGGTTGAGCTCGGCACCCTTGCTTACTTGTTTTGAGAACCACTGCGAGACTTCCTCGACAGCCTCGCGCCTAACGTCGTGAACCGGCTTGACGCCTTCAGCTTTCTTCCTCCAAGTTATGACTATCGATTTGTCGAGTGAAATAGTCGTGTTCCTGGCTGTAATCCTAGCTTCATATTCGGTGGTTATGGCGTGTGCAGAGGATATCTTGAATCCGGATTTGTGCCATCCTGCGTAAAGGAGTGAAGTCCAGGTCTCTGGAGACGTATGGTTATAGAAGGTCACTAACAGGCCATCCTCCTTCAGGGTCCTGTACAGTTTCTTGAATGCCTCTGCTAGTCTCTCCCTGAAGTATTCGTAAGTACCTATATTACTTCCAAAAGCCTTCCTCCTCCCCTCATCGACTCCGATGTCCTTGGGAACTAGCTCCTCCCACTGTGTTCTGTATGCAAAGGGGAAAACTCTCTTTATCCAAACGTAGTAGAAGTCGCTTAGTTCAGGATAAGCAACATCATATGCGTAGGGAGGATCAGTGACAATAACATCAACGTTTTCTAGGTTCAAGCCTAGGACGTCAGAATTCAGAACTTCGATTGCAGAATTGGAAGTCGTTCTTATTAAATATTCCAATCCTTCTATCACATAATTCAGGCTTTTTACGAGAGATCCAATTATGTTAGCTAAAGGTGATATCTCAACCCAGTTCCAGGTAAACGAGAGACCTCTAAACAAGAGGGCGCCTCTTATGAACGTTCTACCTGGGTCAATAGATGTCTGAAGGCTATTATGTCTCAGATAGTTCAACATTGAGACTAGTAGATAGGAGATTACTGCATCCCTATACTCCGCATCGCCAGGAATTTCGCTTCTCATTTTCCTTATTTCTTGTAGTATTGCGATAGACATGATTAATTGTCTTGCATGGTAAAATTTATAGATAGAGTCCCTGCCCCAAGACACACTTCTGATGGTTGAATAAGTCGCGATCTTCTCGATGGGTACATCAGCTAAATCGAGTTCTTGTAATTTCTCAAAAGATTCCCAGAATTTTATTTCGTCATCTTTTGTTATTTCCTCAAATTTCAAATATTTGCCCTCTCCTTTGAATTTCACCAAGAGTACGGGCCTGGCCTTTGAGTTTTTCAGCTCCTCAAGGGTTATCTCTCCGTTCAAGAACCTCTCGTAGTTCTTGTTCCACTCCCTTATGGCCTCCTTGACGTACCAGCTGTCTCCCCTTCCTGGAAACGCGTTGTTGCAGACTAAACATTTAGCGTAGCTTTTGTCCGCCTTTACATTGCCCTCAGGGACTTTAAACTCTTTACCGTCCGCAACTATCCTATCTTTTGTCTTTCTGGCTTTGATATGTTTCTTTCCTAACTCTACGTTGAGATCCCTGGGAATGACTCGAACTTGATTGCCGCTGACGACAGGCTCCATGTAGACTAGACGCCTGAAGGTCCCAGATTTCACTTCCTCCTCTCCGCTTTCGTCTTCGTCTGAGGAGCTTCCTTGAATCGCCATCAGCCACCAGTGATTCAGGAGAGGGATGTAGCTACCGCAGTGGGGGCACCTGACTTCCCATGTTCCCACGAACCCCGCGTAGTCCCCGTACAGCTCCTTCGCTATACCCACAATTCTCTTCAATAGCTCCTGGCCGTACTTCTTCACGTCCTCAAGAAGCCCTTGGCCGTACTTAGGATACTCGAGAACCGCCTTCAGGTAGAACGTAGCTGTAGGCAGGAGGTCGGAGGCTATTACCTTACCTACTCCTAGCCTCTTGGCCTCCAGAGGAATAGAGCCGAAGCCCGCAAAGGGGTCGAGGAGGGTGTAATTCTTGAAAAGCTCGGTTCTAGCCGGCTCGTGCTTGTGTGGGACGTCTTCGCCCAGCTTGGTTATCCTCTTGAACTCGCTTTGGTCAAACTTCTCTGGGAGGAGGGAGGTCGCGACGAACGCCCTCGCAGAGATAAGGGGCTTCCTAGTCCACCAGAACACCATATCCCAGTATGGAGGCCTCGCCGGCCCCTTCTCTTTCGATGACTTCTTGTCTATCTTGGGGATGAGTTCCGCAAAAGCCTCGCTTTCGATGAACCGCTTCTCGCCCATACACCTTATAATAGGCTTAGCCGACTATAAGCTTTTTCATACGACTGCTGTGTTGCGCAATTTAGCTGATTTAACGTCTAATAATCGCCAGTTGGATCGAAGAACGAGTATTTGCAATAAGCTACCCGTGAATAGCCATCCTAAAGCGATATTCCTGAGGTTGTGCAACACAGCGCATACGACTGCTGTGTTGCACGATATGAGCTTCGTTGCCCATCGATTTCGATCCACGCGCACTTACGCCGGGCCCGCGTCACCCGGGCCATGCCATACTCCGGGGTGGGTAATACCTGCATTGGTATGTGGCGCGGCCGCGCGCCGCCCAGCGACGGCGCTAGGAATGAGAGTACCGCGCGCGCCGCCCTTATGTTGTCCTCGAGCTCGCTGTCGAGCTCCAGGATCACCTTGGAGATCACGGGTATGCCGCGGGGCGCCAGGTCCGGGACCGCGAGGGGGTTGACCAGCGCGTGCATCTCGCGACCCTCCGCCAGCGCGGAGAGGGCCCGCGTCTCGAAGGCCGCGGGCGTCGACACGAGAACCCACTCGCTACGATCCCACCGGGCCTGGGTCGGGAGCTCGCAGCCGGCCGGCGGTCTGCAGCCCGGGTCGCCGGGCGGGCCCTCCCGGGGCTCGGCGCACCTGAGGTGGGCGCGCCACCAGGCGAGCGCCGCCGATACCAGGGGGTCGCGGGGGTCCACGGGACCGCGTGCCCCCGAGGGTTTTAAGGTGTGCCGTAATATTTGCACAGATATTACGAGGGCCGTGTTGGGGCCGCGCCGCGTAGTGTATCGCGCGCCCACGCCTCGGGGCGCGGCCGCCGCGCTAGACTACAACGCCGCATGTGTAATAACAGCGCAAGTATTATCACTTTGCCGTTTTAAGACCACATAGTATGGAGTGGCGCAATGAGTTCCCAGAACACAATAGTTAGGGGGGTACCCCTCGAGGGAGGCGACTGCCGGCGCCTCCTCGAAATTGTGGAGGTCGTCGAGCGGCTCGGGGCGCCAGAGGTGGCGCTGGAGGTATGGCACCATGGTGTGGATGTGACCGCCGCAGACAACTTCACTTCGCCGAACTGGCAGCTCACCGCCGAGTTCAGGTGGAGGTATAGACACACGGAGTCACATCGCGCGTTTATTGTGTCGCCGGTGGAGCTCGCCGAGGCGCTGCGCAACATTGGGTATTGCACGCGCATAATATTCAGGAAGGACGGCGTGCACTTCGTCAATACCGGAAAGATTGTTGAGGTGCGCGGCCGGACATTTAATTTGAAGGGGCAGGATCGTATAAATATTCTCAAGTTGTTAGATAGACCCATTGTGCTCTTCTACCCCGACCCGGCACTGATTGCTAGGTTGAACGGCGGCAGAATAAATGTACGTTTGATCCACGACGAAATCAATCCACAGGCCTATATCACGAACGCGATGGGCGACATCGTCCCCACGAATTACGACATTCTCACGATGTTCGAGCATGATTATGAGTATCATTATGATGGTAATATTCTTGACACCACGCTGACGATAAAACCGGTGCGGGATTTCATCATACTCGAACTTATGGGATCTTTGGAGTCGCCGATGCTCCGCATAGGTTGGAGGGGACAGTCCCCCGCTCGGCCCACGGATATAGATTTCCGGTTCGCGCCGATCGTGTAGCGCCCCCTCCCCCCTTCCCCTTTTTTCTGACCCCCACTTCGCCCGGGCTCCAGCGGATGCACTGCAGGCGCGCTTTGCGCCGCGCCGTGTAGACTGCAAGCCAGTAAATAATATCAGTGTAAGTATTACACGCCCGGCCGCCCGGGCACCACGAGGTCGACGCGGGCCGGCCGCAGCGAGCGCCGCGCGGCCTCCCAGAGTGGGTCGAGGCGCTCCGGGAGCGGCAGGTGGTACCGGCCGCGGCGCCTCGCGATCGCGGACTCGAACTTGGCGGCCGCCGCCACCCACTGCCCGCCCAAGGCCGCCGGGGCGTGGGCCGCGGGCCTAAAAGGGGCGGGCTGTAATACTAGCGTAAGTATTACCACGCCCGGCAGGGGGGTAGGGAGGCGCGCATACTTGCACTAATATTACAGGCGCGCGCCGGTTAGGAACACTAACTTATCAAAAATGGCTGATATCAACGTTTCTAGAAAAGCAAACCAATATTTAAGCTTTTATTGATAATATTTAATTTGTGTAGCATATGTAGCCCATGTAGCATAGGGGGTTTGGGAATTACTTTTATCGATATTGAAGGTGCCTTATTTGTGTAGCATATGTAGCCCATGTAGCATAGGGGGTTGACCATTTTTTCCGGGGGTCGCGACCCCCTTCAGGACAATGCTACATATGCTACACAAATCAAATCTTTTTGATTGGAAAGGTTTATTAAGAAGATCGGTTTTGAGTTTGCTTAGTAAATCAAAGCGATTAACAATAGAAAATTATAATATAAACAGACCAACCTTCAATCGATATATTCAACAGGCCTGTTTTGTGTAGCATAAAAAGAACTTCGATATAACACCAATTCAAACACAAACAAATTATATAATATCAATAAAAGTTTAAATAGCACGGTGGTATATAGTTAGCTTTCTTAACAAATAGCTTTTCCTCAATGCGACTCGGTGGGGTAATACCTACACTAATATTACGGCGCGGC
>Ga0080006_1169309_pt1 | contig 13651 bp, 10 predicted proteins | sample RS3BMetagenome_FD_69209 | JGI IMG/M metagenome (GOLD analysis project Ga0080006, IMG submission 69209) | Ferric oxide microbial mat and aquatic microbial communities from Rainbow Spring, Yellowstone National Park, USA - RS3B (SPADES... ...
GGCGGCGTCGTCGCCGCCGGCGGGGGCGTGCCGGGCCCCCGAGTCGATCAACAGCAGCGCGACCCCACACGCATCGGGGTCGAAGGCGACCGGCGCCACGGTGAGATCGCGGAAGTCGATCAGCAGCGCCGTCGACGGCCGCCCGAACAGCGCGGCGAGTTGGTCGAGCAAACCCGTTGGGACGCCGACATAGTCGTTCTCCGCACGCTGCGCCAGGCGCGCCTGTGCAAGACGGTCGATGTGGGCGCCGGCGGCCGACGCGAGGGCACCCAGCGCCGCGCATTCCAGCGCCGCCGACGAGGACAGACCGGACCCCATCTCGACGTCACTCGTCACCGACATCGCGCCGCCGGGCACCGGGTGCCCGGCCGCACGCAGCGCCCACATCACGCCCGCGATGTATGCGGCCCAGCCGGTGACCTCACCGGGCGCGGTGTCGACCGGGATGCGCACAGCGCTGTCCGCGCGGTCGCTGACCACGGTGATCACGTCGCCGCTGTCGGGTGTGAATGTCACCACGGTGCGCCGCGGCAGCGCGATCGGCAGTGCGAACCCGAGGTTGTAGTCCGTGTGCTCACCGATCAGGTTGATCCGCCCCGGTGCGGCGTACCGCACCGTCACGCGAGTTCACTTCCCAACTCCCTGAGCCGACGGGCCACGCTTTCGGGGGTGACGTCGCTGATGAACGCGCCCATCGCAGATTCGGACGCCGCCAGGTACTTGAGCTTGGTGGCGCTGCGCCGGACGGACATCAACTCGACGTGGAAATAGCCGTCGGCCTGAGCGTCGCTGCCGCTGTACTGGTGCAGCGCCGACATGTAGGGCAGCGGGCCGAAACCCGGGGCATACATCCGGTCGAACCGCCGCAGCACGTCGTGATAGACCTGCGTGAATCCGTCCAGCTCGTCCTCGTCGAGGTCACCGAGGTTGTGCACGAACCTGTTCGGGTAGATGTGCACCTCGACCGGCCAGCGCGCCGCGAACGGGACGAACGCGGTGAACGCGGCGGTGCGCGCGATGACGCGGCCGCCGTCGGCAATCTCTAGCGCCAGCAGGTCGCTGAACAGGTTGGTGCCGTGACGCTTTCGGTGTTCGCACGCCTGTCCGAGCATTCCGGCCGTGCGCGGCGTCAGGTAGGGGTAGCCGTAGATCTGACCGTGCGGGTGGGTCAATGTCACCCCGATCTCCTCACCGCGGTTCTCGAAACAGAAAACCTGCTCGATACCCGGTGTGGCCATCAGGGCGGCGGTGCGATGCCGCCACGCCTCGACCACCAGCCGGGCGTGCGCCGGGGCCAGCTCGGCGAAAGACCCGGTGTGTTCGCTGGAGAAGCAGATGACTTCGCAGCGCCCGTGCCCCGGCAGGGAGACGAAGCCGTCGCCGGCGCGAGCCGGTGTGCCGGCGCCCGACAGGCTCGGGAACCGGTTTTCGAAGACGACCACGTCGTAGTCGGGGGCGGGCACCTCGCTGGTCAGCCCCGTCGGACCCGGACACAGCGGACACTGGTCGGGGGGCGGCTTGTAGGTGCGGTCCTGGCGCTGCGCTGCGATGATCACCCACTGCCCGGTGGTCCGGTCGAACCGCAGCTGCGACGGGTCCGGGTCCCGCTTCGGCAGGGGCCGGCGGTCCTCGACGGGCGCCGGCCGGTGGCCGGGCAGCGAGAAAAACAACAGCCCACGACCATCGGCCAGTTCCGCTCGCGTCGGCCCGGTCACGATGTCGAAGACTAGCTTGGCAGGGGCGCGGCGATTCGGGTAACCATGTGTGTGTCCGGCAGGAGTGAGGGGGTAAGCCGATCACTGGTCTCTACGAACGAGCCCGCAACTGGGTGGTGGGCTCCAGAACGCCTTCCACGGTTGCGTTCCCAGGCGTATCGACGTCCGCGGTGATCGAATACGACCGGTTGAACGTGCTGCGAATGATGTCCTCGGGCATGCGGATCGCGCCCCGGCCGAACGAGATGGAAGACCGCTCCCCGAGAATTGTCGGGCGGGCACCGATCGCGCGGACCGGTCCGCGGTCATCAAGCGGAAAGACGTCGTTCTTCTCGGCTTCGGCTTCGAACAGTGCCTTGAGTTCTGCAAGTTTCTCCGGGTGCTCGGCGGATAGGTCGACCGCCTGGCTGTAGTCCTGCCCCAGGTCGTAGAGCTCCCAGCGGTCGTCGCTGAACGCCGGCGGCGGGCTCCGCTTCCACTGGATTTTGCCGTGGTAGGTGCATGCGATCCAACTCTCGTGACAGATCCCCCGGGTGCCCTGGATCTCGAAGTATTGGGTGCGGCGCCGGTCTTCGGCTGCGGAATCTCCGAATGTGTACGCCAGGCTGATGCCGTCGAGGGGCTTTTGGACCACACCGTTGACAACCACCGGCGCCGGGATCCCGGCGGCTTCCAGGATGGTGGGGGCAATGTCGACGACGTGGTGGAACTGGGAACGCAGGCCGCCCCCATCGGTGATTCGTTCGGGCCAGGTCACAATCATCGGGTTGCGGGTGCCGCCGAAGTGGCCCGCGAACTGCTTGGTGAACTGGAACGGCGTGCACATCGCCCACGCGAATCCGACCGGATACTCGCTGCCGGCCTTCGGGCCGCCGAATTCGTCCATCTTCGAGAGCACGAGCTCGACGTCCTCCTGGAGTCCGTTCAGTGCCACCATTTCGTTGAAGACACCATCGATTCCGCCCGCGGGCGCAGCTCCGTTATCGCCGATGATGTAGAAGAACAGCGTGTTGTCCCACTCGGTTGGCGGGGTTGTCCTGGTGTCGCGTTCCGGTGAGATGGATCGCTGCCGATGCACCCATTCGATCATCCGATCGGCGAGATCGGTTGTCAGGTGGTAATTCTCGACGAATTCGGGACGCTCCACCGGCGTCGTACCGTGGTAAAGACCTGAATTGTATTGGTGCGCTTCACCACCCATGAAGTCGTAGAATTCTTCGAAACCCATGCTGGTGGGCCACCGATCGAACGGGCCGCTCGGGCTCACCTCCCACACGGGGGTGTTATGCCATTTGCCGAACGCCGCGGTGCTGTAGCCGTTGAGCCGCAATGTCTCGGCGACCGTTGCGGCCGATCTCGGGATGATGCTGTTGTAGCCGTCGTATCCGGTAGCCCACTCGGTGATGTTGCCGGTGTTCACCGCATGATGGTTCCTGCCCGTGAGCAGCGCCGCCCGCGTGGGCGAACACAGCGCCGTGGTGTGGAATCGGTTGTAGCGCAGTCCCTCCCGCGCCAACGCGTCACCGGTCGGTGAGGGAACCGGACCGCCGAATGTGGCGGTGGCCCCGAACCCCACATCGTCAAGCAGCACGATCACCACATTGGGTGCGCCCTGCGGCGGCCGAATGGGCGTGATGACGGGCATCACCGACTCGGAGATCGTCCGTGCCGCCCTGCCTCCGGTCGGTGTGTCAGGGAGTGGCAGGCTGGTGCGGTCGAGCTTGCTGTTCGAGTCTTGCGTCATAGCTATCGTACTTCATCGAGGATCGATCTGTTGGAAGTTGAACGGACTGTTACCCCCGGGATCCGGCGGCTGGCCGCCGTGGATCGGCAGCGCCAGGTCCCCGGCGCCCTCGCCGCGAAAGGCGACCCCGTCGGCGCGCGGCTCGACGATCACGCCACGCGGCGGAAAGGGAAAAGGTGACGGAAACGCCGAACGCTCGACGAAGATGGGGGTCATGACCGAGCCCGTTGCGGCCCGTGTGGCCGTCTACCTCGACTTCGACAACATCGTGATCTCGCGGTATGACCAGGTGAACGGGCGCTCCTCGTTCCAGCGGGACAAGGCCAAGGGACTGGAGAATTATCCCGAGCGGCAGGCCCGCGCCACGGTGGACGTCGGCGCGATCCTCGACTTCGCGTCGTCGTTCGGGACGCTGGTGCTCACCCGCGCCTACGCGGACTGGTCGGCGGACGTCAACGCGGGGTACCGCGGGCAGTTGGTGGCCCGCGCCGTCGATCTGGTGCAGCTGTTTCCGGCGGCGGCCTACGGCAAGAACGGCGCCGATATCCGGCTCGCGGTCGACGCGGTCGAGGACATGTTCCGGCTGCCCGACCTGACCCATGTGGTGATCGTGGCGGGCGACTCCGACTACATCCCGCTGGCGCAGCGCTGCAAGCGGCTGGGCCGCTACGTCGTGGGCATCGGGGTGGCCGGTGCGTCGAGCCGGGCCCTGGCGGCGGCCTGCGACGAGTTCGTCGTCTACGACGCGCTGCCGGGGGTTCCGCCGCTCGGGCCAGAACCGGCGCCCGGCGACGCCGGCACGGCCTCACCGAAGCGCAAACCCGCGCGTCCCAAGGCTTCCCAGCCCGAAGAGCCCGAGGAGCCCGAACCGCCCGACCCGCAGGCCGCGGCGACCGCGCTGCTGATGCGCGCCCTGCAGATCGGGCTGGAGAAAGACGACGTCGAATGGCTGCATAACTCGGCGGTCAAGGCGCAGATGAAGCGGATGGATCCGTCGTTCAGCGAAAGATCTTTGGGTTTCCGGTCATTCAGTGATTTTCTGCGCTCGCGGTCCGACGTCGTCGAGTTGGACGAGACGTCGACGACACGGATGGTGCGCCCGCGCGTGCAGGCGTGAGCGCCACTGACCATACGGATGTACTTCCCGTATGGCTGCGTGGCTTGGACACGTCCGCGTGCCCAGTCCGGCACTCGAGATCGTTGACAGTCATCCGCCGTGGCCATACATTGTGCGAAAGCCGTCCGCGAGGAGACCGTGATGACCATAGGCACGGCTGCCGCAAGCGTTTTCGAGGCGGATCTTCCGGCGCTGAGCTACGACGTCGAGGAAACTCCCGCGGCGGTCTACCCCAGGCTTCAGGAGGCGCAGCGACAGGCGCCCGTCGCGATGGGGCCGTACGGACCCGAGGTGCTGTCCTACACCATGGTCCGATCCGTTCTTCGGGACACCCGATTCCAGATCCCGCCTGGCATCAATCTTCTCGTCCAGGGCATCACCTCTGGCCCGCTGTGGGACAAGGTGGTCAACAGCCTGCTGTGCCTGGAAGGCGATGCGCACCAACGTCTGCGCAGCCTGACCTCCAAGGCGTTCACCCCCCGAGCGATCGCTCGTCTGCAGGACACGATGGTCGCGGTGCTCGACGAGCTCGTCGATCGGGTCGCCGGCGCCGGACGCTGCGACGTCGTCACCGCCATCGCGCGCCCCTACCCCGTCCCGATCATCTGCGCGCTGCTGGGCGCACCCCGCGAAGACTGGCAGCACTTCTCGTCGTGGGCGGACGACGTCTTCAAAGCCTTCACCTTCAGCGTCGACGTGCGCGACGTGGAATCCGACGTCATGCGCGCCTGGGGTCAGCTCGACGACTACATGGATGAGATGGTGGCCCGGCGCCGGCACAGCCTCACCGACGATCTGCTGTCCGACCTGATCCGCGCCGAGGACGGCGGCGACCGGCTCAACACGGCAGAGCTGCGGATGCTCGCGGGGGGACTCCTGCTGGCGGGAACGGACACCACCCGCAACCAGGTGGCCGCCTCGGTGCAGGTCCTGTGCGAGCACCCCGACCAGTGGTCATTGCTGCGGCAGCAGCCCGAACTGGCGATGCGCGCAGTCGAAGAGACCATGCGGCACTCGCCGATCGCCTGCGGAACGCTGCGGCTGGTGGTCGAGGACGCCGACGTCGACGGCTACCTGTTCCCGGCCGGCACCATGGTCCTGGTCAACACCGCCGCCGCCAACCGCGATCCCGCCGTGTACGACGACCCGGGCCGCGTCGACATCACCCGCGAGGGGGCACCGGCCATCCTGACGTTCGGCGGCGGCGTGCACTACTGCCTGGGCGCGAACCTGGCCAGGCGCGAGATCGCCGAGGCGCTCAACGTCCTCGCCCGACGCATCCAGAACCCGCGCATCGCAGGGCCGGCGCCGTGGAAACCGATGGTCAGCCTGAGCGGGCCGAAGAGCCTGCCCATCGAGTTCGGCGGGACCGGGTAGGACGTCAGCTGAAAGCCGGCGGGTGGTCGGACGACCAGGGGTGGGCCGAGTCCAGTTGTGCGGCAACGCGAATGAGGACATCCTCGCGCCCGTAGGCGGCGGCCAGCTGGACGCCGATGGGAAGCCCCTCGGCGTTCCGATACACGGGCAGGCTGATCGCCGGCTGCCCACTCATGTTGAACGGCGGCGTGAATGCGGCGAACCGCCCGGCGCGGCGCATGGGTGCGGTCGGCTGCCCGGGAACGTTCTCGAACTCCGTCAGCGGCAGCGGCGGCTCGGCCAGCGTCGGCGTGAGAAGCAGGTCCCAGCCGTCGGCCCACCACTGCTGCAGCGCCCTGCGGAAGGCCCAGCCCGCCGCCTGGGCCGCGGCGTAGTCGACGGCGGTCAGCCGCTTCGCCTGCTGGATGTGAACCCAGTTCACCGGCTCGATGTCGTCCGCTGTGACCTCGCGTCCGAGCGTCTCGCTGAACCCGCGCGCCGCCATCGCCATCTGAGTCGCCCACAACGCCATAAACTTCTCGGTCAATGACGTGTCGGCCAGGCACTCCGGCCAGGCCGGTTCGACGATGTGGCCGAGTCCTTCCAGCATCGACGCCGCGGCCCGCACCGCCGCGACGCAGTCGGCGTGCAGGAACTCGCCGCGCGGGTGCACGTCGAGTAGTCCGATCCGCAACATGCCCGGGTCGGCGCCGACCTCGTCGGCGTAGGGCCGCAGGGGCGCCGGTGCGATCACGGAGTCTCCGACGCCGGGACCATGCACGGCGTCGAGCAGTAAGGCAGTATCGCGCACCGTTCGGCTGACGCACAGTTCGACCCCAAGCCCCGTCTCGGCGCGGGCCGGGCCGACCGTGGTCCTGCCCTGGCTCGGCTTGAGTCCCACCAGCCCGCAGCACGAGGCCGGAATCCGGATGCTGCCGCCGCCATCGGAAGCATTGGCGAATGGCACCATCCCGGCGGCCACCGCGGCGGCGGCGCCGCCACTGGACCCGCCCGGTGTGCGGTGGGGTGCCCATGGGTTGCGGGTGGCGCCCCAGGCCAGCGGCTGCGTGGTCGGCAGGCTCCCCATTTCGGGGCTGTTCGTCCGCCCGGCGATGACCAGGCCCGCCGCCTTGAAGCGAGCGACCAGCGTGGTGTCGGCATTATCGATCTTGGCCGCCTCTTTCAGGGCTACGTTGCCGTTCGACAGGGTCTGACCGGCGAAACTCGTATAGAGGTCCTTGAGCAGGAACGGAACGCCGCGAAACGGGCCTTCGGGCAGGTCGGGATCGGCGGCCGCGGATCGGGCATGATCGAACCACTCGATGACGACCGCGTTGAGCGCCGGGTTCGACTGCTCGATCCGCTCGATCGCGGCCTCAAGCAGCTCGCTTGGCGTGATCTCGCCCCCGGCCACCAGTGCCGCCTGCTCGGTGGCGTCCATCCACCGCGTCTCGTCGGCAAGATTGCTCATGGCTTTCGGTGTACCACGGGCGAGCCGGTGAGGCTTGCGGCGGGCCCGTCACGTCCGCTCAGATCAGGCCGAGGGCTTGCGGGACCATGTAGAGCCCGAAGCCCATGACGACGAGACACAGGACGCGGGTGACGAATTTGTGCAGCCCGCGCATGCGCCACTGCTCGGGCAGGGCTTTGGCTTCCAGCGCCAGTAGTAGCCCCAGCACGATCGGGAGCAGCAACGCATTCATCACCTCGACGTCCACGGCAAGGTTGACCAGGTCGACGCTGGCCAGAACGAGCACGGCACCGATGATGTGGGCGAGCGCATAGGTGATGTAGAACTTCGCCGTGCTGCGGTTGGGCCGCTCGTTGAGGGTGTGCCGCCACCCGAAGACCTCCGACAGTCCCCACGCACCGGCGAGGGAGGCGACGATCGCGGCGACGAGCGCCGCGCCCAGCATCCCCAGGCCGAACAGCACCGTGCCGCCGACGTGCCCCAGGTACGGGGTGAGCGAGTGCGAGATGTCGCCGACGGTTTGCAGCGCCACGTGACCGTGGTACGTCCCAATCGTCGAGGCCATGGTGACGACCACCGCGATCATGATCAGCTGGGTCAGCACCGCACCAGCGGCGGTGTCGTGCCGGGCCGCGCGGATGGTGGCCACCGACAAGTGCTTGTCGACCACCGCCCCCTGCTGATAGAAGATCATCCACGGCATGATCACCGCGCCGACGTTGGCCGCGACCAGCAGCAGATACGCCGAGTTGCCCAGCGGCATGGACTTGAGCCCGTCGAGCAAGGCTTTGGGCTCGGGCCGCGCCATCAGCATGGCGACCAGGAAGGCCAGTTCGGCAGCGCCGATTACCAGACCGATGCGTTCGACACGCCGGTAGCTGCCGGTCAAAGCCAAGGCCAGCAATGCCGCGGTGGCGATCGGGATACTCACCCAGCGCGAAACACCGAAGACCTCCCCGACTCCCGCGACGCCGGCGAACTCGGTGAGCAACGCCCCGATCGCCGATGCGAACAGGGTGAAGGCCGACAACCAGGCCCAGCCGCGGCCGAACCGCTCCCTGATCAGCGCGCCGTGTCCCTGTTTGGTGACGATGCCGAGCCGGACGGTCATTTCCTGCACGACGTAGAGGATCGGCATCAAGATCAGTTGGGGCAGGACCATCCGGTAGCCCCACTGGGCGCCGGACTGCGATGCGGTGATCAGCGAGCCCGCGTCGGTGTCGGCCAGCATCACCACCAAGCCCGGGCCCCACACGGCGAAGATCCCCCAGCGCAGCCGCCGGCCGCGTCGAGACGCCGTTTGCGGTGATTCCGATGCCTCGTCCAGTGAATCCGCCACGTGTGCGGTCGTATCGGTCACGCTCGACTGACTCCTTACGTACGGCAGCACCGTTGGCAGCCGCTCGACCCTTGGAGCATAGCCGAACCTAACTAAGCCTCTCCTAATCCCCCATGATTGCCGTCCCTACGGGACGGCGTCGACCGTTTACTTCCTTGCCGGCGTCGCGGCCGAATCGACGTAGCCGCAGCGAGTTGGTCACCACGCTGACCGACGAGAAGCCCATCGCGGCGCCCGCCACGACCGGGTTCAGTGAACCCAGGGCGGCAAGCGGGATCGCGGCGGTGTTGTAGCCGAAGGCCCAGCCCAGGTTTTGGTAGATGGTGCGCAGGGTCTGCCTCGAGAGCTTGATCGCTTGCACGACGCCGTCGAGCCGGTCGGACATCAAGGTGATGTCGGAGGCTTCGATGGCTACGTCGGTGCCGGTGCCGATCGCGATGCCCAGATCGGCTTGCACCAGGGCGGGGGCGTCGTTGACGCCGTCGCCGACCATCGCGACCACCCGGCCCTCACCCTGCAAGCGGCGAACCTCGGTGACCTTGTCTTGCGGCAACACCTCGGCCAGCACCCGGTCGATGCCGACCTGCCTGGCGATCGCGTTGGCCGTCCGGGCGTTGTCACCGGTGATCATCGCGACCTGCAGTCCCATCGCGTGCAGCTGGCGAACCACCTCGGCGGCGTCGTCTTTGACCGTGTCGGCCACCGCGAGCACCCCCACAACGTGGTCGTCGCGGCCGACGAACACCGCGGTTCGGCCCTGCTCTTCGAGCTCGCCGGCCGCCGCGGCCAGGTGGTCGGAAAGCTGCAAATCCTGCTCGTCGACGAGCTTGCGCCGCCCGACCAGCACCGGCTTGCCGTCGACCTGGGCCCGCACCCCGTGCCCGGCGATATTGGCGAACGCGGTGGCGGCCGGAATCTCCAGCCCCCGTGCGCGCGCGCCGGCAACGATCGCCGCACCGATGGGGTGTTCGGAGCCCGACTCGACCGCGGCGGCCAGCCGTAGCACCACGTCGGGCTGGCGCCGCTTGTCGGCAATCACATCGGTGAGCCGCATCTGGGCGCGGGTGAGGGTGCCCGTCTTGTCGAACACCACTGTGTCGATCTTCCTCGACGCTTCGAGCACCTCGCCGCCCTTGACCAGAATCCCCAGGTCCGCGCCCCGGCCAGTGCCGACCATGATCGCCGTGGGAGTGGCCAGGCCCAGCGCACATGGGCATGCGATGACCAGCACCGCGACCGCCGCGGTCATACCGGCGACCGGGTTAGCGGCAACCAGCGTCCACCCGGCAAACGTCAGGGCGGCAACGCCTATGACGGCCGGCACAAACACCGCCGAGACCCGGTCGGCCAGCCGCTGCACCGGCGCCTTGCCGCCCTGGGCCTGCTCGACCAGGCGCACGATCTGCGCCAGCGCGGTGTCCGCCCCGACGGCGGTGGCGCGCAGGGTCAGCAACCCATCGGTGTTGACCGTGGCCCCGGCAACGCGGTCGCCGACCGTTTTCTCGGCCGGGACGGACTCGCCGGTGAGCATCGACTCGTCCACGGCGGCGCGCCCGTCGACGACCTCGCCGTCGACCGGAATCTTCTCCCCGGGCCGCACCCGCACCAGGTCTCCGACGCGGACCTGATCGACCGGAACAAGCAGTTCCTGACCGTCCGCGAGCAGACAAGCCTCCTTGGCACCCATCTCCAGCAGCTTGCTGATCGCCTCGCGCGTCTTGCCCTGGGCTCTGGCCTCGAAGTAGCGACCCAACACCACGAACCCGATGATCAGCGCCGAGGTGTCGAAGAACAGCGCTCCACCGGCGAACAACTGATAGGTGGAGTAGATAAACGCGGTCAACGTGCCCAGCGTGACGAGCGTGTCCATGTTCGAAGTGCCCGCCCGCGCTTGCTGCACCGCCCCCTTCAGGAACGGCCACCCGGCGACGAACTGCACCGGCACCGTCGCGGCAAACGCCAACCAACCCGCCCACGGGTAGGCGCCGAAGAACATCGTCGACGCGAATGCCACCAGTCCCAGTGGAAACGCTAACCACACCCGCCGCAACCACGTTCGCCGCTCGCGCCTGCTCTGCTCTTCCGGTGACGACCCGCCGGTGGTGGCTGGTGCGGATCCGCAGCCTCCGCAGCTCTCGCCGCCCGGCGGACTCTCGTGCGCGCCGCGGCGCGGGCCGAACAGCGCCAGCCCGATGCCACTGGCGAGCCTGCGCACCAGCCCCGTTCTCGGGTAGTCGGCCGAGTGCGGGGCACGGACGGGCACCGACTCGGCCGGGATGTGCTCGGCTTCGGCGATCGCCGACAGCACGGCAGCGGTGTCGCACTGGCCGGGCAAGTACCAGATCACCACGGATGCCGTGCGCGGATAGGCTTGCACAGCTTGCACACCGGGAACTTGGGAGACCGTCTCCTCGATCGCGACGGCGCGGACCACGTCGACACGAAACCCGTTGACGCGTAACCGCATTCGCCCCGCGGCGTCGGATAAAACTTCGAGCCCTGCGAGCCGTTTGGGCCCTTTGGGCCCTTCGAGCCCAACGTCGGGATCAGCGAGAACGTCGGTGGTCATTTGTCGTCACCCGAGTCAGCCACCGTCACCAGTGGATTTGCTTCCCCGGCGCGCTCTCTCGCCTCGGCCATCACGTCGGCGACCGTCAATCGAGCCTGCTCAGCGCTCTCCCCGGCCCTGCGCTCGGCCTCGCGGGCAACACGTATACCCCAAGCCGTGACGATGACGCTGGCCTTCCGCAACGGAGCCCTCGCCACCGCATTTCGCACTGCCTCGTAGGCCACGGCACCCACCACGCCGCTCACCACCGCCGACGCCGTCTTCGCCGCCCATCCCTGCACCGCCATAGTCCCCAACGCTCCCTTCATGTCGTTCCTTCATGTCGATGTCCCGCTAAACGGTGCCGCGGCTACCGGTCGACATCACGAATCCGGTAGCCGTCATTGCCGGCTCGTTATTTCAGTGACTTCGCTACCCGGCGAATGCTACTCCACCCCACCCGGGGTGGGATAGCAGGGCTCGGGATCTTATGCTGGGGCGACAAACAGAGGGAGTGGCCGAGTGGACAACAGTCAACGTGGGCGATCGCGGACGGACATCTGGTTACCGGCACTCCTGCTGGGTGTGGCGGGTCTGGGCTGGTGGTGGTCCGTGGTTGGCGCCGCCGCCATGCAAGGCGGCGGAATGGACGGAATGTCTATGGACACCACGCCGTCACTGGGCGGGTTCCTCGTCGCGTGGGTAGCCATGATGGCGGCGATGATGCTTCCCGCGGTCCTGCCCGTTGTCCGCCGGTACGCCCGCGCCGCCGCCGGCAACGCCACTCCCGCAGTCATCTTCGTCGTCGGATACCTGGCCCTGTGGAGCGCGGCGGGCATACCCGCCTATCTGGCGTCGAATAGCTTGAACCCCGATTTACACACATGTCCATGGGTTGGCCGCGTCGCCGGCGCGGTTGCCGTGGTCGCGGGACTATATCAGCTCACGCCGCTGAAGACGATGTGTCTGCGACGTTGCCACTGGCCGATGTCCTCATCCCGGGATTCCGGCAAACACTTTGGCGGTGCGGCCCGTGCATTTCTTGCCGGAGGCCGCTACGGCATCTACTGTCTGGGTTCCTGCTGGATTCTGATGCTACTGCTGATCGCCTTCGGCACAATGCAATTGGCGTGGATGCTGGTGCTCTCAGTAGTGATCTGGCTGGAAAAAGTAAGCCCATTCGGCGATCGGCTGAGGCGTCCGACGGGGGCAATCCTGGTGGTTCTTGGTGGTGCGCTACTGGTGCACCCGGTCTTTGTCGTCCACCTGCTCTGACCCGAAACTCCTCACAGGAGAAAGGGGCTGTCGGCCGACAAGCGTGCTCAACCCCACTTCACCGCCGTTGGGCGCTAACGGCTGCGGGCGACGATCACCGGTGTGCGGATCGCATTTATCACTGCGGTGCTGACGGATCCGAGCAGCGTTCTGGTCAACCCGCCGCGGCCGTGACTGCCGACGACGACAAGCTGGGCGCGCTCTGAGTTTTCCAGAAGGCAGGCGGCCGGCGGGTCGTACGTCACGATGCGGGTGACGCTGACGTCCGGGTAGCGTTCCCGCCAGCCCGCCAGGCGCTCGGCCAGAATTTCCTCAGCCGCCGCTCGCTGGGCCGACTCTTCCATGCTGGCGGTATAGGCTTTGTCGGCGTCGCTCAGGGAGTGCAGGGCCACCAACCGCGTACCCCGCAACGATGCTTCTTCGAACGCGATCGCGGTGGCCAGCTCCGAGGCCGGTGATCCATCGTTGCCCAGCAGCACCGGCGCATGCACGGCCTGTGACTGTGGGGAAGCCTCAGGGTGGATCACGGCGACGGGACAGCGGGCATGATGGGTCAGCCCGGTGCTGACCGATCCCAGCAACACGCTACGCACCGCACCCAGCCCGCGAGAGCCGACCACCACCATGTGTGCGTCTTTTGACATATCGACCAAGGTCGGCACCGGCGCGGAAGAGGACAACAATTGGCTCTCGATTTCAGCCCGGCCGCCGTCCGCGATGCTGTCCTCGGCGATCTTGACCGCAGCGTCAACGATGGCCCGCGCGTCGACGTCCACCCGTTGCCCCGTAGGCGCCGGCGTAGCCAGCGCGTGCACCAGCGTGAGCCCAAGATTGCGCATTGCCGCCTCACGGGCAGCCCACCGCACGGCCGCGTCGGAGGGAGCTGACCCATCGACACCGACCACGATGCCGAATTCTTTGTGCTCACCGGTCATTCAGCTGTCCCTTCTTCCAGGCCGAATCCCGCGGGGTGCGTGCGCGCATGGTGCGGTTAGTTCTCCAGGGGCCGCTGCCCCGCCGTGGTGGGCGAAAATGTGTGGTTGGTCGCCGGGGGTGGGTGGTCGCTGAGGGCCTTGGCGTGTTGGT
>Ga0080006_1102610_pt1 | contig 13640 bp, 15 predicted proteins | sample RS3BMetagenome_FD_69209 | JGI IMG/M metagenome (GOLD analysis project Ga0080006, IMG submission 69209) | Ferric oxide microbial mat and aquatic microbial communities from Rainbow Spring, Yellowstone National Park, USA - RS3B (SPADES... ...
AGAGAAAGATGAAATTGAAACATATAATCTCAATCCATTGATAAATCCGAAAAGCGTTGCAATAATAGGTGCATCCGAAAAGCCCGGTAAGGTTGGTACTGCTATAATGAAAAACTATCTTGATGTTGGATTTAATGGAAAGCTTTATCCTATTAATCTTAACTCTAATACAATTATGGGAATCAAAGCATACAAGAGTGTCCTTGATGTAAAAGAAGATATTGATCTTGCAGTAATTGCAATAAGAGCGGAATTTGTTCCAAAAGTTTTAGAAGAATGCGGCAAAGCGCATGTTAAGGGTGTTGTAATTGTTAGCAGCGGGTTTGCAGAAGTTGGCAATGTTGCTCTTCAGGATAAGATTATTGCAATTGCAAAGAAATATAATATACCGCTTATAGGTCCCAACTGTCTAGGAATAATGAATCCAATGTCAAGAAATGATACCCTATTTTTGCCAACATTCAAGATAGACAGGCCAAAGGTTGGCGGAGTTAGCTTTGTGGTACAAAGTGGTGCTGTTGGAAGTACAATATTAGATCTTATAAGCAGTGAGGGATTTGGGCTTGCTAAATTTATATCTTACGGAAATGCTGCAGTTGTTGATGAAGTCGATATTTTAAATTATCTTGCACATGATCCACAAACAAAAGTGATTGTATTTTATGTAGAAGGTATTAAACGCGGTAAAGAATTTATGAAAGTTGCAAAAGAGCTTTCTAAACATAAGCCGGTTATTGCATTAAAAGGAGGTACTACAGAAGCTGGTGCAAATGCCGCATTCTCACATACTGCTTCGCTTACTGGAAGTAGTGTTGCATACGAAGCGGCATTCAAGCAGGTAGGATTTGTAGTTGCACATGACTTTAAGGATATGCTTTATCTTGCAAAGATATTTGAAACACAACCACTTACAACAGGAAAGAGGGTTGCAATAATAACTAATGGGGGTGGAGCGGGTGTTTTAACAACAGATGCTGTTTATTTAAATGATCTTGTACTTGCAGAACTCTCAAAACCTTCTGTAACTAAACTAAGAAAGGTTATGCCATCAATAGTAAATATAAAGATGCCGCTTGATATTGGTGGGGATGCTGATGATCTACGTTATAAAAATGCACTCGAAACAGTGATTAATGATCCGAATGTTGATGCGGTTATTGTGATTGTATTATTCCAAACTCCTGGCGCAGATGAGAAGGTTGCGGATATGGTTGTTGAATATGGTAGTGAGAGCAAGAAACCACTTGTTGTAATAAGTATGGGTGGAAGTTATACACAAGCGCATAAAACTATTATTGAGGATGAGGGTGTTCCGGTTTATGATTCACCTTCAGCAGCGGCAAAATCCATCGCAGAATTAATAAAGTACTCGCAATTTAGGAAGGACATAAAAAAATTTGGATAACAATATATTAATAAATAAAGTAAAGTAATAAATTAAAAAATTAATAAATTAAAATCAATAAAATGTTTATATTTATTTTATATTTATTGTTTGTATTTTTATATTATTTAAATTATATTTTTTTTAAATTATATTTTTTTTATTTTATATTTTTTAAATTATTTTATATCGCTTATATTATTTATTAATATTATTTAAATTATGATGAGCACATGAAGATAAAAATAACAAATAAAACTAAAAAGATTATTGAGAGGGATAAAAAGGTTTTTCTAACAACTACGCGTGCTCCTTATCCTTTTATAGCAGATCATGGAAAGGGGGATTTTGTATTTGATATTGAAGGTAATAAGTTCATTGATTTCACAAGCTTTATCAGTGTGTATAATTTTGGTGTTGATGGTATAAAAGAGGCTAGGGATGCAGCAAAGGCTCAAATAAACAAGCTCATGCACGCCGCATTTCTCGACTTCCGCGCTGAGCTTCCGGTGCGCTTTGCAGAGCTTCTGCTCAAGCAGTTTCCATCTGGCTTTGGAAAAGTATTCTTATCTAATTCCGGTACAGAGGCGATAGAAGCGGCAATCAAGATTGCTAATGTAACGACAAAGAAGCAGTATATAATAGCATACTACAATGCATTCCATGGCAGAACAAAGGGAAGCTTGGCATTGACAAATACAAAGCTCACACAACGAGAGTATTTTGGACCTTTCCCTAATGCTGTGCATGTTCCCTATCCCTACTGCTATAGATGCCCATTCAAGCAGAAATATCCTGATTGCGGATTTGCCTGCATCGATTATATAAAAGAGTTTCCTCTTAAGAAGGAGATAAGCCCGAAGGAAACTGCGGCTTTTGTTGTTGAACCTGTGCAGGGTGAAGGTGGCTATATTGTTCCTCCTAAAGACTACTTCAAAGAATTGAAGAGGCTTCTTGATGATAATGATATTTTAATGATTTCTGATGAAGTTCAAGCTGGCTATATGCGCGCCGGAAAGTTCCTTGCATTGGATAATTTTGGCGTCAATGCTGATATTTATGCAATGGCAAAGGCGATCGGTTCTGGACTTCCTATGGGCGCTACAATAGCCAGCAATAAAGTAGGAGATATACCTGCAGGCTCTCATGCAAATACTTTTGGAGGTAATCTTGTTTCGATAGCAGCAGCATATGAACAGCTTAAATACGTTAATTCAAACATGAAGAAGATAGAAGAATCAATCAGGTTTAAGCATTCTTATGCGATGAAGAGATTAGAAGAGATGAAGGAGAGATTTGAGTGTATAGGTGATGTGAGAGGCCTAGGTATGATGCTTGCAATAGAGTTTGTCAAAGATAAAAAGAGCAAAACACCAGATCCAAAGATGCGTGAGGCTGTTGTTATGGAATCATTTTATAACGGATTATTGCTTTTAGAAGCGGGTGAATCCTCTATAAGATTAATACCACCTGTTAATATAGCAGATGAAAACCTTAAGGAAGGATTAAATATTATAGAAGATGCAATTGCAAAAGTTGTAAAAGAAAGGAAATAATTATATATATTAGATATTGTTAGATATTTGTTATTATATATTTTTAGATATTATTAATATTGTTGGATATTTAAGAGTTAAAAGTATTAAAAATAAAAAGGATAGATTTAAATATCTGAATAGATTCAGAGTTATATGTAGAATAAAAAAATAAAAAATATAAGAAGATTTAGAAAATATTTAAATAAAATCATAAAATTAAAATTAAATAAAAATAGAAGAGAAAAATAAAAAATAAAGGATGATAAAATGATTAATGTTTCAAATATTAAAAATATTAAAATTGAATTTAAATTGTTTAATTATATTTATTTGAGAACTAGTGGGGGCGATTAAAATGGCAAAAGGGAAAAAAATTGGTGGAATAAAGAATCTTATTATTGTTGTGGGCACTCCAAGTGCTGGAAAGACCTCGATAGTCAAGGCGCTTGAAGGCGATCAGAATTATAAGATTATAAATCTTGGAGACCTAATGTATGAAGAGGGTGTTAAGAAGGGTTATATTAAAGACAGGGATGAAATTAGATATTTAGATCCTGAGAAATCAGAAGAGCTTAGAACTGCTGCAATCGAAGCTGTAAGCAAGCTTGATGGAAATGTTGTATTAGATACACATGCAAGTGTTGAGCAGCATGGCAGGTTTCTGCCCGGACTTGCATACTATATGTTTAAATATTTAAAGCATACAAAAGGATTTTTCTATATAGATGCTGAAACCAATGAGATATTGGAAAGGAGGAAGAAGGATAAAACACGCGCAAGGGAGATAGAACCGGAATGGCTTATAAATACACAGCGCGATATCAACCTTGCAATAATCTCTTATTATTCAACACACTTCAATGTTCCGATGTATGTAATAAACAACAGGAACGGAAAACTTGAGGAGTCAAAAGCGGCATTTAAGGAGCACGTAAAAAAGATAATAAACTTACAATCAACAATTAAAACTCCAAAAGCCCCAAAAACAATAGGAATGTCAAAAGATGGTGAAAATTAATGTTTTTCTTATTAGCAATGCAACCAATGGCTATTAGTACTGCACTTCTTGTATTTGTAGTTTCAATAATATATGTTTTATTGATATACGGAATACAGCGCAAGCTCTATGATCCTGTAAAGATGATAGAACATCAAGCGCATATAAAAAGGATCACAAATGAGATGAAGGATATGATGAAAAACAATCAGGATATATCAATGAAACAGCAAGAGCTGATGGGCCATTTCAAGGAGAGCATGAAGGCTCAGCTTCTTGTTTTTGCGATTCTTCCATTATTCTTTATATTCTACTATGGCCTCCTACCATTATTATTTGCGGGCGCTTCAAATGAGGTAATAAATATTATTGTACCTTTAACTTACCAAAGCTTCTTTATACTCTGTATTTTTATACTCGGGCTCGTATTGAGTTTGATATTAAGAAGATATGATTCAAAGAGGTACAAACAGAGGCAGGCTCAAAATGCACAAAAGGAGCAGAACCCTGCAAAACCTATAAATGGATCTAAATAAATTCTAAATATCTTTCTCATACTAAATATTCTAAATAAATTTAAATAAATTTAAATAATCTATTAACATTTATGTTCAACATTTATATTCAATATTCCATATAGTCTTTTATATATTTTCATACTGATATTTAATCAAAATTTATGGTGTTAATATGCCAAAACCTATGTATAGATCAACAAGCATCAAGAGAGTAAATAGAGTAACAGCTAAAAAGAGGAATGTTATTCATTATAGAAGAGCCAAGAATTCAATGCCCCACTGTGCTATATGCGGAGCAGAGCTTAATGGAATAAGTGAGAAGGGAGGCAGATCGAGAAAAACCAATAATAGGAAATTTGGAGGTGTGCTCTGCGCCAAGTGCACTGCAGAGGTTATCAAGCTCGGAAGCAGGATAGAGCACGGAGAAATCAAGCTCGATGATGTCGGAATAAAGGAGCGCGCCTTTGTGCTCCAGCTCGTAGCTCATTGATTCTATGAGCATAAAGATCTGCATAGCTGGGCTCACGGCAAGCGGCAAGACCACATTGGGAAATGCATTGGAGAAAGAGCTGGGAATAGAGCATATCAACCCATCATATAAAGACACTGAAAAAACAACCGATGAGCTTTTAAACTTTCTCGAGCACATAAAACCAAAGTATATAAAGAGCTTCGATCAGAAGATAATAAAGCTTGCAAAGGGCAAGGACTGCATCATCTCTACATGGCACGGACCATGGATAATAAAGGATGCTACTATAAGAGTATGGCTTGATGTGAGCGAGAAAGAACGTGCAAGAAGATGGGCGAAGGCTCACAATATAGGAATAAAAAAGGCGAGAGAAATTGTGCGTATGAAGGACGAGCTTACAAAACGACAGTTCAGGATTGCCTATAAGAAGGACATGGACATGAGTGTTTTCGACCTTTATATAAACTATGAAAAGATAACAATGCTTGAGGCTGTAGCTATAATATCAATGCTAGCACTGGCAAGAAGCAAAGCCCAGAAATAAAAGAGAAAATAAAAATATTTGATAAACAAAAATAAGTATAATAAAAATAAATAAAGAAAAAATAAATATAAAATAAATAAAGAAAAATTAGAGAAGAATATAATAATATAAAATAAAAAGAAAAAATAAGAAAAATTTATTATAATTAAAAATTAATGGTGATTTAAATGTTGCTGCAACCAGGAAGAGTATGTATAAAAAAATTAGGAAGAGATGCAGGAAGTAAAGCTATAATAACCTCAGTTGAAAAAGATGGCTTCGTAAAGATTATAACTGCAGAAAGGCCAAAAGAGAGAAGATGCAATCCTTCGCACCTTGAACTGCTTAATGAGGTTGTTGATATTAAGAATAAAGATGAAATTTCAAAAATAATTAGTATAACTGCAGAAGAAAAACAGTATAAAAAGTCGGAAAAGAAATAATTTATTTTTTCTTTTTTGTTTTTATATTTAAGTATTTGAATTGATTATATGTTTGTTGTTTACTCACTGGCTGATGAGGTTTCATTAGGTGTTGCAGATATTCTTAAAGAGAGCTTGCCCTTTACTAATAGTATAAATGAAAAATGCAATCTTAAATTATTCTCTTATAAAAACATCAACCTTCTTGAAATAAGCGAGCTTCACATAAATGCAGATTTCCTTAATGAATGCAATGATACTATAATGTTTTTGAGCAAGCACATTAGTGCAAAGGGGATTTCATCTTTTTCTGTACATCCTGAAGGAAATTGGAGTTCTGAAAATAAGCTTGGTGGAAAGCCAAAAATGCTAAGCGTTGCCGCACCATACGAGATGCAAAGGATGCTTTCTATAATCAATAAAAATAATAAGTATTCAATTGAGGTTGCATATGAGGCTACACATCACGGGCCGTTGCTTAATAATCCCTCTTTTTTTGTTGAAATAGGTGGAAATGAAGAGGCGATTAAAAATAATGCATATAGAAAGGTTCTTGCAGAATCTGTAATTGAGTTTTTTACTAATGATGAGGCATCACAGGGAAAAGTTGCATTAGGTATAGGTGGAATGCACTATGAGCGCAAGTTTACTAAGCTGGCTTTGAATGGTACATATGCATTTTCGCATATGCTTCCAAAATATCAGTTTGAGGATTATAGTGTTGTTGAGATGATTGAACAGGCGCGTAGTAGATCAGTTCCAGAAGCCGAGCTTGCAGTTATAGAAAAATCAAGCTTCAACCATGATGAGAAGGAAATAATATTAAAGAAGCTTAATGATATCGGTCTGGACCACGTTATGGTATAATATAAATTATGTTTTGTTATAATATTATTGTTTTGATAATATTTTATAATATTAAGTATTTTGTGATATAATACTTTTATAAACTAAGATTTATTTTATATATGTGGTTTAATGGAAGAAAATAACGAAAAGAAAGATATAAAAGACAAAAAAGAAAATCAAGAAAAGGCAAAGGAAAATAAAAAAAGAGTTAGTAGAAATAAATATATTGCTGTTGGAATTATAATTGCAGTTATAATCATAGCAGCGGTTGTTGAAATTAGCGGAACTAAAACAGTTGTTGCTGGTGATAATGTAAGTGTTTATTATAAAGGTTATTTTCCTAACGGAACTGTTTTTAATGATAACTTTGGTGGCAAGCCCCTTACTTTTACTGCGGGAAGCAATCAACTAATTCAGGGCTTCAGTGACGCTGTAATTGGCATGAGTGTTGGGGAAAATAAAACTATAACATTAACTCCTAATGAAGCTTATGGTCCTGTAAATCCAAATCTTATCGTTTCTGTGCCTGCAAATGTGTTTAATAGTACCACTATAAATGAGCTCAAGCCGGGTATGGTTGTTACATCACCAACAGGAAATGAGGGTGTAGTAATGTCTGTAAATAGCGTTACAGTAGTAGTTAACTTCAATCCACCCCTTGCAGGAAAAACATTAATATTTAATATAAAATTAGTATCAATAAATAAATAAGGTTTTGTTATTTTAATTTTCTTTAAATTTTTAAATTTTTTATTTCTCTTTTTCTTTTTTCTTTTGCTCAGTTATATTTGGTTCTATCCTCTCTATAAAAGAACCATTAACATTATAAACATCTCTAGGTGTCATTAAGATCTGTTCATAATCTTCTGAGTTTGGATCAGTATCAGAAGCAGGTCTATGCCAGTGATCCATAAACGTGCTAAATCTATCAACATAAATTTCATACTTATCAGTATAAGAAAATACTTGTTTGCAAACCTCTTTCAGCTTTGATATTGCATACTCTTCTTCCTCTCTGTTTATTTTAGGAATATGTTCTTTCCAAACAACAATCAATCGCTCTCTATGTCCTTTTTTATTCTTTGCATCTACAATTATAATCTTTTCATCTTCATAATAGATATGTTCTCCTGGCTTATGTAGATTGCAGAGCGGACATTCTGAGTTCATTTTAATACACTATAATAGGCTTTTAAGAGATTTTATAAAAATTTATTTTGCAAGCTTATACAAACCTATAGATAAAATAAAAAATAAATAATATAAAAAAGAAAAAATAAAAAATTAAATAATTATTCCTATACCTATGAATTTTCCTTCTTCATAAAAGAGAAGCTTGCCGAGCTCTGGAATACTGTTGAATTTTGCAGCTGCTACTGGTTTATCTAGATTAATATCTAAATCTGCAGCCTCTAATGCTCTTATTTTATTATCTGAAAAGTGATTACCAGAAGAGGTATCAATTGAATCAATAATTTTTGTTAAACCATAAACCTCGTTGTTGTTTATTTTTATTTTGAGTTTATCTTCTTTTGGTACATCAACAAAAAATGCTCTGACATTTAAGCTTCTCATACTTTTTATTTCTTCGTTCCTGCTGCATAGAACCCTTCCTTCAACATTAATATCTTTATCAAGTTTTAAAGCAATTTCATTACCAGCTTTTGCCTTCTCTTTCTCCTTTCCAGCAACATATAATATTTCAACTTTACTCTCTATATCATCAGGCTCTATAACTACTGTATCATTCAAATTAACAGCACCACTTATAACCTTTCCTGCTATAAGTTCACCTTTTTCAGTTGTTATATTACCCTGAATAATTGCTGAAAATATTTTATTGTTTGTTTTCTTCTTTTTACTGCTTGTTTTATGTAGTAGATCAATTAAAGGATCTTCATTATACCAATTCATATTTGATGATTTTTCAACAAGATTATCTCCTTTATATGCAGATATTGGTATAAATTTAATATCTCTATTTTTTACACCTATCTTGATTAAATAATCAGTAATCTCTTTCTTGATTTCATTGAATCTATTTTCATCATAATTTACAGCATCCATCTTGTTAACTGCAACTATAATCTTGTTTATACCAATAAGATTTGCTATAAAAATATGCCTTTTTGTCTGATTACTTATACCCTCATTTGGCGCTGCAGAAACTATTGCAAGTGCAAAGTCTGCATATGCCGCACCGCTCAGCATATTCTTTATGAGCTCCTCATGTCCAGGTACATCTATAAATTCAAAACCTTTTCCCTTATACTGTATCTGCGCTCTTGTTGTATCTATCGTCATTGCATCTTCTCTTTCTTCTGAAAAGCTGTCAAGTAAAAAGCCAGGTTCAAAAGGCCTGTTTAGTTCATTACTTATCCTTTTTGCTTCTTCAATTCTCGCTTCGCTTATACTTTTAGTCAGCATAAGAAGGCTTCCTATTGTTGTTGATTTGCCATGATCCTTGTTCCCTAAAAGTGCTATTTTGTATACGTGCATCTTAAACACCATTACATTATTTCATTATTTAATTTTAGATTGTAATTTGAAAGTTGTAAATCACATATAACCAAGGGATCTTAACTTCTGCATAACATACTCCTTTTCTTTATCCTGTTCTCTTCCAGCCCTCTCTTCTGTATCTGTTGTTTCAAGCTCCTTTATTATATCATTGATATTTTTAGCGTCAGACTTGATTGGGACGGTGCAGTGGGTGCATCCTAGACTTCTATATCTGTAGCCATTTCTAGAAAGATAGAGGGGATTTATAGGTATCTTTTCTTTTTTAATATATGTCCAAATATCTATTTCATTCCAATCAAGAAGGGGGTGTATTCTTATATGCCCTTTTTTATCAAGCTTTGAAGTATAGTTGTCCCATATTTCTTCTGGCTGGTTCTTATAGTCCCATTTGAAGTCCTGGTCGCGTGGTGAGAAGACACGCTCTTTAGCTCTTATTCCATGCTCATCTCTTCTTATAGATACAATAAGAGCATCAAAATTATATTCTGACATTAGCTTCTTCAGCGCCTCTGTTTTATTTGCACCACAGCAGCTGAAACCCGAAAGCTCTGGTTTAATCTCGCTCTTTGCAACAATAAGATCTAAATTCCATTTCTTTGTAAGCTCTTCCCTGAAAGCATAAGTCTCGGGAAAATCAATACCATTGTCTATATGTATTACCGGAAATGGAACCTTTCCCAAAAAAGCTTTTCTTGCAAGTGCAAGCATTGTTGTTGAGTCCTTGCCCATACTCCAAAGCGCTGCAACATTCTTGAATTTTTTCTTAGCCTCCCTTATTATATAAATACTCTTGCTCTCAAGCTCATTTAGATTTTGTTTTATCATATTATCAACCAATAATCAATTATATTATTTTATATTAATTTCAGATTTCAAAAATAAAAACATTCAAATAATAATTTCATTCAGGTTTGTTTGCATTCAACAAACCCTCTAAATTTATTGTAGCCCCTTCTATTTTGCTTCCAACTTTCTTAAAGATCGGGACCTTTGCAATAATATTGTATTTTGAATCAAAGATTTCTGCATAGGATTTTCTCAAATCTTCAGTTGTGCCCAAGCTCTTCTCATATTTTACTCTATAGTATTTTGCTTTGCTCCTTTTGAGTATTTCTCTAAATTTATTCCAGTTCTCTTCTGATGGATCCTCCCAAAGAATTTTTGCTTCATTTTCCAGATCAGTTTTATTTTTATCTTCCAAAAAACTCACCATTTAATATTTATAAAATATTTATATTTTCATATATTTTATATTCTCATATATCTCCATCTCTTTTTATCATGCGTAACCAAGTGCTTCAAACTTTTTGATTATACTACTATATTCCTTATCTGTTTTGTTTCTGCCTGCACTCTTTTTATTTTTCTTTGAAAGCTCTAGCTCGCTCGTTGTCTCTCTTATAATATAGGTTACATAATCAGAAACCGAAGAGAAGCCTGTAGAGCTTATATTCTCCTTTATTTTTTTATATAATGCAGTTGGTATTGTTATAGTGGTATATTTTCTTTTATTTTCATTCTTATTATCATTCATAAAAAACACTTCATTATTATTTTAAGCACATTAATAAACATATTAAATATCATTAAAGATTATCTAATTTTCTAATTTATAAATAATATAAATAATTTTATATTGTATTTTATATTATAATGTTATAACATTTAATTACATTATAATATATTATGATACATTAGATATAAAAAGGTTTTGCTATATTTAATTTACTTTATTAAATCTTTATATACTAAATATAGACTATAAAGTATAGACTATATGGATCAAACCATTATTAAAAGAAAGAAAGAGAAAATTAAAAGAGAATAAAATTTACAAATAAAAAATAAAGATCATTCAACTTTCCTAGGTCTTTGATTAATTCTTAATATTTCTGCGCTTTTCATTTCTTCTATTGTTCTCTTTCCTGCATAACCCATTGCGGCTCTAAGCTCTCCTGTAAGCTCATCTATTATATCATCAAGCCTGCCTTTATATGGGACTAAAATTTCTATACCTTCCGCTATCTTTTTGCCTCCTGAATCAGCATATCTGTCTGATATCGCACCTCTCTCCCTAGCGGCTTTGCTTCCCATGCCCCTATGTTTTTTGTAATACTTGCCGTTCAGCTCCAATAAGGGTGTCGGGCTCTCATCACACGCTGCAAAAACATAGCCGAACATTGCCGCATCTGCTCCGAATGCGATAGCGAGCGCCGCATCTCCAGCATTCTTCATTCCACCATCTGCAATTATAGGTATTTTCGCACCGAGCTCCTTCAATGCATCAGCTGCCTGCGAGACTGCATAGAGGGTTGGCGATCCAGCCCTTGTTACATCAGATGTTATGCAGATTGAGCCACTGCCAAGCCCCATCCTCAAGCCGGCTACACCGTCATCAAGAATCGAGATTGAATCAAGCACGCCCTCTTTTGTACCGAGGTTTCCTATTATTACCGGCTTGCCGATTTCATCTATTATCTTCTTAGTAGCATTGATAACATTAGTATTATGGAAATGAGCGACATCAATTAGAAGCTGATCAGCCACCTTTGAGAGCATTTTAGCACGCTCGATATCAAAAGGAGATATTGCAGCTGCGACAAGAAGCCTTCCATCATCATCTCTTAGCGCGTTTTTGTATTTTCCCTTTACCTTAACATCCTTGTATGTTATAAGCCCTTTGAAGTTGTTATCTTTATCTACTACTGGAAGCTTTTCTATTTTGTTCTTTCTCATTATCGAAACCGCTTCGTCTTCCGTTATTGACTCGTTTGCTGTAATAACATCCTTTGTCATTACCTCATTAACCTTTTTTGAAGGATCCTCATCTCTTACATCCCTGTTTGTAACAATCCCTATTAACTTTCCATTCTCAACTACTGGAAGGCCTGATATATTATGTCTTTTCATTATCGAAAGCACATCTGTTATATTTGCATTACTATTTATGGTTATTACATCTCTTATTATAAATGATTCTGCACGCTTTACTGCATTAACCATATCTAGCTCTTCCTCTCTAGTGCAGTTTCTATGAATGACGCCGATGCCTCCTCTTCTAGCCATCGCTATCGCCATTCTGCTTTCGGTAACAGAATCCATAGGAGATGAAACAAAAGGAATGCTGAGCTTTATTGATTTAGAAAAATTAGTTGTTGTATCAACATCTTTTGGTTCAATTACAGCTTTGCCAGGTCTTAAAAGAACGCTGTCAAAATCCAATGCGAACTCTGCATTGGCAAACTTATCAAAAAAATTTGCACCCTCCATATATATTATTTGTAAAAAGAATTATTAATCTTTTGTTGAAGATTTAAGTTGTTGATATATTTATATCATTAAACATATTTTAAAATACTCCTTATCTTATCAACATCACAACATTTTTAATCAAAAGGTGATTAAATAAGTGTTTCTATAATTTTGTGCTATGCTTATCATAAGACTTATTTCTGCCAGTTTAAAGATGTATTTTATTGCATATGTCGCAAAGATCTCTACATTTGAGTATTTTTTAAAATAATTTAACACATCGTTATAATTTTTATATTTAATACTCATAAGTGCAGTCACTTTATTATTATCTTTTATATTAACCTCCTATCTGTTTAAGAAACTCTACAACATTATTAAAGCCCCTCTCTTCAGCATACATAAGTGCAGTCTTACCGTTTTTATCTTTTGCATTTACATCTGAGCCCTTGTCAACGAGAAACTTTACAATATTAAGATGGCCCTTATCTGCAGCATTCATAAGTGCAGTTTCCCCAATATCATTCTTTGCATTTACATCTGCGCCCTTGTCAACGAGAAGCTTTACAATATCAAAATAATTGTTCTCTGCAGCCTGCATAAGTGCAGTCTTACCATTTTTATCCTTTGTATTTACATTTATGCCTTGTTTAATGAGAGCTTCAACTTTCTTATAGTAACCTTTAAACACTGCCTTAATAAATTTTTTTTCTTTATGCTTCCTAAACAGGTTTTCTAACATTTTATCACAATAAATATTTACAACATTTCATATATTTATATATTTTGAGGCTGTTGAAAATTTAATATATATAGTGTCGAACTTCTAAAAATTGTTGGTTTGGAGAGTTTTTATTAGATTTAAATTCTGATTTTTCTATTTAAAATCGATAAATTTTTAATTAAAAAAAGATGGGCGTCGATACTTTTGACTAACCGAAATCCTCTTCAGTATTAAAAATAATATTTTAGAGTATATACTTCAGTAGATATCCAAGTATACAACTGTTTGCGTGTACAGTAACTCTTTGCAGTCCTTTAACTCTAACGTTTAGAAGGTTTAATTTCATCTTTAATATAGAGAAGAATCTTTCTATTGCACTTCTCTTTCTATAATCCTTATCTTTTGGTTTTTCTGAATTATAGTGCCCCCTTCCATTAA
>Ga0080006_1250849_pt1 | contig 13640 bp, 12 predicted proteins | sample RS3BMetagenome_FD_69209 | JGI IMG/M metagenome (GOLD analysis project Ga0080006, IMG submission 69209) | Ferric oxide microbial mat and aquatic microbial communities from Rainbow Spring, Yellowstone National Park, USA - RS3B (SPADES... ...
CAGATTGGGGAGAACAGATTGGGGAGAACAGATTGGGGAGAACAGATTGGGGAGAACAGATTGGGGAGAACAGATTGGGGAAGGTTAAACCAGAAGAATCCAGTTCAAGGAGCGTATTTGGCAAGCGCTATGGTTGCGTGACGCTCTGCCGGTTCCTCCAGAATACTGCAGAGCTCCAAGAAGATCTCTGTCGCTTGTTGTCCTTCCCATGTCGGAGGAAGCAGTTCGTTGGGCAGGCCAGGGTCGAGATAGGGGAATCTCTGCCAAGCTGCTACCGTCTCTAGGTAGTCCACAAATGCTTCACGAGGGCTTCCTTGATGACTGCTCCACTTTTCCAACAACAAGGAACGTTCTCCTACAAACCTCTCGTATGCATTGGAGAGCTCTGCTAAATTCCACCAAACTGATACCTTCTCCGATAGCGGTCCAAAGGCTTCATGATGCCCGTGGAAGATCTCCACATACTCTTCCAGGCCCAACTCCACAATCAAAGACCGTGTATCTTCTACCTGGCGCCAAGGGGCTATCCATACCCCAGCAGAGACATTGCCAAACCCCTGCCAAGCAAGTCGTGAACGCAGCAGATGACGCTTACGTCTTTCCGTCTCGGGCACAGAGAAGATGACTACTACCCAGCCATCCTCCAATGAAGCTGTCTGGCGCCTAGCGAATAGACGTTTATCGCCTTCTTCCAGAATAGCTTTTGCCTCGTCCGTAAGGCGATAGCCCGTTCTTCTTCCCCGTCGTTCCACTCGGAGGATCTCTCTCTGTTTCATCCGAGATATGGCAGAGCGCACTGCTCTCTCGTCAAAGCCAAGATCGCCCATCAACTCGACAAGTGCCGCTACAGCTATCCAGTCACCCCATTTGCGGCCATAAGCTCCATAGAGGTTGAGCACCATCGTCTTAGGTTGAGCGAGCATCTATCTACGCCTTTCCCTGTGATCTACGAAACCTCTATGCTCCTCCGGATACCGGAGGCAGAATGGCCACTTCATCGTCGTCGGTTACTTCGAAGTCATCTCCTGCACGTTCACCGTTTACCCATATCGTGCTCGAAGATAGAATTTCGCTGAATTGTTTGCCAAATCGTTCGCGGGCAGCCGCCAAAATTTCTCCAACAGTAAGTCCAGTTAGTTCTATTCCTGCCGTCCCTGCTGCTTCTCTTGCTGGGCCGAACATCCTTAGGATCGCCATTTGATTCCTCACAACTCCACAACTGCGCTGCGACAACAACCTAAGAAGTCATCCACGCCGTAGCTGGAGCCCTCTTCGTCTCACAACTCCACAACTGCGCTGCGACAACAACTCTTCACTACTCCTCGCTTATCTGTTTGGCGAGGTCGAATGCATCCTTTGGCGCAAGACCAGCAGCAGCAGCAATCCAACACGCTAGAGGCGCTGCAGATCGCTCTGAGGAATGTGCAGCAACTCCAGCGAGTTCGAGCACGTATTCCACTGCCTTCTCATCCAAGGTATTTCCTCCGCATAATGAAGCATATCGGCTGAGCCATTCATCTCTTGTACTACTCATGACTGCACCGTACCACGAACTCGATCCAGCAAGCTACGATGCGAATATGGCACTGATTCCCCTGGAAGAGGCTCAAGACTATGTTCTGGATTCCTGCCAGCGCTTATCGACAATACGTCTTTCCTTATGGGAATCGCTGAATCACGTGCTGGCTCAGACGGTAACGAGCCCAGAGCCAGTGCCTCCTTTCAGTTCAACTGCCATGGACGGATTTGCTGTCCGGGCCTCTGACACCCAAAAGGCTCCTGTTGAGTTAAGGGTGGTGGATACGGCCTCTGCTGGTCACCCAAGTGCAGCAGAGCTCGAAGCTGGACAGGCTATCCGAATCATGACTGGTGCCCCCATCCCTAAAGGAGCAGATGCTGTAGTGAAGGTGGAGGATACCAACTCACCCTCGGATAACCTATCCAACACCCGAGTTGTCATCGAACATCCGGTACGACCAGGGACGCATATACGTCACGTTGGTGAAAGCCTTCTCCGAGATGACGAGGTATTTTCTGCTGGCACATTGATACGCCCTGCCCATCTAGGCATGTTGGCGAGTCTGGGAATAAATGAACTCGAAGTGTACCGGCTCCCTAAGGTGGCAGTACTCTCTAGCGGTGACGAATTGGTTGAAATACAAGATTCCGTTGGCCCAGGCCAGATACGCGACTCCAACCGCTACCTCCTGCAATCATCTATCCATCAATGCGGGTTGGAAGTAGTTGACCTAGGCATCGTCAGAGACGACAAAGGGTTGATAGCCCAAGCAATTTCATTGGGCATTGACAGGGCAGATGCTGTAGTGATAAGCGGTGGGGTGAGCATGGGCGACTTCGATTACGTAAAGGTGGTTCTAGATGAGTTAAGTGCTGGTAATATGCGCTGGATGCAAGTTGCTATTCAACCGGCCAAACCACTTGCATTTGGTTTGATCAAAGATAAGCCTGTATTTGGTCTACCCGGCAATCCAGTCTCTTCACTGGTAAGCTTTGAGCTTTTTGCTAGACCAGCTCTACTCAAGATGGCAGGAAGATCAAGGATCCATCGGCTGCATCTGCAGGCCATAGCGGACGAAAGGATCATAGGTCACTCCGATGGTAAGCTTCACCTGCTCAGAGCTGTAATCTATCAAACCCTCGACTCTCAACTGCACCTACGCTTAACCGGCAACCAAGGTTCTCACTTGCTCAAACCCTTGGCCAATGCAAATGCCCTTGCTCTGGTACCCAGTGGAACGGATATCTCACCAGGAGAAAGGCTCGAAGCTATGATTTTGGACCCAGAGGAGATCGAGAGAGTCAATGGCTAACTCCTTCGAGCAAGATAGACGGACAGCATCGCTCAACATCAGCGACCAATCCAATCGAGCACAACCCCCCTCCTTCGACGGGATAAACCCCCCCTCATTCTATGAGGTAGCAGACAAAGAGGAATCCAACGCTCATCCTGCTGTCCATGAAGCTCTGATCGACTCCTACGGTAGAATAGCGACGAGTCTGAGGATATCGATCACCGATCGATGCAACTTCCGCTGCACTTACTGCATGCCCGACGGTATACAGCATTGGCTTCCGCGGCAAGAAGTACTCACCTTCGATGAGATAGAGCGAGTAGCAGCCATATGCATAAATCGCTTCGGTATAAAGAAACTGAGAATTACCGGAGGAGAACCAACAGTAAGGGCTGACTTACCTACATTGGTAGCCAAACTATCTCGTTTGGCTACCTACGCAGACCATCAGGTAGACATTGCCATGACCACGAATGGCGCTACTCTGTCGCTCCTGGCAGCACCACTGTACGAAGCCGGTTTACATCGACTCAATATATCCTTGGACACTTTGAGAAAAGAGAGATTCCTGCAGATAACCGGTCAGGATCGGTTGGACAGCGTATTAGAGGGTATAGAAGCAGCACGTTCAGTTGGATATCAATCCATCAAGATCAATACAGTGGTCATGAGCGGAGTAAACGACGATGAAGTAGTAGACCTTGCCACCTTTGCTCGTGAAAGGTCTTTGCAGGCCAGGTTCATCGAGTTCATGCCTCTGGACGGACAGGGCCGCTGGAACCAGGGGTCGGTAGTGCGAGCGACAGATATCATAGGGATGATCGACGCCGTATATCCACTGGAAAGGCTGCCCAGACGAGGGTCTGGACCAGCAGATATATACTCTTATCGTGACGGATCCGGCGAAGTGGGGATCATCGCTTCAGTAACGCAACCATTCTGTGCTTCTTGCGATCGTATTCGCCTTACCGCAGAGGGCAAGCTCCGTACCTGTCTGTTTGCTCACGACGAATACGACCTGCGAGATATGCTTCGTAGCGGTGCTAGCGATGACCAGATCGCAACGCGCATCAAAGAGATAGTGCTAACCAAGTGGGCTGGCCATCAAATAGGAAAGTCTAGCTTCGTACAACCAGTACGGCTTATGCACCAAATAGGTGGATGAGGCCTTGCGGGGGTAACCCAGGGCCGCAGATGAGCCGATGAAAAGAATTGCCTAGGAGACCTCATGCTCTTGATGGTTGGCAGAGGGCGAAGGAGCGACTTCTTCTGGAGGAGGGACATTGCGAAAGGCAAGGTAGTAGGTGATCAGGTTAGCGGTCATGAATACGACCGCCCCAAAGATAGGGGCATCAGCGATGGAATCCATGAGCGCTCCACCAATAGCTGGACTCGCGCTGGAGGACAACTGGGAAGGAAGAGCACTTATTGCAGCTACCTTACCTCGGTGACGGGCATCCGCTACTCCCATCACATACGATTGTCGAGCAGGCACTCCCAATGAGTTGAGTGCCATCCGCAGTGCAAACAAACCGGCAGCCCAGGTAAAACTAGGGACCCAAGCCATAGCCAGAAGAGCAGCGATCGAAGCTGCACGCGTTACTGTCACTGCCATAACCGCTCCCAGTCTCCTCGCCAAGCGCCACGCACCCAAATAAGGGAGGGCACTTACCAGGTTCACTATCACATACATGATCGCTAGCTTGCCCACCCCGACCCCAAAGTGCACATGGAACCAGTAGGTGAGCATGGGGCCAAGAAAACCGAATCCAAAACCGTTGAGCATATTGGTCACACTCAACCTCCCGATCAGCTGTCCTGTTCCGATAGGCGGTGGGGATGAGGGATCGGATCGCGGTGATATCCCTTTCTCGCTCTTTGCCTCCTTGTCCTGGTTATTGTCCTGGTTATTGTCCTGCTGGTTATTGTCCTGGTTATTGTCCTGCTGGTTATTGTCCTGCTGGTTATTGTCCTGCTGGTTATTGTCCTGCAAGGGTAGCGTTACCAGGAGTAAGAGTATCGAGAGAACGGCTCCCAGCAAGAAGACCATCCGATCAGATTCGATAGCAGAGATGTTCAGTTTGGACAACCAATCCGGTGACCAAACAAGGATCGAGCCAGCCGCTCCCGCAAGTACTCCAATAAATCCTATGGTGCCGAATGCCTTGGTTCGTACTTTGTCGTCAGAGGACTCAGCGAGGAGCTTTTGTTCAGCAGGAAAAAATGGGCCCCAGGCACCACCACTACCTGCTGCTCCACCACGGCCAATACCTCCTAATCCGCCAGCCAGCATGATCACCGCTAGATTAGGGCTCAGTCCTACTGCCGCAGCTCCCAGGATCGAGAGCACAGCCAACCCCAACAACATCGGCTTAGCTCCCAGTCGATCACTCCCTAATCCCACCACAACAACGAGAAATGCCGAGCCGGCAGTAACTACAGTAAGAATTAATCCGACTAATGTCGCCCTATAGCCTAAATTGGCTAGGTAAACAGGGAAGATTACCGTCAGAAAAGAGGTGATGAAGCTGCGAATGAGACGCCCTAGATATAACCAGCGAAGATTATTGCTCCTCAAACCACTTCTCTCATGCACTAGGGGGTCATTCACTAGGGGGTCTTAAGGGAGTCGCCATAAGAAAGCAGGTCTCCGCAGGGTAGCGGGTCGCCGCAGGGTAGCGGGTCTCCGCAGGGTAGCCCAATATTCGACCTCCTCGGAGGAGGCAAGCCGGGGCTTGCGGGCGCGTTTTGGTCATCCAACATAGGGCCATTCACGACGTAGCTCCTGACGAGCGATGCTTCGACGATGAACGGCATCTGGACCATCTACTATGCGTAAGGCTCTTGCCCAAGCATATAGATAAGCCAGAGGAGTGTCATCGCTAAGTCCCTGACCACCGAAGATCTCTATGGCTCTGTCGATGACCCGAGTAGCCATTGCTGGAGCTGCTACCTTGATGGCTGCTATTTCAGTGCGAGCTCCTTTGGACCCATATTTGTCTATCAGCCATGCAGTCTTGTAGACAAGTAGTCTTACCTGATCGATATCGATGCGGGATTGAGCGATCATGTCCTGTACGGCTCCATGCTCGGATAGGTACTTCCCAAAGGCCATACGGTACTTGGAGCGATCCACCATCAAAGACAATGCTCGTTCGGCCATCCCAATCGCCCTCATGGCATGATGGATACGTCCAGGACCAAGCCTTGCTTGAGCTATCATAAAGCCATCTCCCTCTCCTGCCAGCAAGTTGGATACGGGCACACGAACATTGCGGAACACGATCTCAGAGTGCCCATGTTGGTCCTGATAACCAAAGATCGGCAGATGTCGCTCGATCATCAACCCAGGGGTATCCCTTGGCACAATGACCATAGACTGCTGGCGATGCGGCTTTGCCGTGGGATCGGTTTTGCCCATCGTGATAAACATCTGACAACGACTATCAGCCGCTCCACTGATCCACCATTTGCGCCCATTGATTACATATTCATCCCCGTCACGTTCTATCTGAGTGGTGATGTTGGTTGCATCAGAAGAGGCTACATCCGGTTCAGTCATAGCGAATGCCGAACGAATCTCTCCTTCCAGCAATGGCTCCAACCATCTCTTTTTCTGATCTTCAGTACCGAACAGATGCAAAATCTCCATATTGCCGGTATCAGGGGCTTGGCAGTTGATCGCTTCAGGTGCTATCACGGGTGACCATCCGGATATCTCTGCTACAGCTGCATACTCCAAATTGGACAGTCCGGATAGATGCGGCAAGAAAAGATTCCACAACCCACGTCTTCGTGCTGAGGTCTTCAAAGCCTCAATGATAGGAGGGCACTCATGTGCCCCATGTTCTGCCAAATAGGCAGCGTATATTGGTTCTGCTTTGAAGACCTCTTGACGCATGAAGGCCCACATTGAAGTACAAACCTCCTGAGCCTTCGGTGATAGTTCGAAGTCCACCTCTTGCATGCCTCCTTTGTATAGGCCTCTATATACCTCCTTTGAGCTTGGCAAGACCTTCTTCGGCTATCCGTACTACTTCTTCGTCAAGAATCCCAAAATCTTGCCCTGCCATAGCTCCTGCAGCCACTCTAGAGGCAATACCTTGAGCTATCACTGCAAACTTGTAATGTGCGAAAGCTTCATAAAAAGAAATACTCTCCAGATCCATCCCGCTCCGATCAGCGTAACGCTGCATCAGGTATGAGCGTCCTGGGAAACCAGGGGTAGTCGTCACAGAAGGAGTGAGCAGCAGATCAGGTTCTCCAGACTCCCGCCAGTAAAAAAGAAACAACCCAAGATCGGAGAGTGGATCACCCAGTGTAGACAACTCCCAATCAAGCACTGCAGCTATACGTGATGGGTCTTGAAGATCCATCACGCAGTTGTCCAGCCGGTAGTCACCATGGACGATCGAATATCTTTGGGGTGGCGGTACCTGCTTAGCCAATCGTGCACCAAGTTCATCTACAATGTGAACCTCACGGGTCTTGGACAACTCCCATTGCTTCCCCCACCGCCTTATCTGACGTTCCAAGAAGCCGTCAGGATGTCCATAGTCACCAAGTCCGACCGATCTTGGCTCTATGTCATGGAGGACTACCAAGGTGTCCACTAATGCATTCGCCATAGCAGTCTTGGCAGATTCTGTTTGGGCGTAGCCGGGAGGGAGTTCGGAGCGAATGAGATGACCGGATACCTTTTCCATTATATAAAATGGGGTGCCAATTAGTTCACCTGCATCTTCGAAAAGGATGCTAGGCACTGCCACCTTGGTGGCAGCAAGGGCCTTTTGCACTCTGGCTTCGCGCTGCATGTCATGGGCCTTTGGCAACAGCTCACCTAAAGGAGGACGACGCAGGATAAGTTCACCTGCTGGACTGCTCAACAAGAAAGTCAAGTTGGACTTACCTCCAGAGATGAGCTGAGCCTCCAATGACCGCCAACGAACATCCCCAGTAACTTCAACGAGTACTAGTCCTATGAGTCGAAGATGATCGGAGTCCAAGCTTTGAAGAGGCATCAGAGATCTTTAGCAATTAGAAGATTTGGGTAGGACATTGAGAATTTAGAAGAGTTGGTTAGAAGGAGTTGGTCAGAAGGTAAGCACCTGCCAGCCTTCTCCGAGTCGAGTTGCCACTTCTATCCCACCTCTAACTACATCTGCCTCAAACATTTGATCTTTGGTGAGACCTAAACTCTCAAGTGATACTTCACATACTGCAACCCTGACTCCTTCTGCTCGAAGCACCTCGAGCTGTTGAGCAAACTGAGGAGAGTTCTTTTGATTCGAACGCAGGATTTCTACGCCAGGTCCAAGAAAAAGTATTTCTACAGGCTCTTGAAGAGTTTTTCTGACCATCAGAGTCATCTGCAAGATTGCATTTGCCCTGACGAACGCCTCTTTGCCCGTAGTGACTACAACAAGAGTTGACTTTTTGCTCTCCACCATATTCATTCTCCCTGCTTAACTCTCCCTGGGTAGCTCTCCCTGCGTGGCTGCTTAATTCTATGCATAACTTTTTCTTTTCGCAGATCAGCTAGGCACCTATAATCCTTCTGACCGAAACGCGCCCAGCAAACCGTTGGCCTTCATCCACCTGGACAGTTCAGCTCCACTTCGCCACCGAATTACCCCACTTCGCCACCGAATTACTCCACTTCGCCACCACACCAAATGGGTAAAGAGGCGATGGTTACCATCTACCTGGGTACTTAGATCTCCACTTCGTCTCGGAGACGGTTCAGGACACCGAGAGATTGCATCCTCGGTCGAGGACATCGCTAGGGAGCTTAGACGCCTCAGCGAACTTCAGCGAAAGCTCGATCGGCAACATGACCAGATAACACAGGAACTCCTAGATGCTTCGATAATGTTCGATAATGAAGGTAGGTGCATAGGTGGCCGGTAGCCGCTCTCGCTGGAAGGTCCGGTCCAGGACAGCCCAGCACACCCAGGTAAGATCAGCGAACTCCACCGGCAAACAGCAGCGCGGCGAGACCTACTTATCCTTTGTTACGAACTACCCCAAATGAACTCAGCCCAATGATAACCCCCTTCTCGTTACGAACTACTTCATCAGGAAAGATCAAATCATGCCTGAAAGGAAAGTGTTCGGCCACTACTCTACTTACGATCAAGATGTGCGAGTTGTCCGGAGGAGGTAATCCATCACAATCGCCAAGAACCGTAGCATATACAGGTACTGTGTCTTCTCCGATCAAGATGCTACCCACCTGTCGACGATCCACCTCCAGCCTGGCTGGAGGGCCAGATGGTGGGAGTTCTACCCACTCTCCTGAGGGCAAGGCGACGTTGATGGTATGTGGTGTCAGATTCAAAAGTTGATCGAGTTTACAGACGGTTAGAGATTTACTTTCATCGGCCATTGTTGGAATCCCTCCGCACTTTATCACCTTCTATCAAATACTTAATAGATTGAACGGTGACTGGTCCGGATTGAAATCAACGATAATGAAATACATGATAAGGATCGTGTGCAAAGTGGTAGACCTTAGCTACTTCCACCTCTAAGCGACGAAGGGGCGGTAAACGTCGTAGTGCCACTGCAGCAACTGCGCCAATGGTTGGTCCGAGTAAATACGCCCAGAATCCATGCCAGTCTCCTGAGATAACAGCTGGACCTAGAGTACGAGCAGGATTGGTGCTTGTGCCCGATAGAGACCCCTCAAGGTAAACCATGATAGCGTAGAGAGGCGGCAGAAGAAGAGGAGTAAATCGTCGAATAGATCGTGTCCCCAAGAACGCAAACACACCTGTCACTAGGCAAAATGTAGTTGCTGCTTCTCCAAGAGCTGCGACAACTACTCCATGTGGGCCGGGAACACTAGCAGCGTAGTGGACACTCTTACCGAACGACCCCCAGAGAAGCAGAACGGTAGCACCGAGTATTGCGCCGGTCAGCTGTGCAGCTATATAGCCTAGTAAGAAGCGGAGCGGAAGTTTTCGCTCCAACCAGAAAGCCAGACTTACGACAGGATTAATATGTGCTCCACTTAGTCGTCCGACTGGCGAAACGGTAATCAGGGCACCTACACAGCCGAACAGGAATCCAGTAAGTGCACGTCGTTCTCCAGCGCTAGGAAGCACTCTGGATACGGTCCCGCCGCTACCGAAGTCTACGATCACAACCGACAAGCCGACAGCAATGAGCAGCCCTGTTCCAATAAACTCGGATACCAAGATTTGCCAACGGATGGCATGCAATAAAGAACCTAGTGAAGGAGATTTTTCTCCCTCCTCACGGTCGGACGTAGGCCCATCCCTCGCATTGACGCTGAACGAGATGTGATATGCCAGCAGGAATAGTCGTGAACGCGTCATCGAGGTCTTCCTCCTTCATTCTGGCGTATTCCATACTGTTGGCACATGCAAGGAACTTGACACCTCTAATACGGAGCCTTTTGAACTCGATGGCCAGAGTGCTTGTCCTGGAGGCAGAGATAATCGCTGGACCATTGAAAACAACCTCTACATCTACTCGATTGTTGCCGAGATCGTTCAATAAATTGAGGACGTTGCCAAGAGCTAACCGCTGTCTCTCCAAACTGTCCTCGTCAACGTGGAATACGACATTAAAGCTTTTCTCGGTTGGCATGACAGGTATAGACACTGTCAACCGATTGTAGGTGAAATAAGATCTTTCCTGACAATTTTTAATAGTAAACTGTCGCTTCAGAGATGAAGGAGGGGGGTCGATATGGTAGATACAGATGTCACCATATTTGTCGATCGGTTTACTCACGGCCTGATCGGACCAGATGTTGGTTTCTTCGCCACTGTGCCCAGTGGCAGCAGTAGCTGTTGATGAAGACAATGCTCGTCGCTTTGCGGACCAAGCAGCTCATTATGCAGCACTTCCTGAACGGAGTGAACAGTACTCGATATTGATCTATGCAGCCCACGAACTCACAGGCCTCCCTGTTCGTATGAGGCCTTCTATCGGCAACATTGGCACTATACCGTCCAAGACAATTCCAGATTCGCATAATGCCGGAGATTTTGGCTCCTTTCTAGTTGATGCACCACACCAGTACCGACTGAGCGCTGAAGAATTGGATCTAGTGAGAACCGATGCGCATCTGGATTGCACTGACGTTAGACCTGGAGCTGTACTGCTGTGCCCTGTCAAGGTTCCAGGAGGAGGCGTTTACATGGGAGATGCCCATTCAAATTACTTGCGTAACGAATATGAACGCATCTTGCTTATGAGATTATTATAGTATATTAAATTATTAATTGATACTATAGCTTAAATGTTTTATTGACACTATGCGAGATATGCGCATCTTTAAAACTTAAGAATTGAGGAACTACAAAACTAACTGTAACATCATGCATATCTGGGCGTCTATATAAAATATGTGGAGCAATATCAATATGCGGCGGCGATTTATTATCATTGCTTTCCTGTCAGCCATAGGCGTAGCTGCACTGGCAGGAGGATTGACCATAGCCCTTAGTTCTACATCAGTTTCACCTACTAAGCCAGCTTCAAGGCCTCTTGTGCGGCCTCTTGCACATCAGATGACCAAGGCGGTACTCAGTCCTGCTGTGCACCTGATCGGCAAAGATCTTGCAGTTAATAACCTATCCAAGTGGAAGAGCCTTACACCAAAAGATAGATCCATCCTTAAAAGGAATTTGGTAGCGAAGGAAAAGACATTTCTCGCGTCTGAATCATCTTTGGTGAAACACCCAAGGCCGCCAGTCCTAAAGGTCTCCCTCTCTGCCAATCACACTACCCATCTGCCCCATCTGAAACCAATTAGCGAAAGAATAACTCACCCTACTCCTGGAGATCCGGTAGTCACCACGACCTATAGTGGATATGCCAGCCCAATGAATATCGTAAGTCCACAAAGCGCCACTACAGATGTTCCTTGCGCCTCTGATTACGGGGTAACCATCTGCTCTGGTGTTGCTTCGGCTGCAACACCTATAGTCAATCCCTCAGCTGGGGAGGTTACCCTCTCAACTGCAGCATTTGGTATAGCCAGCGCTCAAGCCAATAATTGGCTAGGCGTAGTCTATGACTCACAAGCTCCAGCTAACGTGAGCTCTACTTTGTCGGTTACTGCAACGGCCTATATAGAAGACGGCACAGAGGGCGTGAGCGCTGGCGGAGTGAGCTGCGCACCAACTTATGTAAACGGCGTAGCCTTTACTCAGCCCGTACAGACCAATACGGTTGCATCCTGTCTCGATACCCTCTCAGTATCAATACCTACGGCGGCTGCCACTGAAGCTGACAGCGAGGCCGAACAGGTGTTCAGCCAAGTAATGGGGGTATACAGCAATGCCACTACAATCGAGGGATGGCTTGCTGGCCTTCCCTCTTACAATACAGTGACCATGTCTTGGACGGGTAGTGCTACCGGCGGTGGACAGGTACTCATAGCCATGGATCCTCAAATCTACGCAGTTGATTCAGGAGCCGGCACAGAGCTCAATGCCGCCAATGTAATAGTGCAGATACAGGTACAAGAGTCCTATCAGGGAGTTCAATCTGTAGAAGCTCCACCTGCCGACGCTGGAGTCAACTACTCACAAGCAAGCTACTCGAATTTCATGAGCCTACCGGGGAATCCCCCAACCCCCCTCTCCAGCAGCTGGAGTCTAGTCTCTGGTACCATGCCAACTGGATTACACATGATGGTCTGCACCACGTGTGCCCCGGGTGGTTTCATGCTTAGTGGTGCACCGCACCCAGCGGGTTCCTACAGCTTCGAGGTAGAGGTAACCGATGCAAACGGTAATGTCTGGCCCTATCTCATTCACCTTACGGTGCACTCAGGGCCTCGGGTTGTCACTCAGACGTATTCATCAACTGACACGCTTTTATCAGGTGAAGTAGGTGTTGGCTACAACCTACCTTTCACAGGTGTAGGGGGAGTGCCATTTGGAGGCTTAAGTCCCTACGTGATTGGACTTGCGCCTGGATCAGCTCCTCTACCTCCTGGACTTTACTTTCTCGGCAATACTCTCCAAGGAACACCAAAGAAAGCAGGGTACTACAACTTCGAAGTCCAAGTTGAAGATGCTGCTGGTGGAATAGGCGACTTTCCTTTCTACATCAATATAGCGCCTCCACTAGTCAACACCACCCCCGCCATACTCCATGGTGGTGATGTTGGTGAGTACTACTTGAGTGCGTACTACTCGACCTACCTTAGCTCCACCGGTGGAATTAGCCCTTATCAGTGGTCATTGGCCGACTCCGGCAATGAGGAACTCCCGCCGGGTCTTACCCTCTCCCCTGACGGAATCATCCAAGGTACTCCCACTACGGCAGGAGACTACTACTTCTTCCCTGTAGTGACTGACTCTACAGGTACGACCGCTTGGCCCAATCCCTATGTTACGCCATATGGGACAAGCTACTCGCCAGTCGAAATAGTAATATCACCACCACCTTCTATAACTACATCATCCATAGCCAATGCAGAAGATGGTCTTCCCTATAATCAGGTGATAGCCGTTACTGGTGGTACCCCACCTTATACACTAAAGAGCTGGGGTTTACCGGCAGGCTTGTCCATCAAGACCATTCAACAAAGCGGAGGGGAGGATATTGTAATCTCCGGCACTCCAGATGTGAATGACTGGTCCGGGAACTCATTCGACGAAGATTACAGCCTTTCGCTCAGGGTCACCGACAGCGCTGGAGAATCGGCTTATGCCTCCTATAACCCATGGGTCATAGCTCCTCCCCTTACCCTCACTAGCTCATTACCGACTAGCGCACAAATAGGGACATCTTACCAAGGGACACTATGCGTTCAAGGAGGTATAGCTCCATTCAAGC
>Ga0080006_1085525_pt1 | contig 13639 bp, 10 predicted proteins | sample RS3BMetagenome_FD_69209 | JGI IMG/M metagenome (GOLD analysis project Ga0080006, IMG submission 69209) | Ferric oxide microbial mat and aquatic microbial communities from Rainbow Spring, Yellowstone National Park, USA - RS3B (SPADES... ...
GGGGGAGTGCATCGCCTGAGAGCTCGAGGAGTGAGTGCTCGGGGGCCGACCCTGACCCAGCGGGGCCTCCCCCCGGCGCCACCGCTGCGGACCCCCAGCCGGCGCCGACGGGGGCCGCTACCGCGGGGGCCGGCACCGGGGATCGGGGGCGTAGCGGGCAGGCGGGTCAGTCGTGGCCGTCGCCCGGTCTGCCCGCCGCCGCTTCGTCGGCCGTCGCTTCCTCGGGCTGCTCCAAGTAGAACTCTTCAGAGGTCCGGTCGTAGGCGAACATCTCGGCGTAGCGCCCCCAGCCGATCGCGGTGTCGATCTGGGCCTGCGCCTCCGCCTCGCCGAAGTCCTCGGTGATCAGATCGGTGAAGAACTCGCGCGGCATGGTCCGGCTCCGCTTCCCTTCCAGCACCCGGCGGATGACGGCGAAGAGCGACAGACGCGCGATCTGTACGGCGAAGATCCGCTTGCGCTCGAGGACGTCGGCCTCAGCGAAGGCCCGGCCGAGGTCGGTGAGGCACATGTCGCCCTCCTGCACGGCGGCGAGTTCCAGGAGTTCCGCCGCCTCGGTGACCGGCAGCAGGTCGTCGACCTCCAGCAGGAGCTCGCTCCCCAGCCGGTAGAGGTCGTCCCGGCCCCCCCGGTCCGCGACCAGTTCGAGCAGGCCGCTCAACATGCCGATGGCGGCGTGGGGGAGCCTTCTGAAGCGGCGCCGAGCGGCGGCGGGTCCTGGCCGGCCGGCCGCCGGCGCCGCACCACCCCCCACCGCGCCGACGGCCGGCCGGGTGCGCGCCCCCGCCTCGCCCCTGGCCGCTGCGCCACCCGGCCGCGCCCGGGTCTCGGACGCTTCGGTGACGATCTTGTAGACCCGGTCGACCAGGCTGAGGAAGGCGGCGTGTTTGCGGTTGCGCGGCCGGGGCAGCGGCACCGCCAGGTCGGCGACCACGCGCGCCGGATTGCGCGAGAGCACCACGATGCGGTCCGCCATGAAGACGGCCTCCTCGACACCGTGCGTCACCATCAGCACCGAGCGGGTCGGGATCTTCCGGTCGACCCAGAGGTCGAGGAGTTCGCTGCGCAGGTTCTCCGCCGTCAGCACGTCGAGGGCGGAGAACGGCTCGTCCATGCAGAGCAGTTCGGGCTCGACGGCCAGCGCCCGGGCGAAGCCGACGCGCTGCCGCATCCCGCCGGAGAGTTCCTTCGGATAGGCGTCCTCGAAGCCGTCCAGGCCGACCAGGTCGATCAGGCGGGCCGCCCGGTCGCGGCGCTCGCGGATGGCGAGGCCGGCGGCCTTCAACCCGATCTCCACGTTCTCGAGCACGGTCAGCCATGGGTACAGGGCGAAGGTCTGGAAGACCATGGCCGCGTGCGGGCAGGGGCCCGCGACGAGTTCGCCGCGGTAGCGGACCTCCCCGGCGCTCGGGTCCATCAGGCCCGTCACGATGCGCAGCAGGGTCGACTTGCCAGAGCCCGACGGTCCCAGGAGGGCGACGAACTCCCCGTCCTGGATGTCCAGGTGGATGCGGTCGAGGACCAGCATGTCGTCGTAGCTCAGGCTGACCCCCCGCGCGGACACGAGCACCCCGGCGGCCATGTGCCGGCACCCCCTCTCGGCCGAGTTACGAGGACGCGCTGTACCGGGTCTCGGCCACCCGGTACAGCCGTCGCCAGAACAATCGGTTCACCAGCACCACGACGAGCGACAGCGTGAGTGTGGCGGCGAGCAGCAGGCCGTACTGCTGATGCTGGCTGGCGCGGGCGATCTCCGCGCCCAGCCCGAGGGTGGATACCGTGTGCCCCCCGAACTGGACGTACTCGGCCACCACCGCCGCGTTCCACGCCCCTCCCGACGCCGTGACCAGGCCGGTGATCAGGAACGGGAAGATACCGGGGATGATCAGGGTGCGCCAGCGCTCCAGGCGCCCGAGTCCGAAGAGGGCGGTCGCCTCCTTGAGGTCCTCGGGAATGGACATCGCCCCGGCGATCACGTTGAAGAGGACGTACCACTGTACGCCGAGGAGCATCAGCAGGATCGAACCCCAGGCGAGGCGCGTGCCCAGCCAGAGCAGGACGATCGGGAAGAGCGCGGTCGCCGGAATGGAGGCGAGGATCTGCACCACCGGTTGCAAGCGGTTCGCCCAGACCCGGTTCATGCCGATGAAGACGCCCAGCGGAATGGTCCAAAGGCAACTGAGCAGCAACGCCGCCGCCACGCGCAGGATGGTGAGGAGCGCCGCGGCGGGCAGCGCCTCCAACTGGGCGTGGGGCGTCGCCGCCAGCGCGGCGAAGGCGTGCCACATGGCGACGGCGACGACGGCCAGCACCAGCCCGCCCAGCAGATAGCCGACCATGCGCCGGCCGATGGCGCGCGCCGGCCCGGCCGCCGGCTCGGGCGTCCGGGACAGCCGGCGGTCGGCGCGCTCGACCATGGGCGCCAAGAAGCGCCCGGTCACCCAGTCCACCAGGCGCGAGCGCCGGAGCACGATCAGCACCGCGGAGCGCGGCGGCGACTGGTTGCCCACCAGTTCGACCTTGAATTTGTCCGCCCAGGCGATGAGCGGCCGCCACAGCAACTGGTCGAGGCCCGCGATGAGGAGCACGAGGGTGGCCAGGCCCCCGACCACCCCGCGGATGTCGCCCCGGTTGGCCGCCTGCTGCAGGTAGCTGCCCAGGCCGGGCAGTTGGAACGACCTGCTGCCGAGGGTGAACATCTCGGCGGCCATCAGGAAGAACCAGCCGCCTGCCCAGGACATCATGCTGTTCCACACCAGGCCGACGGTGGCAAAAGGAAGTTCCAGCTGCCGGAACCGCTGCCAGGGGGAGAGGTTGTACATGCGCCCCACTTCGCGCAGTTCACGCGGTACGGTGAGCATCGAGTTGTAGAAGGAGAAGGCCATGTTCCACGCCTGCGAGGTGAAGACCAGGAGCACCGAGGCCAGTTCCACCCCGAAGCCGGAGCGCGGGAAGACGCCAGCCAGCGCGAGCACGACCGGCGGCAGGAAGGACAGGATCGGAATGGACTGCAGAATATCGAGGATCGGCACCATGATGCGCTCTGCACGGCGGTTGTACGCGGCCATGTAGCCGTAGCCGATCGCGAAGGACAGAGAGAGCACGTAGGCCGCCGCCATGCGCATCAGGGAATAGACCGCATAGAGCGGGAGTGCGGAGAAGCGCAGGGTGATCGCCGCATGGGGTGCGCGTCCGGGGCCGGCGGTCGCCAGCACGACGACGATGTAGAGCAGGCCGAAGAGACCCGCGCCGACGGCGACGTCAGCGCCCCAGGAGGCTGCACCGCCCGCCCTGCGGCGCGCGCCGGACCAGATGCCGCCCCAGCGCGGCAGGGGGAGCCAGTTCTTCGGTTGGGCGCCGTTCATGGCCAGCCACCTCGATCAGGCTCCCTTCTCGCCAGGCATGGTGGATGTGTACCGCCGCCCACCGTGCCCGCGGTTCCAAGTGTCTCCCCGCGGGCGCCCGGCCAACAGGGAGTGGCGACACACCGGGACGTCGGCGCACACGGAACCCCGACCGGGGGATGGGCGCGCCCCGATCGGACCAAGACCCATGATCGTGCTCGTGGTACCGCACCAGTGTAAAGCGACGGGCGGCAGGGGGCACTCAAGCGGCGCAGCGGGACCGCGAAACGACCGGCGCCATTCGCCGAACGCCTGGGGTATGGTAGCATGGGCGGATCGTCAAGGGAAGCCGGAAAGCCCGCCACGCCTCGGATCGGGGACCGAGGGGGCGAAAGGGCCCGGCCGGCGGCGGCAGGCGCCGACAGGTGCCGCTTCGTGGGGGGATACGCCGCGTCCGGCCGCGCGCATCCAGAGCGTCCTCCCTCGACCGGCGCCAACCCGGGCGGGGCGCCGTCGTCCGCCCGGGGGAGGGCGGCGCCGGCATTTCCCGGGTGGCGGACGGCGGAGGTGGGACATGGCGGAGCGGGACGGAATGGATTCCCCCGCGGCGGAGGCGGCGGCCGATCCGACCGGCCTTCAAGGGGACTATGTGATACGGGCGGTGGCGGATGAGGGGCGCATCCTGGCCTTTGCCGCCCGCACCTCGCGCGTCTGCGACGAGGCGCGCCGCCGCCAGGACCTCTGGCCCACGGCGGTCGCGGCGACGGGCCGCGTGCTGACCGCGACGGCGCTCCTGGCGCTGCCCCAGAAGGAAGGTAGCCTCACCGTGCGGGTCGCCGGCGACGGCCCGATCCGCGGCATCATCGCCGCGGGCACACCGGACGGCGACGTCCGCGGCTATGCCCTGAACCCGCACGTCGATCTGCCGCCGCGGCCCGACGGGAAGTTCGACGTGGGTGGGGCCGTCGGCCGGCACGGGGTACTGCGGGTGACGCGCGACCTTGGCATGCGACACCCGTATACGGGCAGTTCGCCGCTGGTCACGGGCGAGATCGGCGAGGATTTCGCCTCCTATTTCGCCCGTTCGGAGCAGGTGCCTTCACTGGTGGGACTCGGCGTGCTGGTCGGCCGCGGGGGCCGCGTGCGCGCGGCCGGGGGACTGATCGTGCAACTCCTGCCCGGCGCCCCGGCCGCCGCGGCCGGGCGCATCGACGCCAACGTGGGGGACATCGGCGCGATCAGCCGTGTGCTTGACGCCGGCGGCAGCCCCGAGGGGATCGTGGAGGCCGCGCTGGCGGGCTTCTCGCCCCGGGTGCTGGAGCGGCGGGCCGTCCGGTTTCGCTGCCGGTGCGGCCGGCGGCGGCTGGCCGCGGTGCTGCGTTCTCTGCCCACGGAGGAGATCCGGACCATGCGCCTGGAGGATGGCGGGGCCGAACTGGTCTGCCATTTCTGCGGGCGCAAGTACCAGTTCAGCGCGGAGGACCTCTTGGAGATCGAGACCGGCGGCGCCCCGGCATCGAAGTAGGCGCCGAGGAGCCCGCGCCCGCCCGGGGCGGGGCCGCTCGCCGGTCCATGGGGAGGCAGCGGGCGGGGCCCGTCACCCGTCAGCCCGGGCGGGGGTCTCCCTGCGGCCGATCCCCGCTCGGTGCGTGGGTCGGCGGCCGCCCGCGGCAGCGGAACCAAAGAAAGCGCCGGGGGCGGCCGCCGCGTCTACGGCGCCTCCCCCGGCGACAACCGTCCCGCGGGCGATCCCCGCGCCGCCTTCAGACCGAATTCTTCCGGCTGGTCCGCAGGCAACGGGTGCAGATCTGCACCCGGCGGCGGCTGCCCCCGATGTCGATACGCACCGTCTGGAGATTGGGCTCGAAGCGCCGCAGATTCTTGATGTTCGAGTGGCTGACGGCGTGACCCGAGACGGGGTCCTTGCCGCACACCTCACAACGCTTGGACATTGGCCGTACCCCCACCCCTCCGGCCGGGACTCGGCGGTTTCGCGGACCCTCCGGACCCGGCGCGCACCCGGCCGCGCCCGCCGTGCGCCGCCGCCATCCCCCGGCCACCTACGGGCCGCGCTGAGGCCGGACGGAGACACAGACATGCCGCAGCAGGCGAAATGCAAGCTTCGGTATGCTACCATGGATGCGCCGAGGGCGGCAAGGCCGCCCACAGGGGGGCGGGAGACGGCCTCGGAGTGGGCTGCGCCGTGCGGGATCGTTTTTTGGGGAGGGCGTGGCCCGCAGGGGCCCGCGAGGTTTCCCCGGCGGGCGGGGCGCGAACGACAAGTGAAGAGTCTATGCGGGAAGTGGCGTAGAGTCTTCGGAGCGGGACGGTTCACACGTGCGCGAGATGGCGACCCCCGAGGGTAGTCTCATCCTCACCGCAGCGGCGTTGGGCGCGGTCGCCGGGCACGCCGCGCTACGCTGTCCGGGCGTCGCGGCCACGCAGGCGCGGCGGCTGAAGGACGAACTCCGACTGCTCCTGGACCCGCCGGCCGCCGGGGACCCGCGCGAGGCGGGCCTGGCCGAGATCGACCTCGACGGCGAGCAGTGCCGGGTGGGGCTGGACATCGTGGTCGTCTACGGCGCGCGCATCCCCGAGGTGTGCCGCGCCGTCGTGCTGGCCGTGGACGAGGATCTACGCCGCGCCGCCGGCTTCTCGCCCGACCACGTGGAGGTGCGGGTCGTCGGCGTGCGCGCCGCGCCGCCGGCCCCCGCCGCGCGCGCTTCCGGTGCGGCCTCCGCCCGGGCGGCGGCGCGCCGGTCGGCGGCCGCCCGCGCCGCCGCAGACGGAGAGTCCGAAGGGTCCCCTGCCCGCACCGGGGGGCCCGGCCCGGCCGCCACGCCCCAGTCCGTTCCGGCGCGGCCGTCCGGCGCTCCGGGTCGAGGCGGCCGCTGATGGGAGCCCTGCCCCCGGGCCGGCGGGCCGCCCCCCCCGACCCGCGACCGGTGAATCCGCGGCGCCGCACCCCCGGGGCGCCGGCGCCGCAGGCGCCCGGCGGCCCCGGGGACGACGCGCGTTCCGGGCCCGGGGTGCCCCCCCCGCCGCCGGTGCCGCCCGCAGCGGCCGGCCCACCGCCCGCCTGGCCGGAGCTGGCCGTCCCCGCCTCGGCCCTGCCCGGGGTCGGCGCGGCACGCAGCCGCCAACTGGCGGATGCCGGATTGCATACGGTCGAGCAGGTGCTGCGCCACCTGCCGCGCCGCCATGAGGACCGGAGCCGGCCCGCGCGCCTGGGGGAGATCCGCGAGCCCGGGACCTACACCGCGGCCGCGACCGTCCTGGACGCCCGCGAGAGCCGCCCCCGGCCCGGTCTCACCCTGCTGCAGGCGCGGTTGACGGACGGCGGCGCGATCCTGCCGGCGGTCTGGTTCAATCAGGGGTATCTGCGGCGGGTGCTGGTCCCGGGCGCCCGGGTCATGCTGCACGGCCGCGTGGCGCCGGACCGCGGCGGCCGCCTGGCGTTCCGGGCGCCCGAGGTCGAGGCGGTGCGTGGCGGGGGGGGCGGTGCGGCCGGCGGCGGAGAGGCGGCGCCGACCGGGCTACTGCCGGTCTACCCGCCGGTGGCGGGCCTGGCGCAGCGGACGCTCCGGACCGTGGTGCACGATGCCGTCCGCGGCTATGCCGACCTGATCCCGGACACGGTGCCGCCGCACGACCGCGCCCGCCTGGGCCTCATGCCCGCCTCGGCCGCCTGGCGCGGCGTGCACATGCCCGCCAGCGCCGCCGAGTTGGAGGAAGCCCGCCGAAGCATCGTCTTCGAGGAGATTTTCCACTTGCAGCTGGGCCTGCTGATCCGGCGGCAGGAGCGCGCCGGCGCCCTGCGGGGCTTTCGCACGGCGCCAGCCGGCGACCTCACCCGGCGATTCCTCGCCGGCCTGCCCTACCGCCTGACGGGGGCTCAGCGCCGGGTGCTGCAAGAGATCGACGCGGACCTGGCGGAGCCGCGTCCCATGTACCGCCTGGTGCAGGGCGACGTCGGCTCCGGGAAGACGGTCGTCGCCGCGGCGGCCATGCTCCGCGCCGCGGAGGGCGGGCACCAGGCGGCGCTGCTCGCCCCGACGGAGATCCTCGCCGAGCAGCACATCGCCTCGCTCCGCCGGCTCTACGGTCCGCTCTGCCGCGCCGAACTGCTGACGGGCTCGACCCCGCGGGCCGCGCGACGCCAACTGCTCGGGGATCTCGAGTCCGGACGGATCGCGGTCCTGGTCGGCACCCACGCCCTGCTGGAGCCGGAGGTGCGCTTCGCCTCGCTCGGCCTGGCGGCCACCGACGAGCAGCACCGCTTCGGCGTGCGCCAGCGCGACGCGCTGGCGGCCAAGGGCGCCTCTCCCGACGTGCTGGTGCTGACCGCGACGCCGATCCCGCGCACCCTGGCCATGACCCTGTACGGCGACCTGGACGTCTCTGTGATCGACGAACTGCCGCCGGGCCGCCGCCCCGTCCGCACCTTCACCCGGCCCCCGGCCAGCCGCGGCCCGGTGTACGCCTTCGTGCGCGAGTTGGTGCGCGGCGGACGGCAGGCGTATGTGGTCTGCCCCCTCATCGCCGATCCCGTGTCGGGCGACCCTGCCCCCGAGGCGGCCGAGGGGGATGCGCCCCTGCCGGACCCACCGGACCCACCGGACCCGCCGGACGGGGAGGCGTCGGCCGCGGCCGCCGAGTCCTGGGCGGAGAGGCTGGCATCCGAGATGCCGGACGTGCGGGTCGCGCTCCTGCACGGCCGGATGCCGCCGGCCGCCAAGGAGGAGGTCATGGCGCGCTTCGCCGCGGGGGAGATCCAACTGCTCGTGGCCACCACCGTCATCGAGGTGGGGGTCGACGTGCCCAACGCGGCGGCCATGGTCGTCGAGGACGCCGACCGCTTCGGCTTGGCCCAACTGCACCAACTGCGGGGCCGGGTCGGCCGGGGCCCGCACGCCTCGTACTGCATCCTCATCGCCCGCGGGGCTCTGGCGCGACTGGAGATCCTCACCCGGACCTCGGACGGGTTCGCCATCGCCGAAGAGGACCTACGGCAGCGTGGACCCGGGGAGGTGATGGGCACGCGGCAGCACGGGCTGCCCGAACTCGCCCTGGCCGACCCGGTGCACGACGGGGCCCTGCTGCAGGACGCCCGGGACGCGGCCCGGGCGGTGCTGGCGTCCGACCCGCGCCTGGAGTCGCCGGGGCACGCGCACCTGCGCACGGCCGTCGAGGCCCTCTTCGGGCGGCCGCGGGGGTAGGGCGCCGTCGCCCCCGCCCTATGCCCGCAGGCTCCAGTCCGGGGTGCGGAGGCCCGACAAGGCCGCCGGACGGCGAAAGCACCCCACCGACGCGACGCCCCCGGGCCGTCGGCCGCCCGCTCCGGCGGGGAGGCGGCTCGCGCACGCGCCATCGCCCGCGGGCGCTCCGTGCCGGGTGGCCGCCGATGAGGCACCCGGCCTGTCCATGTGCCGATCACAGGGCAGGAATCAGCGCCGCTCCGCCGAGACAAAGATGCGGATCCACGCCCAGCACCCAGTGAATCTCCTCTTGCTCGCAGACGGCGATGCCGACCAGGTCGGCCCACGACAACCGGATGTCCCCGTGCTTGCGGCAGTCGGGCGGCGGGCTCCGCCACCTCGCGACCCTCCCACACGAGCCGGAGCCGCCCGATCCGGCAGGCTGCCAGGCACGCGGCTGCGGAAGGCCCACCGCCAAACCTCGTTGAATGATGGCTTCCAGCCCCGGCGCAGGAGGACGACTCTTGTGGACAATACTGTCGATCTCGGTTCACTGTTCCGGGAAGCAGTGGCCTGCATCGACGCGGGCGACGTCACCGAGTTGGAGTGCCTCCTCGCCGACCACCCCAGGTTGGTACGCGATCGCCTCAGCGCTCCCGGCGCGTGGCTGCGAGACAAGGTCGGGGGAGCCCTCGACGGCTTCTTTCGCCGGCCATACCTTCTCTGGTTCGTGGCGGAGGACCCCACCAGGAATAACAGTCTGCCCCCGAACATCGCCGAAGTGGCGCGCAGCATCATCGAGGCGGCGCGGCGCGACCCAAGGGTCGAACTGCGAGAGCAACTCAACTACGCACTGCTCCTGGTGGGCTGGTCGGGCGTTGCCCACGCGGCCGGAGTCCAGATCGGGCTGATCGACGTGCTCATAGACGCCGGGGCTTCTCCCGACGGCATCCCCAACAACGCCCTGGTCAATGGCCATGTGGCCGCGGCTGAGCACCTTGTCCAGCGAGGGGCGCCGCTGACGTTGCCGGTGGCGTTGTGCCTGGGAAGGTGGGAAGACGCCGAGCGCCTGGCGCAGACCGCGAACGCCGACGAAAGGCAATTTTCGCTGGTTCTGGCCGCCCTCAACGGGCAGGCGAAGGCACTCGCTACCCTCATCGACCTCGGCGTGGACGTGCCCTCAACGGGCAGGCGAAGGCACTCGCTACCCTCATCGACCTCGGCGTGGACGTGAACGCTCCTTGTCCCAACCTGTATCCGCACGGCACCCCCCTGCATCACGCGGTCTGCTCGGGCTCCTTGGAGGCGGTGGCTGTGCTCGTGGAGGCCGGCGCCGCGCTGGACACCCCAGACACCGCCTGGCACGGGACCCCACTCGGATGGGCCAAGCACTACCAGGAAGAACGCCCTCAGGATGGGCGATACCCCAGGATTGCGGAGTATCTCCGCACACGAGCGGCAGCCCCAGGGTGAAGGCAACTTTGAGGGAACCGCGCCGCGCAACAGGGCGCGCCCCAGGCCTGGGCGCCCGCCTCATCTGCAGGCTCCTCCTCAGAGCGCACGACATCATGGCTGGGCTACCGGATGAACCGTTGACTCTCAGAGGGTGCCATGCAACAGGAGGCCACCGGCTATGGGCCAACAGAAACTTCAGATGATCAAGCAACCAAAAACCATTACCCTTCACGGCTTTTGGAAAGCCCATGATGAGAACAAAACCCGCGGCGGGGAAATGATGGAGCTTCTGGGTCGAGTGTGGTCAGAAGTACGTGAAAATAATCTGGCCAACACGGGTATCAACCACGCAGTGTACGACTGTGGGGACATTGTGTTTTCCGGACTGGAGCTGACATCCCCAGATAAGATCAACACGATTCTGGTGAAGAAGGAGTTTGCCTTTGCCAGGTACGTCTATTGGAAGCACATCGGTCCTTATCGTGAGCTTGCGCATGCTTACGAGATGATTCACGCACAGATCACAGATCTCGGATATACGGCGACTTGCCCGAGCATGGAGATTTACGGACACTGGACCGATGACGAAAGTAAGCTCGAGACAGAGATCTTTATTTCAGTCGAGTGAGGAGAAGTGGTTCGAGTTGCGGCAATGGGGCCCTCCGGACCGATACGGCGGGCTTCCGTCAGCATGTCGCGGTTCGTGTCTCCCCCGCGCGCCTCGCGCCCGCAGGGCCGTCTCATGGCCCCGGTAGACCGACGCTCACGCGGCCATGGGTGAAGCGCCCGTCCTCGCCGTGCGTCTCGACGCTCTGCTCCTCGGCCGGATCATCCAGGGCGCTGGGCGCATACCCGCCGCGGGGCGTAGGCGACCACCCGGTACCGACCGCCGAGAAGGGCGGCCAGCGCGCGAAAGACGCCGCCGTGCCCGTTGCCGCCGGGCATCATCAGCAGGAACGGAGCGCCTGAGACACCTTCGACACGCAATGCCGGGGTCCCACCAGCAACCGCCGCCTGCCGGCGCGACGACCTCGGCCCGTCCGCCGCCATCGGCACGGAGGAACTCCGCCCATGCGCCCCGGCCCCGCGCCGACGCACCGCCAGTCGCCATCGAAAGGGCTGCGCGTCTTGCCGGTGCCGGGGGCGGGAGTCCGACCCGGGACGTGGCGCCCGCCGCGCCCCGGCCCCGCCCCTGCCGCGCCGCGCACCGTCCAATCCATGGCCGCTTGGCTGACAAGGTGACACCACCGCGCCGCGGCCCATCCCTGCGCGGACAAGGCCCGCTCCGCCCCGCGTCTGTGTCAGGTTGTATGACAACCTCCTGACACAGGTTTGCCCTGACCCTGGCCGCGCGCGTACCGTCGCATCCGGTGATGCGCGCGGCTAGGGTCCCGGCCCGCGTCGGGTCCCCCCGCCGTCCCGCTCGGAGGTGCATCCGTTTGGCGGCGTTGGCCGAGGGCCTGAACAACGTGTGGGTGGTGCTGGCCGCCGCCCTGGTGATCTTCATGGAGGGGGGCTTCGGCCTCCTGGAGGCGGGCTTCGTCCAGGCCAAGAACATGGGGAGCATCATCCTCAAGGTCTGGATGGACCTGACGGCCGGCACCCTCGCCTACTGGTTCGTCGGCTTCGGGCTGATGTACGGGGCGGACCGGGCGGGCCTGTTCGGCGGCACGGGCTTTCTGCTGCACGGGGCGATCCCGCTCCTGCCCAAGGCCCTCTCGCCGTACGCCTTCTGGCTGTTCCAGACGGCCTTCGCCATCGCCGCCGTGTCCATCGTCTCCGGCGCCGTCGCCGAGCGCATGCGGCCCCGCGCCTACCTGCTCTATGTCCTGGTGATGTGCGCGGTCATCTACCCCGTCGCCGGCCACTGGGTGTGGGGCGGCGGCTGGCTCGGGCGCCTGGGCATGGAGGACTTCGCGGGTTCGGGCGTCGTGCATGCGGTGGGCGGGTGGTCTGCCCTGGCGGCGGCCCTCGTCCTGGGTAGCCGGCGCGGGCGCTGGACGGGATCGGTCTCGACCAGCCCCGCCAGCCTGACCCTGGCGGCGGCCGGCTGCTTCATCCTCTGGTTCGGCTGGTTCGGGTTCAACGCCGGCAGCACGCTGTCGGCGACGGCACCGGTGCTCGGTCTGGTCGCGGTCAACACCCAGTTGGCGGCCGCGGCCGGGGGACTGGTCGGCTTCGTCTGGCCGCTACTGCACAGCGAGCGCTGCGATGCGCCCATGGCCATGAACGGCGGGCTGGCCGGCCTGGTGGCCATCACGGCCGGTTGCGCCTTCGTCTCGCCCCTGTCGGCGGTCCTGATCGGGGCCGTCGCCGGCGCGGTCGTCAACGTCGCGTTCCCGCTGGTGGAGCGCTGGCGCGTGGACGATCCGGTCGGGGCGATCGCCGTGCACGGCTTCAACGGCGCCTGGGGCGTGCTGGCCGTCGGGCTGTTCGCGACGCGCGGCGGGTTGTTCTCCGGCGGCGGGCTGCACCTGCTCGCCGTCCAGGCCCTCGGCCTGGTCGCGCTCTCGGCGTGGGGCTTCGGCGCCACCTGGCTCTGCTTCAAGGCCCTGGCGGCGACGGTCGGCATCCGCGTCTCGGCGGAGGACGAGGCGATGGGCCTCGATGTGGCGTGGCGCATCCACAGCGGGGTGGAGGCGGACGCGGGCTCGGGGGACCTGGGCGGGCCGGGCCTGGACCTCGGGGGCATGGAGAGCGAGACGGCGGACTGAGGGCGTGGGGCGCCGGGTGGCCCCACACGTCGGGCATTGCCCTTGGCCGTCCCCCTGCCGCCGAGATGACAGGTAGCGCCGATAGCGCTCGGCCGCGACCTGGTAGACAGTAAGCGGCACGTGCTCCGCCAGTTCCACACGCGCGCGTTGTAAAAATGCCACGAGGCGATCGGCCTCGCTTCCGCCGGAGAACAGTTCGCAGAAGACGAACGGCGGGACGACGAGCGCCCCGGACTGTACGACCCTCAGCATCCGCCTGGCGGATTCGCGGGCAGGCACGGGGTCCGCCTCCAGCACGTCGATGGGGACGTTTGTATCGACGACGCACCTCATGGAAGCGGCTCACCCGGCCGCCGCCCGCGCAGGTCCTCCATGATCTGGTCTGTGGTGCGTTCGTCCGCTTCCCGTCCGAACCCGATCAAGGCCTCGATGTCCGGAACCTTGCCCAGAATCCGTCCCAGCAGCCAGTTGCCGTCGGCCAGTCGCGTGAACGTGACTCGATCTCCACGCTGCCTGTCCAATTCCCTGCGCAGCCGTTCCGGTAACGTGAACTGTCCCTTACTGGTCACGGTGGCTTCAATGGTCACGCCGGCATCCCGCGTGGCGGCGACCTCTGACATGCCTCCTCACCTCGGTAAGGATGCTATTCCTTTCGAGGACGGGCCGCACGTCTGCCTCCGCTTGACTCCACGGAGGCGGCGCTTGCTCGGGTGGGGAGGCGCGCCCGCCCCGAATTCGGGCCACCCGGGGCGTTGCCTCAGCGGCCGGGTGTCCCCTTCCGGAAGCGCGGCGGGGACGGGCGGGGACGGGCGGGGACGGCCTGCGCCCGTCCCCGCCGCGCCCCCTGACACCGCCCTGCCCCCTTTGCTACCCTTGCCCCCGCGCGGTGCGGAGGGGGAGTAGGCGGCGCCTGGCCGCCCCGCGGGCC
>Ga0080006_1180160_pt1 | contig 13636 bp, 8 predicted proteins | sample RS3BMetagenome_FD_69209 | JGI IMG/M metagenome (GOLD analysis project Ga0080006, IMG submission 69209) | Ferric oxide microbial mat and aquatic microbial communities from Rainbow Spring, Yellowstone National Park, USA - RS3B (SPADES... ...
AAGGAGCCCGAGCCCACGGTCAGCGTCACGCCCTGCCAGGCCCCGCTCAAGACGAGGGCCGAGGAGGCCAGCTCGACGCTGCCGTTGTAGGCCTGCACGTAGAAGTCCGCCGCCTCCCCCGGCTCGCCCTTCACCTCGAAGGTGACGTTGAACTCCCCGGGTGGCAAAGCCGAGTAGGGGCCGTACCACTCCGGGACCACGCCGTAGCCGAGCCCCCTGAAGTGCACGGCGAACAGCTCGTCGTACGGCCCGTAGAAAGAGGAGTTGGCCGGGGCGTCCCCTGGGCGGGGGCCGGACGAGGGAGCCCAGAAATCCGAGGCGGGAAGGCGCTCGACGAGCGGCGAGTACTTCTCCAAGGGCTCCGAGTAGTTCGCCCTTAGGAGGACGAACCCGTCGAGCTCGGCGTAAACCCCGTACCCGTGCGAGAGGAGCCAATCGCCGGCTTTCATGGCCGACCTGTTCCCGTAGGGGTACCCGGAGAAGTAGAGCCAAAGCGCGTCGACCTGATCGCTGACGTGGAAGTCCAGGAGCGCGTAATCTTGGCCGGAATAAGCCGGGTACCAGACGACGTCCTCGTCGTACGCCTCAGGCATGTCGTTCTCGATGGAAAGGGTGGAGCCCTTGGGCACGAGGGAAAGGGCTTCGCTCAAGCTTTCGAAAGCGGCCATGTCGGGCGGCTTCGTGAGGAGGACGCCGTTCGCGTTGTTGTTGTAGTAAGGCGATATCAAAGGAGGGCGGGGAGAGCGGGGCGAGAGTGCCGGCAGCCGACTCGCGACCAACCACCAGGCTCAGCCGGTCGACTGTCGATCGAAGCCATGAGCCGATTGTCAACGAGCCCGATCGGGAGAGCGGGGGGGCCTGGTCCGAGTCGTCCGGTCGGGCGGCCGGACCCGGTCGAGGATGCCGGAGTTCGGGCATTGGTCTGGATCTCCTGGGGTCTGGACCGCGAGAAACGGGACGCGGGCGGTCGGACAGGTCGAGCCTCGCCCCGGCGGGTTGCCGAGAAGTGGGCCGTCTCTGATCAGAGCCTAGGTCGGGTTTTACAAAATGGCTGGACTCGGGGTTGCCGGAATCGGCCGGGTCGGGCACCATGCCGCCGCGCCGACCGTCCCTCCTTTCGAACGACGCCTTCGACCTTAGCCGCGGCTCGGCCCGTCTCATCCCGATCGATCGAAGGCGAGGCTTGATCCATGCGTTCCAGGTTCTTGCTGGCCGGATTCGCGGCGATGGTCGCCTGCGTCGCGCCTGGCTGCGCGACCACCGCCGCGACCAAGGCCCTCGGCGATAACCCGATCATCATTCCCTCGGGCGACTTCGAGGCTGTCTGGAACGCCAGCGTCGTCGCCGTCGACCAGTACTTCGAGATCGCCACCGAAGACCGAATCCAGCGCAAGATTGTCACCCAGAACAAGTCCGGGGCGACCCTCCTGGAACCCTGGGACGGCGACTCGGTCGGCTTCTACGAGCGGCTCGAATCGACCTTGCAGACGATCCGGCGATTCGCGATCGTCACCGTCGAACCCGCCCCGAGCGGCCAGGGGTGGGCGGTCCGGGTCGAGGTCCGCAAGGAGCTCGAAGACCTTGCCCAGCCCGATCGCCAGTCGGTCGGCCGGGCCGTGTTCAACAACACGTTCCCGCTGAGCCGGACCCGGGAGATCATCGGCCCGGTCCCGGCCACGATCATGTGGGTCCCCAAAGGCCGGGACCCCAAGCTCGAACAGGTCATCCTCGGCAAGATCAAATCGTCGCTGTTCCTCTGACCGCCGCGTCCGGAACCCTTCCCTATATAGAGGAAGGGCGCGACCCGTCGAAGGACGGGTCGCGCCGCGCGCAGAGAGGACGTTGGCCCTCGCTTCGAGGGCGAAAAAAGCCGGACCTGGCCAGCGGATCGGCTTGGCTCCGATCAGCCCAGATCAAGTCAGTAGGCGTTGAAGGTCCAGGTCGAGCCGCTGGCGGCGATCCCGATCATGGTGATCGTCGGATCGAGCAAGGCAGCCTGGTGGGCGGGAGAGGCCATCCACATCGACCAGACGGTCGCGGCGGCCCCCATTCCTGCGTTCTGGCGACGGGCCGAGCCCATATAGTGGTGGCCGAAGCCGTAGGAGTTGTTGACGGCCGCCTGAGCCGAAAGGCCCGGATCATGGCCGACACCACCCAGGCCGGACTGGGCCCGGACGCCGTTCAGCCAGGCCGTGAACCCGTACGGGTCGCCGGATTGATAGACCGGCTGGGCCTGGGCCGGTTGAGCGTAGACCGGCCGGGCCACGGTGACCCGGGTCACGGAAAGATCCTTGGTGGCGGGCAGCGGCGGCGGCGGCGGAGCGTCAACCTTCGGCGGGGCGGGAGGGACGACTTCGTCCGCCATGGCGGGGAGGGCCGAAAGACCGACCATCAAGGTCATCAAGCAGAACACCGTCCTCGCGAAGCTCAAGGGGTGAATCGGACTGGTCAAGGGACAGAACTCCGGTAGAAGCACGCGGGCGTATCCGCTCCTCGCGGACACGATCCGGTGTCGCGAACACCTGCCCTCCTCTCCTCGGTAGATCCGCCATGATCGATCGGGTGGAGACAGGCGCCTCGCAACGCCCGCGTTCCCTTGCCAGGATGGGATAACTCTTCCTGAAATGCAACAGGTTTTTGCGGAAACACGAAATTTCCACCCGTTTGGGAGGCAGTCGCTTTTCACAATCGACGAACCCTCAGTCATCGGGCCGGGAGACTTTGGGGCGGACCGGTTGGCTCGGGAGGTTCCAGAGGGCGAGCGTCGCGTCGTTGGCCGAGGAGAGGGCCTGAGACCCACCGGGGAGGACCCAGGCCGAGGAGACTTCCGAGCCATGGCCCGGCCAGACGGAGATGAGTCGTCCATCGGCGAGGTCCCAGAGCCGAAGCTTTCCGACTCCATCGCCGGAGAGGGCCATCCGGCCGTCCGGGGCGATCGAGAGGGAGCGAATCCGGTCGGCCTGGCCCTCGAAGCCGAGAATCTCGCGGTAGGTCTCCAGATCCCAGAGCCGGATCATCGAGTCGTCGCCGCCGGAGAGGGCCCGTCGACCATCGGCTGAGACCGCCACGTGCCAGACCCGCCGCGAGTGCCCTCGGAGACAGGCGACCTCTTCGCCTCGGGCCAGGTCCCAGACCCGGACCGTGCCGTCGGCCCCCGCGGAGACGGCCTTGAGGTTGTCGGGTGTCAGGGTGACTTCGGAGATCGCGCCGCTGTGGCCGATCATCCGATGAATCTCGAGGCCGGTTTCGAGCTCCCAGAGCCGGACCGAGGCGTCGTCGCTTGAAGAGATGGCGCGTCGACCGTCGTTGGTGAAGCCCAGGCCGGTGACCTGTCCGGTGTGGCCATCGAGCCGACGGACCTCCTGGCCGCTCCCCAGGTCCCAGAGTCGGATAGCCGGGTCGACGCCGTTCTCCCACTTCCCGTCGACGAGCCACCAACCGCCGCCGGAGAGCCCGAGCCGGTTGTCGGTCGAGAGGGCGACAGCGGCCACGAAGCTCTGATGACCCGGGAACCGGCGGAGTTCGCGGCCACTGGCCACGTCCCAGAGCCGGACTGTCCGGTCGGGGCCGCCGGAGAGGGCGAGGGTGCCGTCGGTCGACAGGGCCATGGCCCAGACCCGGTCGGTGTGGCCCCAGTAGCGCCGGACCTCGGCGGGGGGTTGAGGCGAGGGGGCCGGCGGCGGGGCCGGGGCGTCGATCGCGGCCGAGAGGTCCCAGACCCGCGCCGAGAAGTCGTTGCCGCAAGACAAGGCCCGACGACCGTCGGGCGTGAAGGCCACCTTGCAGACCTCGGCGGTGTGCCCTTCCAGTCGAGCCACGAGCCGGAGGTCGTCGAGGTTCCAGAGCAGAGCCGACTTGCCCGAAGTGGACAGAGCGTGGCGGCCGTCGGGCGAGTAAGCCACGCACCAGATCGAGAAGCCGGGCCCGGCGGTTCGCCGGAGGAGCGAGCCGGCCTGAAGGTCAAGATGCTGCAGGAGGCCGTCGTTGCCCCCCAGGATCACTCGGCGGGCATCGCGAGAGAAATCGGCCGTGTGGACCTGCGCGTCGAGCCGGCCGACCTCTCGGGCGGTCTCGAAGTCCCAGGTCCGGATCGACCCATCATGCCCGGCCGAGACGACGGCCCGGCCGTCGGGCGAAAGTGCCAGGTTGTAGACCGGGCCGGAATGCCCTTCGAATCGGCGAACCTCGGACCCGCTTTCGAGGTCCCAGAGTCGGATGGTCCGGTCCTTGCTACCCGATAAGGCCCGAGCCCCGTCGGCGGTGAAGGCGATGGCGGTGATCTCGCCCGTGTGACCCCGGAGAACCCGGAGTTGTGCGCCGGAGGCCACGTCCCAGAGCCGGAGATTTTCGGGCAGCTTGCCGTCGACGACCTGCTCTCCATCCCCGGTCAAGATCCGTCGGCCATCGGGCGAGAAGGCGACCCGGACGACGGAGTCCCGGTGCCCTCGAAACGCTCGGATCTCGCGACCGGTCGCCGAGTTCCAGAGCCGCGCGACCCGGTCAAGACCCCCCGAGAGCGCGGTCCGGCCGTCAGGGGAGGAAACGACGTGCCAGACCCCGAATCCAGTGCTGCCGTCGAACTTCGCGACCTCCCGGCAGAGGACCGGTCCCGAAGACGTCGAAGCGGTGGGAATGGGTGTCGGGGCGGTTCTGAGAGCCGGCTCCCATTTCGCGTCGATGATCACCTCGCCGCCGCTCCGGAGGGTGAACGATCGGGCGAAAAGCTCCTCGTCTTTTCGTCGGACGCGCAATTCGTGGTCGCCGGGAGCGAGCTCGACCCGGCCCACCTTGCGGGAGTCGATGGTCATCCGGCCGTCGTCGATCGTCACCTCGACGTCCGGCTCCATGAGGTTGACGACCAGGGTACCGTCACGCCCCCGGAGCCGGAGGACCAGGCCCGCCGCCATCGCGACAACCAGGAGGCCCGCGACCGCCAACCCGGCGACCCGGGCGATCCCCCACCCTCGCCTCTTCGTCGCGGGTTCCTCGGCCGGGATCGCTGAGGTTTCCTCGGTCGCTCCGGTCTCCGGTCTGGCCTCGATCGTGTCGATGATGGCCTGGGATCGGACGCGGTAGGGCTCGAGGGCTCGGGCAACGCCGTCATGCGAGGGAAAGCGGTCGTCGGGCCGCTTGGCCATCATCTTGCGGAGGACGGCGTCCAGCCCCATCGGCAAGTCGGGCCGGAGGGCCCGGATCGGGACCGGGTCGATCTCCCGATGCCGGATCAGCTTCTCCATCGGGGTGCCGCCGGGGAAAGGCGGTCGACCGGCCAGAAGGTGGTAGAGCGTGCATCCCAGGCTGTAGACGTCGGATCGGGCGTCGGCCCGCCGGGCGTCCATCGCCTGCTCGGGGGAAAGGTAATCGGCGGTCCCCATGTATATTCCGCTGCCGGTGAGCTCGATGCTCAGGGTCTCCCCGGCGAGTTCTGGGGTGGCGATCGCCAGTCGGGCCAGGCCGAGGTCGAGGACCTTCAGGAGCGAGCCGTCGGCGGTGACCCGGAGGTTGGACGGCTTGATGTCGCGGTGGATGATCCCTCGGTCGAGAGCGTGCTGCAACCCGTGAGCAGCCTGGATGGCGTAGTCGCAGACGAGGCCCGACGGCAAGGGTCCTTTGTCCTTGACCAGTTGGCCGAGGTCGATGCCCTCGACGTATTCCATCACCAGGAAATGGGCGGAGCCCTCGCGGGCGGCGTCGTGAGCCGTGACGATGTTGGGGTGAGAGAGCCGGGCGGCCGACCGGATCTCGCGGTCAAACCGGAGGGCCGCGTCGGGTTGGTCCAGCAGGGCCTCGCGGATCACCTTCAGGGCCACGACCCGATCCATCATCCGATGCCTGGCCTTGTAGACCCGTCCCATCCCCCCCTCGCCGATCGGTTCCAGGACCGTGTAGGGGCCGAGCACCAGCGGCAGGCCGGTCCCTCGGAGGATCTGGTCGGCTTGAAACGGCGTCAACCAGCTTCGGTCGACCAGATCCTCGGCCAGGGTCCGGGGCTCGACATGCTCGACGATCACCGAGCTTTCCAGCTCGATCCAGCGATTGGACTCGATCAGGCGACTTCGCCGGAGCGAATCGACGAACGTGGCAACCGGTTCGGAGATCATGGCGGGCTCGCCGTCGAGTCGATTGGTCGATGATCTTCCCAGGCATAATAAGCCGTCGGGGCCGGGGCGTCCAGGAAGAGGGACGCCCCGGCGGCTTCGGCGTGCGTCTTCAGGCGGTTTCGTCAGCGATCAGGTCGGCCGCTCGGACGACTGATCGTAAGTAAACCAGCATGACGACCAAGGTGGCCACTCCCAGGACGGGTACCATGCCGACGCCCAGCACGCAGAGCCCGCTGGCTACCAGGCCAAGGGGTTTCGAGATCGGCGCGATGGCGACCCCTCGACGCTCGGCGACGCGGTCGTACTCCTCGGCCAGACCGCCAACCCCGACAAAAAACCAGTAACAACTATAGAATGGGATGAAAAGATATCCCACAGCCTTTCCTGGAGTCGCCCGGGCTTCTCCGTCCTGGACCACGCTCCAAAGACGGTACAGTAGGATCGATTCGATCGCTTTCATCGCGACGAAGCTTGCGAGGAACAACGGGATCGATAACCCGTGCGAATCCACGAACATCACCAGTCCGAAGAGGTAGGTCACGATCCCCGTCACCAGGTAATAAATCCACCATTCGGCAAAGTTCGATGATCCTCGACTGCTCATCCCGCCGGCCTCGTCGCGTGGCCAGGCTCTTGTCGAGGTGGCGGCGACCGACTCGTTCGCCCGAGCCGTTCGAGAGGGCAAGGGGGGAGGGACCGCCGGCCGGGGAACGGGCGGGGGGATCGTCGACACCACGGCGGTGAGCGTCTCCAACCGATGCGCGGGGAGCCAGTCGGGTAGGCCCTCGCGCCAGACCAGAGTGTCGCGCCCCAGGCCGTTGGCGACCAGGTCACCCTCGGCGAACGGTCCTTTGCGGCGATTTCCATCGGCCATGTAATAGGTGCTCATTTTTTCTCCAGGGAGATGCCGGATTCGTCATCGATCGCGCCCGGTCCCGACCCGCGGCGGGGTCGGTTCATCGGGACATCGAGCCCACACAGCTCGTGCGGGTCATCTCGCGTACGTCGAGCCTCCGCAGCTCGTGCAGGTCACCTTGCGCGAACCGTTGCAGTTGGCGCAGGAGAAGACCAAGGTCGTGTCGGGCTGTTCGCGGGACCATCCTCGGACCCATTTGGTCGTCTCGCCCCTGCCGCGGCAGACGGTGCATGTTTCCTTGCCCCAGCCGGAGCAGGCGCCGCAAAACCTCCGGGCTTTCTCCCGCCCCTCGACGATCGACTCCGGCGGAGGTTCGACGTCCGTCGGGACCATTCGCCCGACCTGGAGCTTGACCTCTCCGGAAGGTTCGCAAAAGGGATCCAGGAGGATCGAGTCGTTCTCGACGAAGAGGAACTGGGATCGGCCCGGCAATTCGCAAGGTCGGATGATACCATCGGCTCCTCCGAGTAGGCCGGTCAGCGTGTAATAGGCTTCGTATTCACCGGGTCCGCTCAGGGTGAACTCGACCGAAAGGGAAGACTGACGCGGCTTGAGGGCGATCGAACGGGTCGTACCCCCGAGCGTCACGGTGAGGGTCCGGGAGGCGAACACGCCCTGGAGAGCGGTCGAGGAGGCAAGGAACATGACACGGATCTGGCCATCGGGCCTTGGCGGCGCGGATGGCTCCACGGCCTGGATTTTGGTGATGGGGGGCCTCTTCGGCTCCTGGTCGACCTCGTCGCAAGCCGGCAGCAGGCCCGATGATAAGGCCGCCAGCAGGAACGGCAGTCGTCGCATGGTCTACCCTCTGAAGGACGATGGTGAGGAGCCCCCGCAGGGTGTCCTGGAGCCTGACAATGGGCACAGGTGACACAACTCTCCACGGGATCGACGCCCCGACAGGTGGACGTCGCGGAGGTCTTCAACGTCTCCCCTCCGTCGCCTTCATGTACGGCCGGGCGAGGGGCCTGTTACGCGCCTTGCGGATTTCCTTTTGAGGCCCGGGGAATTTCTTATTAGGATGGGGTTCGACCCGATCGAGGCGTTTCGGTTGACGACCGTGGAGCATCCCGGGATGGACGTCGAGGACCGAGCCCGGCACCTCAGCCAGATCACCACGGCCTGGACCGAGATGATCCGGGCTCACCGGGGAGCGGCCCCCGAGGCGGGCGAGGCCCAGCGTCGAATCCTGGAGCGGTATGGAGCGGCCGTCTACCGCTATTTGCTGGCCTCGCTCCGCGACCCCGACGCCGCCGAAGAGCTTTACCAGGAGTTCGCGCTCCGGTTTGTCCGGGGCGACTTCGAGCGGGCGACCTCCGGCCGGGGACGGTTCCGCGACTTCCTCAAGGTCGTCCTGCGCAACCTGGTCGTCGACACCCATCGCCGACGGGTTCGGGGGCCGCTCTCGCTGACCGGCGACCCCGCCGAGTCGGCCGTCGACGACCCGGTCGAGGAGGCCGACCGCCAGTTCCTCGAAACCTGTCGAGCTGAGCTTCTGGCCAGGGCCTGGGAGGGCCTCGCCGCTCGGGAGGGCTCCGGAGGGGCTCCGCTCCACGCCCTGCTCCGGTATCGGGCCGACCACCCCGAGGCGACTTCGGCTCGGATCGCCGAGGTCTTCTCCGGGCAGATGGGCCGACCCCTTTCGCCCGAGTGGGCCCGCAAGTGGCTGGCCCGGGCCCGGGAAGCGTTCGCCGACGAACTCGTCGGCGAGGTCATCCGCTCGTCGAGGATCGATTCCCTTGAAGAGCTGGAGGAGGAGTTGATCGAACTGGGCCTGCTCGAATATTGTCGACCCGCCATCGACCGACGAACCGCCGACCTCGGCCCGTCCTGAGCCGGGCGTGGCCAATCACCAGTCCAGGCCGATCCGGGCAAGTTCGGCGCGGAGCGGGGTCAGATCCCAGACCTTGATGGTCTTCTCGTCGGCGCCGGCGAGTCGGTTTCCTTTGGCGTCGAAGGCCATCGACCGGACGGCCCCTCGATGGTCCGGGAGTCGGACCAGCGGCCTGGGTTGACCGTCGACCGCCCAGAGGCGGATCTGTTCGCGGGAGCCGACGGCGAGGGTCTTGTGGTCCGGGGAGAACGCGAGGCTGTCGATCGGCCCGGCGTCGTCGGCGGCGGGTCGGAGGGTCTCGAGGACGGCCCCTCGGGTCGCGTCGACCAGGAGGATGGAGCCCGATCGCCCGGCGACGGCCAGGGTCCGGCCGTCGGGGCTGGTGGCCAGGGACGTCGAGGGTGGGACCGGGATCGACCAGTCGAGGCGGGCCGGGCCCTCCGACCCGATCGCCTGAGCCATCACGGTCTCGCCCATGTGGCTGAGGTAGTAGATTTTCGATCCGGCGGGGTTGAGGGCGACGAGCGACCCCCGGCCACTCCCCTGGACGGGCTCGATGGTGGCGAGGGGCGAGAGGGTCCTGGGGGCCGAGTCGCGCCAGAGAAGGAGGCCGTCGGGACGCGAGAGGACCAGGGTCCGGCCGTCGGGGGTCCTGGCGGCGAGCCGGGCGAAGCTCGGTCCGGAAGGGCCGTTTCCCTTGCCTTCGGGCCGGGGGCCGGAAGGTCCCGAGGGGCCTTCACCCTTGAGGCGATCGGTCCGGGGACCCCTCGGGTAGTCGCCCGACCGGAGGGGCGGGGGCAGCATCAGATCGGCGACGAGCTGGCTGGTGGAGGGGTCGAACCAGCGGATCGCGTCGGGCTCGACGGTGATCAGTCGCCCCTTGTTGTCGAAGCTCACGGCCGAGGGCTTGACCTGGTCCCACGCCCGGACCGAGACCGGGCAGAGTCCAGGGCCGCCCCAGATTCGGAGGGGCGAAAGGGGAGACTGGCCGGTGTTCCCCTCGGCCGAGGCGATGGCCAGGAGGTCGTTGGGGCCGAACGCCACGCCTCGGGGGGCTTCCCCGGTCTCGGGCAAGACATGCTGCGCGACCGGCTCGATGACCGACCAGATCGCGATACTCGACGCCTGGGCCGCCGCCAGGGTCCGGCCGTCCCTCGAGAAGGCGAGGTCCTCGACCCACTCCCTGGTCGGCAAGGCGGCGATCATCGAATGCGTCGAGAGGTCCCAGAGCTCGACGGCGCCTCCGACTCCGGCGGCGGCGAGGATCGAGCCGTCCCGAGGGCTGAACCGCAACTGGGTGACGAAACTCTGATGCAATCCCAGTCCCGTCATCCGCTTGGGCTTGGCCGTCGAGAGGTCCCAGAGCGCGACCTCGCCTCCGGTCCCGGCGACCGCGAGGAGCCCGGCGGGTCCCAGCGCCAGGGTCGTGGCGTTGACCTGGACGGGGATCGACGGGAGCAGGTTTCCGTCGCCGTCCCAGAGCGCGATCTCGGTCTCGAACTGGCGAGCGGCGGCGATCTTCGACCCGTCGGGCGCGATGGCCAGCGACAGGAAGCCCATGCCAGGCCGGCCCGGGGCGTAGGGCTGATCGAGCGGCTTCGAGGCGGGCAGGGTCAGTGTGGCCCGGGGCGCCTCGGGGTGGTCGCGGTCCCAGAGCGAGATCCGAGGTTCCTCGGGGGAGTCGAGCCGGTCGGGAAGTCCCGGGCGGTTGCCGGAGCCCTGGGGTCGGTCGACGGTGAGCAGGCGGCGACCATCGGCCGAGGCGAGCAGGGCATAGACGTGATCCCCCTTCATCGGCAGGGTCTCGACGGGCATGTCGGGCGAGGCCGGGTCGAAGAAGCCGACGCCGTCGCCCTCGACGTCGATCACGGCGACCTGATCGCCCGCCGCCACCGACCGGAAGTCGCCCGCGATCCGGAAGTCGCCGGGTCGGCCTCGGCTACCCCCACCTGGGCCGCCGCCTGGGCCACCCCGGCCGTTCAAGGCCCCTCGCCTCGGGCCGATGGGAGATTCGCTGACGACGACCTGCTCATGGTTGCTGGGGTCCCAGATTCCCAGCTCGCCCCGTTCGGAGAGGGCGGCGAGCCGCTTGCCGTTGGCGACGAAGATCAGGCCGTGCTGCGACTGGGATTTGGCGGGGGTCGGGATGGACGGGCGAGCCTCGACGTCCCGCATCGAGAGAAAGGCCAGGGCCTGGTCGCGGAGCTTGACGCGGGTCATCGGGTCGGCCTGGTACTCGGCGGCTTGACGGAGGAATCCGAGCCCCTTCGATCGCCGGTCCGGCTCGCTGGCGAGCCGGGTATTGGCGGCGTTTTGCGAGAGGAGGTCGAGCATCGTGGCTTTGAGGTCGCCCTCGGCGGCCTTGAGCCGGGCGTTGACCTTCTCGGTATCCAGGAGAGCCCGCTGGGCGATGGCGGCCGAGTCATCGGCCCGGTCGCGCTCGTTGACGACCCGGACATAGGCGATCGTGGCCGTCGAGAGCACCAGGGCCGCGGCGGTGGTCGACACCGCGGTCAGGCTGGGGTGGCGGCGGGCGAAGCGAACCATCCGGCCGACCGGGCCGATCCGTCGGGCCTTGACCGGCTCGTGAGCCAGGAACCTCGCGAGATCCTCGGCGAGTTCGTCGGCCGTGGCATAGCGGTCGACCGGTCGCTTGGCCAGGGCCTTGAGCACGATCGTCTCGAAGTCGATCGGGACTTTGGGATCGAACTTCCGGAGTCGAGCGGGCTCACTGCTCTTGATCTGCTCGATCAACTCGGCGGCGGACTGGCCGTCGAAGGGGGGTCGGAGGGTGACGAGTTCATACAGGGTCGCGCCCAGGCTGTAGACGTCGGCCCGGCCGTCGATGGCGCTGGTTCTGGCCTGCTCGGGGCTCATGTATCGAGGAGTGCCGAGCATGCTGTCGAACTGGGTCTGGCTCGGGTCGGCCAGGCGACGGGCCAGGCCGAAGTCGGCGACCCAGATCATCCCTCGGGCATCGACCAGGAGGTTCGACGGTTTGATGTCGCGGTGGATCACCCCTCGCTGGTGGGCGTGGGCCAGGGCTTCGGCCGCCTGCCGACCGACCTCGGCGACCCACCGGTAATAGCTCGAACCGCGGGGCGGGGGGAAGGTCGGGGGCTGGTCGACCGGCTCTCGACCCTGCCAGGCCGAGCCGCCGCCGATGTCGCCTCCTCGCCAGGATTGGGTCTCGTCGCCGAGGCCGGTCAGGTCGAGCGTCGCGGCCTCGGCCCTCGGCGGGGCCGCCGGCGACCGGGGGGCGGGCGAGGCTCCCGACTTCTTCGAGCCCGAGGCATAAGTCGAACCGGCGGGGACAGGTCGGTCGCGCCTCAGGACGCGGAGGACCCGGTCGAGCCCGCTTCCCTCGATCCGCTGCATCGCGTAATAGCAGAGCCCGCCGACCTGGCCGACGTCGAAGACCGGGACGATATGGGTGTGGTGCAGCCCCGCCGCCGTCTTGGCCTCGTTGAGGAACCGGCGACGCCCCGACGAGTCGGGCGCGGCCTGCGTGCCGAGGACCTTCAGGGCCACCGGCCGGTCGAGTCCGACGTGGACGGCCTCGTAGACGATCCCCATCCCCCCGCGGCCCAGCTCCCGGACGATCCGGTAGCCGGCGACCCGTCGCCCTTCCTCCAGCCGGTGCCCCGGCCCGTTCGCCTCGCCGACGAGTCCCTGGACCAGCGCCAGCCCCTCCAGCGCCGCGACGAGATCCTCGCCCAGGTCGGGATAGGCCTTGGCGAACTCCTCAGGGTCGGTCGGACCCTCGGCCTCGGCCTTCTCCAGGTACGCCTCGATCGCCTCGCCGAGTTGCTCATCGCGGTCGATCGGCGCGGCGGTCGTCTCGGGTTCGGATTGGGGGTCGGGGGCCATGGGAGACCTTTGAAGAAGCGGGGAGGTGGTGACCAGATTTTCTGGTGGTGCCACGTCTTCACCCCCCACCCCGGCCCTCCCCCGCAAGGGGGGAGGGAGGAAGACGCAGGCGGCTTTGCCTTCTTTTCTGGTCCCCTCCCCCCTTGCGGGGGAGGGTCAGGGTGGGGGTTATCCTCGCACTACCAGAGAATTCGGGCACACCTGCGTGGGATCAGAGGAGACGGGACGGAGCGGGTCGAGCTATGGAAGCATCAGAGTCTGAGCCTGATAATGGAGGGCCGCTTGAATGTGCTCGGGTTTGAGATTCGGGTAATTGTCGAACAATTCGTCGGCCGTCATCCCGGTGCCGAGTTCCCGGAGGACATGCTCCACGGTCAGTCGGGTCCCTTTGAAGACGGGTTTGCCGAGCATGATGTCTTTGCGTTCTTCGATGTGATCTCGCCAGTTCATCGCCATCTCCCTCCTGCGATCCGTCCAATCAATGCCGGGGCCCGTCCATCGTCCGCTTGAGGTTCTTGAGCCCCTTGCCCCAGATCCCTCGGATGCTCTTGCGGCTGAGGCCCATCCGGTCGCCGATCCCCTCGAAGGAGAGCCCCTCGGCGTGGTAGAGCCAGAGAATCTCGGCCTCGGATTCGGGGAGGGCGGCGAGGGCGTCGGCGAGGAGGACGGTCAGTTCGCGGTTGCTGGCGGCCTCGCTCGGGCTGGTCTGGCTGAGCGCGAGCATATCGAGAAGCTTGCCGCCCTGGCTGCCGTCGCCGCCGGGGAGATCCCAGGCGGCGTCGAGCGGGACGTCGGGGCCGCCGCCGGATCGCTTGGCCCGGCTGTGATATCGGCAGAGGTCGGAGTGCTTCTGGCCGAACAGCAGACGGAGCCAGCCCCCGAGGGCGGCCACGTTTTGTACGGCGATACGGGGGA
>Ga0080006_1217849_pt1 | contig 13635 bp, 14 predicted proteins | sample RS3BMetagenome_FD_69209 | JGI IMG/M metagenome (GOLD analysis project Ga0080006, IMG submission 69209) | Ferric oxide microbial mat and aquatic microbial communities from Rainbow Spring, Yellowstone National Park, USA - RS3B (SPADES... ...
CAACACCGTGCGGGTCTTCCTCCATGACCAGCTCTGGGCCCAGGATCAGCATGGGTTCCAAAGCCGTCTGGCGCAGGTCGTCGACATCGCGGCCCGCCACCGCATCAAGCCACTGTTCGTGTTCTTCGACTCGTGTTGGGATCCGGCGCCCACGCCGGGCCGGCAGCGCGCGCCGCGGCCCGGCGTGCACAACTCGGGATGGGTGCAAAGCCCGGGCGCCGAACGACTCGGCGATCCCCGCTACACCCGCGTCCTGCAGGACTACGTCACCGGGGTGTTGACCCAGTTCCGCAAAGACGATCGGGTTTTGGGTTGGGACCTGTGGAATGAGCCGGACAATCCCGCGCGCCAGTATCGCAATGTTGAAAGGAGTGACAAGGAACAGCTCATCGCAGACCTGCTCCCCCAAGTTTTTCGGTGGGCGCGCTCCGTCGATCCCAGTCAACCGCTGACGAGCGGGGTGTGGCGCGGTGATTGGGGAGAACCTCAGGGCCGCAGCGCAATAAGTAAAATACAATTGGAGAACTCCGACGTGATCACCTTCCACTCCTATGCTGAACCCGCGGGTTTTGAATCCCGGATCTCTGAGCTGACGCCGTTGGGGCGGCCAATTCTGTGCACCGAGTACATGGCCCGGCCCAAGGGCAGCACTGTCGAGAGAATCCTGCCCGTTGCCAAGCGGCACAACGTCGGTGCCATCAACTGGGGTTTTGTCGCCGGCAAGACCCAGACCTACTTCCCGTGGGACTCCTGGGAACACCCGTACGACGAGGTCCCGAAAGTGTGGTTTCACGACCTGCTGCGGCCCGACGGACGACCGCATCAGGAGTCGGACACCAAAACGATTCACGCGCTCACCGGTGGGGGCTCCGCTTTGCTTGCCCGTCGCTGAGCAGACCATCACGCGCCCGCCCGACACCCGGACGCGCGCTAACCTGATTCGGTATGGGCGACTTCGTCGTCGTCAGGGTCAAGCCGGGCAGCCGCAAAGGGCCCCTCTTGGAGGTCGGTTCCGGTGGTGAACTGACCATTTACGTCCGCGAGCCGGCCGTCAACGGCAAGGCCAACGATGCGGTTATCCGGCTGCTGGCTGCTCATCTGCAATTGCCACGAAGTCGGGTGGAATTGGTATCCGGGGCCACTTCTCGGCAGAAGCGTTTCCGTATCAAGAGCTGAGCAGTGCGCCGTTGCAAGTGAGTGATCTCTAGTGGTCACGCGACTCGCACCCTATCTCGGGGTTGTTCCCCGGCCGGGTGGCCGGTTCCCTTCCGCGCTTCGCGGCCACCAGCCGGACGAGGCCCGGTCTTACGGTCGGCTCCACGCTTAACGGCGGCCCTGACTGGGCCGACGACGCTAGATGTTTCCTCGTAGCGTGCGAGATTGACAGCGGCGTTGTCGTCGTGTCGGTGGGTGATCCCGCAGCCACCATCAGTGGGGTCACAGATCCACTTTTCGTTCCATCCGATGATCTTGCACATGCCCGTCCGGCGATCCACGCCCACATCCGCGGTCACCTCAACCAGGATCGACCGGCCAACCTCCACCGCCGGGACCAGCAACAGCCCCGCTCAAAGCCAGCGGCACCCAGTCACCCGCGCGACACCGTTGCGCACAGCCCGCGCCGCCAGATTCATATTCCTGTTCCGACAGCACACCACCGACAACTACCGAACGCTCAACCCGCGACAGTTGGCAGCCCCAGTGTCTTGTGAAAACCCATTCCGAGCCGGCGCAAATCAGTCTAGGGCGGTGGCGGAGGGATTTGAACCCTCGGACGGTGTTAGCCGTCACACGCTTTCGAGGCGTGCTCCTTAGGCCGCTCGGACACGCCACCGACAGGCAGCTTACCGAACCAACCGCGTGTCTCGTTCGGGTCACCCCAACCGCTGGCGAGCGAAGAAGGCCGCCAGGGGCGCGGCGCACTCCTGCGCCAGCACGCCGCCGCGCACCTGCGGGCGATGGTTGAGCCGACGGTCGCGGACCACGTCCCACAGCGATCCGACGGCTCCCGTCTTGGGCTCCCACGCGCCGAAGACCAGCCGTTGGACCCGAGCGAGTACCAAGGCGCCCGCGCACATGGTGCATGGTTCGACGGTCACCGCCAGCGTGGTTCCCTCCAGCCGCCAGCCGTTACCGAGCACCGTGGCAGCGGCCCGCATCGCCAGGATCTCCGCGTGCGCGGTCGGATCGCCCAGTGCTTCGCGGGCATTCACCGCCCGGGCCAGCTCGGTTCCGTCGGACCCTATGATCACCGCGCCGACCGGCACGTCGCGGGGGCCGGCCGTCGAGGCGACCGACAGCGCGGAACGGATCAGATCTTCGTCGGCGGTCACCGACGACGACCGATGGCGGCGACCCGCTTCACCCGGCTCCGCCGCGCTCGCGGTCACCGACCGAGACGGTCGATCACCGCCGACAGCTCGTCGGCGAAGCCCATCTCGCGGGCGATGCGACCCAGTTGCTCGTCGGCGTACAGGTCGCTCTCATCGAGGATGACGCCCAGCACCGCCTCGGGCAGCCCGATGTCGGACAGCAGCCCGAGGTCACCCTCCTCGAAGGGCTCGGAGTCCTCGAGATCCTCCGGGTCGATGTCGGCGTCCAACTGTTCCAGCACTTCCGCGGCGATGTCGTAGTCCAGGGCGGCGGTTGCATCCGACAACAGTAGGCGGGTCCCCGACGGCGCCGGCCGCAAGATGACGAAGAACTCGTCGTCGACGTCGAGCAGGCCGAAGACGGCTCCGGCGCTTCGCAGTTCACGCAGCTCCGTCTCGGCGGCCTTGAGGCTCGTCAATGATTCGGGAGCCATCGGGGCACAACGCCATTTGCCTTCTTCGTGCACGACAGCAACGCCGAAACCGTCTGGCGCGTCGGCGGACAGACCCCGGGCTGAGGCCCGTTGTGCTCCCATGGGCGCTTACGGTAGTCGCTGACCAGGCCCCGTGACCAGACACATCGGTGACGAACGCAGATCAGGGACGGCACGGAGAGCACGGAACGCGCGGAACGCACCGCTACCCGCCGAAATGTGCCAACCTTGGACTGTGATCAGCCCTGCACCCAATACACCCGTGTGCGTGCTCGGTCTCGGACTGATCGGCGGCTCCGTAATGCGGGCGACCAGCGCGGCGGGCCGCGAGGTGTTCGGCTACAACCGCTCGGTCGAGGGCGCCAATGCCGCCGCCGCCGACGGTTTCGACGCCAGCACCGATCTCACCGGCACCCTGACCCGGGCAGCTGCCGGCGACGCGCTGATCGTCCTGGCCGTTCCGATGCCGGCGTTGGCGACCATGCTCGCCCACATCGGCGAACTCGCCCCGGACTGTCCGCTCACCGACGTCACCAGCGTCAAAAGCGCGGTGCTCGACGAGGTGGCCGCGGCCGGTCTGCTGAAACGCTTCGTCGGCGGTCACCCGATGACCGGTACCGCCGACTCGGGATGGGCCGCCGGCTACGCCGGATTGTTCACCAGAACCCCATGGGTGATCAGCGTGGACGACCACGTGGACCCCCTGGTGTGGTCGATGGTGATGACATTGGCGCTGGACTGCGGCGCGATGGTGGTGCCGGCGAAATCCCGCGAACACGACGCGGCAGCCGCCGCCATCTCGCATCTGCCGCACCTGCTCGCCGAGGCGCTCGCCATCACCGCCGCGGAAGTGCCGCTGGCCTTCGCGCTGGCCGCCGGGTCGTTCCGCGATGGGACGCGGGTGGCCGCCACCGCTCCGGACCTGGTGCGGGCGATGTGCGAGGGCAACTCTGACCAACTGATGCCGGTGGCCGCCCGGGTAATCGAACTGCTGAGCCGCGCCCGCGAGTCGCTGGCCGGCCACAACTCGGTAGCCGAACTCGTCGAAGCCGGCCATGCCGCGCGGACGCGCTACGAAAGCTTCCCGCGCACCGAGATCTTCCACGTCGTCGTCGGCGCGGAGAACTGGCGGGAGGAACTGGCCGCCGCGGGCCGGGCGGGCGGAGTGATCAGATCCGCTCTGCCAATCCGGGGTAGTCGACAATGAACCCTTCTTCGTCGACCCTCACGACAGTGTCGGCGACCGGGGAGCGCAACTTGATCCCGTCGAGACGGCCCTCGCTGGCGTAGCTCACCGTGGCCGCGGTCACAGACATGTCGGGTACGGTCACATAGACGATGGGTAACACGACCGATTCCGCCTGCTTGTGTAACCCGAGCCGCCGGGTTGGCAAGGCGTTGAAGAACGGGCTGAACACCACGTCGACGTCGAGGGCACCGTCATACGCCGAGCGCCGATCGCCCTGGTAGTCGGTGACCAACCACATGTTCTCCTCATCGCGGGCGATCGCCAGCACCCGTTCGCGCTCGGCCAGAGTGACGGTCATGCCGAGCCGCTTGGTGGCACCGGTCTCGTCCGTCTGCAGGTCGTAGTAGGCGCCGAAGGCCGGGTTGGTTGCGGTGGCTGCGGCCACGATGCGTCCGTTGGCCCTGATTCGCTTGCCGGTCACCTGCACTCGTACTGATTCCATCCGTGAGACGTCCTGCGCACGCCAGGTGAACATCGCTTGCCATACGCGCCGGTTCGGGTCAGAGAGGGCTGAACTCACCCCTCTACCGTAGAACGTGGCCGCGAGCCGCTCGTGTCGGACCACCGGGTCGACGGCGAAGAACGGCACGCCCGTCAAGGAGCCCGTCTTTGTCTTCAAGGCCCGAACTCCACCTCGGCCTGATAAGCCGCCAAGTCGGCGCCAGCAGGTGGTGGTCGCCGAATGCGGACAGGCAGCGATCCCGCTCGGCGCCGGTGTCGGACGCCGGTGTCGGCGCCAGGGTCAACAGGCCACCGGGAAATCGCCGGGCAGGCTGTGGCGTGCGGCAGAGCAAAGGGTTTCCGACCTACTCTGGGTCAAACGGGATACTCAAACCTCTGTGTTCGGCGAATCAGGAAAGTCACCGGAGCCGGGCGCGGCCGGCGACCTCGTACCGCCGACAGCGACGTCCAACGGCACCGACGGGGCCGGTGTTGTGCGGTTCAGTTTCATTTCGCGCGCTATGGGGCAAAGATACGACCATGAGCAGCCGAACCCCTGCCTCCTCTGGCGAACAGCCCGGCAAGCCTGCCCCTGCGCCGAAGACCGGCACGCCACACAAGGAACCCGCCATCGGGTTCACCCGTGCCGGCGCGTTGTGGTCGTCGCTGGTCGCCGGCTTCCTCATCCTGATCGTTTTGCTGATCTTCATCACCCAGAACACGGCGACAACGGAGTTTACGTTCTTGGGTTGGCACTGGAGCCTCCCGCTCGGGGTCGCCATCCTGCTGGCGGCCGTGGTGGGCGGGCTGATCACAGTGGCGGTCGGTACCGCGCGGATCCTTCAGCTGCGACGCGCGGCCAAGCAACACCACGCAGCATCCGGGCCGCACTGACCCGGGTTCGTCGGCAGTGAGTCCCGAGCGGAGAAACCGCCGAATCAGCATCGGTCAGCCCCTACCCGAAGCCAACCGAGGCTTGAGGTACGCCCTCAGCCGGGAAGCCTGGCGAGTTCTGCCAGTCCGCGAGAGACCAAGGGCGCCACGACCTCGGGGGAGTGGTCGGTGGTGTCGCCCTGCCCCCGAGCCTGATCCGACATCCGCCTGCGGAAATCGATGCCGGCGGCGATGATGGCGAGCTTGAAATAGGCCAGCGCCATATAGAACTCCCAGTGCGCCAGCGGTACCCCGGAAACCAGCGAGTACCGGTCGGCCAGCTCGTCGGCCGTCGGCAACAGCGGTGACGTCCACGCTGCCTGTGCGTTGACGATCAGATCCAGGGCAGGATCGCGGTATACGCACATCAGGGCCGCGTCGCTGAGCGGGTCCCCGAGCGTCGAGAGCTCCCAGTCCACCACAGCGCGGACCTTGGTCGGGTCGTCGGCGTCAAGAATGGTGTTGTCGATTCGGTAGTCGCCGTGCACGATCGACGTGCGGCTCTGCGGCGGAATCGATTCGCGCAGGCCGGAATGCAGCCGTTCGACATCGGCGTCGCGACGGTCCTCGGGCAGTCGCACCAGTTCCCACTGGGAGCCCCACCGCCGGACCTGGCGCTCGAGGTATCCGCTGGGCTTTCCGAAATCGGCAAGGCCGACGGCGTTCGGGTCGACGCTGTGCAAATCGACGAGTACCCGGATCAGCGAGTCCACGCAGCCTTCGATGACGGTGTGGCTGAGCGCTTCGAGTTGGGCACGGCGGCGCACCACCTGGCCGGCTACGAATTCGACGATCTGGAACGGGGCGCCCAGCACCGACACGTCCTCGCACAGCGCGATGGCGCGCGCCACCGGAACCGGGGTGTCCCGCAGCGCAGCGACCACCCGGTACTCACGGGCCATGTCGTGCGCCGACGGGGTCAGCCCGTGCAGCGGCGGGCGTCGCACCAGCCAGCTGGTCGCGTCGTCGTAGACGCGGAATGTCAGATTGGAGCGGCCACCGGAAATGAACTCGGCCTGTAACTCGCCAACGCGTTCGATGCCCAGCGAACGCAGATACCGGTCCAGCGAGGCCAGGTCGAGCCCTTCGAGTTGGTCAGCTGATGTCACCGGACTTGTCTACCACCGCGGCCCGCCCGGTTCGCCTACCACCGCTGATTTCTGGGCAACAGGTCCCACACGTGTTCGGTCGTGTTGACGGCTGCGACCGTCGGCTGACCGGCGCGGGAGAACAACAGCCGGGTCACCGACGCGTAGTCGACTGGAAACGACAACAGTCGGGCGGTGCCCAGGATTTCGTGCAGCAGCACGTTGATCACGCCGCCGTGGCTGAACACCGCGACCGTGTCCCCGGGATCGGCGGCGGTGACGAGGTCGTCGACCGCTGCGCGGACACGGGCCCGAAACGCGTCCCCGTCAACCGCACTGGGCAGCTGACCCTGGGCCAGGCGCGCCCACTCCTCGGGCATTTCCTGCCGGATCTGCTCGACGGGGATGTACAGCGGAAGGTCGCGGTCGTACTCGGCGAACCGGTCGTCGATTTCGACGGCCAACTCGCGCGCCGCCGCGACCGGTTCCGCGGTCTGGACGGCGCGTCGCTGCGGGCTGCTCAGCACCCGGGTGATCGGGAACCGGGCCAGCGCCGCGGGCAGTCGCTGGACTTGCGCGAACCCTTGGTCCGACAGGTCCGGGTCGGAGCCCTCGCCGTGTTCGCTGCGCAGCGGCAGCGCATGCCGGATCAACAGCAATTGCATCGCGTGTTCCCGTCGTCTGGTCCTCGGTGGCCCCGCCAAGCGTCGCATGCAGCCGGTGAATCCTCTTGCCGGCCCGACGGAGAATGTTATTCTCAGCACGGAGAGCGGGGTGTGCAACCATGGTGACTGCCGGTGATGCTCGACTGGACGCGGGCACGCTGGAGCGCTGGCTGGATGCCCACGAAGCGCCGGGCACCGGTGAGGAGCCGCTGCTGCAGCAGTTGAAGGGCGGTTCCCAGAACACCCTGTTCCTCCTCGAGCGGGGCGGCGAGCGGATGGTGCTGCGGATGCCCGGCCCGCGCGCCGACGCTGTCCGTATCGACGGCTTGCTGCGGGAAATCCGGCTGGTGCGCGCCCTGTCGGGCACCGACGTCCCGCATGCGGCGCTGATCGCCGCGGACGACTCCGGCGCCGTGCTGGGGATGCCGTTCTACGTCATGCGGGCGATCGACGGGTGGAGCCCGATGGACGGCGGATGGCAGGCACCGTTCGACACCGACCTGGAAGCCCGCCGCGGCCTGGCGTTTGAGCTCATCGCCGGGGCCGCGAAGCTGGGCCGGGTGGATTGGCGCGCCCAGGGCTTGGAAGGCTTCGGCCGCCCGGACGGCTTCCACGAACGGCAGGTCGATCGTTGGCTGGCGTTCCTCGATGCCTACAAGGTGCGTGACCTTCCCGGCTTGGACGAGGCCGCCGACTGGCTGCGCCGCAACCGCCCCGAGCGCTACAAGCCGGGCATCATGCACGGCGACTACCAGTTCGCCGACGTGATGTTCGCGCACGGGACACCGGCGCGCCTGGCCGCGATCGTGGACTGGGAGATGACGACGGTCGGCGACCCGCTGCTGGATCTGGCGTGGGCGCTGCTCGGCTACGACGGCGAAAACCCGAGTGATGACGGGTTTTATCTGGACATGACGGGAATGCCGACCCGCAGCGAGCTGCTCGATAACTACGAGAAGGTCAGCGGCCTGTCCACCGAGAACATCGACTACTACCTGGTGCTGGCCAACTGGAAGCTGGGGATCGTTCTGGAAAAGACCTATGCCGCCGGGGTACGCACCGGAAAAGTGGACTCCCAGATCCAAGCAGCTTTCGGGGCAATGATCCCGAGGCTGATCGCCACGGCCGCCGACCTGGCCCGGTCCAGCAAGGGACGCTGAAATGGGCTACGCCGACGACCTTTTCGACCTCACCGACCGGGTGATTCTCATCACGGGCGGCAGCCGCGGCTTGGGGCGTGAGATGGCGTTCGCCGCGGCACGCTGCGGCGCCGACGTGGTGATCGCCAGCCGCAACATGGACAACTGCGTGCGCACCGCCACGGAGATCGAGGGGGAGACCGGCCGCTCGGCGATGCCGTATCAGGTGCACGTCGGGCGCTGGGATCAGCTCGACGGGTTGGTGGAGGCGACGTACGAGCGCTTCGGCAGGGTCGACACGCTGATCAACAACGCCGGCATGTCACCGCTGTACGACAAGCTGACCGACGTGACCGAGAAGCTGTTCGACGCGGTGGTGAACCTGAATCTCAAGGGGCCCTTCCGGTTATCGGCACTTGTCGGCGAGCGGATGGTCGCAGCCGGAAGTGGGTCGATCATCAACGTCAGCTCCACCGGGTCGCTGCGGCCCAACGGCGGCATCATTCCTTATGCCGCGGCCAAGGCCGGCCTCAACGCGATGACGGAGGGCCTCGCGCAGGCATTCGGACCGACCGTGCGGGTCAACACGCTGATGGCGGGTCCTTTCCTCACCGACGTCAGCAAGGCCTGGAATCTCGGCGAGACCAAAGGCAAGCAGTTCGCAAATCTGTCGTTGCAGCGTGCGGGCGACCCGCCCGAGATCGTCGGGGCGGCCCTGTTCCTGGCTTCGGACGCATCCAGCTTCACCACCGGTTCGATCCTGCGCGCCGACGGCGGGATCCCTTAACAACTAGGAGCACCAAATGTCTTGGGACTTCTCCACCGAGCCGGAGTTCGGGAAGAAGCTGCAGTGGATCCGCGAGTTCGTCCGCGAGGAGGTGGAACCCCTCGAGGTGCTCTTCCCGGGCTGCGAGTTCCTACCGCTCAACGACGAACGCCGCGGCATCGTCGATCCGTTGAAACAGCAGGTCCGCGACCACGGTTTGTGGGCACCGCATCTGGGACCTGAGCTCGGTGGGCAGGGCTTCGGTGCGGTCAAGCTCACGTTGATCAATGAGATCCTGGGCCGCAGCCCCTGGGCGCCGATCGTTTTCGGGACGCAGGCGCCCGACACCGGTAACGCCGAGATCATCGCGCGCTTCGGCACCCAGGCGCAAAAGGACCGCTACCTGGCGGGCCTGCTGTCCGGAGAGATCTTCTCGTGCTTTTCGATGACCGAACCGCAGGGCGGCGCCGATCCGCGGGTATTCCGGACGCGGGCGGTGCGCGACGGTGACGACTGGGTGATCACCGGGCGGAAATACTTCTCCTCCAACGCGTCCGTCGCCTCGTTTTTCATCGTCGTCGCCATCACCGACCCCGATGTGCCCGTCCACCGCGGTGCCTCGACCTTTCTGGTGCCGGCCGGTACCGACGGCCTGACCATCGAAGCCAACCACCATCTGGTCGGGGCCCTCCCCCACGAGCCCGGCCATTCGCTGGTGCGGTACGACGGAGTCCGGGTGTCGTCCGACGCGCTGCTCGGTGAGCCCGGCCAGGGCTTCCTGATCCTGCAGACCAGGCTGGCCGGGGGCCGGCTGCACCACGCGATGCGGTCCATCGGGATGGCCCAACGGGCGGTCGAGATGATGTCCCGCCGCGCGAAGAGCCGTTTCACACAGGGCAGCTCGCTCGCCGACAAACAGCTGGTGCAGGAGTTCATCGCCGACTCCTACACCGAGCTGATCCCGTTCCGGCTGACCGTGCTGCACGCCGCGTGGCTGATCGACAGCGGCGACGAACATGCCGCCCGCTCCGAGATCGCGGCCTGCAAGATCTTGGCGTCGCAGGTGCTCAAATCGATTGGTATGCGTGCTATTCAGGTGCACGGTGCGATAGGGCTGACCGAACAGCTGCCGCTGGTCAACGTGCTGCTCGGGGGTATCGCGCTCGGTCTGGCCGACGGTCCGACCGAGGCGCACAAGGTCAACCTGGCCCGCATGCTGCTCAAGGGGTATGACGCCGAGGCGGAGGACTGGCCCAGCGAATCGCTCGATGTGCGGCGTGCGGCCGCCCGCGCCAAATACGGCAAGCTCGTTGAGCAATAGCAGAGTAAGCGCGGCCGTCGAGCGGGCGCTTGACGATCGCCAGCGTGAGGCCACCGAGGAGGTGGAGCGGATCCTGGCCGCCGCGGTGCGGGTCATGGAGCGCGTGGCCCCGGAGCCGCCGCGGGTCAGCGACATCGTCGCCGAGGCCGGCTCATCGAACAAGGCGTTCTACCGATATTTCGCCGGCAAGGACGATCTCATTCTGGCGGTCATGGAACGCGGGGTCGCCATCGCCGTGTCATACCTCCAGCACCAGATGGCCAAGGAGGCCAGACCACAGGACAAGGTTGCGCGCTGGATCGAGGGCACGCTGGCGCAGGTCGCCGACCCACATTTGATCAGCATGAGCCGTGCGGCGGCCGGGCAGATGTCGGCGGCCACCAACTGGCGCGCGGCGGACCAGGAGATGATGCGGCCACTGCGTGATCTGCTGATCGAGCCCGTGACGGCTCTGGGGAGCAACGACGTCGAACGCGACGTCGAGGCCGTGTTCTCCTGCACTGCGGCGACCATGCGGCGCCATGTGGGCTCGGCCGACCGGCCCTTGCCCGGCGACATCGAGCATCTAGTGCGGTTCTGCCTGCGCGGGCTGGGCATCAGCTGATGCGCGCCGCGCTCTGCCGTTCCTACGGAACCCCGGAGGGCCTGGTCATCGACGACCTGCCGGACCCGGTCCCGGGCCCGGGCCAGCTGTTGGTGCGGGTGCACGCCGCGGAGGTCAACCTCCCCGACGTAATACTGATCGCCGGGAAATATCAAATCACGATCCCTGTGCCGTTCATTCCCGGCAGCGAGCTGGCCGGTGAGGTGATGGCCGTGGGTGACGGTGCACCGTTTCGTCCGGGCCAGCGCGTGTCGGCGACCACGCCGACCGGCAAGGTGGTCATCGACGTCGCGTGAAGCGCAGTTCGCCGTTAGTCGAGATTGCCGCCTGGGTCGTTATTTTCGGCGGAGAACAACCTTCCCGACAATCTCTGGACGGGGGAAAGCAAGTTACGGCGTAACGATGTTGAAATTCGGATCCGGCTGGTCGAGCGCGCCCAGGAAAGCCTGTAGCGCCTTCTGGTCCCCGGATATTTCCAGTCCGGGCGAGGCGAAGTCACCCATCGTCACGGCCAGCAACCGCATCTTGCTGGCCAGCATGACCGTAACCGTTGCGGTCGCCGAGTCCGCCGGCACTTTGCGGTACACGAGCACCCCGTTACGCAGGGTGAGGCGGTAGTTGGCGGCCAGGTCGGCGAAGGTGACGTCGATGGCGATGTCGAGGGACCAGCTACGCGGTCCGTTAACCCGGATGGCCAGGCTGTCGAAGATCTGCTCCGGCGTCAGCTGGCTGAACATCGAGGGCGAGGTGGCCGTGACCGCCGTGCCGAAATTGCCGGCACGCAATTCGGTTGCCCCGCTCATGAAGAAGTTTCGCCATGTGGCGTTTTCGGCACCGAAGGCCAACTGCTCCAACGTATCGGCGTACAGCGCCCCGGCGGCGGAATGTTCGCTGTCCGTGAAGACGGCGTGATCCAAAAGTGTCGCCGCCCAACGAAAATCACCCGAATCGAACGCTGCCTGGGCGATCTCGACAACACGTTCGATTCCGCCCATCGCCTCGACATAGCGGGGCGCGAGGGCTTCGGGGGGATGGGGCCACAGGCGGGCCGGGTTGCCGTCGAACCATCCCATGTAACGCTGGTAGACCGCCTTCACGTTGTGGCTGACCGAGCCGTAATACCCGTGGGTGTGCCAGGCCCGATCCAGCGCGGGCGGCATCTGGAAAATTTCCGCGATCTCCACGCCGGTGTAGCCCTGGTTCAGCAGTCGCAGCGTCTGGTCGTGCAAATAGGCGTACATGTCGCGTTGCACCGACAGGAACTCGACGATGTTCTCCCGCCCCCAGGTTGGCCAGTGGTGGGAGGCGAACACCACATCGGCCCGATCGGCGAAGGTGTCGATCGCCTCGGTCAGGTAACCCGCCCAGGCGTGCGGGTCGCGCACCAGCGCGCCGCGCAGGGTCAGCAGGTTGTGCAGGTTGTGGGTGGCATTCTCGGCCATGCACAGGGCGCGGAAACGCGGGAAGTAGAAGTGCATTTCGGCGGGCGCCTCGGTCCCGGGCGCCATCTGGAACTCGATCTCCACGCCGTCGATGGTGTGCTTCTCGCCGGTCTCGCGGATGTCGACGGTGGGGACGATGATGGCGACTTCGCCGGTGGACGGAGCCTGGCCGAGCCCACAGCCCACCTGGCCCAGGGGTCCGCGCGGCAGCAGGGTGCCGTACATGTAGGTCGCGCGGCGCGCCATTGCCGTGCCGGCGTAGACGTTCTCCTGGACCGCGTGCTCGACGAAACCCTCGGGCGCCAGGACGGCCACCGCACCGGACTCGACGTCCGCCTCCGAAGTGACGCCCAGCACGCCGCCGAAGTGGTCGACGTGGCTGTGGGTGTAGATCACCGCGACAACGGGGCGGCCTGCGCCCCGGTTCGTGCGGTATAACGCCAGCGCCGCCGCGGCCACCTCGGTGGACACCAGTGGATCGATGACGATGATGCCGGTGTCGCCTTCGACGAAGGTGATGTTCGAGAGATCGAAGCCGCGGACCTGATAGATGCCCGGCACCACTTCGTAAAGCCCCTGCTTGGCATTCAGGGTCGACTGCCGCCACAGGCTGGGGTGCACCGACGTCGGCGCCGGACCGTCGAGGAAGGAGTAAGCGTCGTTGTCCCACACGACACGGCCATCGGCCGCCTTGATGACGCAAGGGGACAGGGCGGCAATGAATCCCCTGTCAGCGTTGCGGAAATCTTCGACATCGTCGAATGGCAGAGCATGGGCACCGTGCGCAGACTCGATCACAGCGTTCGGCTCGTTGTGTTTCACCGGCAATACACTAACCGCCTGCGGGCGAAACGATCCGGACAGGTTGCCGCGTAGCTGATCAATGAAAAAATCTCCGTCGTGTGCACCAGGCGGGCGGTAACGCCGACCTTCCCAGTTGAAAGTCTTTGGGGCGCGGACACATCAACGCCATGTGAGTGAACACCCACGGCGTCGGCCAGGGCAATCCCCTGATGGCGACGGCCAGAAGATCCCGGGCGTCGACGCGGCCACCGTTCCGAAGCACTGAGCGAAATTGAGTTTCGCCTGGTGGGCGGCCCCGAACGGTCGTGGGTCGCCTGGATTCTCGCCGTGGTCGTGTGAGCACGTTTGGCTTTGGTGGCTGTCGGCGGCCGGCCGCC
>Ga0080006_1135664_pt1 | contig 13632 bp, 10 predicted proteins | sample RS3BMetagenome_FD_69209 | JGI IMG/M metagenome (GOLD analysis project Ga0080006, IMG submission 69209) | Ferric oxide microbial mat and aquatic microbial communities from Rainbow Spring, Yellowstone National Park, USA - RS3B (SPADES... ...
TCTGGGCGAAAAATTCCACGTCCACCAAACCTCCGCGGCCTTGTTTTAGGTTAAGCGAGCGCGCTGTCTCGGGACTTATCTCGCGCTCCATCCGTTCGCGCATCCGCTCGATTTCTTCAACCTGCGCGCCGCTCAGACCAGCGTCGAAGGCCGCCGTTTCGCGGCATGTCTCCACGCGTTCGCGCAAACTCGTTTCGCCCGCCACTGCGCGCGCCTTGATCAGCGCCTGACGCTCCCACACCGCGCATTCGTTGCGATAATAGTCGCGCCATCCCTGAAGCGAGGTAACCAACGGCCCTGCATTGCCGGACGGCCTGAGCCTTAGGTCGAGTTTGTAGACGTAACCCTCGCGCGTTTTGGTCTCCAGCACGGCGATCAGCTTCTGACCGATCTTGGCCGCAGCCTCGTGGCTCGACAGCGGGTCGGCGCTCGCTGGCTCATAGACGAAGATCAGGTCGAGATCCGAGTTATAGGACATCTCGGCCGCACCCAACCGGCCCATCGCAACCACCGCCAGCGCCACATCGCGGGCCGCAGGCATCCTTGCGACAACCTCTTTTTGCGCAACCTTAAGCGCGAAATGAAGCATCGTTTCAGCTAAAACCGAGAGCTCGCGCTGAACGTCGGCCAAGCTTATCTGAGCGCTCACGTCGGCAATCGCGACGCGCAGGAATTCCTGATGGCGAAAGCTGCGCAGTGCGTCAAGGCGACCCTCGTAGTCCGAGCACGCATCGAGCCGCTCCGCGAGCTCCTCAGAAAGCTCCGGTCCAAGCCGACTGAGTCGCGCCAGGTCGGAGCGGACCAGGGTGTCGAGCAGCTCGGGATGGTGAATGAACAATGAAGAGAGGTATTGGCTTGAGGCGAAAAGCCGCAGCAGGGCGCGGCGCGTTGGCTCGTGCGCCTCAAGCAGGGCCAAAAAGGAGGTTCGCGCTCCAACCGCGGCGATGAACTGCGCCAAATTGGCCAGCGCGAGGTCTGGGTCGGACTGCGCGCTTATTTCGTCGAGCAAGCGCGGCCCGAGCGTGCTCAAAAGCTCCCGCCGGCGAGGGGTCGCAAGCGCGTGCTCCGGGCCTCGGGCCAGCAGCACCAGTTGACCAGCGCTCTCGACGGGCCGGGCAAAACCGAGAGACTTAAGCCCCGCCGCCGAGGATTCGGGCTCCAGAGCGTTAAGCCACGTCTGTTGGGCTTCGCGTGAGACTGATACGGCGCGAATTTTTTCGGGCCCGCCCAGAAGTTCGCTGAAAATCGCGGCCACGCGTTCGCGATGGGCGGCTAAAGTTCGCTCAAAGGCCGCGAGCGCCTGGGCGCCTTTGCCCATCCCGACGCGCGCGGCGACGACCTGGCGCGCGGCGGGTTCGGCGGGTAGCGTATGGCTTTGAAGGCCGGCGGCAACCTGCAGTTTGTGCTCCACGTCGCGCAGGAACAGGTAGGCTTGCGTTAGCTCGCCTGCTCGCTCGGCGTCAAGGTAACCACACCGCGCCAGGCGCTCGAGCGCGTCCAGGGTGCGGGAGGTTCTAATTCTTGGATCGCGTCCGCCGTAAACCAGTGTCAGGGCCTGAACGACAAACTCAAGTTCACGGATACCGCCGCGACCAAGCTTGATATTGCGCGCGATCATGTCCGCACTGCCCATTTCGAGCTCGATCTGGCTTTTCATGCTGCGCAACTGACTTAAGGTGTCAAAATCGGAGTAGCGGCGATAAATGAAGCGCTCCAGTTCGCCGAGCAGCCATTTGCTGCGCGCGCGCGAGCCTGCCACCGGGCGGGCGCGCAACAGTACAGCCCGCTCCCAGGTCTGGCCGAAGTTTTCGTAGAACGCCAGCGCGCCTTCGAGCGAGCTGACCAAAGGTGCGAAGCGCCCGCCGGGGCGTAGGCGCAGATCGATCCTAAAGCCGGAGGTCCGCAACAACTCGGTGACCACTTCGGCGAGCTTGGTCGCCGCCAGACGCTGCTCGTTTCCGGTGTTCGAGTCGCCTCCATATTTACCGTCTTTGGCGTCGAAAAGGTAAGCAAGGTCAAGGTCCGAGCTAAGATTGAGCTCGCCGGCTCCGAGCTTGCCCAACGCTACTACACAAAGCTCCACGCCCAAGGCTGCGTCACCCTTGCTAAGCCGGGCCGCTCCAGCCAACGCCGCCTCGATGCACCGGTCCGCCAGCATGGACATCGCCGTCATCGTCTGCACTACGCTAAAGCGCCTGAGCAGGTCCGCAACCGCGATTTTGAAGAACTCCCGGCGCCGCGCTTCCTTAAGCGCCGCCTGATACTGCGCCAGGTCGTCAACTGGCGAGAGATCGATGGTTAAGTTTGCCGCAAACCGAGAAAAATCCAGGCCGCGCGCGCCGCGAAACATATCCAGCCACGTGTGGCCCGCGCTGATCAGGTCTGTCCCAATCAACTCGGAGGCACCTAGGCAGAAGACCAGATCGCGCACAAGGTCAGGCTCGCACAACGCGGCCTCAAGCAGGCTCGGCGCCATCTCGGCTAGCCTGAGCAGAAAGGCCAGAGCCAGGCGTTCGTCAGGAGCGCACTCGATTGCTAGGTCAAGCGCGGTGCGTATTGCAAGCTCGGAGGCAACAATTTGTCCGAGGCGCTTCTCAAAAACACCTAGATCAGGGCGACGTGCGGCCCCGTATGACTTCGGCTCAGCCATGGCCGCAAGAGTAACACAAACCGATAGCGCCTTGCGCGCGGCGAACTTCGCAGAGTCAGCACCGACTTGATCGGCACCGGGACTGATAAGAACGAAAATACCCGCCGACGCCAGCAGCGCCGCGCGTTTTGGATAAGACGGATTAGACAGCTAGTTCACAGACACCCGTCCCAGCACAGCAGGAGCCAAAGAGCTGAGTCGCTCGGAATGCGACGCTGGCGAAAAACGGTGGCGCCAACAGAGCTTACGCGCGGGTGGTAACTACCGGATGGCGCTTATGATGATGGCCATGGTGACGGGCCCTGTGATGACCACGCGCGTGCCAGCGCAATACGGCATGATGCACGTAACTATGGCGACTGCCGGTAGCTACCGCATAGTGCACACGGGCCGCGCGCTGAGGAGGCGGTTCGAAATCAGGCGGATCTGCAGCGGCAATCTCCTCGCGAATACCTGGAAAGTATGAATCTCGGTTTTGACTCACCTGCAACGCCGCGAGAAACTCCGCGTAGTAATTCTTCGAGGCAAAGCCGAAATGGGGGCCCTTGAAGCGGGTGTAAATGCGCTCGAAGTCGTTGCCATAGATGTCAACCGCCTGCGCGATACCCGCGGTTCCGTAAATGTACGCTGTCAGCGCCAGCGGCCAATTACCGAAACGCTCGTAATTCATCCGCAGTATTCGCGCCGCCGCGTCGGTAGAACGCACTACGTCATAGCGCTGGTCGTAGCTCCCGCCAACCGCTAGACTGTGTTCGCGAGCGGCTGAGCGTGTCAGTTGCCACAGGCCAACCGCCCCAGCGTGCGAACGCGCGCCAAGATAAAAACCCGATTCAACCCCAGGAAGAATCGCCAACTCGGTGGGTACGCCCTCAATGATGAGCTCTCGCTTAATCACAGGTTCGTAGAAGTCCGCGCGAACCAGGGCGGCCCGAAAACGCTCGCGCATCCCCTGCTGAACCCGCAGATTATCCAGAGCTTGCAAGTAGCTGATCGGCGTCGCGCCTGGAAAAAGCGCCGCCACATGGCGCTCGTCAGCGCCCAGGGGCGGCCATCCACGGCCAAGATTAGACAGCACATTTTGGTACTTGGCCTTGAGATACGCGTTGACCCACTCGACCTCGCTCGGTGACGGATCTCCAGAGCCCTCGAGGTGAAAAACCTCGTAGACTCTAGTTATCTGCTCCTTGTCGTGAATTACGAAATCGCGCGTCGAGTAACGAGTAAAGATAGCGATCCAAAAGTCGACGTTGGGCTGGATGCAGGCGAACACAGGAAAGGCTCCGCTCTGAGAGGCAGCACGGGCGGAGATCAGTGCGCCCGGCCCGACAATGCCCAGCAATAAGAAGACCCAGAGCCATGCTCGTCTTCGCTTCAGGAGCCTGCTCCAGCGGCCCACGACAGCGCGAATTGTTTGGCGCTCAAGCCTCATCACGGTCTCACTTCAGCTAGCGTCGAGCTTACGATTCCAGCTAATTCAACACCATAGGCATAATTCGGGGCAGATTACAATAATTCGCCGCCGCTGACGCAAATCTTCGCCTTATGTTGCAATCGACAACTCATTTAAAAGCGTTAAACCAGAGTTAGACGCCGCCGAAACTCGAAGTCGATGACTTGGTTCAGAAGCTGGATCGACGTTAGCGCACGGACCAAATTTTTCAATATGTTTGACTGCGCTTAAATGCCTCGGCGTTTAAGCGCATGGCCGGCGAAGATCGGGATTTCGCAGGTGTGTGTGGGGAGGGGTGACATCGGGAAGGCAAATCCGCCCCTTCGAAGGCAGCGGCCTCATCCAACGAAATAACGGGGGCGGCCCGGGGGCATTTTTTGCAGCGGTCGTAGCCGATATATTCAAATAAAACTGCGCGATATGAGACGCCAAGAAGGAAAAGAACTCGAACTTCGGGCAATTATGCATCCAATTGACTGCGAGGTCCGAGTCCCCGGCTCGAAAAGCATCACCAATCGGGTACTTCTGATTGCGGCGATGGCGGCGGGGCGTTCGCTGCTTGAAGGGGTACTGCTTGCCGACGATACCCGTTACATGCTCGAGGCTCTGCGTAATCTCGGCTTTACGCTTGAGGTGCACGAACCAGAGGCCGTGGTTGCGGTGGAGGGAGGCCGCGGCGAGGTGCCGGCCAGCGCTGCGGATCTGTTCGTCGGGGGAGCGGGCACGGCGATGCGCTTTTTGACGGGTTTCTTAACCCTGGCGCGCGGCAGGTTTCGCATCGACGGCAACCAGCGGATGCGCCAACGGCCAATCGGCCCCATGCTAGATGCCTTGGCGAGTCTTGGCGTGCAGGCGGTCAGCGAATACGGCAACGGCTGCCCGCCATTGATAATCGAGGCACGCGGGCGCGATTTTCGCGGCGGAGCCTGTCGCCTCGACGCCCGACAATCCTCGCAATTCGCCTCAGGATTGCTGTTGCCCGCGCCGCTTTGGGCCGAAGGGCTTCAACTGACGGTGGTCGGCGCGGTTGCACAGCCGTTCGTCGAGATGACGCTTGCGCTGATGCGGCGTTGGGGGGTGTGCGCAAAGAGTGCGGCCAAGACAATACGTATACCTGGAGGCCAGCGCTACACCGCCCGACGCTTCGCCGTGGAACCCGACGCCTCAAACCTAAGTTACTTCGCGGCAGCCGCCGCTATATGCGGCGGCAGGGTCAGGTTGTCGGGAATCGGCAATGACTCTGTTCAGGGAGATCTCGCCTTTCTTGGAATCCTTGAAAAGATGGGCGCCGTTATCCGGTGGGAAAGCAACGCGGTCGAGGTTCGCAGCAACGGTCGGCTGGCCGGCGTCGACGTGGACATGAGCTCGATGCCGGACATGGTACCGACACTGGCCGCAATCGCGCCGTTTGCGGATTCGCCGACGTTTATTCGCAATGTCGGATTTATCCGCTACCACGAAAGCGACCGGCTCAAAGCGCTCGCCAACGAGCTAAGGCGCCTCGGCGCGCAAGTGACGGAACTCGACGGCGGACTTGGCATCGTTCCCTCAAAGCTTAGCCCGGCAACCGTCGAAACCTACGATGACCATCGCATCGCGATGAGTTTTGCGGTGACCGGACTCAAGCTTGAAGGGCTTAAGATAAAAAACCCTGATTGCGTCGCCAAAACGTACCCGACGTTTTTCAGCGACCTCACCTCGTTGACTGGCTAATGCGGATAAGCGGGCTTCGCTAGCTGGCCAGTCGTGTTGTTGCCGTGGCCCGCGACTGCAGCTTTGTCAAGGGTCGCGGTCTCAGCGCACCACTCAGACGTGGCGCAGCCCGGGCTATCGTGCCACCGTGCGCTTTAGCTATAGCGGCCATTTAGATATAGCCTTTTAAGGCTTCTGTTCGATTAGTTCTATCTTGTACCCGTTGGGATCCTCGATAAAGGCGATCACTGTTTGGCCGAACTTCATCGGTCCAGGCTCACGGACAACCTTCACTCCCTTGTTCTTGAGCTCCTGGCAGGTGCGATAAATGTCATCGACGCCGATCGCGATGTGGCCAAAGGCATCGCCGTGATTGTAACTCGACTTGTCCCAGTTATAAGTCAGCTCGATGACGGTCGAGTCCCTCTCATCGCCGTAGCCGACGAAGGCGAGTGTGAACTTGCCGTCCGGGTAATCCTTCTGGCGCAACACCTTCATCCCTAGGGCGTTGCGGTAAAAAGCCAGCGATTCCTCAAGATTATTGACGCGAATCATCGTGTGTAGCAGTCGCACTTAAGCCTCCTTTGTTGATGGCCTTGGGTTCCCGTCAAACATTATGATTGACCTTCGGCGCAAAAGGTCCGAATAAACGCGATAATTTCCCGGATTTCGCGATCGCTGACCGAGGAGTTGACAGCAGGCATATCTCTCATTCCCGCCCAGCGCCCGCCGTTCCTGATTATACCGAACAACGTCGCGTCCGACATCATTTGCATCCACGAACAATCCGTAAAGCTATGCGCGCTGCGACCGAATTGCGAGGACGGCCGGTCGGTTCCCCTCGCGCCATGGCATCGAGCGCACAGCGCGGCGTAGTTCTCGCTACCCCGTCTGATATCGAGGTCATCAGCACGCAAAGCCACGCTGGTGAACGCTACAAGCCAGACGCTCAGCGCCAGACTGGGAGCTAGCGCGTGGGGAACTAACAACCGACGCTTAAGACCCGCGAGCGTCGTGAGACCAAGGAGCTTAAGGCGCATCCGCTTGACTGACTTCGGACCCCGGCCGATTTTTCGGTGCCTTAGATACGGCGATTTCATCAAAACGCAGCGGCCGTGGCCTAAGAGCTGGCTCAGAAGAGAAGGTCGCGAATTGCGCGAACCACTTCGTCCGGGGCTTCGCGCGGAATGAAATGGCCGCACTCAATCAGGCGCCGCTCGTAGCTAGCGGTAAAAAAGTGCTCTTTGGCGGCGCTGGTCTCAGGCATCGTCGCGCCGTCGTGGGTTCCGTGGAGGACAATTGTCGGCACCGTTATCTTCGGCGACGGCGCCAGGCGCTGCTCAAGCGCGTCATAGCGTGGGTCGCCGTCGGCGAAGCCCCAACGATGCCTGTACGAATGGAGCGTAATTGCGACCCAATCCGGGTTGTCCCAGGAACGGGCCGCCTGCTCGAACTCGGCGGCGCTAAAGCGCCATTGCGGCGCCCAGGTGCGCCAAAGAAATTCTCCCAGGGCGCGCCGATCCGAGGAAAGCGCCGCCGCGCCTCGTGGAGTGGCAAAAAACCAATGATACCAGTAGTTCCTTGCTTGCGCGTAAGAGATACTTTGGGCGGGATCGTTGGTGCCGTAGCCGACTGAGAGCGCAACCATCGCGCGCACGCGCGCGGGATAAAGCGCGGCGAAGATATAGCATGCGCGCGCGCCCCAATCGTGCCCCACGAGCGTCACCTGATTCAATCCCAGCGCGGCAGTGAACTTGTCAAGATCATCAGCCAGTGCGCTGAGCTGGCCGCTGCGCATCGTGTCGGCCGCCCTAAAATGTGTCGGACCAAAGCCGCGCAGGTACGGGATAAGGATCCGCAAATTCTCGGCCCTAAGCTGGGCGGCTACGCTGTTGTAGGCGCTAGCATCGTCGGGCCATCCGTGGACCATAACCAGCGCTTCGCCGCTGCTCTTCCCAGTCTCTAGATACCCGATTGACAGCTCCGGCGTCTTAACCTGTCTAAGCTCCATATTCCTTCTCCGCTGCCTCACCGAACCATAAAGCGCCACGCTGCTTTAAATTCCCGCACGCATCGCACACTTCGTTTCTACCAAAAACTCTTGTATGAAAAGAACCGCACGCGAAACATTCGCCTTCGCCCCGCGCTTAGAGTTGTCAGGCCGAAGGCGGACATGCGCGGACTGGGCTAACGGATCTCCAAGGGGATTTGCATACCTGCAGTCGAGACGTCTTGGCGCCTATTGACAAGTTTTAACATCAGCGGTTAGATGGCAGGTGTGGTGACGCTCTAGGGTAAGCCACATTCGCCAGAAAGGGAGGCGTAAGTACACAATGCCAGCTACATGCCGAGAGGCTTTCGAACAGATGCCAAGCGCCTTCAACAAGGATGCGGCAAAGGGCCTCAACGCAGTCTACCAGTTCAACCTTTCGGGCGATGGCGGGGGGCAATGGAACGTTCTGATCAAAGATGAGCAGTGCGAAGTCAAGGAGGGGACCCATCCGTCACCCAACATCACGATCTCGATGGCAGCCAGCGACTATCTTGATATGGTCAACGGGAAGCTTAACGGCCAGGTTGCCTTCATGACGGGCAGGCTCAAGATCGCGGGAGATATTGGGCTGGCTCTCAAGCTTCAGGGTTTGTTTAAGCAATAGCCCGCCTGATGTTGGCGACGTCTTGCTTGCTAGCGCAGTATGCTTGACGCGCACCAGCACGAGGTTCGTGGCCAAGGCCGATAACGCACTAGAACGAACAGGGCAAGGCTGCCGCTAATAACGGATCGCTTCCGTATGCGCGCGCAGGCAGGTCGCGGGGTTACAAAATAAAAAGCGATCGTTCGCCGTGCAAGCGCCGTATTTTTCTACCTGGCGTCATTCAGTTAAGCAAAGTTTTTCGATAAGCAAATTCACTGCAACCCGGCGTGGTTTACCGGGAAGCCCGTGAGCCAAACAAGCAAGAGAGGAAACCCAATGACTCGCCAGGAGATCAGCGACGACACCCCGGCCGACAATCCCCTTCGTACCGAAGGAGCCGACGCGTCGGAGGGCGAGGTAGCGTCGAAGCTGTTTCGAGAGCTGAGCGATTGGCGACGCCAACGCGACGCCAGCGAGCGGCGCACCAGCGACGCCGGAGCGAAGGTCAAGAGCCATACCCAGCCAGCACGAACGATTAAGGTTCGCGGCCACGAGACCTTGGTAATCCGCAAGCCGAAGCTGGGCCCGAAGACACGCCGCCAAGAAAATTGACCTAGCTCCCGTTCACTGCCAGCGCGGGCAACCCGCATCACGCCGGCGCACGCGAGGCTAGGCGGCTTGGACTACAGCGGCGGCCGAAGGGTATGCCGCAACCTCTGCGGCTCACCTTAAGCTGGTACGCGGTCTTTTGGATCTAGAAGAAGGATGTGCGCGGGAGGCTAAGGCTGATGAGCGAGAACAAAAGCGCCAAGGAAAACGCGGTGGCCGAGGCTCAAGACTGGCCGGCCATTGTGGACGATCTAAACCGCCTCTTGCGGCTCAGGACCACGCCGATCGGGATGAAACTCTTCCGGTCGGTAGAGGAAATGGAGGCGATCCCCAAGCTTCGGCGCCCCAAAGCGATTCACACCACCGACCAGATCGTCGCGCAGGCGGCTCGGCTGGGCTGGACAGTCGGCATCACGATGGCGGACCTGGTGGGCGCTCAATGCGGCGCCGTGATTGGGCTTCACGTTCAGGACGAGGCGTGGCTGTCGGGTAAAAACATGGCCGGTGTATGGTTCTCGACACTTGCTGACGCAAGTGCTCATCAGCACGCCATGGACGTGGTGCCGTACGGGAAGTTCATGGCGATGGCAGTTTCGCCGCTGGCGTCGGGACGCCTCAATCCTCCGGACATCTGCCTCATCTACGGCACGCCTGGCCAAATGATCATATTCATCAACGGCCTTCAATGGTCAGGCTACCGAAAGTTTCAATGGGGAGTGGTCGGTGAGTCGGCGTGCGCTGACTCATGGGGCCGAGCTCTTCTTACCGGCGAGCCGAGTCTTTCCTTGCCGTGCTACGCTGAGCGCCGCTATGGCGGCGTACTCGACGACGAAATGCTAATGGCGCTCAAGCCCCATCACCTGCTCAAGGCGATTGATGGCATGAAAAAGCTCGCCGCCAACGGACTCCGCTACCCCATTCCACAATACGGCATTCAGTCCGACGCCCGCGCTGGCTTGGCCGTGAGCTACGGTAGCAAAGAGAAGTAGCCGCCCGCACCGTATCTAGCGAAAATTACGGTCATCCCGCACTCGGCGCTCAGTCGCGACGCATCACCTCCACCGGCAGGCGGCGGGCGGCGCGACGAGCCGGATAGACGCTGGCAATTAAGCACAGTCCCAGCGCAACAGCGGCGACCAGCAAAAACTCAAACGGCGCGATTACGACCGGTACTGTCGAAGTTCCGTAGATCTCCTGCGGGATATGAATAAAGTGATACCGTCCTAGAGCCCAGGCCCCGAACAGGCCTAAAACCAGCCCGCTTAACGTTCCGATACCGCCTAAGAGCGCCGCGTTGAAAAAGAAAATCGTCCGAATCGCGCGCGCAGACGCCCCCATCGTCATCAGAATCGCCATATCCTTACGCTTTTCCATGCCCGTCATGATCAACGTCGCGACCAGGTTGAAGGCTGCCACCCCGATGAGAACCAACAACACCAGCGAATAGACGAGCTTGAGCATCGCAAAGCCAGCCGCATACGCCTGGTTAAGCTCGGTCCAGTTGCGCACCACGTAAGGATAGGCAAGCTCGGTTTGCAACGCTCGGGTCACGCGCGAGGTCTGGCTTAGATCGTCGAGATAAACCTGAATGCCGTCGGCCTTGACCCCGCGCCCGAAAAACTGCTGCGCGGCGCGCAAGTTCATGATGACAAGATTGCGATCGACAAAAGACACTCCCGAGCTAAACAGTCCGCCGACGATCGCATCACCCACTCGCACGCGCAGCTGCTCGCGATCAGCGGAGAGAATCGGAGACACAACCCGCAGCCGGTCACCGGTGGAAACCTCGAGTCTTGAGGCCAGCGCGCCACCCATCAAAAGCGCCCCGATCCTCGGCTGACCCTGCTCGCCAGACGCGGTCGCGGGATAGTCTAGCCTCAGGCTCTCGATCGAGCCCGAGACCACGCGCATGCTCTTGCGCAGTTGGGAGACCGCGACCGGATTATCGGGCTCGACAGCGCGAACGAGCACGCCGCTGATTCCGTGGCGCGAGCTCAGCATCGCCTGAGAATTGAGAAATGGCACTGAGCCGGCCACGCCCTCAACGCGATTGATGCGCCGCGCCAGCGCATCGTAATCCCCGATAGGGCCCGCAACGCTGGTGACCTCGACCGGCGGAGTCAAACGCAGAACGCGCTCGCGTAAATTCGCCTCAAAGCCGTTCATCACCGAGATCACAACGCAAAGCGCCGCTACGCCGATGGCGACACCAAGTCCGGTGAAAGCAGTAGTCACCGACACCGACCTGGTCTTGTGCCGTGTCAGGAGATAACGCGCGGCAATTTGAAACTCGTAGCGCAAATTTCACCTCCGTGGTTCGGCTACGCAAGCCGGATAGGCCAAAGACATCCGCGCAGCCACAATCACGCGGTAACATCATCATGGCAACGATGGTATAAGATGCAAAGTGCGAGGCGAGGGTCCTCGGAGCGAAGCGTGGCCAAGCGTAAGAGCGAGAACCTGACACTATTTGCCGGCGGCGAGGAGCAACGACCACTGGCCGATCGGATGCGACCCCAGCGCCTAGAAGATGTACTCGGCCAGGAACACCTGCTCAAGCCAGGGCGGCTGTTGCACGAGATGGCAGCCTCCGGCGCGATTCATTCGCTTATCTTGTGGGGACCGCCGGGGAGCGGCAAGACTACCATCGCGCGCCTGCTCGCCGGCCAGAGCGGCGCGGTCTTCCGCGCTTTCTCGGCGGTAAACTCCGGCATGGCTGAGCTGCGGGAGGCGGTGGAAACGGCGCGTCGCGAGCTCGCGCTCACTGGCCGGCGCACCGTATTGTTCATCGACGAGATCCATCGCTGGAACCGCACGCAGCAGGACGGGGTGCTGCCCCATGTCGAGAGTGGGCTTATCACGCTCATCGGCGCGACCACCGAAAATCCCTCATTCGAGGTGGTGGCTCCGCTGCTCTCCCGCGCGCAGGTGGTCGTACTCCATCCGCTCAAAGAAACAGACCTTGCCGAACTCGCCAAGCGCGCGCTCAGCGACGTCGAGCGCGGTCTTGGCCGTTTCAAGCTCAGCATTTCGTCCGAGGCGCTCGCCGAACTGATCGACAACGCGGCCGGCGACGCGCGCAGGCTACTCAACACGCTCGAGCTGGCCGCGGAAATGGCCCTGCGCGCCAAGGCCGGAGTAATCGACGCCGCCCACGTGCGCGAGGCAAGCCAACACAAGGCGCTGCTCTACGACCGCGCCGGCGAGGAGCACTACAACGTGGTCTCCGCATTCATCAAGAGCATGCGCGGAAGCGACCCTGACGCAGCGCTGTTCTGGCTGATGCGCATGCTGGAAGCTGGCGAAGATCCGCTGTTCGTAGCGCGCCGGATGGTGATCTTCGCCGCCGAGGACATCGGCAACGCCGACCCCAACGCCCTTGAACTCGCAATCGCCGTCAAAGATGCGGTAGACTTCGTTGGCCTGCCTGAAGCGGCAATCCCGCTGGCGCAGGGCGTGACCTACCTCGCGACGGCGCCGAAGTCCAACGCTAGTTATCGCGCGATGGGGCTGGCGCGCGAGGACGTCGACCGCTTTCGCTCCGTGCCCGTCCCGATGCATCTGCGCAACGCGCCGACCCAGTTAATGAAGGCCCTCGGCTACGCCCGCGACTATCGCTATCCTCACAACTATCCAGAAGCGCTCGCGGCGCAAGAGTACATGCCTGAGCCTCTTAGGGGACGGCGCTACTACGAGCCGTCTAATCGCGGCTACGAAAGGCGAATTCGCCTGCTGATGGAGCGTGCGCGATCGGCGCGAGCCGCGCCGAACCAAGAGGCGGCGCGCCCGCCCGACAAAGACACTCCATGATGCAGCGCTTTCTTTTGCTCCACCGCTTGCGAGCGAGCGACTTGTTAGCTCCAACGAACTAACCGGGGCGGTTTGCGCCCAGTCGCGCTGAAAACGCCGTCAGCGCCCAGCTCCCTGAAGACACAATGCTTGCACCCAAAGGAGCTTTGCGTCAGCGCGCGCCCAAGACGGCGTCCTTGAGGCTCTTGGCAGGAGTGAAGCGCAGGCGCGTGCGCGCGGGAATTTTAATCTGCTCGCCGGTCGACGGGTTGCGCCCCACGCGCGCTTTGGTCTTGCGCTTGCGAAAGACGCCGAGCCCGGCCAGCTTTAAAGTGCCCTCTTTCTTGAGCTGGCGCACAACCACAGCAGTCAGCTCGTCGAGCGCGGCCTTAGTCTGTTTTTTGGTCAGGCCGACCTTTTCGGCAAGATAGGCGGTAAGCTGTGCCTGTGTCATATAGAACTCCTCCTTACGCTGTGCGCGTAATTTTTCAAATCAGGGTGAACGAAAAGCGCGTGTTTTTCAAGGGTTCCGACGCATCGTCACAATTTTTTCTCTGGTGCCCAAGGGTTTTTCTCAATCCCCATCGATTCAGCCCAGCACACGAGCTTTCACGACGTATCCTTGGTGCTCTACGCTTTTGATGGCCCTAGCTACTCGGGGTAGCGGACGTCAAGTAAAAACAGGCCGTGCGCGGGCGCCGGCGCAGGAGCTAGTGCGCGGTCGGCACCAGTAATAAGCCGCGCGACAGCTTCTTGAGAAAGCCTGCCGCGCCCTATCTCGACCATCACCGCCACCATCGTGCGCA
>Ga0080006_1144748_pt1 | contig 13632 bp, 11 predicted proteins | sample RS3BMetagenome_FD_69209 | JGI IMG/M metagenome (GOLD analysis project Ga0080006, IMG submission 69209) | Ferric oxide microbial mat and aquatic microbial communities from Rainbow Spring, Yellowstone National Park, USA - RS3B (SPADES... ...
CGTCCCCAAGTTGTGATCAGCGGTCAGTGACTAATCAGTGTTGGCTCGCACGGCAAAACAGGGGGTAGTTCTTGACCTTCTCCATCCTTGGCTACACAAAGCAGAAGGACTTATGTATAGGATAAAGGCAGTTGCGGTTTGCACGCCTAAGGCAAATCCGTCATCGGAGTAAGGTATCGACATCTGGGGCACATAATTACGTGGAACCATTTCTTTACAGTGGGCACGGAAGGACGGTAAAAGACAAAGAGGTATCCTCACCTATTTGCAATGCATTAGAAAGACTGAAAAGTGTGTTTCAGTTAGCTCAGGACGGCGGGCCCATAGCTCAGCATGGTAGAGCGGCGCCCTTTTAAGCCTCCGAAGTGAGGCGAAGGTCGGGGGTTCAAATCCCCCTGGGCCCGCATGGGTGAGTGAATTGGCACAAAGGTCGTTTGAAATCAGCGCTGAGGAGTTATACCTCCTTGCTGCGATAGTCGTAGTTGGAGCCGTTCTGAGAGGCTACTGGATGCTAGATCCAAATGCCTCCTATCTCGTCGATGAGGTGTACTACGTCCCCGCATCGTTGCACTACCTGAACCCGCTATCAACCTCAATACCCTCTCTTACTTCTCTGTTCACGGAAAATCGGTATGTGTACTACTATATTAACCCCGAACATCCTCCTCTCGCGAAGCTATTCATGGCTCTCTCAGTCAGTATATTCGGCAATAATCCCCTTGGATGGCGATTCTTTTCTACCTTTCTTGGCTCCCTGACTGTACCGGTGGTCTTTGTGGCGGCTAAACGTGTGGCTCCTCAAATGGCTCTTGCCGCGGCGGCACTCTTTGCATTGTATCCCATGGACATCGCGATGTCGCAGATAGGAATGTTAGACGTAACTATGTCCTTCTTTATGGCATGTGCCTTCGCGTCAATGATTTATGACCGGGAGAAGCTCTCCGCCATTTTTGTGGGGCTTGCGATTGCGGCCAAGTTACCCGGCCTTGCAGTGGGTCTTGCCTTTGTCTATTATGTACTTGTAAAAGCACGAAACAGAGGCGGACTTAATGGCCTGAAGTACATTTTTGAGATGCTGGCAATTTCCCTGATCGTCTTTGGCCTTACGTATGTGCCGCTTGGTGTATACTTTGGATGGGAGGCACCAGTACTCGACTGGGCATACATGATTTTGGTTCAGCAGTACTACGGAGGCCCGACAGGGGTGCTCACCGTACTAAGCTGGTTTTTTACCTTTTCCACTGGTTTCAATCCGACCATATTCCTGAACAACCCGGCATTTACACTCCTATCCCTTTTTGGATTCGGCTACGCACTGACTGACATGAAGAACCAAAACTATTTCCTGACAGTCGGCTTCTATGTTGGAAGTATGGGTATGCTCCTTGGACCGGCGGTGTTCAGGCCGGCATACTCGTTTTACTTGGAAAACTCTTCAGTGGCCTTCACCATGACGGATGCGATCATACTGAACGTGCTCGTGACATCAAAAAGACGCGGCCTCAAGTGGCTTGGGTATGGCCTCCTGTTCACATCTTTCGCGGTCTCCGCCATTGTACTCTCGGTATACCTTTACCCTAACAGCGCACCGTTTACAAAAGAGATCATAAACTTTAGGTTGTGAACAGGAAAAAAGACTTAAGCGTATGGTGCTTGTTTAGCTTCAAAGATACTGCGTCTGGCGAGCTATACGGCCCCGTAGCTCAGCATGGATAGAGCGGCGGCTTTCTAAGCCGATGGTCGTGGGTTCAAATCCCACCGGGGCCGCCACATCCTTCGGATGTGTTGACTTGGAGACCCTTATACCCAAAAGATGGTCAAAACCCGATTGGACGGAAAACAGAACACTAAGAGGCTGAAGCGAGGGCCAATCAGGCGGCTGCGCTTAGAGCAGATGGGCCAAGGACGTTATTTGGTCTCAGTATATCCTTCTTGACCCAGTATTAGCCAAACGTGCCAGACATCCTTAGATTGTGCTATAAAGTCGCGCCAAGCTGAATGATGAACATATCCTTAAAATAAGTTCCCCTCTTTGGCAGACCGGAGACGATTGGTGTTCACTATTTCATCTGGCTTCTCCGCTAAAAAACCATGCTTTCGTCAACTGTCTTGCCCTCCTTGAACCGGTCGGGTGAATATGGTCGCATGAGCTCGCTCAATCTGTGGTTGAGCACATGGTCGGCAATTAATGCCCCGGCAAGCGGACCCATCATCATGCCGTGGCCACTAAAACCCGTTACAACATGGATTCCTTCCGGCCAGTCGTTGCTGCTGCCCATTATATGTGAGTAGTCGGGAGTTACTTCGTAGTAACCACTCCATTGGCGGTTTAGGCACATATTTCTCATTCGAGGTAGCAGGCGAACAAGCCGTTGCGCAAGTATCATGGTCCAATTGTAAGTTGAACTATACGGAATGAAACCATTTTGCTTTATATCGGTGGGAGAACACCTTACTTCTCCCCTTATGCCCTGAACTGCGTAGACTTGGAGGCCAAGGTCAAAAACGAAAGGCTTCAGGAAGTGTTTCACCGGTTCGGTGACTCCAAGCTCCCGTCTTTCGGGAATGACAGGGAGCGTTATACCACAAAGTGCACAAACGCTCGCGGAAAAGGCTCCCGCGGCAACGATAAAGTTTTCCGCCCTGAACTCTTTTGAATTAGACCTGACAGCCACGACCCTTGAAGAGGTGGTAATGAATTCTGTTGCCGGAGAGAATTCTCTGACCGAGACTCCCATTTCCGCAAGTGCCTTTTGATAGCCCATTGTGACAGCATCATGATGGAAAGTTCCGTCCTGCGGACCATAGACACCAACCAACCCAGTCATGCTGACGGCCGGCGCAAACTCGCGCATTTCTTGGTCATCCAAAAACTTTACACCTACGCCAAGTACACTCCAAGTAGCGCTGAGCCTTCTGAACTGTCTGACCATTTCTTCATCGTGAACAATCCAGAGGTAACCATCTTCGATCATCATAGAGTTTATTCCTGTCTCACTTGACAGTCGTTTGAGGTGCTTTTTGCCCTCTATCATAAAACGGGTGTTTTCGGTTGAGTTGAAATGTACTCTGAATCCTGAAGCGTTACGTGTGCTCGAGCCGCTTCCCGCGTAACCCTTTTCGAGTACCAGAACCTTGGCGCCAGCCTTTGCCAGATTGTAGGCAGTCGAAAGCCCTGCCACACCCGCTCCAATTACAACGGCATCAAAAACGTCCAACTAAGTTCACCCTTCAAAAAAGGAAAAGGGAAGGGGATAAACTGGCAATCGCTGTGTATATGGCAGACATTCTGAATCGCACAGGATCGATAGTCCATTTACGAGACAAAGTTTTCCCTGACAAGGGCCGGTTCCCCAGCCGGTGTACCTCTTTGCTTTTTCTGGTTGGGAGAAACCCATATCCTTTGACTTTATAAGGTCTTCAACCTGCACGTCTTCACAAAAACAAACATATCCCCTCTTAGGACGCGCCATGGCCGATATAATTGAGTCAGGCTCGGGCGGGTCTCCCCTTTTTCCGAGTAGCTCATTACCGACACACACACCATGTTCATATGAAGTCTTCAGTCCATAAAGCCCGGTGACTGACCCGGCAACCCAGAGCCAGTCAAGATGAGTTGAACCGTTCTCTGCTACCTTAGCTGTCATCCTACCTGTGCGCGCGCTGTAAGTGTATTCAACACCGAGCTGTGCTGGGAGCTCGAGGGATGGCTGTCTCATGGTGGCGAAAATCAGGGTGTCCACCCTTACGTCGTTTCCAGACGTAAGCTGGACAAACAGACTTCCGCCTTTCATGCTGACCTTCCTGATATCACCGTTCGCAACAGATGTGCCCTTGAATAGCGAATAGATGTCCTTCCTTCGCTCGTCCTCAAACAGAAGACCAAGATTCCCATGAAGCGAGTTGTAATGCCTTAATCGCAAAGCGTAATCCAAAGACACAATACCAGGTATGTCGTTACCCTCAAAAATTGGAAGCCGATACCTTGAACCCGTTGCAAGTACCAGTGAGCTGAACTCAATAGCAATAAGTTCCTGCTCAGTAAGTACAAGACCTATCTTTTCCTCATAAACCCCAAGAAATATTCCCCTCAAGTACTGAATTGAATTACTCAGTGACTTGAAAAGGCGATTTACTAAAAGCGGGTACACTTCACCTGTCCAGGCGTTCACGTCTGCATATCTTACACTTCCGCCAGCTACCTCGTGTGAGTCGATCATAGTACATGTCTTACCGGCTTTGGATATAATCTCGCTAACGCCAAGACCTGAAAGACCTGACCCGACCACCAGGACTTCCGTTTTCAACTGCCTGATGCCCCTGCTTGGGCCGACGCCATCTTCCGGGCTCATGAGATTCCCAGAAGATCGAACTACCCTGCTCAGGTACTTCCATAGGAAGGGATTGCGCATTATCCTAGAATTTTGGAACCCTGCCTTAAAGAGAGGATTAAAAAGTGATGATACCCTTGAGCCGAGAGTGACTTTTCCGTCAAGCTCAACATGCACGTCTTTATGAACTGAAAAAAGTAAGGGATCCACGACTCCGTACCCTCTTATCCGGACGCGTTTACTGTTTGCGTATGGGGTGGAATCATCCTGAATACCTCTCGGCCGTCCGTACTTTAGGCTACGGTATAGTGTTCTTTGGCCATTTGCGTATAACACGACGTCAAGCGGTGTACCTTTTTCAACCTGGATAACTCTGCCTTTAATCTCTACTTGGGGCACTATTTTGAGTGTGGGTGCACCCCTATAAGTGTTTAAGAGTATTCGTTTTAAAGCCGGATCTCGACCCCACTATTCAGCATGAATACCCACGATGTTCCTATGATCCGGTCTGAAAAGGAAATCGTATTTTTCAGGCTTAACGTACAGCGCAGTCGTCCGGCGCTCTTGAAGCCGAAACAAGAACATTACCGGATTCTTTCACACAACCGTCCTAGTTCACGCGGTTCCGAAACTCACTCCCAGAGATTTGAGCCACCTACGGTAAGCAATAGCGGTTCTGTCAGACCGCAGATGTAGTTCAGCCTGCAGGTCCAAGGGCAGAAGTTCGGGTCTCTGCGATTCAACTATTTGTTTGTCTTGAGCCACGATTCTGTCCTGAAATGAACGAATCCTCTCATCGGGCACTTCAAAACCGTAGTTCATGGCTATTATCATCCACATCACACTTTCGGCCGGGTTCAGTGGAGTGACATTCATGAATATGGAGAAGGCATCACTACCCGACCTTTTAATGAAGTAAGCGGTCAGCGGTCTAAACACCCTGTATATGTAGGCCACTTTCTTACCGCTGCCGCTTCCATCAGGGTTGGGCTGCCATACTTGGATCTCACTCGTGGTTATTCCCCGCTCATCGGTCATGACATCGTAATCGGCGATTTCAGCATAGCCCTTGTCTCCAAGGATTCCCTCATGAACAAATGGGAAGTGTGCTACATCCAGAAAATTTTCTACTACTCGGGGCGCGCTGGCTTTCATGGTGTAAGGGCCGCAGTGAATCTTCCTGAAAGTGGGGTCGGAATATTCAGGAAAGATGGGCAGTCCAGATAAGGAACTCCCCATTTTTACATATACATAGCCATATTCTTCGCGTGCCTGATATACTGTAACATTTGCGCGCGGGGAAGGTCTTATGTTCGGGTGTGCTGGCATAAGGACGCACTTTCCCTCCGAATCGTAGGTCCAGCCATGATAGGGACACTTCAGCGTCCCCTTTTCCACTACGCCAAGTGAAAGACGCGCCCCTCTGTGAACGCAAAGGTCTTTCCAAGCATGTACCCTGCTATCCTCACGCCAAATCACGATATCCTCACCAAGAATTCTGGTACCAAGGACGCTCCCTTCGGCAACTTCGGTCGACCTGCAGGCCACGTGCCAGTCCTCAGAAAGCACAGGGTCCCGTGTAGCTGTTACGAGGTTCATAATAACGTATCTATGCTAATAAATATAAGCGTTCTCTGAGAAAATTATCACATTAGGCATAATTGTCACACTATTACGGGTGTCTCCACGTCCGTGTTCCACCACGGCTTGCTCCACTTTTTGTTCACTGTCCCCAAAGAACGAAGGAGAACAGAAGCTGCCTCTTCTATCTTTGCCACTTCGGATGCCCCGAGCCCCTTAGACCTGAGCCAGTCGGATTGCCTTATCACGTTTTCAAGGTTCAGTTTCACAGTAAGTCTGAACTTCTCGTCATCCTTGAGCATCTCCGAAAACTTATCCGGTCTGATGTTTGGACCAACGTCCGTCGGTTCGAACCTATCAAGGAGCACAGCACACAAATCGAGTATGTCCTTTTCCTCCATACCTATTATGAGCCTATTTGCATTGTAGTAAGGATACTCGAGAAATCTGAACGATTGGCCCGCCTCAATAAGTCTAGACTCATCCTTCTTCTCCACGTCGGTGATCACCTGAGCTTTCGAAATTATCAGTTTCTCAAGTCCAACTGTATAAAAATTGCTCCTTGCAGCCTGAAAATCCCTGTCGTCAAACTTGACAACGTGACGCATTTCCAGCTTTTCCACAAGAATATCGGTTGACTTTATCACGGGCTGGCTGTCAATGAACCTGTCCAAGGCGCGAATTCTGTAGCGCGTACCAGCCCTGAGTGCGTTAAACATGGTGTCGCTGTGAGTAAGAAAGTAGTGATACCTAGTACCCGCCACGTTAGAAAGATTGCTCAGGACGAAAACCAGCTTATCGCCCATCTTCTTTGGTACCACAAAGTCTATATCGCCTACGTTCCGGTTAAGAGGGCTCAAGGGGCGGTTGGCGCTGGGCGAAACCATTTTGACGGCAACGCCTCCGAGTAAGAGAGGCACGAGCGGACCGTTGATACCCTTCTTCTTTGCGGCCTCCCCGAATAGCCTCTGTGCGTTAATCGAGGCCCATATCGACACAATCCCCCTTTCCACAGTCGGGTACTTCAGGTCGATATAGCTAGGAAGGCCCAGCTCCTGCGCTACAAAACCGAGATCTACCTTGGAAGTAACAGGCTCGTCAATCTGATACACCTTTCCGTCTCTATCCTTGTAGAGAACTATCGAACCCAACTTTGATGATCTGCATATGATGTGGTGTGTATTTATCTTCTTCGGCTCTCGACCGAGACGCCAAATGGTTCATGAGGACATATTCCATAACTTGCTCTTGGTCCACCTTAGACCGCATCCTACCTCGCCCTAGGGAAGCTTAATTGCCCGACCGGCAAGGGGTAGGTGAACTCTATGAAGTTATTTCTCGCGTCAGACTTGCACGGTTCGCAGCTTGTGATGAACAAGATAACGGTAGTCCCTAAGTTCTATGGTGTAAGATCAGTTGTGCTTGCAGGGGACCTGACGGGCAAGCTCCTTGTCCCTATAATTCGCAAAGATGCAGAGTTCACCTTTAACTACTTTGGAGCCAAGCGCACGGTGAACGAACAGAAACTCGGCGAAATTATAGAAGAAATAAGGAATAGTGGTCATTACTATTCGGTCGTCACAAGAGAGGAATACGAAGACCTGGTGGCGAACAAGTCAAAGCAGAGGCAGCTCTTTCTTACGGAAATAAGGGAAAGTCTCACGACTTTTGTAACCAAAGTAGAACGCGGCTTCAAGGTGGCGGACGCAAACATGTATGTTATACCAGGTAATGATGACTTCCCTGAGGTGGCGGCCTATATTGAAACACTGGAATCTGAACGATTTATCCCTTTTGAGGGAAGATCAGTAGCTCTCGAAGCCGGTTACACGATGACTGGCTATGGTTATACGAATCCCACTCCATGGCACACACCAAGAGAGAAAAGCGAGGAGGAAATATATAGTGATCTGTGTGCGCTGGTCGGAAAGACAGCCACTGAAAAGATGCTTCTTGTGACTCATGCCCCGCCCTACGGCACGCTCATAGACAGAGCCCCCAAACTCACGAAAGATTTGAAACCGGTTGTGACAGCGGGTATGTACGAGACCATATCCGTCGGAAGTGTGGCGGTGAGGCGCATTATCGAAGAGCGTGGACCCATGGTGGGACTTCACGGACATGTTCATGAATCGCAGGGCGTGGACCGTATAAGTCACCGTGGCGGTCGTACGCCTGTCTTTAACCCGGGCAGCGAATACAGTTCGGGAATATTGAAAGGCGTTATACTTCTTATCGAAGGTGACAAAGTCGAGAACTTTTTGTTTACCAGAGGCTAGGCGCGGCCGTGAGTTCGCCATGTTAAGCAAATCTCAAGCCGCAAGGTTTTAGAACTAGCGATTCGCAAGGAGTTATCGTGACAGGGTTTGGGTTTTTCGGACCTTCCGTGAAGCATTACACTCCGACCGGCGGCTTCTGCATATCAGCATTTGCTGTCGTGAACTACCCTGCCCTAACGGACAGGGCTTCCTGCTTCCACGACCAGACTCGATCCCCACACCCTTGCGGGAGGGTTACGGTGGTCTCGGTCTCCACAGGCGTGAATTCCCCAGCGCACCGCGGGTACTCGTGAGCGTTTTTGCGCAGTCACACTTAAAGCTTTCGCAATCCCCGAGGGGCGAGATTTTGGAAAGTAGCTACAAAGGGGACTATCCATCCCCCACCTCACGGAGCGGTGGGGGTCTTCCGCCCCCTTTGAACCCCCAGATAAGATAAATAGTTGGAGGAAGTCCGTGTCTCAGCGCCGAAGCCACCGAGCTTTACTGCTTCCCCCAGCCTCCTAACATTAATCTCTAGTCCTGTTTACGACATAGTGAACTACCCCGCCCTTACGGACGGAGTTTTTCCCTAAAGATAAACACCCATCCTCGGATTCACATCAATCAGAAGATGCACGTGGTCAGGCATCACCTACATTTCAAGAACTTTGTAACCATAATCGTCCTGTTTTTCGACGACGAGTTATTTCGATCTTTGATAAACCCGCGGATTAAGCACATTTCCCCATAATTTTGGCAGAATGTCACGTCCTCTCACAGTTAAAACATGTGGGCTTGCGGCTGCGGCGCCGAGGCTTGCTCCCTTGTGAGGAGTAGAGGTCTTATCTCCACAGACGCGAATTCTCCGCCGCCCCGGGTAAAGCTCTTTTCTTGGTGATTAGGGGGTATTGAGGTCTCTGTCGGCAGAGAACCCGCAGTTAGACTCGCACTTTGATTCCTTTTCAACCAGACTCAATCTTGCCGTGGTAAGACACGCAAGCACGGACCTGAGATGGGTGACGCCTCAGATACCAGTCATACGCTGACCGCCAACGTGGACATAGTGGGTTGGGGAACAGCATCCTCAATTTTCTTGAGCTAGAAACATGCCTGCTTTCTAGCACGAACGCAACCTCTGCGACTTACCGCTTCGTAGATAGCAACCGTGGAGAAACGATCCCTCGATCCGAGTATAAGCCAAACTTTCAGTGCAGGAGCTGCGACAGCAACAGACATATGGATAAGGACACTCGCGTTTCATTATATACGTCCGGCTTCGTCCCTCACTTTTCTTCCGCCCCACCTCAGGGCCGTAGGAATAAGGGCAAGCGTATTGAGGAGTGCCAGCACAAAGAAAACCATTTTCATCGCGTGACTGAATTCGGGCAGGTTAATATTACCACCCACGGCCACCCCGGAAAATATGGCATCGAGAACCGGTCGCGGTACGGAATATGCCATGAGTATAAAGGTCAGGCTGATGCTCAAGAGCGAACCCACGTTGAATAGCAACGACGACATCCCAGAGGCAACTCCCCTTCTTACAGCGGGTACAGAATTCATTATACTCGCAAGATTTGGCGCCGCAAACATGCCGCCGCCAAGACCGGATAGCACCATCGCCGTCACAAGTTCGGGATAGCTCGCAGCTTCAGGAAGAAGCGCAAAGAGCAAAAGACCTACCGAACCAACGAGAATACCGGATGTCACGAAGATCTTTGGTCCATATCTGTCAGAAAGCAGACCGCTAAGTGGACCCGCTGTGACGAAGGCAAGTGAAAAGGGTACGAGCTCGATCCCTGCACGTAGCGGTGAAAGAAGCAGAGCCCCTTGGAGATAAAGAACAAGGATCAGGGACAGGCCACCCCTTGAAACGGCAGTTAGCAGGTTTGAGAAGGCGCCCCCCGAGAATTCCACTATTCTGAACAGCTTGAGGTCAAGCATCGGATTAACTGCTCCGGTCTCCACATAAAGAAATGCGGCAATCAGAATAAGTCCTGCTACCGCAAGAGAAATATGCAGAAAGTCATAACCTTCAAAGGCACCAAGTGTAGAGCCAAAGAGGAAGAGACCAAGACCTGGTCCGAATAGCATGTTGCCCATGTAGTCCACTCTTTCTTGCCTCTGCGGATGGCTCAACTCACGCAATCTCTTGTGCGCCCAAAGGGTGGCAAACCCCCCCACAGGGAGGTTTATCCAGAATATTGAACGCCATCCCAGTGTGGAAGTGAGCAACCCTCCAGCCACAAGCGCTATGACGGAACCAGCTATTCCCACGACTTGATTCGTGCCTATTGCCCTTCCCCTTTCGGTCACCGGAAAAGCATCGGTGAGAATCGCATTGTTGTTAGCGAAGATCAGCGCACCTCCAAGACCCTGCACCATTCTGAATGCAACAAGAGATGGTCCATTCCACGATATGCTGCAGAGACCGGACCCGATTGTGAAGACGGCGAAGCCAAGCTTGTAAAGTCTCACACGGCCAAAGATGTCGGCTATGCGGCCTAGAGTAAGTAAAAAAGTGGCCGTTATGATGCTGTAGCCCATTATGAACCAGACGGCGTCGAATGCCGTTGTCCCTGGAAGCTCACGTGCTATCACCGGAAGGGAAATCACCACGATGTTGGAGTCTAGGAATGCCATGAACGCGGCTATCGTAGTGTTCGTGAGCACTATGTACTTATACTGCAACTTCTCCTCACTCTTGTTAGGCTGAAATATAAGCTGTGTAAGTAAACGCGAGAGCCTTGCATACGGATTTTTTCGCGCCGTTGTCAGCAGTTTCTAATCCGACGGGGTCAAATACTCGCTAGTCTCCTTAATCGTTTTGATTGTGGGAAAACTCCTTCGTCCCAGAGATGTCGCAGGAATGTTTGGCATATCCACGAAGACCCTCTGGAAGTGGCAGAAACGGGGAATAATTAGGGCTGTCAGGCTACACGTGGGTGCGCTACCCTAAAAGTGAGGCCGACAGAGTGTGGAGAGAGTTCAAACCCTCAAACCCTCAAACCTACAGTAATCCAAGAGTCGGGGGCTTGGGTGCTAAGAAGCCATTCACTCAGCCATGAATGCGTGGAGGAGCTACTACCACTACTCACCGCGTACAGGGACGCTGTGAACAGGGTGCTCGTGGGGGTATGGAGCCGTATAGAGTGGGAAAAGAAGAAGCTAAATGGAAAGAAGCAGTGGCGCCTCCTACCCAAATACACGGTGAACGTACACAGCAGGGAGTACAAGAAAGAACTCAGGGACAGGCTCCTCGTGGATTGGCCCTACGCCGCACACTGGGTGGACTCAGCAACCAAAGTAGCCTACTCGATACTCAAGACCTGGCGGAAGAATCACAGAAAGGGTGACCGCAAGCGCAGGAGGCCCACTGCGAGGAGGCTTTCTGCAAGGGTCAAGCAGACACTCCTCAAGCTTGAGGGTGAGAGGCTCAGGGTTACCGTTAAGCCAGAAGAGTACGTGTACCTCGACCCCTCACGTAGATATTTCCCCCTGCCGGGGGAGGTGTCATCAGCGGGGCTCGGCGAACCAATAATAACACCGGAGAAAATACACCTGCCAGTACACTACGAAGCAGAGGGTAGCGCCAGACCTGGTGTTGCCTGGGACTTCAACCTTCTTTCCCTAGACGGCTACTCACCCGAGACGGGGTGGGTTAGAATAGACACCTCTCACCTCGCATCCATACACATCTCATCCTTTGAAAAAAGGCGGAGCGTGCAGAGAAAGGGTTCACGCTCCAAGAAGGCTGGAGGATTCTTCAAAAGTACTCGAAGAGAGAAAGGAATAGGGCGAGGAAACACCAGCTCGAGATTGCGCGTGTGGTTGCGTCCGTTTCTCGAGCTGTTGACTTGGAGGAGCTCTCCAAGCAGGGGATGTTTTCACGGTCACGTGTTTGGAACCGGAGGATTTCGAGCAGTGACTGGCGCTCAATCGCGAGGATACTCGAAGAGAGGATGGATGGGGAGGAGGATAAGGGAGGGAGGGTAGAGGAGCTCGACCCATACGGTTCCTCCTCCTACTGCTCCAGGTGTAGGTGGCACAACCAAGACCTGAATAGGGCAGACACCTTCGAGTGCGGTGGGTGCGGGCTTCGAATCGACAGGCAGCTCAACGCGGCGATAAACCTCTACATGCGGATGAAGTTTGGGTACAGAGTGAACTGGGTGCACGGAAGAAAACACATTCAGCTGAAAATGGGGGGCGCTTCCGAGCGGGAGTGGTGGGACCACACGGTTCTGCCGTCACTGCTCGGTGGGTGCATCCTGTCAGGGGCGAAGCAGAGTGTGGCCGATGAACCAGTGAGGTTCCTGAATGATGCGCTGAAGCCCAAGCTCCGCTATGCGTATGATAGATATTGCGAATGCGTACCTACGTATGCCTACATAGAGTGAAACCCCTTTGTACACAATATATGTTTATGTAATCTGCCGTGCATCATGCACTGTTTATGCCGTCGGCGGATAAGGGAGAAGACTTTCATGCGTTAGACAGAGACATGATGGCGGCAACCAAAACGGTTGTAGGATCGGCCCGCACACCGGGAATGCAAGAATACACGATACGTCTCCTCTTTTGGAGTATCATACTCGGTGTGATACCCCCGCAGGGCTTGCGGTTGCACTTGGCATAAAGAGCTTTTTACTCCTCGAGTATGTACACCCAATAACAGGTGGCCCTGGACAGGCTTCGACCTTTTTATGGGCGTGATTATGGGAAGGATACTCGCCTCCTTGGACATAGGAGGCAGGGACGAGGTGGCGAAGAGACTCACCCCTATCGTCTTCTTTATAATGCCTTCTCTTGCAGCCACGGCGTTCGCGGCTGGAGTGTATCTGGCCCAGTCACTTGGCGTTTTTGACTTGCGTTCACCATGGATAATCGTAGCTCGTGCGGTTGTCATCGTGCTTTCTGCACAGGGGTTCGGGATCTTTATGCCGAATGGGATGAGGATATTCATTGAACTCGCAAAGCCGAACCCGACCGCGCCAAAATCGCAAGGCTCAACGAAATCAACATCAGGCTAACGGGAGTTCAGGCAGCAATGCAGCTGGCAATAATATACATACATAATGGCACACATTGCAGTGTTTTCGCCTGGGTAAAGTATTTGAACTTTTATTCACCTGCTGCGGTCCTAGCCTTTGTGAGGGCTTTCCTAGGCGTGCAGGGCGCGGTTTACCGTGGAGTACTCACGGGATGAAGAAGGGGCGAGCTGGATGCCAAGGGTATACGGATACTCAGGCTGGGTCTGTACGGACACCTGATCATCTTTACACTACTTGGACTTTCGGGTTTCGCTCTACGTAGGCGCACGTAGGTACGCATCAGCATACCTATCGTACGCGTAGTGGAGCTTGGGCTTCACAGCATCATATAGGGACCTCACGGGTTCATCGATCCCATTCAGCTCCGCCCCTGTCTCGACGTACCCACCCATTCATATGCCTTCTGCG
>Ga0080006_1124304_pt1 | contig 13630 bp, 15 predicted proteins | sample RS3BMetagenome_FD_69209 | JGI IMG/M metagenome (GOLD analysis project Ga0080006, IMG submission 69209) | Ferric oxide microbial mat and aquatic microbial communities from Rainbow Spring, Yellowstone National Park, USA - RS3B (SPADES... ...
CACCTGGAATCATCAAGCGGGCGCGCAGCATGACATCCGCGCCCTACGATCATTCATGATGATTATTCTTAGTGTTTTTTCTGCTGCATCGTGCTACCGCAACAGCTCAACGTGCCGTTACCCGCTTTCGTCACGATTAACTGCGCACCACACCGGTCGCACAGATAAACTTTGCCAAGCTGATTAGCCATAAGACCGAACCCTTTAAAACTTCTCATAAGTCCGGACAATCTAGCCCCGATCCCTTTTCCCCAAGACAAAGACTTCCTCAGATGCCGCAGATGGCAGGTATTAGCTTAAAGCCGGAAGGGCGCAACGAAACCCCCCGAACTTAGCCGGACCGGCTCATCTTGCGCGAGGAACGACGAGAAAGTAACAAACGCGTTATCTTGCTCTGCCCGAATTGAAAGTTCTTAACCCACCAGCAGGCCACTCGTCAACCTGTCTGGCAGACACTCATGCTAACAATACAAGAAATGTCCGCCACGTTCCCTGATGTAGCGCCGAAGTCCGGGGGAGACGCCGGTTGCGCTAATAAACCAGCTTCCTGTGAAATTATTGCAGGCAAAAAAAGCGCCTCGAAATCGCGCCCGCCGTAAATCGCAGCAGATGAATTGGGCACCCCGCAGGTCGGCGCCAGAAAAATCACACCCGTACAGCGAAACCTCTTCAAACCGTGCGTTGCGCAAATTTGCCTGAACGAAGTCGACGCGGTTCATCTCAAAACAGCGTACCCGAAGGCCAGCAAGTTGCTGCTTCTCGCGATCGGTAAAGATCTCCATGAGCGCAAGGCCGGACTGTTCCCCGTCGGGCATCTAGCTAACTCCCTCAGTTAAAAGTAAAATGAGGAAAAATCTGAAGTTCTACGTATTTTAACGTACATTTACGTAAACGTCCCCGCGATGTCAACCGCTTCTAAGAGATCGCCGCAAAAATTGCCCCAGCCGATTGACCGTCTGATGACGATCAAGGAGCTCGCGGCCTACCTCAGTATCAACGAGCGCACATTGCTCAAGCTCGTTGCCGACGGTTCGCTGCCGGGCGTCAAGATCGGCAACCAGTGGCGATTCCGCAAGGTTATGATCGAGGCCTGGCTCGACGACCAGATGCTCGGCGTCGCGCCGCGGCAGGTCGAAATTCGCGGCGCGCCACCGACGCCTCGCCGAATGATAGAGCTTGCAAGCTGCTTTCAACCCCACCACATCATCGCTCACCTCGAGGCCAATAAGCTGATTGGGGTGGTTGATGAGCTAGCGACCTTGGCCAGCGCGTTGGGGCTTGTGCGAGACAAGAACTGGTTCGTCGGCGCGCTTATTGAGCGCGAGAACATCATCCCTGGGGCGGTCGGCAACGGCGTCGCCTTTCTACATACGATGTACCGGCATCCGGAACAGATCGTGCGGCCCTTCATGGTTCTGGGCCGTTCAATGCGAGGCGTCGAGTGCGACGCGATGGATGGCAAACCGACCCATCTGTTCTTTGTCCTCGGCCTGAAGTTTCACGAGTTGCATCTTCCATGGCTAGCCAAGCTGGCGCAGATGTTTGCGCGGACCGAGGCCACCCGCGCTGTGCTCGAAGCGCCGACACCAGAAGCGATTTTTAAGATTCTTTGTGCCGCGGAAAAGGCACTGTTTGCGCCGGCGGCCCGAGATTAAGTCAGGACACCGCGGTGCTTGAGGATTTCGCGCTGCAGCCGGCCAAGAGCGAAATGCGTTTCTCGGCGACAACCAAAGCTGCGTCCTAAATTTCGCCAGGGCGCAAGGCCAGCTTGACTTAGGTCGGCAAGGGCTAAGTGCTGAGCACTTCGGCGATTCCCTCGCGGATAACCGCCTGCCCTTGCGGGTTGCAGGTCTCGTAAACGTAGGAGCGCGAGGATTGGTTGTAAGTGCTTGGCCAGAGCTTTGTGGTTAGCGTTTGGCCGGGTAAAACCGGGCGCGCAAAGCGAGCATACAGACGCTTGAGCCGTAGCGGGTCGCGACCGCATACGGCATCAATCACGGCCTTGGAAACAAACGCCATCGTACACAGCCCATGCACGATTGTGCCAGGTAATCCCGCGGCCTTGGCGAAGTCTTCATTGAGGTGAATTGGATTGTTATCCCCGGAAGCCTTGGCGTAGCGCACTGCCTGGTCGATGTCCAGATGCTGTACTACTGTTGCCGCCAGCTCGCCCTTTGGCGAGGACTGCGCCACAGCCGCCTTGCGCGCACCGCGCTGCTCCCGCGACAACGCCTCGCGAGCGTGCGCTCGGTTGCGCGCGCGTATGAAGGCGGTAAAAACTATCCGCTGCACTTCGGCCTGGTGCTGATTGGAGATACGCAGTTCGACGGCGAGCGTTTCACCGTGGGCCATCGCTTCGATGCGCAGAATTTTCGCAACGGTGGTAAGCAAGTCGGCGGGACGAACCGGAGCTAGATATTCCATGTCCTGTTCGCTATGCAGAAGGCGCATGAGGTCCACCCCGAGTTCAGGGTCGCCCGCCACTTGCATTACCGCCGGATGAGCAGCCACGGCGCCAAATAGCGGCGGTGCAACTATTCCGCCAGCCCAAGTCCCTTCCAGGAAAACCGGGTTATCTTCGTTGTAGGCCAGAGCATATTCTCTGATTGCGGCCGCCGTCACCTTCAGTGTGGTGGCGGGGTAAACCTTGCCAACACAGTCCTTGTTAAGGGCCATCTCGCGCGTATCGCTCCTTAATGGGCGTCGCGGCCATCAATCGTCACCCCGCACGAAAGTCGTGCGAGGCGTGCGATGCCGTCTATGCCTCTGCTAACCGTGCCGCCGATCTTAATCCCAGCAAACTCTGGTATTATATCTTTAGCTGCATCGTGTTAGCGCAAGCGCGCTGTTTTGCGGCTTCGGCCTTTAAACACGCCTAACCAAGCTAGTCTCGCACCGCGTCTTGCGCGAGAACGGTCAGGCAATCTCATGTCCGCCAACAAACACGGCCTTTAACTGAAGCTCGCGATCGAGCAGGATCAGGTCTGCGCGTGCGCCGACCGCGATAGCTCCGTGGTCCTTGAGACCCAAAAGGCGCGCCGGATTGGCCGCCGCCATCGACACCGCCTGAGCCACCGACGCACCGGTGGTCTTAATCATCAGCCGAACCGCGTCGAGCAGCGGCGTCAAACTTCCGGCCAGAGCGCCGTCATCACGGCGCGCCACTGCGCCTTGAGGGCGGGCGCCACGCGCTGCACCAACGCTTGCGGCGCGTGACGTCGATTGTTCACTGGCGCCGGCCAGCGCGACCCGATCGCTGGTAAGGATGAGGCCCTGCGGCCCGCGCGCGATATACGCCAAACGCAGCATCGCTGGATGCACATGCGCACCATCCGCAATTAGCGCCGCAAACGCCGGCGATGGCAATAAGCCTGCGACCGCTACGCCAGGTCCTCGATGATGGATACGGCGCATGGCGTTGAACAGATGAGTAAACATGCGCGCCCCGGCCGACACCGCCTCCATCGCTTGCTCCAAGGTAGCGTCCGAATGACCAATCGCACCGACCACGCCGCGCGCTTTAAGCTTGCCGAGCGCGTCCAACGCTCCGACAAGCTCCGGCGCCAGCGTGACGAGCCTTACCTGCTCCATGGCGAGCACTCGCTTAAGGGCCTCGCCGCGCGGCTCCAAGTTGAAGCGCGGATGAACCCCCAGATGGAGCGGCGAAATAAACGGACCTTCCAGATGTAGGCCAACAATCGCAGCGCAGCCAGGCTCTTCGCGGGTCAGAGCCGCCGCTTGGCGCACCGCGTTGTGAACCTGCTCGAGATGCTCGATCGGCGCCGTGATCGCTGTCGGCAAAAACGCCGTGACGCCTTCGACAGGCAAGGCGCGTGCAATCGCCGCGACGTCATCGGCCCGAGCTCCCATGACATCGTAACTCCCAAGCCCGTTGATCTGTAGGTCGATAAGTCCAGGCGCCAGATGCTCGTCACGGACGGCCAAAGCGGGCTCGATTGCTTCAACCCGCTGAGAGAATGTCACCCTGGCAGGGAAACTCGATCCATCAGTGCGCGCGAGCAGGGCGCGCAAGCTCCTGGTTTTCGCCATCAGCCCGCTTGTTGGCCGAAAGACTTAGTTGGCGCCGAAGCGCTCGGCTAAAAGGCGAGAGAAACGCGGAATATATATCAGGTCGAAGACCGCTTCTTTGTCAGGAAACATCGCGAGCACCGCGCGTTTGAGCGCCTGTACATGCTGCCAGCCTTCGTCTAGCGTCAGGCCGGGGTCCTGCGCGATGATGGCGGTGGTTAGATCTACGAGCAGGTGCATCCGCCGGATCATGCGTTCCTCTAATGCCAGTTCGGCTTCGCGGCCACAGTTGCTCATTGCACTTTCACCTCGCGGTTGCGATTGTTGATGCGAGTAAACTATAGCATCGCCGGCGTCATCTTCTTTAGCCCCGTAGGCCATCAGCGCATCGGTATCGACGCAACGCGGGGCAAAACGTGAGTGCGGCCAAGTCCCAGCAGGAGGTTGACAACGACCTAAATGACGGCGCAGGAGCAAGTACGCCTTAGGAGCAGCTTCATCTACCTAGCGAACGCGGTGCGAGATCTCACTGGCAACTGGCGGACCTTTGCCTTGACGCTCGGACCGTTGGCGTTCGCAGCGGCGATGTGCCTGATGCCCGATGCGCTCAATTTGCAGCATGAACTGATGCAGTTTCTCTCTCCCGGCGTGCACAACGTGGGCGTAAGCTTGACGCAAGCGGCCAAGGGACCGCAGGAGAGCCTGCCGTTTTCGCCGTGGCAGACCCGCCTTCTGCATCTGGTCATCATTGTGCTCACGCTGGCGGTGAATTTGGTGGTGTTATGCGTCTTAAGCCGGATACGAGCCGGCGTGCGCGAGAACAGCGTATTCGACGAAGCCCGAGCCGTTTACAGGCGGGCGTGGTCACTCGCCGGTTCCTTCACCTGGGTTTTCCTGTTGCAGATGTTCACCACGTTGGTCGGCCTTTTTCTTTTGGTCATACCCGGCCTGTTGGCCTACGTATGGTTATATTTCGCGCAGTACGCCGTGGTGATGGACAACCAGCGCAGTTGGCCTGCGCTGCTTTTCAGCCGCGAGCTGATGCGCGGGCGATTTTTCGCGGTTGCCGCGCGGATTGTGGTTTTTCTTGCGGTATGGTCGGGCTTCAACTCTTGGACCGGCGGCACGTTCGTACTGGTGAGCTGGACACTTGGCATCATCGGCGTTGTGACCGGCTTTCTCTGGGCTGGCATGTTCGCAGCCGACTTGCTGGCAACATGCGTCGGTTATGCAACGATCGCGTTCTTTTTTGCCGCGGGGGCGCGCCTTTATGAAGACTTAAACCATGCGCGCTGCGCGCGTCTCGGGTCAGCCTCCACGCCCTCCCTAGCAACTACGGAGTCGCTCGGCAGCAGCGCAGTCTGACACTGATAGTAGGCGCCTACCGGCATCGGACATCCGCAAGATGCATCGGCTTTCGGCCGCGATCTGGCGGCCGGCGCGCTGCCTGTGCCGGACAGGCTTCGCGCGGGCCAAGTCAGTCGTATATGTTTCTGCTCATGTTGACTTTGCTAAGCTTTTAGCGGGCAATTTGACCTCCTGAGGGCCGCTCAAGGCTAAACTGAGGCGGTGCGCCTAACGCTTTGCCGAGCCCAGTTAAAGGCTGCTGGCATTAGCTGCCCACTCTGTGCCATAATGGAGTCACTGCTTTTAAACCGGCGGACGCCCAGGCGAGTCAATAAAGATAAGCCTAAGGCGGCGCGCCGAGCCAGCACGCGCGATCTTAAGGCATGGCAAGGTGCGGTATGTCCCTGAGTTTCAAAAAAGGCGAGAAGGTTGTTTATCCGGCTCACGGCGTCGGCGTAATCGAGGGCGTTCAGACCAGGACTATTTCTGGCACCGAGCGCACCTATTACCTGTTGAAAATCCTCGATAACCACATGACGATCATGGTGCCCACCGAAAACGTCGGCAGCGTAGGCCTGCGCCGCGTGATCGGCAAAGACATGGTGACCAAAATTTACCGCATCCTGCGCGACCGTAAGGTGCAAGCGGACGGTCAGACATGGAACCGGCGTTATCGCGAATACACGGAGAAAATCAAAACCGGGTCGCCGCTGGAGATCGCTCAGGTGCTGCGCGACCTTCTGGTGCTCAAGGCGGACAAGGATCTCTCGTTCGGGGAGCGCAAAATCCTGGATACCGCGCGAAATCTTCTGGTCAAGGAACTTTCCATCGCTCAAGACCACCCGGAAGAGAAGATCATCGAAGAGCTCAACGTTCTATTTGCCAATTAGCGTCAGGCGCGACGGGGCTCATGGCCGACGCCAGTATGGCGACGGCGCGTGGAGCGAGCGGCCTGCTGACGCTGGCCGGTCAGGCACGCACAACCGCCTGGGGGCGGGCAGCCCGTTAAAGTGACCCGTGAGCCATCCCTACGGCTCGTAACCTTCTTTGTCGAGCAGTCGTTGTAAGTCCATGTCCACGGACGGCGGTTTTGGCAGAGCGTCGGTCATCATCGCCGCCGCCGGCTGCGGTTCTCGGTTGGGGCTCGCAACGGCCAAGGCGTTTGTTGAGCTTTGCGGACAACCAATCTTGTACTACTCGCTTGCTAGCGCTGCGAGCGTCAAAGGAGTGATTGAGCTTGTGATCGCCGTCCCGCCTGGGATGGAGTCGGCTGCGCGCGCGGTCGCAAGCGAGGCGGGCGTAGAGCTGCCGGTTAAGATTACAGGTGGCGGTGCAACGCGCCAGGATTCAGTGCGCATCGCCCTGGAACTTACCAGCGCCGAAGCCGATCTAGTGTTGATTCACGATGCGGCGCGGCCACTGGCCCGGCCCGAATTGTTTAGCGCCGTTCTCGCCGCTGCTTCACAGTTCGGCGCAGCAATCGCGGCAGTGCCGCTCGCGGACACGCTCAAGCGGGCTCACGCCGGAGTCGTCTGCGCCACGCTTGCGCGCGACGGTCTGTTTCAGTCGCAGACTCCTCAAGCGTTTCGCCGCGCGCTTTTGCTCAGCGCTTTTGCAAACGCGCAAGAGCGCGGATGGGAAGCGACCGACGAAGCAGCGCTTCTAGAGCGAATCGGCAGGCAAGTTCATATTGCGCAAGGCTCGGCGGAAAACTTCAAGATAACCACCGCCGAGGACCTTGCCATGGCGCAAAGGCTGGTCGCTGCGCGCAGGCGCACTATCGGTTGAACTCAGGACGCTGCGGAAGGGACGACTCCCTCGTTAAGCGAGCCTGAACGAAAACCCCTAAGGTCAACCGCGACAAAGCGAAACCCAATGCGCCGAAACTCGCGAGAAATAAAATCGGCCAGCCCCGGTTCGATAATTCGCATCATCTCTTGACGCTCGATCTCGAGGCGGGCGACGTCGTCGTGGTAGCGCACCCGGGCCACCCTGAAGCCGAGCTCGCGCAGGAGCCGCTCGCCTCGCTCGACTTTGGCCAGCGCCTCAAGCGTAATCGCCGTGCCGTAGGGGAAGCGCGAGGAAAGGCACGGGGAAGCCGGGCGATCCCACGTCGGTAGCCCAAGTAACCGCGAAAGCTCGCGGATCTCAGCCTTGGTTAGACCGGCGTCCGCCAACGGATGGCGCACGCGTCGCTGTTCAGCCGCCTTGATACCGGGTCGGTAGTCGGCCAAATCGTCCACGTTAAGACCATCTACAATATGTTCAATGCCCAGCTCTTGCGCCTTGTCCTCGCACACCGAAAAGAGATTGCTTTTGCACAGATAGCAGCGATTGACGGGGTTCGCGGCGTAACCGGGAATTGCAAGTTCGTTCGACTCAACCAACATATGGCGCGCACCAATTAACTGCGCCACCGCTTGCGCCGACTGCAGGTCCTCACGCGGCATCGTTGGCGACGTCGTAGTGAGAGCGAGTACTCGCTCGCCCAAGGTCTCTTGGGCTACCTTGAGTAAGAAGGCGGAGTCGACGCCACCTGAAAAGGCGACGATTACCGACCCCATCGGCCTAAGCAATCCGCGCAGGCGGTCCAATTTCTCCAAAAGCTCATCCATAGCTGGAGCTCTCAGGCCCACGTTTGTCATATTACCGGTCGACTTAGCAACTCTGTCTAAAGCGCTTTCGTTACCCCGGGCGCGGTCCAGCCTGGCGTCTTTACGCGCGGCATAGGCAGCCCTCAGATGCCCTCGAAGCGGAACAGGTCGGTGCTCAGGTAGCGCTCGCCCGAGTCGCAAAAGACCGTCGCGACGATTTTGCCGGGGCCGAGTCGGCGCGCGATCTCTATCGACGCCCAGCAGTTGGCGCCGGCCGAGATCCCTACCAGCAGCCCCTCAGCCTTCGCCAGGCGCCGAGCGCATTCGGCCGCGTCTGCGTCACTGACCGCGATTACTTCGTCGTAGACTTTGGTATCCAGTATCTCCGGCACAAAGCCGGCGCCGATTCCCTGTATCTTGTGAAAACCAGGTTCGCCGCCTGAAAGCACTGCCGAACTTTTAGGCTCTACGGCAACGATCAAGAGGCGATCTCTGAGCTCGCGCCGGAGAAAATGACCCACTCCGGTGATCGTTCCGCCAGTGCCTACGCCGGCAACGAACGCGTCGATACGCTCTAGCTGCTCGAGCAGCTCTGGTCCGGTGGTGTCGTGGTGAACTTGCGGATTCGCCGGGTTGGCAAACTGCTGGGGCATAAAATAGTCCGGATTCTCGCGCACGAGCTCCTGTGCCCTGGCGATCGCGGCATGCATCCCGCGGCTGTCCGGAGTTAGGACCACTTGCGCGCCGTAACCGGCCAGCAGCGAGCGCCTCTCCTCGCTCATCGTATCAGGCATCGTCAGGATCAGCCGATACCCTTTGACCGCGGCGATCATGGCCAACCCTATTCCGGTGTTGCCGGAGGTTGGTTCCACGATAGTTCCACCGGGCTTAAGCCGCCCTTCGCGCTCGGCCCGCTCGATCATAGCCAGGCAAATTCGATCCTTGACGCTGCCGCCCGGGTTGAAGGTCTCCAGTTTGGCCCACACCTGCGCGTGGTCACTCGGCACCACGCGCCGCAGTCGCACGACTGGCGTACGTCCGATGAAATCCGTCGGCGAGCTCCCAACATCTGCCGGCATAAGTCGGATTAAATCATACCTGCCGGCCCCGCGCGACCGCGCGCCGCCCCGCGGCTTGCTGCCGATTTAAAGTCCAACCAACCGGTGCAGCAGAGCCCAATCGATATGTTGGCGCACGACGGCCGCCAGGCGGTCATACTCGAGCTGCTTGCTGAGGGCCGAGCCAGAGGGCGGCGCGATTGGCTCGGGCAACCCCTTGCGCGCGCGCAGAAAGCCGAGCGTCGCAGCGCGCACGGCGTCGTTGTCAAAGATCCCGTGGAGCATCGTGCCAACGACCACTCCTGCGGCGTTTAGCGCACCGTCCAAGTCGGCATCAGGACGGCCATTGCGCGTCAGCACCTCGAACGGCGCAGGCGCCGCATCGGTCCTTTCGACCATGCCCATATGAATCTCGTATCCGCGGATGATCTCCTGCGCCTGCATCCCCTGCGTCAAAAAACATTTAGCGGACACCCGCGCCGTGACCTGTGCTGTGCGCTTGTACGGAGCAAAGCGCGTACGCAGCGGGAGCAGACCCAGTCCCTCGGCATATCTGCGTTCGGACTCAACACCGGCCGGATCCTCGATCGCCTGGCCCAGCATCTGGCAACCCCCGCAGATACCAAGGATCGGCAGCGCTTGCGCTGCGCGGGCAGCCAGCGCTTGCGCGATTCCGGCACGGCGCATCCATTCTAGGTCAGCGATGGTGCTTTTAGAGCCCGGAATAATTGCAAGGTCGGAATCGAGGAATGCCCGAGGAGTCTCGAGGAAGCGCACGCTCACGGAGGGAATCCGTTCCAGCGCGAGCAGGTCGTCGTAGTTGGAAAGCCGCGGTAGTTTGACTACAGCAATTTCGAGCTCGGGCGCGGATGCTTCCGGTGGATATCGCCGCTCCTCCAGCGCCACCGAGTCCTCTTCCGCAATACGCAGGTTTTCTATATAGGGAACCACTCCGAGCACCGGGCGCTCGAGCCGGCGCGATATGAACTCAAGGCCGGGCTCAAGCAACGCGCGGTCGCCGCGAAACTTGTTGATCAGCAACGCCGCGACGCGCGCTTGTTCATCCGGCTCAAGCAGCGCCATCGTGCCCACCAGATGAGCGAAGACACCGCCGCGGTCGATGTCGCCAACCAGAACCACGGGCGCGTTGGCTAGCTTGGCCACATACATGTTGACGATGTCGCCTTGCTTCAGGTTTATCTCGGAAGGACTGCCGGCCCCCTCGATTATCACCAGGTCATAACGCTGGACTAGGCGCTCGAGGCAGTCGGCGACCACCTTGCGTAGATGGGGTTTGTACGCCTGATACTGCGCCGCGCTCAGACGTCCGACGGGCTTGCCCATCACCACCACCTGCGCGCGCCGTTCGGCTTCCGGCTTGAGCAGGACCGGATTCATGTCAACGCTGGGCGCGATTCCGGCCGCCTCAGCTTGCACTGCTTGGGCGCGGCTTATCTCGCCGCCGTCGGGCGTTACAAACGAGTTGAGCGCCATATTTTGCGCCTTGAACGGCGCGACTGAAAGGCCGTAGCCGCGAAATATCCGGAGCAAAGCCGCGACCAAAATGCTTTTGCCCACCGACGAGCCGGTCCCCTGCACCATCAAAGTTCGCGCGCCCATGCCCCTTGCTTCTCTCTTACTGTTGAACCGCCCCATGCTCCGCGCGCAGGCAAGCCTACCCGCCTGACGGGAGCGCGCTCAAGCCTGGTCAGCCGCGGCGGGCCAAGCATGCGGCGACGAAATTTTGCGCCAAGCGCGGGTTGGACGCCCAATGCGCATGCACGTAGGAGGCCAGCACGTTATGGCGCATGTATCCTTCGGCAAACGCGTCCTTCTTGCGCCGCGTGGCGACGCGGTAGGCACATCGAACTTCTCCCGTGACGCTCAGACTTGAGTAGCGGAATTGATGGCCGCGAAAGCGTTCGCCTGCGGGACCCAAAAGCGTGGGCAGTGTCGTTTCGACCTCGGCGTAACCCAACGCCTGAATGGCTTGTGCGACGACCGTCTCGCCCGGAATCAAGTCAACGGTCGGGAAAAAATCGCCGCCGGCGGTGCGGATACCGCTCGATAGATACATCAGGCCGCCGCATTCCGCATAGATCGGCCCACCTCCGAGCGCGAATTCGCGGATCGATTGGATCATCGGAGTGTTTGCCGAGAGTCCTGCGGCCACGGTCTCGGGATAACCGCCGCCGAAATAGAGGCCGTCCACACCCGCCGGCAGCGAGGTGCAGCGAAGCGGCGAAAAGCGCACAAGCTGCGCGCCGTTTTCTTCCAGCCGGCGCAGATTGTCCTCATAGTAAAAATGAAAAGCCTCATCGAAGGCGACCCCAATCCGACATTGCGGCTGCGCCGCCGTGCTTGGGCTCAAGCTCGTCGGCACCGCAAGCGCTGGCGCCGAGCGCGCAATGGCCAAAATGGCTTCGACGTCGAGCCATTGCGCAGCGATTTCCTCCCACGCAGCGAACAAGCTTTGCGGCACGACCCCTAGATTCGCGCTGTAAAGACCGAGGTGGCGTTCTGGAAAGGCGTGCTCCGGCCGCTTGGGCATCCCGCCAACGATCGGCAGCGCGCCGCCGCTGGCGCGCAGCAATTCCAGATGGCCCCGACTGCCAAGCCGGTTGCAGATCATTCCCGCCACGCGCAGGCTCGGGTCAAACTTGGAAAAGCCCTGCGCCACGGCGGCAACGGTGCGTGCCATGCCGGAGGCGTCGATTACCAGCAGCACCGGCGCCTGAAGCCACTTGGCGATCTCGGCGGTCGAGCCCTCCTCGCCCGTAGGGCTCGCCCCGTCGAACAAACCCATCACGCCTTCGATCAAAGCGATGTCGGCTCCTGCTGTCGCGCGCGCGAAAGTTGCCAGCACCGATTCGCGCCCCATCATCCACCCGTCCAGGTTATGGCACGCGCCGGCCACGCGAGCATGATAGGTGGGGTCAAGGTAGTCAGGGCCGCATTTGAAAACCGCGACCTTCATTCCGCGCGCGCCAAGCGCGCCGACCAGCCCCGCCGTGACCGTGGTTTTACCCACGCCGCTTGCGAGCCCGGCGATCACCAGGCGTGGCGTTGAGATTTGCGCATTGGTCATGCTCGAAAGCGTGCTCGGCCCCAGCGGCGCGCGCGGGTTAGCTGGCAGCGCCCACGGCTTCTGCCGCGCGCGTTGTGTTCACCGGCAAATGCCGCCGTCCACGGCCTAAGATGATATCGCGCGGCCCCGCAGGGCGGAATCCCGAGAAAAAACTGCGGCACTTGCTCAAAACTGCAACCTATAGCGGCGAGCGGAAAACCAGCGATAGAACCTTTGCGCTAGCCACGGATAACCCGGCACATTCCACAGCAGTGCAAGCCAGCACAGCGGCGCAGCTTGATAACGCAAGACCTCGTGGACCGCGCGTGCCCCGGAAAACACGTTACCCTCGGCGTCAACCACGTGAAGCTCGCCCATCAGGGCTTCGCGGTCAAGATGCGGGAACAGTTTTCGCGCGCGCTGACTATGAAGATCAAGCGCCTCGATATCGGCACGCACGCCGCGCCTTTTGAGCAACGCTCTAACCGAAGCTGCGCAGACTGAGCAGCGAGCGTCGTAAAGCACGGTGAGCTTAGCACGGGCCGATCGATCCAACGCCATGGTTTGCGACCACGCGCGCGGGCGGTCTTTTCGGGCACCCGCGCTGCAGCATAGGACCGCGATCTAGCGAAGGTGGCGACGCTGCTCGTCGTTGATACGCCACTCGTAGCCATCGACCAGCGATTGCCACGCGGCCTCGACGGTGTCGGCGGATTTGGCGAGCGTGGCCCAGATGCGCCGGCCGTCGCCGAATTTTTTGACCGAGACCATCTCCGCCTCGGTCGAGTCTCCGCTGCCGTGGATATAAGTCTCCACGACATGAACTGAGTCGAGAAACGGAAAATGCTTGAGCAGCGCTTTTCGCAGCGCGAGATCGAGCGCGTTAACTACGCCGACCCCGGAAGCGGCCCCGGTCTCTTCCGCCTCGCCCACCCGTACTACGATCATCGCGTCGATCGTCATCCGCCCTTCGTGCCAATCATCGATGACCCGCCGGCGTACGGTTTGAAATGGCGGGAGGTAGGCGCCGCTTCGCCGCATGTCGGCCAGTTCGCGCGAGGCTTGCGGAATCGAGGTGTCGTCGAATAGACGCTCAACCATAAGGCGTCTCACCTGATTATGTTGTGCGGCGCATCGCGGTTCAAGCTCGCTCGCGCGCGCTCACATCGCGATTCCACCGTCAACTTGGAGCACTGCTCCGGTAATATACGAGGCGGCATCCGAGAGCAGAAAGGCCGCCGCCGGCGCTACCTCGGAGACCTTACCAAAGCGGCCAAGCGGGATCATCGCCAGCGCCTGCGCGCGATTCTGCTCGGGCAACTTGGCGGTCATATCGGTCTCGACAAATCCCAAGGCAAGAGCATTGACCCGCACGCCAGTGCGTCCCAACTCTTTGGCAAGCGCTTTAGTCATGCCAATAAGGCCCGCTTTCGAAGCCGAGTAGTTGACCTGACCGGCCATGCCGACCAAGCCGCTGACTGAAGTTATGTTGAGAATTGCGCCGGACTTGGCCTTCATCATGGTAAACGCGCCCG
>Ga0080006_1126254_pt1 | contig 13627 bp, 4 predicted proteins | sample RS3BMetagenome_FD_69209 | JGI IMG/M metagenome (GOLD analysis project Ga0080006, IMG submission 69209) | Ferric oxide microbial mat and aquatic microbial communities from Rainbow Spring, Yellowstone National Park, USA - RS3B (SPADES... ...
CGCTCCGTCGAACGGGTTGGCTCGGACGTAGCTCCCGGTGAGCCCGTTATTGGCGAAGGTGTCATTGCGGAGCAGAGGACCCTGGGCAACGTCATCAGCCCGGAGCGAATTGACGTCTTCGGAGATGGCGGCCACCGCCGATCCGGGAGATCCCGAGTTGGTCAGGGTGCTGTTAACGATGGCGGGCCGACTGTTGAGCAGGGTAATTCCGTCGTACTGGGTGCCCTCGGTCACGGGGACCGAGCCTCCCGAGTATCGCTCGGTGAGGAAAGAGATCGAGGACATGATGTCGTCGGCACCCGTGATGGCGTCCGCCTGGCTGGTCGGGTCGGAAAGCGTCGTCAGCTGTCCCTTCAGCCGATTGTCTTCGGTGGCATTCCCGGTGATCGGGATCTGGCCAGGGAAGAGGTCGTTTCGGACGGTGCCGCCGCTGATCAAGGGTGCCTGGCTGAAGTTCCGGAAAACAATGCCGCCGTAGTCACCCGCCAGAGGAACCGAGTTCGGGTCGCCGTTGGTCACGCCGCCGACCGAGTTGTCCTTGTAAGAGGTGACGATCACACTCTGATAAGAGTTAGGCCCGCCGAGAATCTGAAGAGCGCTCCCTTGATTCTGGATGAGCAGGGCCGCGTTCTGCATCTTCAGGATCGAGCCAGGCGCCAGGACCAGGGTTGTCTCTGCGGGGATGGCGGTGCTGGCGTCGTTGGCGATCGTCGCGACGTTGTTCCCGCTGGGTGCGGGAGCCTGGAGGACGTAAGGCTTCTGGATGATGGTTCCGGCGGTCCCGTTGTAGCTCGGCACCGAAGGCTCGGCGACGACCACGATCGGTCCGCCGTTGAGTTCGAGTTGCTGCTGAGCGGCAAAGAAGGCGGAGGGCTCGAACTGGCCGTCGCCACTCCGGTCGTAGGTCGGGTTGAAGTTGGCGCCCGCGTTGACCGGGCTATTGAGGTCTCCGCCGTTGATCGCGTTGGGAACCGCCTCGGGAGCGAGGACCGGGTATGGCTTGGCCAGGCTTCCGTCCGGCGTTTCGCTCGGGATCAAGGGGTTGTAGATCGCGCCGGCGTTGGCGTAGATGATATCGCCGTTGGGGACGACCACGAAGCCGGTCATGAAGGCCCCGCCAGGGTTGCCGTTGCCCGTCAGGTCGGGTTCAGCTCCGGTTCCTCGGATCGTGCCGTCGGGCAGCTGATCGACGTAGAATCCCTGGGCGTTCTGATAGCCGAGGAACTCGCCGTCGAGCTGACCGCCGAAGACGTCGGTGATGGCCTGGGTGCCCGAGTTCGGCAGGTAGACCCGGTAGTAGTTGGCCGGCAGCGAGAACCCGGCCGGGAGAGAAATCAAGAGGCGGTTGTGATACCCGTACTGACCGGCGACCGCTCCGGTGACCGAGTTCGTCAACTGGACGTTCAGGCCGGAGATGACGGTGTAGCCGTTGGTGTTGGTGATCCCGAGGTCGCCGAAGTTCCCCGTGGGAAGCCCGGCCGTGTTCAGGCCCGACCCGACCAATTCCACGTCGTTCGCGTAGTTGATCGCGACCCCGTTCGCCGTCGCGGGCAACGAGTTGGAGAAGTCGATCGAGAACATCGTCGGTGGGGCGGCGGCCCTTGGTGCCACCCCGGGGACCGGAATCTCGTAATAGGCTCGAGGTCCCGAGGTGTCGAACTGAGCCGAAGTGCTCGAATCCGGCGTGTAGGCGATGTAGCTCGTGATGTACGTCGGGGTCGGCTGGAGGTTGAAGCTGATCATGTAGTTCGCCGTGCCGAGCGAACCACCGCTGAAGGGATTACCCGCGGCATCGCTCAGTCCGGTGCCACCGTAGACCGAGGAGAGAGCGAGGAAGTCGTAGGTGCCAGCCGGAAGCCCGGGCGCGAAGCTGATCGTGTCGCTCCCCGTGTAGGGGTCGCTGGTCAAGACTCGTGCCGAGGTCGAGCTGAAGGTCGCCGAGGTGATGAACTTCGACTCGTCAATCAACGCGCCGTTGGGGCCGACGAGGAAGAGCCGATAGCTCGCCGTGTTATCCGCCGTGATCGGGTTGAGTGCGGGAACGTTGAAGGTTGCCGGGACGGCGAAGGGGCTGCCGATCGTGGTGGGCAGGACGCCATCAACGACGTTGAAGGTCAGGCTCGACAAGCTGTTGATGTTCTCGCCGTTGACGATCGACGAGGCCACTCCGCCACTCGGCGGCGCGGCTACGATCGGATCGGTGGTATCAACCCGGAACGAGGTGTTCTGAGCCGAAGAGAGGCCCGGAAGCGGCGGAAGATCGGGAGCGCCGACCACGACCACACGAACCTGGTTCAACCCATTCGGCAGCCCGGCGACGCCCGGCGGATAGTTGATCGTGAATTGACCCAGAGCGTTGGTGACGACCTGGACGTCGTAGTGCCCGGTGAAGCCGCGACCACCCGACCCAACCGCCAGGTCCAGACCGCCCGGTAGGACGCCGGCGTGGGGGATGCCGTTGAATTCAGCGTAAACGAGCAGACCGGACACCGTACCGGGGAAGGTGGCCGTGACCTGGCCGGTGATGCTCGGCGTGGTGATGTTGGTGTTGTTGTCACCCGCGATCCCCGAATCCGAGGCAGCCGCCAGCGAGAGCGCCGAGATAATCGGGGCTTGCAGATTCACCAGTCCCAGCGACTGGATGAAGACCGAGCCGCCGGCCGCCTCGGGGTTGGTTCCCGATGGGAAGATGCCGCTGAACGCACCGTTCAAAGGATTGTTGAGCTGGTCCGTGACGGCGTTCGAGACCACCAGAGTGTAGTAGTCGGTGGGCAGTTGCGATTGAGGAACGTTTGTCAGGTTGAGCGTGACGGTGAAGTTGACCGGGTTGTAGGTGAAGGTCGCCCCGGGGAGATCGCTGACCAGAATCGAATTGGCGCCCACGACGGGGCTGCCGTTGCCCCGGATCAGCACGATGTTATTGGGCGTGACCGACGTCGGGTTGAGCGGGGCATTGAAGGCCAGGGTCACGATCCGCCCGAAGTAGGTCGTCAGCGCGACTCTCGGACCGTTCACATCCTGGATGTTGAACCGGTCGGCGTAGGGGGCGGAGAGGGTTTGGCCACTCTCCGCGGTGATTCCAGAGCCGATGATCGCGTCATTGTAGACGCCGTTGCCCGACTTGCCGGGTGCGGCGAGGATCGTGATCGGGAACTCAACGACCGTCGGATCGGTCGGGCTATCGATCCCGATCGGCGCTCCGACGACCACGGTCGCTCCATTCGCTCCCACCACGAGAAGATTCGCGGCCGAGATCGTGTTGATATTGACCGGTTGATTGAAGGTCACCGTCAGGAAGGTCGGGACCGTCGTCACCGTGCCGTTGTTGCCGGGCACGATCGAGATCACCGAAAGTTTCTGGACGGCGGCCAGGGCAGCGGCGGGGTTGACCAGCCCATAACCCGCCTGGGGGCTCCAGGTACCGGCTGGAATGCCGTTGAGCGATGACGTCGTGGTGATCAGATTCTGGAGAATCGCGTTTCGGCTGAGTGTGGGATTGGATTCCTTCAAGAGAGCGATGATGCCCGCCAGATTGGGAGCGGCGGACGAAGTGCCCTGGAAGGAGTTGAGGACGGTCCCGTTCGCGAGCGTCACTGACTGGTTGGTCGTGGTCGTCGGATTGGAGAAGGTAGTGACCGGGTCGCCAGGGAAGGGAGGATTGGCGGGGGCCACGACCTGGGTCGTGTTGAACACATCCCCATTGGCGAAGAACGAAGTGTTGTTGCCATCAGGGGCCGAGAGGTCTGGCTTCTGGAGCACCTGAGGAGCGGGCAAAGTGCTCCCGTCGAAGTTGTACTCCTGAATCACCGGTCCAAACGAACTGTAGGGCTCGTTGACGTCGGTCGCCGGAGTGTGGGTGATCCCAGGGGTTGCCCAGTAGGGCACGGCCCCGACACTGATGGTGGTAGCGCCCGAATTGTGACCGTGAGTCGAGGAGTAGTAGGTTGCACCGTTCGAGCCGAACTTGGTGTCGGTCGAGAAGCCTCCGTCGGTCTCTGCATAGAAAAAGACGTGAGCCGGCGCCGGGCCGCTGTCAAGTTTGATGGCAACGAAATACTGGCCCGGGTTCAACTGGAAATTGGTCGACTGGTAAGCTTCCTGGGTCGCAATGGCGTTGCCGTTCCCCTGTGCCACGATGTTTCCGGCAGCATCGAGGATGTCAATCTCAAGGTTGGATGTCACACCGTTGGTGGTGTAGAAAGGCTGATCCCACTGCAAGTCGACAACCGTACCAGCCTGGTAAACATTGATACCGAGTTCGGTCGTCTGGGTCGCGCCCGACGGATCAAAGTTCTGGTAGGTGCCATTGCCCAGCGAACCGACTGTCGCGTTGACCGGTCGGAATGTCGATTCGTAACCGCTGTTCCCCTGGTTGCCGACCGAAGAAATGAAGGTAGCTCCCTGGCTGACCACGGTATTCACGGCGTCACCGACGATGCTCGGCTGATAAAACGGCTCGTCGGGATAGGTGATATCGTCAACAATCGTGGTCGCGCCGGCGGCATAAAGGGCCTGAATATTGGACGCGAAACTGGCCTGGCCTTCACCACCGGTTGCGAAGTAGAGCCCGGCCCCCGGAGCGAGGTCATAGATCTGCTCGAGCATCGCCCGGCCTTCGTCGGATCCGGGAGCACCGAAGGCGGCCGATAGATCGGCGAGATTCTGGACGTTCGGAGGCAGGTCGCCGCTCGCAACCGAAGCGGCCAGACCAGTGCCGGTCACGGCGGCTCCCGTACCGGTCGGCGGGTTGCCCGCGATCTGAGCGAACTCGTTGACGCTATCGGAAAGAACTCCGATCTTCTGGCCAGCTCCGTTCACGTTGTACGCCGCGCGAGCCCCTGCGATGTTCAGGGCCTGGTCGGCCTGATTCGGCGAAGCTCCCTGCTGGTTGTAAGACGGCTTGAAGATCGGCTCGCCGCCCACCGTCTGAGCTTCCGCCGCAATCTGGGGCAGAGCGGTGATCGGAGCGAAGCCCTCCACGAGGTTAATCTTGGGATCCGTGGCTGTCACGATCATCCCGAGCGACTGGAGAGCCTTCTCATAGGTGGCGAAGTTGCCGTAGCCCCGGACGTCGAGACCGATGTCATTGCCGGAGATAAAAATCCGCTTGCTCAGGGGAGAGGTGAAGGTACCCTTGGCACCCGCGGCGACGTAAGCCTCGAACTGGCCATACGTCTGGACCGACTCCACCCCGAGATTGGCCAGCGGGCCGTTGATCGGGTCGAGGAGGTTCGTGGTCGTGGGGTGCCACGTCGGACCGCCGGACAAGAGCCGACGATTTTCGAGCGACTCCATCAGCAGGACGCTCGCCCGACGCCGTCGAGGGTCGTCGATTCGCCGCTTGGGATTCTCACCGCGCTTGTTGTCGTTGAAGCTTGCCATCGACAGACTCCCCCCGGTAAGCCTCGGAGTCCTTCCCCGCGCGGTGCACGACCGCCCCATGACGCCCCATCATCGGGGGCGGTACGGAAGGACCCGTAAGATTCCTGTTGATCCGATTCATCTTCGTGTCTTCAACCGCGAGTCGAGCGTCTACAACACTCTTCGCGGCCCGCAAACAGCCACGCTACCTGGCAAGCCGCCCATCAAGAGGGCCGCCGCGAACATTCCCAATCCCAGGAAGAAAAGCCGTTCATGACGGAATCGATCGGTCTGACCCTCGCGACTTCCATCGTCTCTACTCCCTCCCTGTCATCAGGCGACCGACGACCAACACAACGGGCTAGATTGATTGACTACATGCATGCAGTCAATCATTGCCATCGGAAACCGTTCCCGTCAAGCAGCAAGTCCGAAATTTCGCAATTGGTGGGTTTTCGAGAGGAGGATCGAGCGAATCTGTCGGGCAAGCGAGATGCGAGGCGTGCGGATCATTTCGAGTGTGGCTCCCAGGAATCGGTTGTCAAAGCTCTCTTGACCGATTTTGACTATGCTTTGTCAGTCGTAGGATTTACAGAGAATAGGCAGAACCGATGGCGGCGATAATCACGACTCTTTCCTTTCCTTCGCGGTTCGAGTCGTGGAATCGAGCCGGGACTTGAGGAATAACCCGCGAGCCAGGCTCGATTTCGAGAGAAGCCCGTGTTGGTCAACCAAGCCGGAAGATAAGGCTTCCTGAGGGCGGGCTTCCGATCACCGAGCGCTCGATCTCCTCTATCGGACTTTCAAGATTTTCGTCCGTTCGCCTGGAGATCTCCACTCTGTCAAGTTCAAATTCCACGAGTTAGATAATGTTGTGGGGGAGCTTGACTCCGAGATTTTTCAGATCCTGAACGAGAAGCTCGGTCGAGCGATAATGAAGACCAACGAGCCCGGCCGCCTTCGCTCCCTCGATATTTTCGAGGAGATCATCAATGAACACACAATCTTCCGGGGCGCAAACGGCGGCCTCGGCACAAGCCAGGTAGAAGAGGCTCGACGGCTTCAGGTGGCCCACTTCATAAGAGAGGATCAGGCGATCGAAGTGACCGAGGGTCTCGGCGAATTGCCGGCGGAACTGTCCGGCGTGGATCTCGTTGGTATTGGAGCCGAGAACGAGGGTATACCCCTGTGCTTTCAGTGAAGCCAGGACGGGGGTCAGCGAGTCATTGGCCGAGAAGATATCGGCCCAGGCGACCTGAAACTCTTCGTGGCTGATTTCGAGACCGATGAGCTTGGAGACACGTTGTGAAAAGGCCTCGCCCGAGATCTGACCGCTTTCGTAGCTCTTGAGAATTTCCGAAAAACCGAGACGTCGGATTCGATCGAGGAGTTCTTCTCCCGAGATTCCCAGACGTGCGCCGAGTTCCGCTGCGGCCTTGCCATAGTCGAAGTGAGCGACGACATTCCCAAAGTCGAAAATCAGGGCCGGTCGTCTCATCGTCAAGGTCTCTCCGATATCAGGCTTGATCGAGCCGAAAAATCGACTGACCATTCGATATGGTTTGAGATCGACTCGACAACGTGGTCAAGGTTGTGGACTTCCGATCGTTCCCAACCCTTCCCAGACTTTCGGGGCGATCGAGGGAGAAATCACTCGAAGCGATCCGTCCATCATGAGGAGGTTGATCCCGCCGAGATGGCTGCTCGAGGCACCCATCATTGCGGTCCGACCATTCTCGGCGATACACGAGACTTTGGCGTTGGGAATCAAGCCATGACTGTAAAGCGTGGCTCGCCAGGAAGACTCCGACCAGTCGGAGCCGGCATCTCCTTTCCAGACGCTGCTCGGCAAGTCAGGACAGCCGGCCGACGTCACCGGGTTGGGAGTTCGCGCATAATTTCTGGTCGAGATCAGGCCATCTTGACTATCGCCCAGGGATCGCTCGGCGAAAGCCGCGGTGTAACTCAACCCATCGGCTGCCTCGACCTGAGCGGAAGTCGTCGTCCGCCCCGGCTGAAACGGACCGCCCCGACCTTCAGGATCGGAACCGGTGTTCGCTCGATAGCTGACAACCGGCCGATTCGAACGTTGCATCGCGAATGGGTCACTGGGGCAAGCGAGACCTGGAACCCGGATTCCTCGGGGTGGACTCTGCCCAGGTTTGAGCGGCTTGGCCGGGTCGACAAGCTCGAGCAGATCGGGCAGAGACAGCGAATCCAGCATGACCTTGATTGGACCATCGCCCGGGGATCGGTCCAGCCCGGGCACTGTGGGAAAAAGTCCAAACCCCTGATGATACATCTGCAGTCCGACGCCAATTTGCATCAGATTTTTCTGACACCCTGCCTTTCGAGCGGTCTCGCGGCCTCGAGGCAACGCCATCAGGACAACAACTATCGCGAAAGCTACGATGCCCGTGACCACGATCACTTCAACCGCCCCATGGCCCGGACGTCTGGCAGCGCGACTCGGCTTTCGATCGGGACCGAGAAGATCGATCATGGAGACAGACTCTTGGTAAAGGAGAACGCTTGAGACGACTCCCAGGATTTGAACGTTGTTCTAGAGGATACCGCGAACAACCTTTCGCGCAATAGACACCAACCTGGGCGAAGCTTGATGCCTCCCGGACAAATTGCCGCAGGATAGTACGGATCGACCATGCGTGCTGACAAGGTGATCCAATAAAGACCTGGATTTTGATCAGTGATCCGCATGAAAGAAGCAAATCATCATTTGCATTCAAAAGAAACAATTAGATTTGGGAAAAACGAAAAAAAACGGATTCTATCTGTTGATTTTCGATTGACCGAGTTTCTTTGAGTCAAGATTTTTTCAAGAGTCATTCTTGATGAGAAACCGCCGAACGATCTGGCTTGATCCTATTCAAGGACAGGACGATACCTTCTGATTTCGATTGGCCCAACGAAGCCAAGAGGGTGCTCGGAAGCCGGTTCGACCAGGATTTGAAATCAGTGGCTGATCGTTTCTGGCCACATGCATGAAGGGTGGCCTCACGCAGCGGTGATGCTTGATCAAACGAGGTTAAGATGAAAAGACTGGAATGGCAAAGAGTCGCGTGCGAAGTTCACCGACCTCGATGAGAAAACATGCGAGGCGGGCTCAATCATCCGGGATCAGGACATCCTTGCAGGCCGCGAATTACCGTGAGGCACTATCCTCGCCCGGCCCCATCGGGACAGGTCTCAGGCCGGTCCGGAGGGCCTCGGCTATCTGATTGGCTCCATAGCCGTGCTCGACCATCAAACAAGGAATACCGCTTTCCTGGCAGAGCGGACGAAGCCGCTCAGGAACGTGGTGCGCGACGAATTCCTTGAGGATGAGGACGATGTCAACTCCTCGATTACGGACCCTTTGTTCGAGAGACTTCATCAGAGCGGGCCGGGTTCCTTCGTATGGCTCCCACTCGAGTTCGTCGAACTCGAAAAACTGGCGGAGCGTTCGTCGAGCGTCTTCTCGAGCGGCGCCACCGATCATGACGGCTTTTCGACCCTTCGTCTGGGAGATCAATTCGGCGAACTTCAACCGGAGTGACTGGTCCTCTTCACTCTTGACATCCTCGTCACGAACCCGGTCGAGATGCTTGCGGAGAACCCGGAAGTCGCCTCCAGTGATCTGATCGCGATAGGGCTTGACCAGGTCGAGAAGCTCATTGTCGGACCCACCGCCCAGGTTGACCACTCGCGTCAATGCCGCAAGGAATTCATCCATTCCCTCGCCAGGAAGGTCGTGCGAGGCGATCACGGCTCTGAAATCGCGAAGTGCATCTCGGTAGAGAGCCTGCGACTGACGCTTCCGTTCGAGATCGCGAATCAACTGTTCATCGCGAGCCATTTTAAGCTCACGGTCGCGGACCGCCGCTTCGGCCGCCAACCGAAATTGTTCCTGGGCGTCAAGAATATACTGATCCCAGTCAGCCACATAACCTTCTTGAAATGCGTCAATATAGCCAGGCATATACTGTTTGGAGAGACCAACCAGCTTTCGAAATATGATTTCCAGAGCCACTGTCTCCTCGCCACCTTCGGTGAAGTTCATTCCCTGAAGGCGACGAAGTTTTCCAATCCAGATCATGAGCTGGGCCTTCTGTTCACGAGCTTCCAGCGCCCCAAAATGGACTGAGCCATCCTCGATTTCCTTGGAAAGCTCGGGGATCTGACTGGAGGGAAAAAGGCGGGCCACTCCGCTCACGAGGCGATCGGTCTCGGTGAAGTCGCTGGCAAGTTGTGGTAGGAGTCGATCCAGTTCTTTTCGCAATTCCGTATATTTTTCCAACGACTGCTGCAAATTTTTCTGAGATTCCGCAGCCTCACGAATAATGGAATCCAGATCACGTTGTGCTTCGGCCCGCTTGATTTCTATCTCCGCTCGAGCCGATTGAACCAGTCGTCCGGCCTCGTCGTCGGATTCCAGATAATTTTTACATTGAGCCAGCTTGATCGTCATCTCACGCAATAATTTATCTTCATCCGAAGACTGCTTCAGTTCTCGAAGTCTTGACGGCTTGTCTTCACGAACACGGCGTTGGGCCTCGCTCGCTCGTGTCTCCGCTAATCTCAAGGCGTCGGCGGCTTGACGAACATCGCCACCCAATCTCTGTGCGCGAGCTTTCGATTCCGCCTGACGGACCAGTTCTGCGAGTCGTTCCAATGTCGGTGTCATGATAATCTTTCAGGCCAAATCAAGGCCATTCAACTGACTTCTTACCGGTGACGAAATTCGTCAGAATAGTGAATTTAATAGATCAATACCGGAATCGAGGCTCTGCTGAATCGATGCATGCCGACCTGTTTATCACCGATTCCAGTAAGAGATGTTTTGGGTGCTTAGCCCATTAGGGTACAGGATGATACCTCAAATGATCGATGACGGTTCGGCAGTTCCATGATCAGCATTTTTTCCGAAACTGGCAAGAGGGGAATGGTTCCAGGAGAAGATTCTCCCAGACTGTCAAGGTCTCCGTAATCACGGACCTGTTCCGGTCAGTCGATGATCTGGTAACTCGAGCGTGCTCATCATGAGATTGGGTCCTTAATGAGAATCTTAGCGAACGGTCAACAGCGAGACGGAATTTTTTCTGAAACGCAAGCCATCTCAGCCTTCTTTAACGGAATCGAGTTAAGTTTTTCTAAACCTACAGCGGCCAAGGACCTTTTTTGCAGCAAGCTTTTCACCTCATGACGGGTTGTGAATCTGAACGGCAATTTTTCGCGGTCGCTTGAATGAAATCTTCGAATCGAGTCAAATTCAAGCGACTTGGGCCAGGATGGTCGATCGAACGAAGCTCGATCCCGATGATCAATGCATGCTTCGTAGCCCGATCCCATGCACTGAACTTGAGCGACGGAGCTTGATTGATGAACGAAGCTCGGGTGGAATGTCAAATTTTTAAATGTCTGTTGATTACTCATTCGGAACGATTGATCTTCATTATATTGACGTCTCTATTCGGTATCTTCGTTCTCGCCAACTCGACAAGGGCCGCTGATATCGGTGAGGCCGAGAAAGCTTTTCGAGTTGGCCGATACGATGAGGCCACCCGACTTTCCACCGAAGAAGTTCGCAATGGGTCGTGGATCGAACGCTGGCATCTGCTCAAAATCCGATCCGAAATGGCTCAGGGCCTCTATCCTTCGGCCCTGAGTTCGCTCGAGGATGGATTGCGCCGCCTTCCCGGCAGCATCGCGCTTCTGCTCCTGGCTCGTGAGGTTTATCACTTTAACGGTCGGGGAGCCGAAGCCGATGCTGTTCTCGAAACAATCCAGTCGAGAATCCAGGCGTCTCCGTCGCCCTATGCGACACCCGAGGGCCGGGTCCAGGTGGGACGTTTTTATCTCGCCCGAGGGATCGACGCTCGTCGAGTGCTCGATCTTTGCTACGATGTCGCCGTCAAGCAGCGTCCTGACCTCATCGAAGCCAATTACGCGATCGCGGAACTTGCCCTGGAAAAGCAAGATCCGGCGCTAGCCGCGTCGACACTCGCCAAGGCTCCGCAGGCCGCGATGGAAGACCCTTACTATCACTATCTGCTGGCCAGGGCTTTCGTCGACGACGATCGGACGCGTTCCGAGAAAGAGGTCGACGAGGCTCTCAAGATCAATCCCCGCCATACGGAAAGCCTGCTCCTTCGAGTGGCCCACCGGATCGATCAGGAACGTTATGCGGACGCGGGAGAGTTGCTCAAACAGGTCTTTGCCATCAACCAGCAAGAGCCTCGAGCCTGGGCCTTTCAAGCGGTCCTGGCTCACCTGAAATCCCATCCGGAGGGCGAACTTGCAGCCCGGAAGAACGGACTCAGTCGATGGCCCGAGAATCCCGAGGTCGACCATATCATCGGCCGGGAGCTTTCGAGCAAATATCGTTTTGCTGAGGGGTCCGAATATCAAAAGAAATCCCTTGAGCTTGACCCGACTTACGGGCCTGCCCAGGTCCAGCTTTGTCAGGATCTGCTGAGGCTCGGTCGTGAAGAAGAAGGTTGGAAGCTGGCCGACTCGATTTTTGAAGCGGATGGATACAATGTTCTGGCGTACAACCTGACCAATCTCCGCGATGCCATCTCCGGTTTTCGAACCCTGAGGCAGGATGGTTTTCTCGTACGGATGGACCCTCGCGAAGCTGACCTGTATGGTCCTCGAGTTCTGGCCCTCCTGACCCGAGCCAGGAAGACCCTGTCCGAAAAATATGGAGTGACCCTCCCCGGTCCGGTGATTGTCGAGATCTTCCCTCGCAAGAAGGAGTTCGCCGTACGGACCTTCGGCCTTCCCGGCGCCGAGGGATTTCTTGGGGTCTGTTTTGGCAACGTCATTACCGCCAACAGTCCGGCTTCGCAGGGGGAGAATCCATCCAACTGGGAAGCCGTGCTCTGGCACGAGTTCTGCCACGCCGTCACCTTGAACAAGTCGAAGAACAAGATGCCCCGATGGCTGAGCGAAGGGATCTCGGTCTACGAGGAAAAGCAGGAAAATCCGGCCTGGGACTCTCCGATGACCCCGCGGTATCGATCGATGCTGCTCGGAGAAGATTTCAAGCCCCTCAGCCAGCTCAGTTCGGCGTTCCTCGCGCCGAAATCGGGAATGCACCTCCAGTTTGCCTACTTTGAGTCAGCGCTGGCCATTGAATTTCTGGTGGCCAAGGCAGGTTTGCCGACCCTTCGAGGGATTCTGGATGACCTGGGTTCCGCGTTCACGATCAACGAATCCTTGCCAGGTCGACTCGGAATGACGCTAGATCAATTAGACGCGGAGTTTACCACCTTCGCCCGCAAGAAGGCCGAGGGGATGGCCCCCGGGATGACCTGGGACGAACCCGACCTCCCGCCGACGGCTGACTCCAAGGCCATCGAGGCCTGGCTTGAAGCCCATCCCAAGAGCTTTCCCGGACTTCGTAAGCTTGCCGTGAAACTGGTCGCTGAAGCCGATTGGCCCCGGGCGAAAACCGTGATCGAGAAGTTGCGGGCTGCTGCCCCCGAGTATCTTGGAGAGGACAACGCGGACTGGCTCCTCGCCACTGTCTGTCGCAAGACATCCGACGCAGTTGGGGAACGATCGGCCCTGGAAGCCCTGGCGGACCGGGAAGGGAGCGCCGGTCCGGTTTTTACTCGATTGATAGAACTGGATCAGGCTTCGAACGACTGGAAGCGTCTGGATCGCGACGCCCGGCGGATGCTCGCAATCAATCCCTTGATCCCGGGGCCTCATCGAGCCCTGGCCAGAGCGGCCGAGCAGCTGGGTCAGGATGCCGAGGCCTTGACGGCTTACAAGGCTCTGGCCATCCTTGATGAATCCGATCCCGCTGATACCCACTATCGCCTGGCCAGGATGCTGGCGAAACTGGGCCACCCGGTCGAGGCTCGTCGCGAAGTTCTCAAGTCGCTGGAAGAAGCTCCCCGATTCCTCGAAGCCCACAAGCTTCTGCTCGAGCTGATCGGTTCCGACCCGCCCAGGACACCCACCCTCCGGCCCGAGGTCAAGCCATGACGCGAAGACGCCTCATCCTGGCCGTTGTTCCGCTTTTGATTGTCGTCGTGGCTGGTCTGGCGCTGGCCCAGCGAGGGCGTCGCGGCGGTGGTCGCCCGGTTCAGATTCCTGAGGATCGCGCGGGCGTGCCCGACTGGAAGGTCGACGACCGCTTCAAGGACGATCTCTTCACATTCGTGCGGGTCGAGTACTCGGACGGAGGAGGCCGGAGAGGCTTTGGCGGTTTCGGCGGTGGGTGGGGCGGACGTCGGGGGGCGACTCACCTTCC
>Ga0080006_1135658_pt1 | contig 13623 bp, 10 predicted proteins | sample RS3BMetagenome_FD_69209 | JGI IMG/M metagenome (GOLD analysis project Ga0080006, IMG submission 69209) | Ferric oxide microbial mat and aquatic microbial communities from Rainbow Spring, Yellowstone National Park, USA - RS3B (SPADES... ...
TTCGTTGAACCCGAACCCCCCAGACGACCGATTTGACCTGATATCCAAGGAAGGTCGCGACGACCGGCCTTGCCTCGATCGGGAGAGCTTGCTAGCATCCCGGATCGGGCCGCCTCGGTCGTCGTCGCCCCGACGTTTCCCTGCTTCTCGGGCCGGAACGGAGTCCGCCGACGATGACCGCTCGACGACGATGGACCAGGAGGGCCTTGCTGGCGGGGCTCCTCGCACTGGCGGCGGAACAGACCTGGCGGCACGGCCACGACTACGTCTTCGCCGACCGCTTTGCCGAGGTCGAGCCCGGCCGGATCTACCGGGGGGCCTGGCAAAAGCCCTGGCCGATGCGCCGGGTCATCCGCGACTACCACATCAAGACCATCGTCGCCCTCGCGCATCCCCCCGAGCACGAGCTGCCCCAGCAAGAGCAGGCTCTCGCGAAGGAGTTGGGGGTGAAGTGGGTCCACGTGCCGATCGTCGACCTCCGGGGGATCAACGATAAGGCGGGGATCTCCGACCAGCTCGAAGCCGCCGCCGCCGTCATCGCCGACCCCAAGAACCAGCCGGTCTATTTCCACTGCCACCACGGGATCAACCGGGCGTCCATGGCGCAGATGGCCTACCGGATGATGTACTGCGGCTGGACCCTGGAACAGGCCAGCGACGAGATCGACCGCAACTTCGGACTCGTCGAAGCCTCGCGAGGCCCCGACTATCGCCACATGGAAAGCTTCTACCACGACCGGGTCCTTCCCCGCCGCCTCGTCGCCCAGCCCAAAACCACGGTGGTCCGGTAGTCGAGACGTCACGTCGGCCACCCTGGGGGGAGGATCGAAACCAGCCCGAATGGATTCGGACCAGATGTCCACCAGACTGGGGCCTCGACCGCGTCGTAGCGGTGCTTGCCGATCGTGATCGGTTCGTCGACTCGCCGCTTCAAGGCGTCAAAGCCGACCGGCTCGAACCGATCGACTCGCTTCTTCGGCGCGTCAAACTTGACCGTCTCGACCCGGTCGACCGGATTCTTGTTCACGAGGGCCATCGTGTCGGCGTAGAACTTCTCGAGTTCCTCGTCGCTCATCTCGCCAAGGTTCGCGGGCAAAATCGAAGCCAATTGGGCCTCGAATGGCGTGGTCCTTTGCTTCCGAGGTGAATATCGAGGGCCGGTCGCTGACCTCCATATTCACATTCAGTAAAGCGAGCGCGCCTCAAACCGTGTTTTTGAAAAGATGCCGGTCGTGGAAGCCCATCCAACCTGCGATGGGGGTTGCTCGGGTCTGGTCTTGATCGATCGGCCAGTTTACACTGGCGCAACCACTGATGGTGTGTGCGCTGGGGGAGCGAAGCACCGGAGCTTGACATCACCTCGGACCCCATCTCGGGCCATGGCCGACGATCAAAAACCGCGAGGAGATCGCCGGAACAGTCTTCATCGCGGCGACTCTCCGGACCGGCAGCGCCCTGGGCAATGGCCTCCTGACTATGCGGCGCTTTGACAAGGCCAGCTCGGACCTCTGACCTCGCGAGGGGACGAACCGGCCGGTCGACCGGGTCAGCAGGCGAAGGAGACTCTCGACGATGCCTCAATCACCGCCACGCTGGAATCTGGTCTCGGTCGTGTCACCCATTGCGGGATTTGTCGCGGGGTTCCTCGTCTGGACGGAGGGGCACGCGCTCCTGGGAATCCGGGATTTCCATGAGGCGACCTTCTGGGGCCTGGCGGTCTGGACGGCCTCCTGCGTCCTCGGGCTCGTCGCGACGAGTCTCGCCCTGGTTCGAGCCGAGCGGTTGGGGATGGTCACGGCGGTTGGTTTTCTCTTGAGCGCCATCCTCCCGGGGGCGATGCTCCTGGCGGGCATCCGGACCCTGATCCTCTGGTTGCGCTATGGCTGAGGAGACGCACCGGGGGCGGGGCGGATATCGGTGCCGATCAGACGAGTCAAGCCGCCCATTTCGTATCCATGACCAGAACCATTAAACTTGAATAATTTTGCGTATTCGCGATTTCTCTGGATCGTCCTGCTCCTCGTCGGGTGCGATTCGAGGCCGACGGGCTCGACCCTCTTCCAGTTCGCGACCAACGACTATCAGTTCGAATGCGACGGCCAGCAAAAACGGGTCACGATCGGCCCCGGCCTGATGCGGATGTCCCGCCACCCCGAGGATATTGAGGTCTCCGACGGCACGCTCAAGGTCGGGAATCGAGATTATGGAGCCGTCGCCCGCAAGGATCAAATCTCGGTGATCGGCGGCAAGGTGGCCGTCAATGGGCAGATCCGCGAGCCGACCAGCCCGAAATGAGACCGCGAAACCGATGTGATCTGCAAGATCGCCACCTGTTTCTTTGGCCACTATTGCCGGGAACACGCGAACATGCTATCTGGTTGAATCGTAGTCGTCAAATGATTAGCTCAACTCCAGTCGGGCTTCGTGACGATAACGCAAGGAATTGCTGGCTCGCTTAGCCGGCTTCGGGGCGAAGCTCGAAAGGGGTGTCGGGGTATGGCGGACACGGACTTGATGACGTCGGTTGTCCGGCTTTCCGATCTGGTCGACGGCCAGGAGGGGGAGTTTTTCGCCACCCTGGTGAAGCGCGAGACCGGGACCGACAAGCACGGTAATCCTTATTACAAGTGCCACTTTCGCGACAAGCGGGCCACTCGGGTGGCGCCGATCTGGTCGTCGGACCCGCTGCTTCCGTCCGCCGCAAGCTGGCCACTCTATTCGGGGTTCCGGCTCAAGGCGAAGGCGGAGAACTCGAAATATGGGCCGCAGATCAAGATTGTCGAGTGCCGCGAGGTTGTTCCCGAGGACGCTGAGGACGGTTACGACTTCTTCGATCTGGTCGAAAGCTCGAAGTACCCGCCGGGTTCGTGCTATGCGCAGATCCTCGGGTTCGTCGACAAGCATGTCCGTTGTCCGAAGCTCGCCAGGCTGGTCCGCGAGATCCTCGGCGAGCATTCCGAGCTGTTCCAGAAGATGCCCGCCGCGCAGTTGTTGCACCACGGCTTCAGCGGCGGACTCGCCGAGCACATCTGGAGCGTCACCCGGGTCTCGATTTATCTGATCAAGCATTACGCCGAGTATTACGACTCGCTCAACCCGCCGCTCGACCGCGACGTGATCGTGGCGGCGGCGATCCTCCACGACATCGGCAAGCTTCGAGAACTGGAGTATCACCCGGTCGAGGCCCGGTACACCAAGCACGGGACCTTGATCGGCCACGTCGTGCTTGGTCGCGACATGATCCGCGACAAGGCCCGAGAGATCGGCGACTTTCCCGAGGAGACCTTGCTCCTGCTCGAACACGCGATCCTCTCGCACCACGGGCAACTCGCCTACGGAGCCCCCAAGGAGCCGAGCACGCTCGAAGCCCTGATCGTCCACTATGCCGACGAGATCGACGCCAAGATCAACGCCGTCGCCGCCGAGCGGATGAAGTCGAGCACCGAGGGGGCCTTCACGGGGAAGATCTGGGCCGTCGGCAACCGGACGTTTTACAAAGGAATTCCGATCGAGGCGCCTTCGGACGACGACATCGAGACGATTGCCTGATCGGACCAATCCCCTTGGCGATCCGCCATCGCATCCCTACAATCGTGACGTCCCGAATTGGGCTGATGGTGCCCGATCCGGTTGGGAAGCCTGGATTGATTCGCCCTGGAGAGACGCCCCCGATGACTTCGATCCGCCGATACGGCTGGACCACGCTCGCCCTCCTCGCCCTGGTCGGTTGCAGCAACGACACGATGGGACCGGTCGAGAAGCCGATCACCCCCACCACGGATGGCACCAGCGCCGAGCCCAAGGCCCCGACCGAGATCAAGCCGATGCCCGTCGAGCCGGGCAAGGGCGAGGAGCCGAAGAAGGAAGGCGCGGCGGTCACCAAGCCGCTCACCGAGGATCAGATCGCCGCGATCAAGAAGCTCCCGGCCGAGGAGCAGCCGATCGCCCTGGCGCAGATGGTTTGCCCGGTCAGCGACGAGCCCCTGGGCGAGATGGGCGCTCCGATCAAGCAGGTCGTCGGCGGCAAGACGTTTTACATCTGCTGCGCCGGTTGCGAGAAGGCAGTCAAGGCGACCCCGGACGAGATCGTGGCCAAGCTGGCGAAGCTGAAGAAGTAAGCCGGGGCGGGTCGAGCGCGACCTGGTGGCATTGATGCGCTCTGATGGTTGAATTAACCGACGCGCGAGACCCTGGCAAGGGGTCTCGCGCGTCGTTATAATGCGCTCCCAACCAAGAGTGGGATGGCGAGTCGCCTCGTGGTGCGAAATCGGCGACTCCGGCCCCCCGTCGCGACCTTTCTCTTGAGTCCCGATCGCTCTCCCCGATCGAAACTCGTCGAGGTCGAGGCGGTCCCGGGTTCCAGCCAGGGTCAGATCCGTCGCCCTGGTCGGAATCTCCTCCCTTTTGTTGCCGAGCGCTCCCTCGCGCCTCGCCAATCGGCCCGGGTCCCCGACCCGCGTTGTCGCGTCGTTTTCTCTCTACCAAAATCACTCATCTCATCGGGAGACTTATTCACTATGGGTCAGACCACCGCCCGCCAGAGTGCCATCGCCGCCGTCCTGGCGAGGCCCGCCTGCGAGGCCCGCCTTAGCATGTCCGAGACGCCCGTCCGCCAGCTCTTTGGCGTCAACGTCTTTTCCGACGAGGCGATGCGGTCCCGACTGCCCGAGAATACGTATCGGGCCCTCCGGAACACGATCAAGAAGGGTGCCGCGCTCGACCCGAACATCGCCGACGTGGTGGCCGCCGCGATGAAGGAATGGGCCATGGAGCGTGGAGCCACCCACTACACCCACTGGTTCCAGCCGATGACCGGGATCACGGCCGAGAAGCACGACTCGTTCCTGGCGCCGACCGACGCCGGCACGGCCATCGCCGAGTTCAGCGGCAAGGAACTGGTCCGGGGCGAGCCCGACGCGTCGAGCTTCCCGTCGGGCGGGATCCGATCCACCTTCGAGGCCCGAGGCTACACCGCCTGGGACCCGACCAGCCCGGCCTTCATCCTCGAAAACCCCAACGGCACCACGCTCTGCATCCCGACCGCGTTCTGTTCGTGGACCGGCGAGGCGCTCGACAAGAAGACCCCCCTGCTCCGCTCGATGGACGCGGTCTCGAAGCAGGCCCTGCGGATCCTGAAGCTGTTCAAGTCCGAGGCCTCGCACGTCTACGCGACGTGTGGCCCGGAGCAAGAATACTTCCTGATCGACAAGAATTTTTATTACGCCCGGCCCGACCTGATCAACGCCGGCCGGACCCTCTTCGGCGCCAAGCCCCCCAAGGGGCAGGAGATGGAAGACCACTACTTCGGCGCCATCCCCGAGCGCGTCCTGGCCTGCATGCTCGAGACCGAGCTGGAACTTTACAAGCTCGGCGTTCCGGTCAAGACCCGGCACAACGAGGTCGCGCCGTCGCAGTATGAGATGGCCCCTCTGTTCGAGAACGCCAACGTCGCGACCGACCACAACATGCTGATCATGGAAACCATGAAGCGGGTGGCCGACCGATACGGCCTCCAGCTCCTGCTCCACGAGAAGCCGTTCGCCGGCGTCAACGGCTCGGGCAAGCACGTCAACTGGTCGCTCTCCGACGACCTCGGCAACAACCTGCTCCGGCCCGGCGACAGCCCGCACGAGAACGCCCAGTTCCTGATCTTCCTGGCGGCGGTCCTGACGGCGGTCTCGCGACACGGCGACCTGCTTCGCCTCTCCGTCGCCCACGCCGGCAACGACCACCGCCTGGGTGCCAACGAGGCCCCGCCGGCGATCGTCAGCGTCTTCCTCGGCGACATGCTCCAGGACATCGTCGAGCAGATCGAAAAGGGCGGCGCCAAGAGCAGCAAGTCCGGCGGGACGATGCAGATCGGCGTCTCGACCCTGCCGACCCTGCCCAAGGACGCCGGCGACCGCAACCGGACCAGCCCGTTCGCCTTCACCGGCAACAAGTTCGAGTTCCGCGCGGTGGGATCGAGCCAGTCGATCGCCGGCCCCAACGTCGTCCTGAACACGATCGTTGCCGAGGCTCTCGACGAGATCGCCACCAAGCTGGAAGCCGCCGTCAAGGGCGGCAAGGATCTCAACGCCGAGATCCAGGCGCTGCTGCCGGGCATGATCGCCGAGAGCAAGAAGGTGGTCTTCAACGGCGACGGCTACTCCGAGGCCTGGCACAAGGAGGCCGAGGCACGCGGCTTGCCCAACCGCAAGAACACGATCGAGAGCATTCCCGACGTGATCTCGCCCAAGGCGGTCGCCCTCTTCGGCAAGTACGGCGTTCTCTCCGAGCGCGAGCTGCACTCGCGATACGAGATCTACCTGGAAAACTACCAGAAGACGATCAACATCGAGTCGGGCCTGACGCTCCAGATCGCCAACCGCCAGATCCTCCCGGCCGCGCTCCGGTATCAGGGCGAGATCGCCCTCTCGATCGCCCAGCTCAAGGCGGCGGGAATCACCGCTCCCGCCGGCCAGGTCACGCTCCTGAATGAGCTGACCAACACGATCGAGGATCTTCAGAAGGGCATCACCTCCCTGACCAAGGCCACCGCCGACCACTCGGGCGAGAACTCGATGGCCCACGCCAAGCACTCGCGGGACGTCATCATCCCCGCGATGAACGCCGTCCGGGCCGCCGGCGACAAGCTCGAAGGTATCGTCGCCGACGACCTCTGGCCCCTGCCGACCTATCAGGAAATGCTGTTCATCAAGTAAGATTTGATTGAATCAGCCGGAAACCCAAGGCCCGTCGGTGTCCCTTGCGGGATGTCGACGGGCCTTCCCCTTGGTCGGCTGGATCGGTCAGGATCATGAAACGTGACCTAGACTGCCCTGGGGCGGGAGTCGTCCCGAAGACGATCGCGGACGAGGTCACGAGGCGGCGGGATTGGCGATGGGTCGTTTCCTTCTGGCTCTGGCGACTTTCTCGATCGGGATCGGCGAGCCTGCTGGCTTGGACCCGCCGGTTGCGGATTTCGACCTGACCAGCCTTCGAGGCGAGGTTCGCCGACTGTCCGAATGGTCGGGCGGTCGGGTCGTCTGCGTCGCCTTCTTGAAGGTGGGATGCCCGGTCGCGGAGCTGTATGCGAGCCCTCTGGCCGGGATCGCCCGGCGGTTCGAGTCGCGAGGCGTCCGGTTCCTCGGCGTCATGATCGACGAGGATCAGGATCTCACCGTCCTCGACCGGTTCGTGACCGAGCATGGCATCCAATTCCCGTTGCTGAGGGATGGAGGAGTGGCCGCCTCGAGGCTCGGGGCCTCGCGAACGCCCGAAGTTTTCGTGCTCGACGATCAGCGACGGGTCCGCTATCGGGGTCGGATCGACGACCGCTATGCCGTCGGCTCGCGACGCGTCGAGGCGCGGTCGCTCGACCTGGTCGACGCCCTGGAAGATCTCCTGGCGGGTCGCGAGGTCGCCCGACCCCGGACCGAGCCGACCGGCTGCCCGATCGGTCGACCGGCCGCTCCGGGTGATTTGCCTATGAAAGCTGAGGTGACTTATTCGGGGGAGATTGCCTCGATCCTCGATCGTCGATGCATCTCGTGCCATCGACCGGGTCAGATCGGCCCGTTCTCGCTCCAGACTTATCGCGAGGCCACCCGTCGCGCCGGGGCGATCGCCGAGGCGGTCGAGGAGCGGCGGATGCCGCCCTGGCACGCCGACCCGCGCTTCGGCCGGTTCGCCAATGATGGTCGCCTGACCGATCGCGAGCAAAGACTGATTCTCGACTGGACCCGTCGAGGCTGTCCCGAGGGAGCCCCCGCCGACCTTCCCAGGCCGATCGATCGCCCGGAGGGATGGCGAATCCCCCGGCCCGACCTGGTCGTCTCGATGCTCGAGCCCTACACCGTCCCGGCTCAGGGAATCATCGATTACCAGACCTTCGAGGTCGACCCCGGCTTCACCGACGATCATTGGATTCGAGCGGCGGAGGTCCGGCCAGGGAATCGTCGGGTCGTTCATCACTGCAACGTTTTCCTCAAGGCCCCGCGCAGCCGGAGCGAGGTCGATGCCCAGGGAGACCTCGAATCGTACTGCCTGGCCTTGACCACGCCGGGCTCGCCTCCCCTGGAGTTTCCATCGGGAATGGCCAAGCGCATCCCCGCGGGCTGGCGGTTCGTCTTCGTCGTCCATTACTCGCCGATCGGCACCGCCCAGGTCGATCAGACCAGCATCGGCCTTCTCTTCGCGGATCGTGCCACGGTCCGGAAGGAAGTGGCCACCAACCTGTTGTTCGACCCGGACCTCCGGATTCCCGCCGGAACGGCCGACCACCGGGTCGAGAAATCCCGGCGCTTCGAGAGCGATGTCCTGCTTCTCTCGATGTTCCCTCACATGCACCTGCGTGGCAAGTCGTTCCGGTATGAGGCTCTCTTCCCCGATGGTCGGATGGAAGTTCTCCTCGACGTCCCTCGCTACGATTTCCAGTGGCAAAACCGCTACGACCTGGCCGTTCCCCGTCGACTGCCCGCCGGGACCACCCTCCGTTGCGTCGCGGATTATGACAACTCCAGCGCCAATCCATCCAACCCGGACCCGACCGCGACCGTCCGGACCGGTCCGCAAAGCTGGGACGAAATGTTCAACGGTTACTATGACATTGCCCTCGCCGATCAGGATCTGACCCGCCCTCTGACCTGGTTCGAGACCATCGCCGGACCCCTGGGTCGATCCTCCGGACCGGCGGCGACCACCGCCGGCCTGGCCTCCTGGTTCCTGGTCCGATCGATGAGGAGACGTCGTGCCGAACCCCATTGAAGCGCGGAGCTTTCCGGATCAAGCCAGGTCGGCGGCGTGGCTCATCGGATTGTTTGGACTCTGTTCTCTCCCGGTGTTTCTCGGTCTTCTCAATCACGACGTGGCCTGGATGCTTCTGGCCGCCGATCGTGTTCTGGGAGGTCAGACGCTTTATGTCGACCTGATCGAGGTGAACCCGCCGCTGATCATCTGGCTGAGCATGATCCCTGTTCTTGTCTCCCGATCGCTGGCGATCTCGGAAGTCCTCTCGTTCCGGCTGATCGTGCTCGGCTTGATGGCCGGTTCGGTCTTCCTGTCGAGCCGGGCCCTGGAAGGAAATCCGAGGGCTCGACGACCCATCTTGATCCTGGCGGTCGTGGCCTTGCTCCCGCTGGTCGGGTACGACTTCGGCCAGCGTGAGCATCTGATGCTCGGTCTGTTCCTGCCTTACCTGATCCTGGCATCGAGCCGCGCCGAGGGCCGGGCGGTTAGCCCGTCGCTGGCGGGGGTCATTGGCCTGGCGGCGGGGATCGGGATTGCGATCAAGCCCCAGTTCGTCCCGCTCTGGGTCGCGATCGAAGCCTTACTGGCCTGGGAACGACAGGACCGGCTCTCGTGGTGGCGCACGGAGACGCTTCTGGTCGCGGCGGTCGGGCTAGCTTACGGAGTCGCCGTCCTTGCTCTGACCCCGGATTATCTGAGGATGGCCCGGTGGGTCTTGCCCCTCTACGCCCGATGCAGCCCCGCTCCTCTGGCGGAGATGCTGGCCGAACCCGCGACGATGATCACCACCCTGGCCGGGCTCGGCTTCCTGACGGTTCGACTCCGCGACGAGCATCGACGGGTCGGCCGCTTGCTGCTGGTCGCGGACCTCAGCTTGCTGGCGATCGCCTTCGTCCAGGACAAGGGATTCCGCTATCACTTCTATCCGGCGATGGCGATGGGAACGATGCTGATCGGGCTGCTCGCCATGGGTCGGTCGGATCGTCAGGAACTCGTCCCAAGGTTTTCGATGCTCCTGATGCGGGGTGTCGTGGCCGCGCTGCTGCTGGAGATCTCGGTTGCCCGGGTGGTCGAATCGCGGCGATGGGGGGTTGATCCGGGCGAGTCGGATACGACCGTGGGTCGGATGATCCGACTGGCGAGGGATCAGGCCGCGCCGGGGAGTGTCTTCACGTTCTCGCCGGCCCTGGCGGCTTCCTTTCCGATGGTCTCTTACGGTGAAGTCCGCTGGGCCTCGCGTTATCCCTGCCTTTTTTTTCTCCCCGGCTTTCACCCCTACGGCTGGCAACCCGTCCCGACCAAGGGGAGGCGAGTCTCCACAGAAATCGACCCGACCGAGCGCACTCTCCGGACCTCGGTGGTCGACGACCTGATCCGGGAGCGGCCGACCTTGCTCTTTGTCGACGAGACCGAGACCAAGCCGGCTTTCCATGGGGGACGATTCGACTTCCTGGACTACTTCTCCGACGACCCGCGCTTTGCCGGATTCCTCGGCGATTACGAGCGGATCACCGAGGTCGATCAATTCGGCATCTACCGTCGCAAAGGTGCGACGGTCGCCGGCCGGGGACTGGTCCGGGATTGATGCCGGGGCACTTTAAACAAACGGTTAGCCATCCTCTTGCCTGATCTCGCATGTCAGACGAACGGTCGACGATCGTTCCCATGATCCAGGGGCCGGGGCAGATCCGTCGAGCCCATCAGGGTCTTGTCGATGGTGTGGGCGGCGTGGCGGCCCTCGGCGATGGCCCAGACGATCAGGGATTGACCCCTGGACATGTCACCGGCGACGAAGACCTTCTCGACGTTCGTCCGCCGTTCGGTGTCGGCCTTGACGTTGCCCCGGTCGTCGAGGGCGACGCCCAGGTCGTCGAGCAAGGGACCGCGGTCGGGGCCGGTGTAGCCGATCGCCAGGAGGATCAGCTCGGCCGGATAAAACTTCTCGGTGCCGGGGATCTCGACGAACCGGCCTCGATGGCCGTCTTTGCCAGGCCGATACTCGGATCGGACCGTCTCCAGGCCGGTGACCCGCCCGTGGTCGCCGAGGAAGCGGCGGGTGTGGACCGAGTACTCGCGGACGCCCCCTTCCTCGTGAGCGGCGCTGGTTCGAAGAACATTCGACCACTGCGGCCAGGGGTTGTCGGGATGGCGGTCGTGAGGCGGCTCGGGGTGAATCTGGAACTGGTGGACCGACTTCGCCCCCTGGCGATTCACCGTCCCCAGGCAGTCGGCCCCGGTATCGCCGCCGCCGATGATGATCACATTCTTGTTCTTGGCGGTGATGAAGTGAGTGTCCGGGATCTTGTCGCCGGCCACCCGCTTGTTCTGCGGGGTGAGGTAGTCCATCGCGTAATGGATGCCCCGGAGGTCGCGGCCGGGGATCTCCAGGTCGCGAGGGCGAGTCGCCCCGGCGCAGAGGCAGATCGCGTCGAAGTCGGCCAGGAGTTGCGCCCCGGTCACGTCTCGACCGACATCGACGCCGGGCTTGAAGACGACCCCTTCGGCTTCCATCTGGGCGAGCCGGCGGTCGATGTGGTGCTTCTCCATCTTGAAGTCGGGAATCCCGTAGCGGAGCAAGCCGCCGATCCGGTCGTCGCGCTCGAAGACCACCACGTGATGACCGGCCCTGGCCAGTTGCTGGGCCACGGCCAGACCGGCGGGTCCGGAGCCGACCACGGCGACCTTCTTGCCGGTCTTGATCCGAGGGATCTGCGGGACGATCCAGCCTTCTTCCCAGGCCCGGTCGACGATGCTCTCCTCGATCTGCTTGATCGCCACCGGCTGGTCGATCAGGCCGAGGACGCAGGCGGTCTCGCACGGGGCCGGGCAGAGCTTACCGGTGAACTCGGGGAAGTTGTTGGTCGCGTGCAGCCGCTCGATCGCCGACTTCCACTGGTCGCGATAGACCAGGTCGGACCAGTCGGGGATCAGGTTGCCGAGCGGGCACCCTTGATGACAGAACGGCACGCCGCAATCCATGCACCGCGCCCCTTGCTCGCGGACCTTGACGATCGGCAAGGGGTTATAAACTTCGCGAAAGTCGTGGATCCGTTCGGAGGCCGGGCGGTACGGGTGCGTCTCGCGAGGCGTTTCCAGAAATCCAGTTGGCTTACCCACCGCTCACCTCCACTGGCTTCGAAGCAGAACGGGCCTCCGCGGTCTTGCGTTGCTGGTCGAGCACCCTCTTGTAATCGACCGGCATGACCTTGATGAAGTTCGCGACCGACCGGTCCCAGTCGCCCAGCAAGCGGGCGGCGACCGGGCTCTTGGTGTATCCGGCGTGCTGGATCAGGAGGTCGCGAAGCTGTTCGATGTCCTCGGGCTCCTCGAGCTTTTCGAGAGCCACCATCTCCTTGTTGCAGCGGCCGGGGAAGTCGCCCGCCTCGTCGAGGACGAGGGCGGCGCCTCCGCTCATCCCGGCGGCGAAGTTCCGCCCGGTCGGGCCGATCACGACGGCCAGGCCGCCGGTCATGTATTCGCAACCGTGGTCGCCGACCCCTTCGACCACCGCGAGCGCCCCGCTGTTCCGGACGCAGAACCGTTCGCCGGCTCGCCCTCGGAAGAAGGCCCGGCCGCTGGTCGCTCCATAGAGGGCGACGTTGCCGATGATCACGTTGTCCTCGGCCACGAAGCTCGCATGACGAGGCGGAAAGACGATGATCTTGCCGCCGGAAAGCCCCTTGCCGACGTAGTCGTTGGAGTCGCCTTCCAGCGTCAGGGTCATCCCCTTCGGCACGAACGCGCCGAAGCTCTGACCGGCCGATCCGGTGAACCGGAGCTTGATGGTGTCGTCGGGCAGGCCGACCGCGCCGTATTTCCGGGTGACCTCGCTGCCGAGGATGGTCCCGACGGTCCGGTTGACGTTCCGGATGGTCTTGACGATCTCGACCGACTCGCCCCGAGCCAGCGCCGGTTCGGCCAGGGGGATCAGTTCTTGATCGAGGGCCTTGTCGAGGCCGTGGTCCTGCTCGATCGTCTTGCGGACCGAGGCGCCGGGCGGGGTCTCGGGGCGATAGAAGATCTTGCTGAAGTCGAGCCCCCGAGCCTTGTAATGGGTGATGGCTCGCTTCATGTCGAGCAGGTCGCTCCGACCGATCATGTCATCCAGAGACCGGAAGCCGAGCCGGCTCATCAGCTCGCGGACTTCCTGGGCGACGAACCGGAAGTAGTTGACGACGTGCTCGGCCTTACCCGTGAACTTCTCGCGGAGCTTCGGGTTCTGCGTGGCGATCCCGACCGGGCAGGTATCGAGGTGGCAGACCCGCATCATGATGCAGCCCATCACGACGAGCGGAGCGGTCGCAAAGCCGTATTCCTCGGCGCCGAGCAGGGCGGCGATGACAACGTCGCGGCCGGTCTTGAGCTGGCCGTCGGTCTGGATGACCACGCGGTCGCGGAGCCGGTTCATGACCAGAGTCTGCTGGGTCTCGGCCAGGCCCAGTTCCCAGGGAATCCCGGCGTGCTTGAGCGAGGTCAGGGGGCTGGCCCCGGTCCCGCCGTCGTGACCCGAGATCATGATCACGTCGCTATGCGCCTTGGCGACACCCGCCGCGACCGTGCCGACGCCGACCTCGGCCACGAGCTTGACGCTGATCCGGGCGCGAGGGTTGGCGTTCTTGAGGTCGTGGATGAGCTGGGCCAGATCCTCGATCGAATAAATATCGTGGTGCGGCGGCGGGCTGATCAAGGAGACGCCGGGCGTCGAGAACCGGACCTTGGCGATCCAGGGCCAGACCTTCTGGCCGGGAAGCTGCCCCCCCTCGCCGGGCTTGGCCCCTTGCGCGACCTTGATCTGGATCTCATCGGCGCTGACGAGGTATTCACTCGTCACGCCGAACCGGCCCGAAGCCACCTGCTTGACCTTTCTCCGGCGGTCGTCGCCCTTGCGGTCTT